>Ga0210384_10005571_pt1 | contig 13651 bp, 11 predicted proteins | sample IncBWH2MmetaG_FD_160574 | JGI IMG/M metagenome (GOLD analysis project Ga0210384, IMG submission 160574) | Forest soil microbial communities from Barre Woods Harvard Forest LTER site, Petersham, Massachusetts, United States - Inc-BW-H-2-M | ecosystem: Environmental > Terrestrial > Soil >...
CGCGCTTCCTATGGCTGAGGCACGCTGCGCGACGGCCGTTGTGCGCGTCGGCTGGCGCGCCGCTCTGGTCAGCCTCCTCGTGGCCCTCGGGACGCTCGGCGGCTGCACCGCCCAGACGAAGCTGCGCGAAGCGGAGCTCACGCAGCTGCTCAGTTGGCTCCCGGGTAGTTACGAGAGCGTCCCGCGGACCGAGCACAATGCGGCTGCAGGCGGGCAGTGGTCGCCGCACGAGCGGGTCGCGCTCGTGATCGTGAGCGTTTTCGCCCCGCGGCTCGGGCATCACGCGCTGTACGCGCAGGAGATGGCCGCGGACGATCCGCGCCGCGTCATGAGCGAGCGGATGTTCAGCTTCAAGGTCGACGAGAATCGCGGCATCGTCGAGACCGTTTATACATTCGTCGAGCCGCTGCGCTGGCGCGACGGGCAGAACAATGTCGTGCTGTTCAGCAGCGCCCAGCCCGACGACGTGCGCAGCGTCCCGGGGTGCGAGCTGGTGTGGAAGAAAGGCGCCGGGCGCTTCACCGCTGCGGCCGATCCCGAGCGCTGCCCGGCCTCCGGCGCGGCCGCGTCCGGCCTCGGCGGTAAGCCTGCCGCGGAGCTCACCGCCGAATTTTTCACATTCGGTGGCTACCAGTTTCGCAGGACCCGCTAGCCCCTCGGAAGGGTCGCGGCAGGCGCGAGCACAGGGGTCCCCGGCACAGCCCTTGCGCGGTTAGTTTTTCAGATGCGCGTCTAACCACCCCAGCACCGTGTGGTACCACAGGATGCTGTCGGCGGGCTTGAGTACCCAATGATTCTCTTCCGGGAAGATGAGCAGCTTGCTTTCGATGCCGCGGCGCTGCAGCGCGGTGAAGGTAGCGATCCCCTGGGAGTAGGGAATGCGGAAATCCAGCTCGCCGTGGATCACGAGCATCGGCGTGCGCCACTTCGAGACGAAATCGATGGGGTTGACGCGCTCGTAGCCCTGGGGGTTCTGGTAATAGGGGCCGCCGAACTCCCATTCGGGGAACCAGAGCTCCTCGGTCGAGTAGTACATGACGCGCTGGTCGAATATGCCGTCGTGATTGACGATGCAGCGGAAGCGCTCCGGCCAGTTGCCCTCGATCCAGTTCATCATGAAGCCGCCGTACGAGGCGCCCAGCGCACAGGCGCGCCCGCCGTCGAGCCAGGGGAATTTCTCCAGCGCGGCCGCCAGGCCCCGCTGCAGATCGAGGAGGGGTTTGCCACCCCAGTCGCCGGTGATCGAATCGGTGAATGCCTGCCCATACCCCGGCGAGCCGTGGAAGTCGATCATCACCACCGCGTAGCCGCCGGCGGCGAAGGCCTGCGCATTCCAGCGGTAGGTCCACAGGTTCTGCATGCTCACCTGCGGGCCGCCGTGCACGAGGAACGCGATCGGATAGTGCCTGCCGCTCTCGAAGCCGAAGGGCTTCACCACGTAGCCGTACACGGTCTCATCGTTCCAGCCCCTGAAGCTGAACTGCTCGTACTCGCCCATGTGCCGCGCGGTTAGCAGATCGTGGTTCAAGTCGGTGAGGCGCTGGAGCATCCCGCCGCGCGAGGGCACCGTGTACAGATCCGCCGGACCGCCGAGATCGGTGCGTGCGAGCACGACGCGCTCGCGCGCGGCGCTGAACGCCTCCACCGTGCCGCTGGAGGTGAGTCGCGTCGGCACGCCGCTACCGGGATCGACACGGTAGAGCAGTCGCTGGCCGAGCTCGTCGACGCTCGCGAGCAGCGCCTTGCCGTCGGGCGTAGCGCCAAGATGCGCAACCGATCGGTCCCAGCCGCCGGTTAGCGAGCGCACTTTGCCGCTGCGGCCGCTCTTCAGCACGATGTGGAAGCGGTCGGACTCGAATCCCGGGCGCTCCTGCGCAAGCCAGGCAAGATCGCCGTCGGCGAGAAACACCGGCTGCGCGTCCCAGGCAGGGTTGCCGGCGGTGAGATTGACCGGCGCGGCGCTGCCGTCCACGGCGGTGAGGAACAGGTCGAAGTTGGTGGACCACGGCTCGTCGCGTCCGGCGATGCGCGCCGAGAATACCAGCGTCCTCCCGTCGGGGCTGAAGGTGAAGTCCTCGTCGCCCCCGAAGGGCTTGCCGGGAATGTCAGCGTCGAAGCCGCGCGAAACATCCACCGGCGGCTCCGTCGTGCCGCCGGGCGTCAGACGCGCCGTGAACAGGTGCGAGCGCGTGCCGTTGCTCCAGCTGTCCCAGTGGCGCACGAAGATCCGCTCGTACGTGCGCGCGTTAGCCTTGTCCTTGCCTCTCGCTTCGAGGCGCGCGCGGGTGCAGTCGAGGGTGGGGCAGTCGGGGAATACCTGCATCGTCAGGGCGAGCCGCTCACCGCGCGCAGATACCTTGAGCGAGCCGACCTCGAGAGGGTAATCGGTCACGCGCTGCGCGGCCCTGTCGCCCAGCATGAGCCGCCACACCTGCGAGCTGCCTGAAGCCGTCGAGAGGAAATAGAGCGTGCGGCTGTCGCTCGCCCAGCGCGGGCTGGAGGCGCTGCTGGCGGCGTCGATGAGCCGCTGCGGCTGCGCGCCGGGGGTGACGAGCGGCAGCAGCCAGAGGCTGGTGCGTCCCTTGTTGGCGTCCAGGTCGGTCTCGCGCTGCACGAACACGACGAAGCGGCCGTCCGGGGAGACCTGCGGATCCGTGACCCGCCTGAGAGCATTGAGGTCCTCGGGTGTGAACGGCGCAGCGCCTTGCGCGGCCAGCGCGCTGGCAGCGGGCAGGATGCAGGCGAGGCTGCCCAGCGCGGTCAACGTGCACACGAGCAGCCATGGGTGCGGGCGCACGTTCAGCGCCATCGGGGAGCTTCCGCCCTCAGCCGACTTCATCGGCGGCGATCGTCGACGGCTCCTGCTTCGCGGCCTGCAGCCACTCCTGCAGCGCCCCATCCTCGAGTACGCTCGCCATGTACCAGCGGGCGGTCTGGGAAATGCGCGCGCCGTAGGTGTTGAAGCGCAACACCACCGGGGCATACATCGCGTCGGCGATCGTATATTCGCCGAACAGCCAAGGGCCGCCGCTGCCGAAACGGGCGCGGCAGTCGTTCCACATCTCCTCGATGCGCTCGATGTCCGCCTCCAGCGCCGCCGTGACGACGGTGCGGCGATTGCGCGCGCGGGCATTCATGGGCCAGAGCGAGCGCAGGGTGGTGAAGCCGGAGTGCATCTCGGCGCACACCGAGCGCGCCTGCGCGCGCACCTCGCGCGACTGCGGCCAGCCCTTGCCGGTGAGCTCGGCAACGTACTCGCAGATGGCGAGCGAGTCCCACACGCGCAAGTCCCCGTGGCGCAGCACCGGTACCCGCCCGCTCGCTCCATGCTTGTCGATCTCTTCGCGCGTCTCGGGGGTGTCGAGCGCGATCACGATCTCCTCGAACTGCAGCCCCACGTGTTTCATCAGTAGCCAGGCCCGCAACGACCAGGAGGAATAGTTCTTATTGCCGATGACCAGGGTGAGCGGCGCCATCAGGGGTAACCTGCCTCGAGGATGCTTCAGCGACGGGCGTGCCATCGCCTGCGATCCCGATAATACACCGGCCGGGCGTCACCCTCACGCAGGCAGCGGGCGGCCGCGGGTCTCCACGATCACGAAGCGCGCGATGAGCGCGGCAGCCAGCGGCACGAGCGCGAACCACAGGAGAATCCGCACGATCGCCGCGCTCGATCCGCCCGCCGCGGCCGACAGCGCGCCGACCACGAAAGGGCCGCCGGCGGCGAAGATGCGCCCGATGTTGTAGCAGAAGCCCGCGCCGGTCGCGCGCAGGCGGGCCGGAAACAGCTCCGGCAGGTAGAACGTGAACGTGGCGAAGATCCCGTAGACACCGGCCCCCACCGCGAACAGCATGTCGAGCCGCACGCGAGGCTCCAGCGCGGCCCCGAATGTCACCAGCAGCGCGGCCGCTGAGAACAGGAAATAGACCACGAACATCCGCCGCCGGTCGAGCCCGCGCGCGAGCGGCAGCGCGGCGAGCGCGCCGACGAGCCCGCCGAGATTGAAGGCATTGGACGCATGCGCCTGCCAGGCCGCGGCCAGCAGCCGCGCCGCCGGGGCGGCAAGTCCTGCCTGCTGCGCCTGCTCGTGCGCGAGGGTGCTGCCGAGCAGGGGAATGAAGGCGTTGCATCCCCACCAGGTGAGCAGCGCCGTGGCGGCGACGAAGAAGCCGCTCAGGGTGGCGCGGCGCATGCCGGGAGCGAACAGCTCGCGCGGCGTAGAGGGGGCGGTACGCGCGCGGCTCGCCTCCCAGTGCGAGCTCTCGCGCAGGAACAGCCGTACGCCGAGCGCGGCGAGCAGCGGCAGCAGGCCGGCGAGAAACACGTAACGCCAGGAGCTCTGCGGCTGATGCGCGAACCATACGCCCGCGATCTGGTAGTTCACCGCGCTCGCCAGCACGATGCCGAGCGGCGATGAGGTCTGCATGATGACGCCCGCCTGCACGCGCCGCTCTTCGGGTACGCTCTCCGCCACCAGTGCCGCCCCGATCCCCCACTCGCCTCCGATCCCCAGGCTGGCGATGGTGCGGCACAGGATCAACTGGCCGAGGTTCCCCACCAGGGCGCACAGCCCGGTGCCTGCGGCATAGATCGTGATGGTCGCGAACAGCGTCCGCTTGCGCCCGATGCGATCGGCGACCCATCCAAACACCACGCCGCCCACCGCCCAGCCCACCAGCAGGATCGACGTGATGGCGCCGGTCCAGAACACTGCGGCCTCGTGCGCCGCGCGCGACCCGGGCGGCAGATGCAGCAGTGCGGGAATGCAGTCCGGAGCCACGAAGTTGAACAGCAGGGCATCGAACACGTCGAAGCCCCACCCCGCCCAGCCGGCCGCGATGACCAGCCAGTGGTAGCCGGAGAGTCCTAGGAAGCGGCTGGGCAAAACGCTGAGCGGCTGCTGATTCAAACGGGCCCCCTTGCACAGCTGTTAGCACTGTGGGTGCTGCGCTGCCAGTCTTGAATGCCGGCTGACGCGCACGATCAGCGTAGCGCATCACGGAAATTCCGTGGACACCATTCCATATAGTAAGGAGGATGAGGAGGAGGCTAACAGTGATGACTGAGGCTGCTGCAAAGCGCGTACTTCCGGTCGCCGACCTGCGCGAGTTCTTCAAGGACACGCTGCGCGGGGCGCTGCAGCACCAGCACCTGGCGGTCGGCGATCAGACCGAGCACTACGTCGTCAACCTCCTGACGCTCTTCGCCCGCTCGGAGGCGCTCTACGAGATGACGCCCGAGGGGCTGCGCCTCAAGCCGCTGGTGGCGATGCTCTGCGAGGCGCTCGAAGCGCCGCCCGGGACCAGCGCACGCCACCGCTCGCTGCAACGCCTGGGAGACGTGTCATTGTTCGTCGCCGGGTTTTTCGCCCAAAGCTTTGCGGCGAGGCTGATCGACATCGACTATCACATCGCCATGGGAGGTCGGGCCTACGGCCAGCTTGCGCAGGTCACCTCACACGGCAGGGGCCGCGCGCTCGCAGCGGTATTCGCCGAGCTGTCCGAGAAGTTCCAGCCGATGGTCGATGCCCTGAACGAGGTCAGCGAGGGTTCGGTGCCGCACACGGACCGCGACATCCTGCGCCTCTACGAGATCTGGCTGAAGACCGGCAGCGCCCGCTGCTACGCGCAGCTCAAGCGCCTCGGCGTCGATCCCACCACCGCCGGCGGCACTGCGTTCACGCACTGATCGCATGCTGCTTTCACGGCTGCAGAATTTGATCGGCGGCATCTATGACGTGAGCGTCGCTCACGACGTGTACGACTTCCTCGTGACCGACCGCGGCCGACTGCCGGCAGCGGCGCGCTCGGGCACCGCCGAAGAGGAGCTCATCGTGGCGCAGAGCAGCGAGGGGGGCGGGGAGGTGGCCATGTCGCTGTACCTCGATCCTGCGCTCCTCAAACGCCTGGCGCGCGAGGATCCGCTTACTCGACTGCACGCGGGCAACGTCGCCGACTGGTGGACCGCGCTCGAGGGCGTGAGTCATTTCCTGTATCTCGCCTGGAACGCGGGTCACGACAAGCCCGTGTCGCTCCTCGAGCTTGAGATGCAGGCGGAGGTCGACAAGTACGTCGCCAGCTATTGGCTGCTGCGACGACAGTTTCCCGGCTACTTTCCGGCGGAGCTGCGTCAGGTACTGTTCGCGCGCACGCGCGTCGATCCGCGCGTCGCGGCGGAACGAGCGGAGCTGTACCGCGAGGCGAGCCGCTACGCGGAGAAGTTCTGCCGGCGCCTCGAGCAGACGCTCGCGCGCAAACGCCACAGCCGCTCGCACGGCGCAGGAGACGGTGAGGTGCTGACCGAGCTGCGGCGGTTCTACCGATTGACCCACGCGCGTAAGCGCGCACTCATCGACGGCATCGGCGGCTGACACCCCAGCGCCGCCTGGGGCGAGCCTATTCAGTCCTCGCTCGCGTCGCCCGCGCTCTCGCCGCCGCCGCCGTTTTGCTTGCGCTCTTCGAGCTCACGCATCAGCTTGATCCACGCGGAAAGCTTGCGCAGGTCGGTGCGCGTAGTGTTGCCGGTGCTTTTGCGTGCCTCGTGGCGCGCGTAGGGGTCGTGGGTTTCTTCGGGCTTGACGCTCAGTCCCCGATCGCCGAGAACCTCCAGTACCGGGCGCTCGAAATCCGGAGGCGCATCCTGCCAGCGGACCGAGGCATTGCCTCGGTCGTCGTGCACGACGGTGCCGATCCGACGGCGCTCCGCCTCCGGGACCTCTTCCTGGTCGGCGGGTTTCTTTTTGGTTTGCTCGCTCACAGATTATGTACTAACCGCCAAGCGGCGTCTGATTCCCCGAACTGCAGGTTAGCCGCGCGCGCTGCCGCGATCCGCGAGGTGGGTCACGAAACCTTCACGGTGCTGCGTCCCACGGCGGCAGAGCGCGCGCGCAGCACGCCGAGGGCGGTCTTGCAGTCCGCGAGCGTGCCATCGAGAGCCCATTCACAGGCCTGCGCCAGGGCGATCCAGTGGACTTCGATAAGCTCGGCGGCCTCGTGCGCGCTCGGGGCGGGTGCAAGTCCGGTGGCGAGGAACAGATGCAGCCGCTCGGTGAACACCCCCGGCGAGCTCAGTACCGTCCCGAGACTGCGCCAGTGCCGCGCGCGCACCCCGGCTTCCTCCGCCAACTCGCGCTGCGCGGTAGCCAGCGGCGGCTCATCGGGCTCGAGCTTGCCGGCCGGCAGTTCCCACAGCCAGCCACCGGCGACGTAGCGGTACTGGCGCAGCAGGCAGATGCGCTCCTCGCCGTCGAGCGCCACCGTGGCGGCTCCGCCTGGATGATGTACCACCTCGAGGAGCGAGCGGTGGCCATTGGGGAGCACCACCTCGTCGGTAGTCACCCGGATGACGCGCCCGGTGAACTGCACGGTCTGTTTGTCAGGTTTCATTGTGAGGATCCTAGCGCTGGACGTGACGCGCGTCTCCGATGTGAGCGCGGCGGTGGCTGTTGGTTCGCCAGCCGCTGTTGGCGGCGGGTATAGTCGGCGCTGCAGGCTCATGACCACCACAGCGCACCTCGATCGGCTCAACGCGCCGCAGCGCAAGGCCGTGACCCACGGCGAGCCCCTTGCGGAGAAGGGCTACCGCGCCGGCCCGCTGCTGATCGTCGCCGGTGCCGGCACCGGCAAGACCGACACGCTGGCTCACCGCGTCGCGCATCTCGTCCTGAATGGCGTCGATCCGGCACGTATCCTGATGCTGACGTTCACGCGCCGCGCGGCGACGGAAATGCGCCGTCGCGCGCACGAAATCACCCGCCAGGCGCTCAACGACACCCTCGGAGGGGCGAGCCAGAGCATCGCGCAGCGCCTCACCTGGGCGGGCACCTTCCATTCCATCGCCAACCGTCTGCTGCGCCACTACGCGCCGCATCTGCGGCTCGATCCGCATTTCAGTGTCATCGACCGCGCCGATGCCGCGGATCTCATGGACAGCCTGCGCGAGGAGCTGGGGCTCGCGGGCAAGGAGCAACGCTTTCCGCGCAAGGAGACCTGCCTGCAGATCTACTCCAATCGCGTCAATACCCGCGACTCACTGCAGGAGACGCTGGAGCTGCATTACCCCTGGTGCGCACAATGGGAGCCGGATCTCAGCCGCCTGTACCGCGCCTACGTGGAGCAGAAGCAGCACGCCAGCCTCCTCGACTACGACGACCTGCTGCTGTACTGGCATGCCATGGTGGCCGAGCCGCGCCTCGCGCAGCACGTCGGCGCGCACTTCGATCACGTGCTGGTCGATGAGTACCAGGACACCAACCGCCTGCAGGCGCAGATCCTGCAGGCGTTGAAGCCCGACGGCGCAGGGCTGGCGGTCGTCGGCGATGACGCTCAGGCGATCTACTCCTTCCGCGCGGCGGCGGTGGAGAACATCCTCGGCTTCCCGCAGGCGTTCCAGCCGGCCGCCGAGGTGGTCACGCTGGCGCAGAACTACCGCTCGACCCAACAGGTGCTGGACGTCGCCAACGCGGTGATGGCGGAGGCGCCGCGGCAGCACCGCAAGTACCTGTTGTCGATCCGCGGCGAGGGCGCGCGGCCGCGCCTCGTCACGGTCGAGGAACTGCAGTCGCAGGCCGAATTCATCTGCACCGAGGTGCTCAAGAGGCGCGAGGCCAACGTGCCGCTCAAGCGCCAGGCGGTGCTGTTCAGGAGCGCCAGTCACAGCGACCTGCTGGAAGTGGAGCTCGCGAAGCGCAAGGTGCCGTTCGTGAAGTACGGGGGCCTGAAGTTCCTCGAGGCGGCCCACATCAAGGACCTGCTCGCGGTGCTGCGCTGGGCAGATAACCCGCGCAACACCCTGGCCGCGTTTCGCACCCTGCAGCTGCTGCCGGGGATGGGACCGGTGAATGCGCGCGCCGCGATCGAGCACCTGCAGGCCGCTGGCCACTCTTTCGCGGCGCTGGCGGGCTTTGCTCCGCCTCAGACCCCCGGGAACGACTGGCGGCGCCTGATCGAGCTGATGCAGGCGCTCGCCGATCCGCAGCGAGCGTGGGCCGGGCAGGTGCGCGAGGTGCGCGATTGGTACCAGCGGCATTTCGAGCGACTCTACGAGCATTTCCACACCCGGCTCGGGGATCTGGAGCAGCTGGAGGTGCTGTCCGGGCAGTATCCCTCGCGCGAGCGCTTCCTGACCGAGCTCACGCTCGATCCGCCGCACGCCACCAGTGACCTCGCCGCCCGACCGGCGCTCGACGAGGACTACCTGGTGCTTTCGACCATCCATTCGGCCAAGGGCATGGAGTGGGACACGGTGTACTTGCTGAACGTGGTGGACGGCAGTTTTCCGTCCGAGTTCGCCACCGGCCGGGCGGAGCTCATCGAGGAGGAGCGGCGGCTGCTGTACGTCGCGCTCACGCGCGCGCAGAACGAGCTGCTGCTCATCGTGCCGCTGAAGTTTCACCTCACCCACCAGTCGCGTCAGGGCGATGCGCACGTCTACGGCGGGCGCAGCCGCTTCATGACCGACAAGGTGCTGAAGACCCTCGATCCGGTGCTCTTCCAGAGCGGGGCGCTCCCCGGGAGCGACGCCCTGCAGAGCAGCGCGCCGCTCACGCTTGACGTCAGCGCACGGCTGCGCGAGATGTGGTGAGCGGCGGCCTACTTGTCCGGCTTCAGGAAGCGCAGCGTGAACCGATCGCTCTCACCGATCGCGGCGTACTTGTCGTGGTCCTTGGTCCCTAAGCGGTACGTGGGGGGGAGCGTCCACACTCCCTGCTCGTAGTCCTTGGTGTCCTTCGGGTTGGCGTTCACCTGCGACTTGGCGACCAGCCGGAAACCCTGCGCCTCGATCAGCCTGATGGCGTAGTCCTCGTTCACGTAGCCGCTCTTGGCTTTCGGGTCCTGCGCCAGCGCCGGGTTGCCGCGATGCTCGACGATCCCGAGCACGCCCCCGGGCTTGAGTGCCCGGTACAGGGTAGCGAACGCCTGCGGCGCCATATCCCGCCCCATCCAGTTGTGCAGGTTGCGGAACGTCACCACCATATCGAGCGAGCCAGGCGGCACGACATCGCCCCCGTCGGCGGGGAAGCTGACCACGGCCACGCGGTCATAAAGGTCGGAGCGTGCCGCGAGCTTCGCGCGGTACTGCCCGAGGCGCTGCGTGATGTTCCTGTTGTCAGGGTCGGCGGCGATGACCGCCGCGTAGTACTTGCCCTTGTCGCGCAGCAGCGGCGCGATCACCTCGGTGTACCAGCCCGGCTCCGGCCATACCTCGAGCACGCTCATCTCCGGGCGGATGCCGAAGAAGAGCAGCGTCTCCTTCGGATGGCGGTACTCGTCGCGCGCGCGGTTCTCCGGCGAGCGCTGATTGCCGGCGAGTATGGCGGTGAGAGCTTCGGCCGTGGTTTGCCGCGAGCTCCCCGCGGCGCAGGCCGCGAGCAGCATCGCGCAGGCGATGGCCGCTGCGGCCAGTTTCTGCTTGGCTAACATCGCATCGTCCTCACGGGCGCCGTGGCGCCTGGCGAGCCCACCTCGAGTGTGCGCACATTACCCGATGTGCGGCACAAAAAAACCCCGCGCGAGGCGGGGTTTTTCCGTTGGGCCTGGCCGCGCCGTCAGCGCCGAAACGGACCGCCGCCCTGGCGGGGGCGTTGTGGGCGTTCCTGGGCTTCGTTGACACGCAGCGGCCGCCCGTTCATCTGAAAGCCGTTGAGGGCCTGGATGGCAGTTTGCGCCTCGGCCTGCGGCATATCGACGAATCCGAACCCGCGCGGTTTGCCGGTTTCCCGGTCGTTGATGAGTTTCACCGATTCCACTTTGCCATGGCGTTCGAACAGGGCTTTCACGTCCTGCTCGGTCGCGTTGAAGGGCAGATTCCCCACGTAAATCGTCGTCATCCGGAAGTCTCTCTTGGAAAAGCGGACAGCGGCGATCCGCACGCGTCGGTCGCATGTACCGCGTGAACGATCAAACAGGTCAAGGCTTCAAGGCACACGATCGGCAGTTTCAGTCAATGCGCAGCGCTTGGGCCGGCGGCCTGCACCTGCGTTCGCGCATGGATGAGAGGCGCGGGGCGGGAAAGGAAGTCAACACGGTCAAACAAAGCGCACTCATCCACGACGGATATGAACGCACGCCAGATGCTACTCCCGGCCCAACCGGTACGCAAACTACGGGCAACACAACTCCCGGCCCCGGTGCGAGCGGCGCGCCTTTCTGATGCAGTGCATTGCGCTTCGCGTGCGGGACCGCTCGCCACCCGGCGCCGTGGCACGCGCTGCAGCCGGCGGCGCTGCGGCCGGTGCCACCGGGAGGCGCGGGCGGCGGCCTCACGCCCCGGGGGGCTCGAGATAGGCGTAGCCGTCGAGCTCGCTCTCGTAGAAGCGCTTCAGCGCCTGGCTCTCAGCGAGCGTCATGCGGCCATCGCGAATGGCGCGCTCGCAGTCGCGCGCCAGCGCCGGATATAACTCCGCGACGTCGTACTCCATGTACTCGAGCACCTTGTTGGCGGTGTCGCCCTTGACGATCTCCTCGATCCACCAGCCACCCTCGTCGTGCAGCCGCACGTGTACCACGTGGGTGTCGCCGAAGAGATTGTGCAGGTCACCGAGGGTCTCCTGATATGCGCCCACCAGGAAAACCGCGAGGTAGTACTTCTCCCCGGGGTGGAGCTCGTGCAGCTCGAGGGTGCGCTTCACGTCGCGCAGCGACACGAAGTGGTCGATCTTGCCGTCGGAGTCGCAGGTGATGTCTGCCAGCACGGCGGTGCGCGTCGGACGCTCATCCAGGCGGTGGATCGGCAGGATCGGGAACAGCTGGTCGATGGCCCAGCTGTCGGGCAGCGACTGGAACACCGAGAAATTGCAGAAGTAGGTGTCGGAGAGAATCGACTCGAGATCCTCGAGCTCCTCCGGCAGCCGCTCGAGCTTGCGGCAGGAATCGCGGATCTTCGCGCACGTCGCCCAGTACAGCCGCTCGGCGAGGCCGCGGAACTCGAGCGACAGGAGCCCGAGGTTGAACATCTGCAGCACCTGCTCGCGTGCCGTGAGCGCATCGTGATAGCACTCGACCAGGCGCCGCTCGCTCACCGCACCGTACGCCTCGAACAGGTCCTGCACCGGCTGGGGCAGCTCCTCCGCGCCGTCGTAGTCCTCGGCACGGTCGCCGGTGACGCGGAATTTGTCGAGCACGGAGGAGCCGAGCGCATCGAATACCAACACGCTGTGATAGGCCGCCACGGCACGCCCTGACTCGCTCACGATCATCGGATGGGGGATGTCGCGCGCGTTGCACACGCTGGCTACGCGGTAGACGACATCGTTCGCGTACTCGTTCAGCGTGTAGTTCATCGAGGAGGCGAAATTGGTGCCGCTCCCGTCGTAATCGACGCCGAGTCCCCCGCCGACGTCGATGTATTGCAGTCCCGCACCCATGAGCTTGAGCTCGGCGTACACGTGGGCGAGCTCGTTGATCGCCTCCTTGATGCGGCGGATGTCCTGCAGCTGGCTGCCGGGGTGGCAGTGCACCAGCTGCAGGCAGTCGAGCATGCCGTGTGCCCTGAGCACGTTGAACATGTCCAGGATCTCGGTGATGAACAGGCCGAACTTGGACTTCTCGCCTGCGGAGGCGCTCCAGCGCCCGGAACCCTCGCTGAAGAGCTTCACACGCACCCCAATGCGCGGGCGCACCTGATAGCCGCTCGCGTGCTTGAGGATCAGCCCGAGCTCCTCGAAGTTCTCCACCACCGGGATGATGGTACGGCCGAGCTTGGTGGCGAGCGTCACCGCCTCGATGTAGCTGTCGTCCTTGAAGCCGTTGCAGATGATCATCCGCTCGGGGGCGTTTTCGGTCATGGCCATCACGGCGAGCAGCTCCGGCTTGGAGCCCACCTCCAGCCCGAAGCCGAACTCCTTGCCGTAGCGATAGACCTCCTCGACCACGAGGCGCTGCTGGTTCACCTTGATCGGGTACACCGCGGCGTAACGATTGCGGTAGTCGTTCTCGGTAATCGCCTGCGCGAAGGCCTCGTGCAGGCGGCGCAGGCGGTGCGCCAGGATGTCCGAGAAACGCACCACTACGGGGGTCGTCAGGTCACGCGCCTGTAGACCTTCGACCACCTCGTACAGATCGATCTCGTTGCGCTCCGTGGTGTCGGGACGCACCACGACGTGGCCGCGTTCGTTCACGCTGAAATAGCCCTTGCCCCAGGCGCGCACGTGGTACAGGTCGAGCGAGTCCTCGATGCGCCAGGGCTGCGCGGGATTGAACTTGCGAGCCCCGTTGACGGCGCTCTTCGGATCAGCTGCCACGGGCGCGTTTATATCAAAATTGTGTGTCCGGCAAGAGGGGCCCGACGCACATCTCAAGGATCAACCGCACCAGCCGAGCACTGCGGAGGCACGGAATCGCAGGGGCTCGACACACATCTCAAGGATCTACTGCACTAGCCGGTTTCGGGCCCGAGCGCGACCGCGTGCGCCGGATCGCGGATCCATTCGCTCCACGAGCCAGCGTACAGCCGTGCGCCGGCGAATCCTGCGACCTCGAGCGCAAGCAGGTTGTGGCACGCAGTCACCCCCGAGCCGCACATGGCAATCACCTGCTGCGGCGGCTGGCCGTGCAACGTCTCCGCCCAGGCGTCTCGCAGCTGCGACGGTCTGAGGAATCGCCCCTGCGCGTCGTGGTTGCGGGCGTAAGGGTGGTTGCGCGCGCCGGGAAT
>Ga0210384_10005572_pt1 | contig 13649 bp, 10 predicted proteins | sample IncBWH2MmetaG_FD_160574 | JGI IMG/M metagenome (GOLD analysis project Ga0210384, IMG submission 160574) | Forest soil microbial communities from Barre Woods Harvard Forest LTER site, Petersham, Massachusetts, United States - Inc-BW-H-2-M | ecosystem: Environmental > Terrestrial > Soil >...
TACGACGTCCGGCACCGCGCCACCATCACGGCCACTTACGCCCTTCCCGGGAAAAAGGGTTTTGGCCAGTTGCTGGAGGGCTGGAAGCTCAACTCCATCGTGAACCTTCAGACCGGCCAGCCGTGGTATGTGGCTGACTCCGGCAACGACTTCAGCGGGAGCGGAGACACGGCTGATCGCTGGAATTTCTACGGGAACCCCAGCGACTTCACGTCCGGATCGAGTTCCATTCCCAGTTGCCAGGGCTTTGGAGTGACCGCGTCAGGGGGGATCGATACGAGCAGAGTGACCTGTACGTCGGTATCCGGGGTGAGCGGCATCACCAGCAAACTCCCCTCGTCCCTGGCTGCACAGTGTGCGGCGGTCGCCCCCGATCCTACTACGCTCGCTGCCGGTGGCTGCTTCGTGAAGGGCAAATCGGTGATGGTTCCTCCCAAGGCCGGAACGTTCGGCACCATGGGCCGGAACATCTTCCGCGACCAGGGCTTCAAGAATGTGGATTTCTCCGTGTTCAAGGAGTTCACATTTAAGGAACGCTACCGAGCGCAGTTCCGCGCCGAGTTCTTTAACGTGTTTAACCACCCCACCGTCGCCAATCCGTTCGGCGGAGCGTCTGGCTTTGGCGGCGGCACCGACCCTTCGGCTCCCACTACGTTCGGCTGCGGCTGTCAGACACCGGACGTCGGGGCAGGCAATCCGCTGGTCGGCTCAGGCAGCGCCCGCGCCATGCAGCTCGGGTTGAAGCTCTCGTTCTGATCGCTCACGCAAGTTCAAGGGGAGTGAGACGTCCCTTCAAGTCCTCTCCCCAAGGAATGGTTATTCTTTCGTGTTCGAAAAGGAGACACTTATGAAATCCGTAACATTGAATGCTGCACCAGCCAGAAACGTGCTCGGTGCGATTCTGGGTGTATTGGTGTTCTCTGTCGCGCTGTTTGCGCAGGGCAGTTACGGCCGAATTCTTGGAACCGTTACAGACCAAACTGGGGCGGTGTTAACGGGGGCCACGGTAACCGTCACGGACACGGAGAGAGGCCTCGCGCGAACCCTGAACACGGATTCGGCCGGCGAGTATAACGCCCCCAACCTGATTCCCGGCACCTATACCGTCCGCGTCGCGGTGAAAGGGTTCAAGGTGCTGGCCCGCGAGAATATTGTGCTCGAGGTTGGCAAGGAGGTTCGAGTGGACTTGACGCCGCAGACCGGCGATCAGACCCAGACCGTCACCGTCACCGAACAGATCCCGCTGGTGGACACCGCGACCTCCAATCTGGGCGGCACGCTCAACAACGCGGACATCAACGATCTGCCGTTGAATGGCCGCAACTACCAGGCTCTGCTGGGTCTGCGGCCGGGTGTGATGCTCCAGCCGGGCGGCTCGCCCTGGACCCAGAGCACCAACGGCATTCGGCCCGATGAAACCACCTGGATGGTGGAGGGCGTGATCAATTCCACTATGGATGCCGCTCGCCCCGTAGCAAATATCAGTAGTCCGTTGACCGATGGGGCGGGGATACTGCCCGTCGACGCCATCCAGGAATTCAACATGCAGGAAAATCCAAAAGCCGAGTACGGCTGGAAGCCCGGCGCAGTGGTCAACGTGGGAATCCGGTCGGGGACCAACACTCCCCACGGCTCGGCTTACGCGTTTGGCCGCAGCGACAGCTGGGACGCCCGCAACCTTTTCAACCCGGGGCTGAGTCCCAGTGGAGTCTGCGTCCCTAACCCGGGAGTCCCGGTGCAATGCGATAAGCTGGGCACCCAGTTGGAGCAGTTTGGCGGAGTGGCGGGCTTCCGGATCAAAAAAGACAAACTCTTCTTCTTCGGCGGCTATGAGGGCCTGCGTTCCACCGTCGGCAACCCGTTTGTCGGTAGCATGCCCGCAACCGGGCCAGGGCTGGGTCCGGAAAACAGCATGCCGGACGCCATCGCAGCGCTGCAAGCCAAGGGCATACCGGTAAGTCCCGTCAGCTTGAACTTGTTCGGCTGCACCCCCTCGGGTGCGACGTACGGTTGCACGGGCGGCCTCATCTCGGGGGCCGCTGCGAATTCGAACACCTACGTCGTCGCTTTCCCCAACACCAATGTCAGCGACAACGAGATCGGCAAAATCGACTACCGCCTCAGCGACAAGCACTCGCTCAGCACCATGTTCTGGCAGGGCAACTACAACGGCAATGGACAAGATCACGGCGGCGTGAATACGGCCTTCGAGGACACCTTTCATATCCGCGTGGTGACCAGCGTCACCAACTGGATTTGGACCCCCAGTTCCAGCGTGGTGAACGAAGCCCGGTTTGCCACCACCCGCCAAACCTTCAACCAATTATCCGACGATGCCACCATCCCTGCCAATGGCTTAGGCGGTCTATGCACACCTGCCGGTTGTGGTGGCAAGGGTTACCCCCTCAACTCGGGCGTGACCAATCCAATCGCCCTTGGGATGACGACCGTCAACATTGGGAATTTTACTGCCGGCGGCGGCCAAGTCCTGGGCACCTACCATAACCGTCCCAGCTATTCCGGCCCCAACCCGTATTACGTTTATCAGGACAGTGTCTCGTTTTTGCGGGGCAAGCACGCCCTCAAGGTCGGCGGCGAGTACACGCACATCATTGTCAATGGCAATGCGGCAGACACGATCCGGGGCCGGGTCGACTTTAACGGCGGCCAGGCTTTCAAAGGTTCCACCCCACTCGAGGACTACTTCGCCGGAACTCCGACGGACGGACAACTCCTCGCCGGCCCCTCGCTCCGCGAGTTCCACTGGCACGTGTTATCGGGGTTCGTTCAGGATGACTGGCGCATCGTTCCGAGATTAATGCTCAATCTGGGCATGCGCTACGAATTCAAATCGCCAATGGAAGAGGCCAGGAACTTTTGGGGTAACTTCTCTCCGACGCTGGGACTGGTTCAGCAGGGTCAGCCAGGCGTAGGCTCCAGTGTCATTAAGCCCGATTACGGAAACCTGTCGCCGCGCTTTGGTTTTGCCTGGGATATCACGGGCAAGGGCACCACTGTGATCCGGGGCGGGTCCAGTATCATGTACACGACGTTCGTCACGGGCCAATTCGGTTCGCAGCTCGGGGCCCAGAACTTTACTTCAAACGCCCTCGGCTCCATCCCGACAGGCGCCTGCAGAATATCGTTAGCCCCCGGCGCCCCTTGTCCGGATGGACAGACCCTTGGCGGCACGCTCCAGCTCGGCACCGCCGCCTACGGTCCCTCCGCCGTCAACTGGGACCCCAAAGTTAACGCTAACCCTGGCCTTAACGGCGGCACCGTTTTTCCGCAGGCAGGGCTCTCTTGCACTACCGCCTCGCCGTGCAACATCGGGGGGGTGAACCCGAATCTCAAAACCCCCTACATCGTGGGTTGGCACCTTGGTGTCCAGCGCGTCATCACCCCCAACCTCTCGTTGGAGGTTGGCTTCGTCGGCAATCACGGCGACAACCTGACTGGTTATCGCGACATCAATCAGTGCCCTCCCAATACGGCGGGCAAGTGCGTAAACAGCCTCCGTCCGTACGCCGCCACCTTCCCCTATCTGAAGTTTATCAACTACACGTCGGGCTATGGCTATTCCAACTACGAGAGCCTGCAGGCGACCCTGACCAAGCGGGTTTCCCATGGGCTGAATTTCACCGCCGGTTACACTTACGCTCATGACCTCGACAACGGTTCCATAGGCCGTTTCGGATTGCTTCCGCAGAACAGCAACAATACCAACGCGGAGTACGGCCCCGGCGACTTCGACATCCGGCACCGCCTCACTTTCACGGCCGGTTACGCCATTCCTGGGAAGAACGGCTTCGGCCAGTTGCTGAAAGGCTGGAAGATCAACTCCATCCTGACCCTTCAGACCGCTCAGCCGTGGAACGTGAGCGACTACTCGAGCAACGGGATGAGTTACAGCGGGACTGGAGATAAATCCGATCGCTGGGATTTGTTCGGGACCTCCTCCGACTTCCACTCCGGCTCGCAGTCGATTCCCTACTGCTCTGGCTTTACACCCGGGCAAGGCCTTAACGGTGTGACTTGCTCGTCAACCTCCGGAATTAGCGGCATCGTTTCTCCGCTCTCCTCGTCAATGGCTGCGCCGTGTCTGGCGAAAGCCTCCGACCCCACTACGCTAGCCAACGGTGGCTGCTACGTATCCACGAACGGCAAATCGGTAATAACTCCTCCCATGCTGGGAACCTTTGGCACGATGGGCCGAAACCTCTTCCGCGACGCGGGCTTCAAGAACTTGGATGCCTCTTTATTCAAGGACTTCAAGTTCAAGGAGCGGTTCACCGCCCAGTTCCGAGTCGAGATGTTCAATATATTCAATCACCCGCTGGTTGCCAATCCCTGGGGCTCACAGGCTGGCGTGAGGCAAGGCATCCAGTTGGATAGGGGCAACTCGTTCGGCTGCGGGTGCTCCACACCCGACGTCGCCACCGGCAATCCGCTCATCGGTTCGGGCGGCGCCCGCGATGTCCAACTCGGACTCAAGCTCACGTTCTGAGAGGAGCGGCTTGCCAAGCCCTGAGGTTTGACGATTTGAAATCAAGGCCGGTTTTCCTCCCCAAGGAGGGAAGCCGGCCTTAATCTTGGCGGATCAACAGTTTGGTTTTCGCAATGGCTCGATCATCCCATATAGTTTATAGAAACCCATACGGGCAGCTTCAGACGCATGCAGAGCAGGAACTTGCACTTCTGGAGGAGGAGCGCGAGCGCCTGGTTCAAAGGACGGCAGAGATCGATGAGCGCGCGCGCCAACTTCGTGAATACCTGAAGGCGATGACGCCGCTCACGGCGAAAAGTTCGGGACAAGCTCTCGCAGAAGTGGGCGTGACCAATCTTTGCCGCCAAGTTATTGACAGTACTCCCCACTGGGTGACGGCCCAAGAGGTGAGAACGATGCTCAAGGGAATCGGTGTGGACATTTCTAGCTATACAAATCCAATGTCTGTGCTCCATTCGATTCTTCACAGAGTTGCTGCGTCGTATCGCGATGCAGAAGGGAAATTGTACTTCGGGCGTCGCGACCTCATAAGACCACCGGGGCTCCCACAGAAAGAACAAAGCGATGGCAAGAAGAGCGCAAAAGCCCGATCAAAGCGGGCTGCGAAACGCGCTTAATTGAACTGATTGATGAAGCTACCGGAGACGGCGTAGGCAGTGTCCGCGATTTTGTGTAACCGACGTTCCTCGTAATATTGCCCGTCGCCGGGCAAGCTCCTTCGGGGTAGCCATGGGAGTCTATTCGAATCAGCCGTGTGACACGCGGTAGAGGGGCCGGGACCGGCTGCGCCTGCCTGGATTTCGCTTTCTTCCGCGCCCAGATCATGGGTTCTTCTGGCTTCGGGCCACCAGCGCGGGCCCGCAACCGGATGCACGCCTGGCCAGTGCGGTTGGTCCAGCTGACACACTCGATCTTCATCCAGAGAACACTGTGCTGTTCCGCACTGTTGAGCCCCTCCCAGTCTTGACGATGGCTACCCCCCGGCATCGCCGGAGAGGGTTCGAGAGAAAGTTTTTTGGCTCCCCGGGTAGGACGCGCACCTACAACAGTTCGGTTAACAGGCGATGCACTTCCTGCAGCTGGGAAAGCCCGCCACGGTTGGGATCCCATGAGGTGGTTCCAGTTAGGTAGGCTGCACGACGAGGTGTCGGTGCCCTCGAAGCCGGAACGCCAACGCCAGCAGAAAGATTCCGAATGCCAACGCATAAGCGCCGATCCACAGAACAATAGCTAATGCTCCTACGCCTGGGGCGATCAGAACAAACAGGCCGAACAGGAGGGACAGGATACCCATCAGAAGTAATAGCCATTCATTTGTGATTACTTTACGAAGTCGGATTCCGGCGATTATCTCAAAGATCCCTGTGAAGATCGCCCAGAACGCAATTACGTAAAGCAAAGCGAGCGCCGTGATGGCTGGCCAGACGAACGTCAGGATGCCAGCGATAATTCCGATCAAGCCTTCAATGAGAAGTGCCCAGTGATGCGAGGCAACGCGGAAAAAAGCGATGATGTTAAAAATGCCATCGGCCAGGGCGTAGGCTCCAAATAGCAGGATAAGGGTTACGAGCGTCATCCCTGGAAGAAAAAATGTCAGCAACCCGAACATCAAGGCCACGAGTCCACGAAGGGCTAGCGCCCACCAGTTTCTTGCTAGGGTGTGAAGCATCGAGGGAACCTCCACACATTAAAATGCTGCTCTGCAAGGTGGGTGTCAAGCGGCACTGATAGAGTATGGCCGTTCGAACCGGGTGCGAGACGATTCAGGAGATGTACAGATTTATAGCACGCCCGGAAGTATGATCGGCAAGCGTGACCCAGCGGCCGTCGGTCGGAATGGGCCGTTAAACGCATTATGAAGGGGCGCCCTTTTCAGAGTAGGCTTTGAGCGTTGGCTTAGGACCGACGGAATGGAGCACAACACATGGAGAGTAGAAAGTATATCGGCATGGATGTGCATAGGCCAGTATTTCGGCTGCGGTCAGGGACGACGCCGGAAAGGTGGTGATGGAGTGCGTCATCGAAACCAAGGCACGCACCATCCTGGAATTCATTCAAGGATTGCGTGGGAGCGTATGCGTCACGTTTGAGGAAGCAACCAGTGCGGCCTGGCTACGAAATTCTAGAAAGAGGGAATAGCAATCGTAGCTATGGATAAGAAGGCCGCCGCTACCTAGGACCGCAGGAAGTTAAGCGTGGGGCTGCGCTAGCTGCAACCCGCCCTCGCCATAGGATGACCAGCCGGGGCGCTCCGACCGGCTGAAGATCTCTAGATACGGACCAGGCACCCAGGATTCAACCATCTTTAGGAACTCCGGCGGCTTTGAACTGTGACCCCCAGGCCCGATCTGAGCGGTGAACCAGGTGTCGGCATTCTTCACCTCTTGGCCGGGCATGAAGTCCAGTTTGCCGCCGACCCCGAACAGAATGAATTCCACCGAATTCTTAAAGTAGGGGTTGATGGGCGAGGAGAAGCGATGGTTTCCATTGCCATGGATCTTGCACCACACGAGCGTCGCGCTGTATCTGAATCCCCACCGATTCAACAGAGCAAAGCTCTTTGGGAGGAAAGCGTTCGTCGTCCAGAGAAACAGCGCGCAGTCATCCTCTGCTGGCGTCTCCATCGCCTCGATGTCAGCGAACTTCATGTCGGCGTAGGGAAGGGTCATCCCTACGACTTCCGCCTTGTTGCTCTCTTCATAACTCCACGGCGGATCGATGACAATGGCGCTGAACTTCGCTCCACAGTTCAGGGCCTCGTTGATGGGAGGAAGTTCTCTGATAGCTTCTGCATTCGCAACGCGGACAGCTAGGGCCTTCCTGGTCTTTAAGTCGTTCTTGGCCCGATGGAGATTTATGGTGCCGCTCTCGATCTTTTCCAGTAAATCGGGCGCTTCCATTGATATTTTGTCGACCAGCGCCACAGAGCTCGCACCGATCCCCATCATCTTCGCGACGAGTCTGTTGGTCGTTTCACCAGGTTCGTCCGAATTCGGACGGACCTGGCCCTTGGCCAGCCGCCCGCTCTCGTCCCGCGGTCGCGCCAGCGCTTGCTGCCTGATCTTATCCGCTTTGCCCTTCGCGAGTTCCTCGGCGACGTAGGACTTCATCTTCCAGGCCGCCACAGCCTTCTGTGCCGGAGTCAGATGCCTGCGCAGTACGTTCTGCGAGACGACGAACTGGAATAAGCTGCATTTGCCGTCCCAGATTTGATACTCCGGGTTGACGCCCGCCTCCCGGCAAGCCCGATATCGATGGCGACCGTCGATGATGCTTCTATCATCCGGGTGCAGCCATATTCGCGTCAGCAGGTGTGGTCCGCAAAGAGTCGAAGCGGCCTGCAAGCTGTAGTCTGGAACTTACAGCCGTGCGATCCTGGACGTTCATGTGCCTCCTGGTTGATTGGTTGAAGGCGTCCTGGCATTTGATTCGGACAGCGCATCGCGTGCTTTTGGATTTTGTTCGACTGACCGCGCAGACGTGCAGATCGCGGAGCGCCGTGGAGGCCGAGAACTTGTTTCTGCGCAAACAACTGGCCTTGTTCCAGGAGCGCAATCCCCGACCGCATCGCGCGGACGATTCCACTCGCTGGTCGATGAGCTTCGTGAGCCAGTGGTTCGACTGGCGCAGCGCGCTCGTGGTGGTGAAGCCGGATACGTTGATCCGATGGCATCGCAGGGGATTCCGCTTGTTCTGGCGCTGGAAGTCCAAGCCGGTAGGAAGACCCGCGCTGCCCAAGAATCTTCAACACTTGATCCGGAAGATGGCGGTTGAGAATCCCACTTGGGGCGAGGAGCACATCGCCAATGAGTTGAAGTTGAAGCTGGGAATCCGGGTTTCTCCCCGCACCGTGCAGAAGTATCTGAGGGAGTGCCCCCGCCGCCAGTCCGACCCGAGCCAGCTGGCTGACCTTCGTTCGCAATCACGCCCAGGCGATGTTGGCTTGCGACTTTTTCGTGGTGTTCACAGCCCGATTCCGTATCCTTGTGTGTACTCGTGATTATGGAACTGGGCAGGCGCCAGATCCTTCATCACAATGTGACGGCACATCCCAGTGCTGAATGGACGCTGCAGCAGTTCCGCGAGGCGCTTACGGAGGAACATCCGTACCGTTTTCTGATCCATGACCGGGATAGCATCTTCTCGAAAAACTTGGACAAGGCGGTGACTGCGATGGGGGTACGAATACTAAAGACACCGGTGCGAGCGCCAAAGGCAAACGCTGTTTGTGAGCGGCTGGTCGGAACGATCCGGCGGGAATGCCTGGACTTCCTGATCCCGTTTGGGGAGCGACATCTGAAACAGCTCCTGACGCACTGGGTCGCCCATTACAATCACGCTAGAGTTCACGCCAGTCTTGGTCCCGGCATTCCCAGCCCAGTCCGTCCATCGCCGCCGATGAGCGGCCATCGTCATCGCCTTCCGGCAGGGCACGTTCTCCGAAGCAAGGCAGTGCTCGGTGGATTGCACCACGAGTACTGGCTGGAGAAGGTGGCTGCGTGAGACTCGAATCGAGTTTTTGCGGACCACAGGTCTGCATGGAGAATGAGAAAGACACGCAGCACCTGTTCGGCAAATAGGCGCGAAGCTTCGCGGCGGGGTTCACTGGATTGCGCCAAAGCCGCCTCTGGCAAAAACACTAACTAATGGGATGGTCCGCGCGGCTCCCGAGCGGCGGGTTAATTGGCCGCACCGCCCCTCGGCACGTGCACGGACATAATGACCAGCCGGCCCTCCACCTGCGTGAAGGAGTGCGCCGTGTTTTCCGGGATCATCACGTAATCGCCCTTGGCAATTCGCCGTGGCGTTCCGCCTTCGAGCTTTGATCCGGTGCGGTTTTTGTCATTCGTACGCCGTTCGTCCTTGAGTTTGCCGCCGATGGTGAGGACTCCTGCTCCATCCACCACGTAAACCATCTCGGCCTCCACGTCGTGGATGTTGGGGTTGGTATCGATTCCTTGCACACGATATTCCAGATTCACGCTGTAAGGAGCCGCCTGTAGAAGCGGCTGGATGAAATTCGGCTGATCCGACTTGCGTTCGTTCTTCGCCTTCTCGATCATGCCCAGCACGTCCGCCGCGCTGCTGAAGCCTTTCGCCACGGGCTGTTGTGCGCTCACGATCGCCGCGGCGCACACAAATATAATTATCCAAGTCATTCGCACGGTGTTTTCTCCTCTGTATCGGATTCAGAAATTCAAAAAAAGGACAGACCACGCTGTCCGCAACGAATTATACGATACCCGAGGATCTGTTGAGGACTTGCGCCGCATGACTTGCGCCGCATGCCGAGGCAGTGGACATCGTGCATAAGCTCGCTTCCAAATAGCGCGGCGACCCCCGCGCTAGTGGCGGCCGTGAGTGCCGTTGCGGCCGTGAGTGCCGTTAATGTTTGACATCAGGACGGATCTCTTCGTTGCTGGAGCAGCGATGGCGCTCAAAGCAAGGGCCCTCGCCGAATCGAAAGAGAGGCCCAAATTGTCGAAGGTGGATTGCTCAAGGCCGCGGCTACTGCTCCGGCGTCGGGCGCGAAGTAGCTGTGTTCGTTACTCCAGCGAGAACACGACCAGTGTTCCTCCGAGGTTCGTATAGTCGGCGAGTGACGCGGTCAGGCCGACGGCGCCCAATCCGTCACTTCCCTTGGTGAGACCTTCGGCGAGACCGATGGCGGCCCATCCTCCCACGCCCGTCAGCACCGCCACATACTGCTTATCCTTGTGCATGTAGGTGATGGGATTGCCGATGATGCCAGAAGGAGCGTGAAACTCGTAGAGAACCTTTCCCGTCGCCTCATCGACGGCCTTGAACCAGCCATCCAGCGTCCCGTAGAACACTACATCGCCGTCGGTGGTCAGCGGTCCGCTGTAAACCTGGAACGTGTCGTTGACCTCCCACTTGGTCTGCCCCGTGACCGAATCATAGGCGATAAGCCTTCCCCGGGTATTGCCGTGATCCGCAGGGAACATGCTCAAAATGGCGCCAACGTACGGGAAACCGCCTTTGTACTTGACGCCGAACGCTTGGTAATCCATGCAGATGTGGTTGGTCCCGACATAGAAAAGCTTGGTCCGGGGATCGTAGGAGGCAGGCTGGTGATTCTTGGCGCCCTGCGCGGCCGGGCAGATCTCTTTGACATTCACGTCTTCCTTGGTCATCTTGTCCGGGTTCAGGACCGGCCGGCCGGTCTTCAAATCGATCTCAGTCGCCCAGTTGGTGGACGGATCGAATTTGTGCGCCCTGAGCAGCTTGCCGCTACGCCGGTCAAGGAGGTAGGAAAAGCCGTTGCGATCGAAATGGGTCAGCGTCGGGATGGTCTGGCCGTCCACGACGCTGTCGGTGAGTACACTCTCGTTGATGCCGTCATAATCCCAGGCGTCGTGAGGAGTCATCTGATACGCCCAGGCGGCCACTCCGGTGTCCGGGTTACGGGCGAAGAGGGTCATGGACCATTTGTTGTCACCCGGCCGCTGGGTGGGATTCCACGTTCCCGGGTTTCCGCTTCCGTAGTAAAACAGGTTGAGTTCCGGATCGTAGGAATACCAGCCCCAAGTGGTACCGCCGCCGAGTTTCCACTCATCGTTGTCCCAAGTCTTGAGACTGGAATCCTTACCCACTGGTTGTTGGGTTGCCCCATCCATCGTCTTGTTTGCATCAAACCGGATGTCCTCGTCCGGACCGACGCTGTATGCCCGCCACACCTGTTTGCCGGAATTGAGATCGTACGCCGTGATGTGGCCGCGGACGCCGTACTCTCCCCCGGAGATCCCGACGATGACCTTGTCATGAACCACGAGCGGCGCGCTGGTCATGGTTTGGCCGAGCTTGGGGTCGCCGTTGAGCGCGGTCCAAATCACGCTGCCCGTCTTCGCATCCAGAGCGTAAAGATGGGTGTCCAGGGTGCCCACCAGAATCTTGCCGTCGGCGTAGGCCACGCCGCGGCTCACCAGATCGCAGCAGGCCACCGAGGGCGAGAACTTATCCTGCTCCGGAGCGAATTTCCAGACGATCTTGCCGACGTTATCGAGATCGATGGCGTAGACGAAGTTGGGGTAGGAGCTCTCGAAGTACATCATGTTCCCCACCACCAGAGGCTGGCCCTCCTGCCCGCGGAGCGTGCCGGTGGACATGGTCCAGGCCACCCTCATCTTGCCTACGTTCTTGGTATCGATCTGGTTCAGTTTGCTGTGGCGGATCGCGTTGTAACTTCCAAGGGGCAAAAGCCATTGGGCGTCTTGGTCCGCGACCTTGGGGGCGCCGCACCCACACAGTGCCACTACCAAGCAGCCAAGGGGTATCATCCGCTTCATTTAGAGGCCTCCTTTTCGTGTCTATCAATCCTGCTCGGACGGGGGCCTGCCGGAAGGCACCAGATCGAGGCTTCGTCCCTTCACGTACCTGTAGATTTTTATCATGTCCCCTTGGCTGAGGAAGCCGGTCCAGCTTGGCATGCCTTTTTCCTGCCTCCCCGCCATCGCGGTCGACATGAAATTTTGCGGCTTCATCCCGGAGACGAGAGAAGCCCTCAGATCCGGCCCGAGTTGGCCGCCCGTCGCATCCGTCCCGTGGCAGCGGTAGCAGTATGAGTTGTACAGCGCATAACCACGAAAAACGTCCTTGGTAACTTTCGGGGCCTTCCCCTGCGCGTACAGGGGAAAATCCAGCCGGAGCGTGGCCCCGCTCTTGAGTTTGTACGTGTAGAGTTTTCTAGCGGTCTTGGGCTGGGCGGTATCCGCCTGTGGAGCGGCTGCCGCTGCTGCGATTGCCAGTATTGAGATGAGGATTCGCAAGATTACTTTTCTGGTGGAGTATATAGTTTCACGCCGTTCTGACTGAGTACCGACGAAAGTTCCGCCTGGTGCTTTTCGATCACGTCGTCGAGCCTTTTCTTCAGCACCTCGTCGCCCGTCCGGACTCCCATGGACATTGGGAACGAATACTGCTCGGGAGCACCCAGAGTTCGTGCGTTCGGAAGGGCCACTACCTCCAGATCGGGATAGGCGCGCAGCAAAGCCCCGATCGCCGGCTGCCACGTGATGAGGACATCGATTTTCCCGGCCTTGAGCGCCTTCAGCATGACGGCGGGGGACTCCGCGGCATTGTCGGCCACGTCGAAAGCCACCGCCTGCGGGACCATGCCGCGCAGCTTCACGGCCTCTTCGGCCGGCGTCTCCCTTTCAAAACCGATCTTGACCCGCTTCAAGGCCGGCGAATCCATGCTGGTGATGTCGTACTTCTTGGCCTTCTCGAAAACGAAAACGTAAGATGAGATGTAGTAGGGGCGCGTGGTCAGTTCGTCGCGGCTTCCATACGGAATATTCATCACCACATCGCACCTCTTCCTGTCGATGGTGGTGGACAGGAATTGAGTAAACCCGCCGTGGCCGCGGTAGCTGGCCCAGGTGTACTCCACTTTTTCCCCGAGCGCCTTCGCGACGGCCTGGGCAATTTTGTTTTCAAACCCTTCGCCGGCCCGGTTCGAATACGGGAGGTAATCGGGGTCCGCGCAGACGCGCAAAGCCTCGGCCGGCGTCGCCCACACAAAAAGCCACAGGCTCGCGACCGCCAAAAGCCTGACCCAGTGCGATCTTGAAGCGCGGAGCCGCATCCCGATTACGCTACCTCCCGGTGGAACGACCTTTATCACGAAAGGTATCCCGTGTCAAAGGCGTCTTGGGAAGGCGTCTTGCGAAGGTGTCTTGCGAAACTCAAGATGCTGCCAGAAACGTCGAGACATCACGAATCGAGTTCAGAGCGGCAGTCTGGTCTGGTTAGGCGGGGCCTGAGCGGCGCTGCGCCGGCTCTTTCAACAGACGTTTCGTCCATTCACGCGTTGCGGGGTTTGTCCCTCGCGACGAACGAAGTTTCACCGCTATCTCCGGGTGGCGGAAGGACCTCCACTGAGGAGTCCCACCTGTCCATGGCGAATTCGTAAATCATGCTGCGATCGGAGTCTGATACAGCCCTCGACAATGCTTTAGCCAACGGTACGAAGCGAAATTTACGAGTGCTCCGGGACCTCCAATACTGGGCTCTGGCAGTCTTCCCTCCAACCCGGCATGCGTTCGGTGGCCATTATAGTAATGTTGGAAGTCGATGAGTTTTGACTCCAGATCTGCCGTCGTCCAGAATAGCGTGCGATCGA
>Ga0210384_10005573_pt1 | contig 13648 bp, 19 predicted proteins | sample IncBWH2MmetaG_FD_160574 | JGI IMG/M metagenome (GOLD analysis project Ga0210384, IMG submission 160574) | Forest soil microbial communities from Barre Woods Harvard Forest LTER site, Petersham, Massachusetts, United States - Inc-BW-H-2-M | ecosystem: Environmental > Terrestrial > Soil >...
GCGGTTCGACGTAGAAGGGAGGCCGGGATTTGAGGTTCGCCGACCACAGACATCATACCGGAGACATGACGATGAAATTCATGCTGATTCTAAAATCCAGCAAAGATTCCGAAGCCGGCAAAATGCCGAGCGAGGAATCGATCGCCGCGATGGTGAAGTACAACCAAGACCAGGCCAAAGCGGGAATCCTGCTCGATGCGGCGGGTCTGTACCCCAGTTCCAAAGGCGCGCGAGTCCGATTCTCGGCCGGCGGAAAGAAAACGGTGATCGATGGACCATTCGCCGAATCGAAGGAGCTGGTCGCCGGCTACTGGCTTATCCAGGTGAAGTCGCTCGAAGAAGCGATCGAGTGGGCGAAGCGATCTCCGTTTTCGCCGAACGGCCCGGACCAGGAGACCGAAATCGAAGTGCGAGAGTTTATTGAGTTCGAATGACTTTCCGGGGCGGGTTGACTGAGATCGCCGGCGCGATGACGATCATCATCGTTGGTGGCAAACACAACTACGAGTTTGCTTACACGATCGGCTGAGATTTGAAGCGTGATGCTGAGGCTGAGGCCTCTTCGCCAAACAGCTTGATGTCGGCGGGTCCGCGCCGGTCAGCCTACGCGGGATGTTTTGATCGAAGCAGTCCGAGCGCACTTCGCGTTGAAATAGAGCGCGCGGCAGCACTTTCCGGTTTTGCGGCATCGAACAAGGGCATCAGTGAGTGATGCGAGAAAAGGCAGTTAGAATTCGACGGGACGGCGTTAAACTGAGGCTGTCATGAACTCGGCGGCTCGGTAACGGTATGGGGAAATTCGGGGGACTCTGGGCATGCAGAGCTACATTTTGGTAGTTCTTCCCACTACAAAATTCTCCGGCAAGTCTTTCGTTTTCAAAAATAGTGGTGCAAAGGAAGGACTTAAAAAAAGATAACCCGTCTGGCTTGGGCGCAGGAGGCCCCCGGTTCAAATCCGGGCGCCCCGACCTCTTCCCCCTTCAATGCACTGTTGCGGATACTTCTGCTCTGGAGCCCATCCTTCATGGCATCCACGGAGAACCAAGCGGCCTGGGCTGGCAAAATAGCTTTGCGGCCTGCCTCAGCCAACGATAGCGAATTCTTGGTCCACGTTTATTCGAGCACTCGTCGGGATGAAATGGCCTCTTGGGGTTGGAGCCCTGCGCAGCAAGGGAGCTTTGTTCGAATGCAGTATGATGTCCGCGGGCGCGGCTATGCTGCAGCCTATCCTGCGGCAGCGGTCAGCGTGGTCTCGGTTGACGGTGTACTCGCCGGTTCTATCATTATCTTTCGCGGCCCCACGGAGATCCGGCTTCTGGATATCTCGCTCCTTGAGGAGTATCGTGGCCGCGGGATTGGGCGAGACCTAATTGCATCGCTGCTTTCCGAAGCGGCTCGTTCCAAATTTCCGTTGCGCCTAAACGTCCTGCGAGGCAATCGGGCCGCTCACTTGTACGAACGCCTCGGCTTCGTCGCCATAGGCGGTGACGCGATGTACTGCGAGATGGAATGGGCGCCTGCGCCAGGCAGCGAGAATTTCGAAGCGCGTGCCCTTGGAGAATAGGACCCATGGCCGGCAATCTGAATAGCCAGGTTTTTGCCGAGCACTTGCAAACTACCTTTCGAGTTTGCGTTGCGGGCGCCGTACCGCTGCCTCTCGAGTTATGCGAAGTGACGGAGAAGGACCCGTCGCCGCAAGTAGAGCAATTCTCTCTCGTTTTCCGAGGCCCGCTGAAATCGCATTTTTTGCAGGGGACTTACACCGTGGAGCACGAAAAACTGGGCAAGTTCGATCTTTTTCTGGTTCCGCTCGGCCCAGACTCCGCGGGCATGCGTTATCAGGCCATATTTTCCCGCATGCGACAGGCTCGATAGTCCCGCCTAGTCGCCGAAATCCGGCGATCCGCGCTCGCTCAAGAATTCTCAGGCGCTGTTGGAGCGCCTGACTGCCCATTGGAATGGACCGGATGAGGCGCGGGTCCACCCGCGGGTTCCTGGAGATGGCTAATCACCGCCACATACATCGATGTTCCGGACGGCACAACAAACAGAGAGAACCGGCCGAGTGCATCGTGCTCCAATTCATAAGTTCCTTGCTGCAGCGTTTCGCCGATTAAATGGAAGTGCAGCGTAAACGTGTCGACCTTCGGCGGCGCTGTCTTTGCGGCCTTTGGCGGCACCGCCATGGGCATCGCCGGCGCGGGAGCTTTTTGGTTCATGTCCTCGACCGACAGGAGCGTAAGCCAAGCCGTGGTGAGCACACCCCCGCGCACAGCAAAGCTGCTATTCACCAGCGGCAAGAAAGTTTCCCTGCTAAGCAAAGCCAGGTTTGCGGCCTTCGCCGAGCCAAAGCCGGAAGCCGCAGCTAGGAGAGATTTCATCGGAATGGCAGCCAAGGCCAGGAGCGTTTGTCCGGCAACTAGGAAATGACGTCTGGAAGCATCCATATGGAGTCTCCTGGAAGCGAGATGGCGCAACTCTCTTTCCAGTCTCTTGCAAGAGGCCGCTCGCTCAAATACTGAAACAGTACCAGCATGCGGAATCGTCACATAGTACGAATAAGGGGCCGATCATTGGAATCTTTTAAGAGAATATCTATTCACTTACTCGTTACAATGACGCTTGCATCGGTGCCGTTTCCCGCGCGGGTCCAAACACCGGAGAGCGTGTCGGCATTTTCCGTTGTCGAGATTCCGCCCGATGGCACCCGCATCGTGGAGTTGAAATCCCATGTCAAGCCCGTTTATTGGCGAGATCCGGATGTTTGGCGGAAACTTTGCTCCCGCAGGTTGGGCCTTCTGCGACGGAAGTCTGCTGCTTATATCAGATAATGACGCGCTCTTCCAACTGATTGGCACCACCTACGGCGGCGACGGCCAGTCGACTTTTGCCTTGCCGGACCTGCGCAGCCGCGTCCCCATCCACGTGGGACCTGGATTTACGCTCGGGCAAGTCGCGGGAGAGGAAACGGTCACTTTAACCACTGCTCAGATTCCCGCGCACACCCACGGGCCTCAAGGAAATTCCAGCCCCGGAACTCAATCCAGCCCTGCTGGGGGTGTTTGGGCGCAGTCCGCGCTCGGCCAGTTTTCCGCCGCCGCTCCGTCCTTGAGCATGGACCCAGGCGCGCTCGGGACTACCGGAGGCTCGCAGCCCCACGACAATATGGTCCCGTTTCTTGCTGTCAATTTTATTCTGTCTCTTTTTGGAGTTTTTCCGTCGCCGTAAGTCGCAATTTGCCACCGCGGAGGAACAAAGCATGGCCACACCGTTTCTGGGCGAAATCAAGGTTATCAGTTGGAATTTTCCGCCCAAAGGTTGGGCGTTTTGCAACGGGGCGCTCATGCCCATCAATCAGAATCAGGCCTTGTTCGCCATCTTAGGCACCACCTATGGCGGCGACGGACGGACCACTTTTGCCCTGCCCAATCTGCAGGGCCGTTCTCCTGTGCATGTCGGCAACGGCATAGTCTTGGGCGAACGCGCTGGAGAGACCGCCCATACTCTCACGATTCCGGAGCTGCCAGCGCACGTTCACGTGCCCGTGGGTTCTTCCGCAACCGGTACTTTTCCCAGCGCCTTGGGGAAGCTGTGGGGAGCCGGCGCCGCAAGCCCCTATAGCCCGGCTGCTAACGCTTCCATGAACCCCGCTGGCATTTTGTCCCAAGGCGGCAGTCAGCCTCACGACAACATGTCGCCCTATCTCGTCCTTAATTTTATTATTGCCCTTCAGGGCATCTTTCCAAGCCAGAATTAGCCGCGGAGAGGGAGTCTCGTGTCCAACCCATTTGTCGCTGAAATCAGAATTTTTGCAGGAACCTTTGCTCCCACCGGCTGGGCCCTCTGCGACGGCCAATTGCTGCCCATCAGCCAGAACACCGCCCTATTCTCTCTTCTTGGCACCACTTACGGCGGTGATGGCAAGACCACTTTTGCCCTGCCCAACCTCCAAGGCTGTGCCCCTTTGCAGCCCGGCCAGGGGCCGGGCTTGAGTCTGCGCAACCTCGGCGAAACTGGCGGAGAGCGGAACGTAACTCTCCTCCAAACGGAAATGCCCGCTCATTCCCACGGGGTGCAAGCCGCGGCTTCCGGTGGTGGCTTGCCCGGCCCGGCCAACAATGTCTGGGCCTCTGGTCTCAGGGGCCGGCCTGGCGTTTATGCCAATTCCAGCCCCGCCACTAACGTGCCGATGAATCCCTTGGCCGCGTCTGTGGTAGGTGGCAATTCGCCGCACAACAATATGCCCCCGTACCTGGGCCTGACTTTCATCATCGCACTGCAGGGAGTTTTTCCGCCGCGGACCTAATCCGCGGTCCGACGGATCGCCACACGCTTGGGCCTGCCTTCGGGACGGCTTCGCACTAAGTGGCAATGCTGGGAAGACGCAGGAAAACGATTCGGAGGGACATCATCGGTTCGCGGAACGGTGCGCTCCCCTACAGGTCAGCGCGGTTTTCCAGAGCTAGTAATCCTCGAGGGGCTTTTTCCTCCAAGGGGGCGGCGTGCCGGCCGGTGTGCGCGCCTTCCGATAGTTATCCAATTCCGTCGTGGTGATTTCGTACTGCGTCTCGGGAGGGTGATTGGAGAAGGCCGACAACTCCGCTTGTAGCCTGGCCGAACAAATCGCTGGCGCGTCTTGGTACTGTACCCGGTGCGATACGAACGCCTCATTGGCTATGTACAGTGTGAATTCGCGCTCTTCTCCAGCCTCGCGCACGTGGAACGTGTATTCGCGCGTTAGCGCCTTCGGCGTGTATCCGACGTACTGGACGATCACACTGCTCATTTTGTGCCTGTTAGCAACACGGAAAATCTCCGGTGAACCGCCTCAAAGCCGTAGAGATGTTAATATTGCAGCGCACACCGAAAGTAACTCAGGTACTGACCCGCCGGCTGGGTCCCCATTAAAACCTCCAAGAGTAGTTGAGCGAGGTTATTCGCTATGCTTCGCTGACGACCGGCTCCACGCCCGGTTTCGCTCTTGCTAGCTTGGCAATTCCGGGAAAGGCCGCTACTGCCGGCGGCTTCGGCCGCCCGACCTCTCGCCGGAGTGGCCATGGCCTCCAGCAGACCGATCTCCGCCAACCCGCGATTCCTGCGGACGCGCTTCATTCACCTGCAGCGCCCGGCCTTCCACATCGCTTCCATGCAACTCGCCAATGGCCCGTTCGGCGTCCTCCTGCGACCCGACCTCTACGAATCCGAATCCTCGTGAGCGTCCTCCTTCTCGATCGCAGATCACTCTCGCCGACGTCACCTGAAATCCCTTGCTGCTGAACAACTCTTGCAACCCGTCATTGGTCACTTCGGCTGGGAGGTTCCCGACATACAATTTCGCCATTTGCTCCTCTTTCACTAGGGTTTAATTATGGTTCGAACCTAAGACTACGGATGAAAGATCTTCTTGTTCTTCTGCCGCGCCGCCTCCAGGTCGTCCGCTTCCTTCTTCCGCAGTTCCGCTTCTCTCAACGGGCGTTCCTGCTCTTCCTGTTTCACCGCTTCGGCAATGGCCGTCTCCGCTTGCCCATTCAGATTTTTTGAAGTGATCACTAGCCCGAATCCGTCCGAGTAAGACGAACGCACCAGGTCGACCTGATAGAGAGGATCTTCCCAGCTGGCGATCACCGTTTGCGCCGAGGCAAACCGGTCGGACGCCGACAGCGTAGTTTCCGACGTCACCTTGGTCGGCGTTCCGTACTTCACCGACATCGAGTCGACCAGATCCTTGATGGTAAGCCCGGTAACGCCGCTTTGATCGTAGGTCACGGACATCTTGTACAGCTGCCCGTCTTTGAACGAAAAAAGAATTTGCTCCACGGAGTCCGATCGGAAGCTCGCCCCGCGCAGCGCTGGCGGCCACCAGGTCACCTCCTGGATCAATGTGGGGTGAACGTGAATCGTCTTGGCGTCCGCCGGCTTTTGTTCCGTAAGCTTCAGCACCGCCGGCAAGCTCGTTCCCACAGAAAAAGCCCGGTATTTCGAAAGCTCCTGTGCCCTGAGCATCGGCGCCATAAGCAGCACCGCCAGAACAGCAACCACATTGCGTGTCGTCTTCATTTCCATATCTCCCGCGAATCTCTAGGAACTCGAAACCAGCGCCGCATGCGGCTCTGCAATCATTTCTTCGCGACGCAACTGCTCGCCACTCTGCGTCTCTGCCTTCGTCACCGCCCCAACCGTCCCTCGCAAGGAAATGTCCTTCGGAGCGATAAGGTAGATGCTCTTCTGGATGTGCCGGGAGTGCGCCGTAACACGCAGGAAAGGAATGCCGAGAAACCGCCTCGTCGCAATTTTTGTAATTTCCAGGCAGTTATACTTCTCGCCTTTTTGTTTCGCCACCAAATGCTTCATGGCCCTGCGCAGGTTGCCTGGCCGTCCGCCGATCACCGTCGTTCTGACTCCGCCGGCCAGATAGAAGAAATTCCAATTCGCGCCTTCGATTTGCCGCGCTAACCCATCGCGGTCCAGGCTCTTCACCGCTCTCCAGCCCGGCAAAAACTCTTCGCTCTCGATCGCCAGCGACGCCGGAAATAACGTGCCGTCCTTCACCAGAACAGTGCCCGTGCTGTACATGCCTAACATTTCAGTCTCCGGTTACCCAGTCCTTGCGCGTGAACTAAGTCCTTCTCACTGGTTCGAACCTGCTCGCGCGTAAATCCTTCTTCCATTCGTCTGGCCGCTCAGCGTCGCCAATAGCACCGCGCAGGTAATCGCCATAAACGTCGTCAGGATCGTCTGCCCATAACCGGAGACCCCTGCGGAAACCCCCAGGAGACCTCCCACCACCGCGCCGCCGATTCCCTTCGCCCCATGCATCGAAGGGCCGTATCCATTGCCGTCCAGGCTCTTGCCCGTCAGCCACCCGGCGCCCAAGGCGCCCACAATCCATAGTAGCGAGTTCATATTTTCTCCTTTGCCCAACCGCGCGCCGACACTCCGAGACGCTCGTGCCGTCCTAATGCAACGAAAAACTCCCGCTTCAGGCCGAAACGGCCGCGACGCTCTTTTGCAGAGTCGAATTCAGTACTTCGTAGGTCTGCACTCTGGATGTCCCTTCGATCGCCGACGCCAGCATTCTCGTCACTTCCGAATACGCGCCGCGGCTGTACGCCTCCGCGTCTTCAGCGGTCTGCCACAAACTGTAGGCATGCACTTCTTTTCCGCTCGGATACAGGAACGTAATTTCGTCCAGAAACCCGGCCTGCTTGCGCAGCAAAGGAATCACTTCATTCTCGATTTTTTGTTGGAATTCAGGCGCGCCGTTGGCCTTCAAATGCATCGACACTTTGCGTGCGAACATGGCACCCTCCTTAGCGTGGCGACCAAGGAGTAATTCAGGAACCGCTACCCGTTTCCAACACCTGAAGGCAGCCTTAGTCCATCTTCGACAGTGCGCCACTTTACCTGATCTGTCAAGTACATTCGCGTGGCCAAACCGGCGATTTACTGCTACAGTTAAGTCTTTGGAGGCCTCGTGGACGTTTGCCTGGTCATCAAGCAGCGCCTCAAAGAACTGCGCCTCGAACAGCGCGATCTCGCCGCTGCCGCCGAGGTCACCGAGTCCTATATCTCGCAGCTCCTCACCCGAAAAAAGGCTCCTCCCGCCGCCGATCGCACCGGCCTCTACGAAAAGATGAACACTTTCTTACGACTCCCCAAAGGCCAGCTTTCGGCCATGGTCGAAGCTCAACGCCGCGAAGAGCTCGAGAAAGCTCTCGCCCATCCCCCCGCGCCCCTCTTCAGCGAAGTCCGTCGCCTGATCATTCGCAAATGCCCCGCCGCCAAACAACACCAGCTTCGGGACATTTTTGAAAAACAGGCTTTCGGCGAGCTCGAACGCCTGGTCACCCAGAAACTTCTGGACGTAACCAAGAGAATCGCCAAAGAGGAGCTCAACAACGAAAACTGGCTGCGCGCTGTCGCCAAACTCCGCCGCCGCTCCTGCGAAGAAATGCGCGCCGTGATTCTCGAATTCCTCGATACTGAGGTCCTTAACGTCTCCATCGACCATTGCTCCGCCTTCCTCGATCCCCTGATTGATTCCTGGGACATCGATCTCCAGACCTTCGCCATGGAAATCGTCTTGAATCAGCGCCTGGCTTCCACGCAGCTCCTGAAATTTCAGTTTGTCGAGATGCCGTCGGACGCGCCTTGCACCCAAGAGCCCGGCTTAGAGGAATTTCTCGCCATCGCGGCCATGAGCGGCGACGCCACCGCCGATGAAATCGCGTTCCTCAAGAGCCTCAAGTTCAAGCGCCACCGCCCAACCCCGCTCTTCTACTACCGCGAACTGCAAAGCCTCCGCGACCCGCTGCACTTCCGCCAAAGCTCCGTCGCCGTTATGCGCAAACACCGCGACCTCAGCGACATCGAGAAGCAGATGCAAACGCACTCACGCAAGACCGCCATCACTCGATGGGCAACCAACAAAGCCGCCCCGTGCAGCCCCGCCACCAGCCGCAAAACCGGTCGTAAAGGCCGCAACTGAGGCAAAACCCCCATTTCTTGAATCTTACCCTCTTTAATTCAACACTCTTTCCTCAACTGTGTTATACTTCTGTTGCGCTTAATACCGCGGTTGTGTTGTGCGGTCCCTCTGGTTCGGTACTTGATCTGAGAACACCCGCCCTCCGTTTCCTCCGTACGTTTTCAGCGTAATTTAAAAATAAGTCTGGCGTTGCAAGCCCCTGTGCCAACACGAATAAATCGTGTGTGTCCGTGATGGCTTGCTCCAGCAAGAAAGCTAAATGCACACTTTTTCTGAACTATCGATTTCGCCCAGCCTCAAGGAGCGCCTCGCGTTCGCGCGTTTCTCGACGCCCACTCCCGTTCAGGCCGCGGCCATTCCCCAGGCGCTCGAAGGCAAGGATATTCTCGCCACCGCGCAAACGGGAACCGGCAAGACTCTCGCGTTTCTCATCCCCGTGATCGAAAAGCTGCTCCGGAAAACCACTCCCGGCATCGCCGCTCTCGTTCTCGTCCCCACGCGTGAGCTCGCCATGCAGGTCCTCGAGCAGTACAACGCCTTGCGCGGTAAGCTCCCGGCCGCAGCTCTGGTCGTCGGCGGACTTCCCGAACGCCAGCAGCTCACCGCTATTCGCAATGGCGCTCGTCTCGTCGTCGCCACACCCGGTCGCCTCGAAGATTATCTCGATCGCAACCTCTTCCACTTCGGCTGTCTGCACACGCTCATCCTCGACGAAGCCGATCGCATGCTCGACATGGGCTTTCTACCAGCCATTCGCAGAATCGTCGCCATTCTTCCCAAAGACCGCCAAACCATGTGCTTCTCCGCAACCATGGAAGGCGCCATGGCTCGCCTCGTGAAGGATTACACCAGGGACCCTGTCCGCCTCACCTTCGGCTCCACTCTCAAGCCCTCGGAGAATGTTCGCCTCCAGGCTTTTGAAGTGGCCGCCGATGCCAAGCACGAAACGCTCCTCCACCTGCTTAGCAAAGAGACCGGACGCTGCCTTATTTTCTCCCGCACCAAGCGCGGCACCGAGCGCATCGCCAAGAGCCTCAATCGTGAAGGCATCAACGCCGCCATGATTCATGGCGACCGCTCGCAATCCCAACGCACTGCCGCCCTCGAAGGCTTTCAGCGCGGCCGTTACCGCGTCCTGGTGGCCACCGATCTCGCTTCCCGCGGCATCCACGTCCAGGACATCGCCCATGTCATCAACTACGATTTGCCTGAAGTCGCCGAAAACTTCATTCACCGCGTCGGCCGCACCGGCCGCGCCGGTGAACTCGGCGTGGCCTCGACTCTGTTCGTCAAAGACCAGCGCACCGAGCTTTTCCAGCTCGAACGCACTCTCGGCATTCGCATCGAACGCATGCGCACCGATGGCCGTCCGCCTCAACCGCATGACGCTCCTAAAACTCACGAAGCGCCCCGCGCCAAGACACCGTTTCGCCGCGACATCAATCGTGCGCCAGCAGCATCATCGCCGGACGCGCCCAGGCCCAGAATGGTTTCCCTCCCAGGGGAAGTCCTTCAAGTGCAAATGGAGAGTTAACCTGTTTCAGGTTCGGCCGGGGCGCCAAAATCGCGCCTCGGCTAAACCCCAGTAAGCGCACAGCGCCGCACGGCAGATGGTGTACAATGACAGTGACGAATTTCCGCGATTTGCATACACGAGGCCCGTCAATAGCATCAGCGCAGTGGGAATCCAGACCGCAAACAGCAACACGGCTCGCCGCTAGCCGCGGCTGCCACCCGTTCACCATTTTCTTCGGCAAATTTTCGGCGTCTTCGCCTCTTCCTCCAGTGTTGTTGTGGTCTTCAGGCAGGCCCGGCCCGTTCTGCCAGTGCCTTGCAGGGGAGAAACCTTCGTGCTGCTGATCCAGGAAAAAAAGCAAGACCATATCCGCAACCTTATCCACACCGGTAAGGAACGCGGCTATTTGCTCTCGGATGAAGTCAACGTCGTTCTCGCCGCCGAGGATCATACTCCCGAGGAAGTCGACAATCTCTTCGCCAGCTTCGAAACCGACGGCATCGAAATTTTTGAAGATGATTCCGCCGCCAAAGCCGCCCACACCGTACTCGACTCTGCTGAAACCATCGACATCGAGCCGCGCATCGAACCTGTCCATGACGAAGACGCCGACCTCGATCGTACCCCGGGCCCGATGGACAAAACCAGCGACCCCGTGCGCACTTATCTCCGCGAAATGGGCATCGTTCCCCTGCTCACTCGCGAGCGCGAAGTGGTCATCGCCAAGCGCATCGAGCGCGGCCAGCTCATCGTTCTCAAAACGGTTTCTCGCTCCCCCATCGTCCTCAGGGAACTCATCGCCGTCGGCCGCGCCCTTCGCGAAGGCAGCCGCTCCATAAAAGAAATCCTGCCCTTCAGCGATGAAGAACTCACCGCTGAAAAACTGGAAGACGCGACTCGCCGCACCTTGCAGATCGTCGGCAAGATCGAAAAACTCTACGCTGTCGCCCTTCGCCAGGCAGAGCATCTCGAAAAAACCGCCAAGTCCAGTAAACGCCCGTATCTTCGCGCTCGCACCCGCTTGGCCCGCACCCGCATCGCTATGTCGCACCTCGTGCGCTCCCTCAACCTCAAGGAACGCGAGAAAAAACGGCTCATCGACGTCACCCGTCACGCCGCCGAACGCCTCCACACTCTGGATCGCGAGATCATCCGCCTCGAGCGCCGCGCTGCCGCTCCTCGTGGCGATTCCGCTGGAACTCGCAAAGAGCTTCGTCTCCGCCGCGCCGAACGCAAAGAGCTCAACGACTCCACCATTGTTGGCGCCGCAAGTCTCAAGCGCACTCTCACCCTGATCCACCGCGGCGAAGCCGAAGCCGATCAGGCCAAAAAAGAACTCACCGAGGCCAATCTCCGTCTGGTTGTCTCCATCGCCAAAAAATATAGCAACCGCGGCCTCCAGTTTCTCGACCTCATTCAAGAAGGCAACATCGGCCTCATGAAAGGCACCGACAAATTCGAGTGGCGCCGCGGCTACAAGTTTTCCACTTACGCGACTTGGTGGATTCGCCAGGCCATCACCCGCGCCATCGCTGACCAGGCTCGCACCATCCGTGTCCCGGTTCACATGATCGAGACCATCAACAAACAGGTCCGCACCAGCCAGCTTCTTGTCCAGGAACTGGGCCGCGAACCTACCTCCGAAGAAATCGCCAAGAGAATGGATGTCTCCGTCGACTCCGTTCGCAAAACCAAAAAAATTGCCCAGCAGCCCATCTCCTTCGAGACTCCCATTGGCGAGGACCAGGAAACCCATCTCGGCGATCTCGTCGAAGATAAAGGTGTGGCCTCTCCTTCGGACGCCGCCATCAGCCTCAACTTGAAAGAGCAGATGGCTCACATGCTCGGCACGCTTACTCCGCGCGAAGAACGCATCATCAAGATGCGTTTCGGTCTCGATGGCGGCAGCGAGCACACTCTCGAAGAAGTCGGCCAGGTCTTTGCCGTTACTCGCGAGCGCATCCGTCAAATCGAGGCCAAGGCGTTGCGCAAGCTCCGCCACCCCTCCCGTTCCCGCAGGTTCCGGATTTTTCTCGAAGGTTCGTTTTGAGAATTCTCCGGAAAGGCCCTTCAAGCATTCGAGTAGCACTCAGTTAAATGATCCAAACTGGCGGCTCGGTGCCGGTCAGACTTTGAGAGGAAAAATGAAGAATCTATTTGTTGGCAACATGAGTTTTCAAACCACGGAAAGCGATTTGAGCGCGCTATTCAAGCCTTTCGGCCAGGTCGGACGTGTTCACATTGCCATGGACCGCGAAACCGGCCGCGCTCGCGGCTTTGCCTTCGTCGAAATGCCCAATGACGACGAAGCTGCTAAAGCCATCGCCGGCCTCGACGGCAAAGAAGTCAATGGCCGCAACCTCAAAGTCAACGAAGCGCGCCCCAAGTCCGACCGCGGCCCGGCACCCTCCCGCAACAGCGGCGGCGGCAACAACAGCGGCGGAGGCGGTGGTCGCGGACGCGAGCGATTCTCGAACGAGGATTATCGCGAAGCCGCGCGCCAGCCTCGCGAACCTCGATGGTAAGCGCCAAGCCTCAAGCACCGTACCGTCGGGTCTAAGCACGAAGGTACGGACTCAAGTTGCAGCATCGCCGCAGCGCCGGCTAGCAACGCGATCTTAAGGAGAAGATTTCATGACCATCACATTCCAGAAACGCCAAAAAGAAATGAAGCGCCTCGAAAAGCAGCGCGAAAAGGCGGAAAAACGCGCGCAAAGAAAACAAGCCAAGCGCGATGGAACCGCCGTTCCCGAAGACGACATCGCCATTATGACCGAACCCAATGCCCCGCCCTTCGAACCAGAGGCGCAAAACTAGCCCATTCGAGTCTTTCGCGGACCTGACACTTCGCGAGGCCCGTTCCCGCCGACTTCACGTATTAAAAACTCCGGCGCATCCGTTCGCGCTCGATCGATCCAGCCCATCTAGCCCAGCCTATCTAGCTTGTACCGGCTTTGATCGACGCTATGCCTTCCAACCCGCCAACGCAAAACCGCCAAGCCCCCGATGCCCTTACCCCTTCCGACGCCTGGGTCATCGGCGTAGATATCGGCGGCAGCAAAGTAGCCGCCGGCCTGGTCAATCGCCGCACCGGCGCGATCCGCTATCCCACTCGCGTGCCCATGTCCGCGCACGGCACCGCCGCCGAAGGCCTTGCCGCCGTAACCACCGCGATCGATTCGCTGGCCTCCGAATCGCGCGCCGCGCAAGGCCTCGGCGTCGGCGCTCCCGGCCCGCTCGATCCCAACACTGGCATCATCCTCAATCCGCCCAACCTTCCGTGCTGGCGCAAGTTCCCGCTAGCCGCCGAACTCGCGCGCGCTTACCGCCTTCCCGTCAAAGTCGATAACGACGCCAACGCCGCCGCTCTCGCCGAAACGCTCTGGGGAGCCGGCCGCGGCTATCGCAACGTCTTTTTCGCGACTATTGGCACCGGCATCGGTACCGGCATCGTTTTCGACGGCCAAATCTACCACGGCCGCACCGGAGCCGCCGCCGAAGGCGGCCATTTGACTATCGATTATGACGGCCCACCCTGCGCCTGCGGCAAACGCGGCTGCATCGAAGCTCTCGCCGCCGGTCCCGCGATCGCCCGCCTCGCGCGCATGCGCCTATCCGCCGAGCCCGCCGCCGATTCCCAGCTC
>Ga0210384_10005575_pt1 | contig 13646 bp, 9 predicted proteins | sample IncBWH2MmetaG_FD_160574 | JGI IMG/M metagenome (GOLD analysis project Ga0210384, IMG submission 160574) | Forest soil microbial communities from Barre Woods Harvard Forest LTER site, Petersham, Massachusetts, United States - Inc-BW-H-2-M | ecosystem: Environmental > Terrestrial > Soil >...
TGGGAATTGGGATGAGCTTGCAGCCGGTGAACTTCTCTGGCGCACCACACTCGTCGGTGTAAATGTGGGCCTCCTCGGCGCAAATCACGGCATGGTAGGACTCGGTTAGGGTCTTGAGGCTTAAGGTGTTAGCAGCGGTCCCATTGAAAACGATGAAGACATCAATGTCAGGACCGAAGTGCTGTTGGAACTTCCGCACTGCCGAGTTGGTGTACGGGTCGTCCCCGTATCCGACTACATGGCCTTGGTTGGCGTTCGCGATAGCTGTCAGAATTTCGGGATGAATACTGGCGTTATTATCACTGGCAAAACTACGGGCGGGTTTCATGGTGGAAGTAATTTAGCAGAGAGTCGGCTTCGGACTCGTGACCGCAGACATTTGCCGGCTAGGGAGTCTATGGCTGTGTTTCCGAGGACTTATGAATGAAGACCGAGGCATGAGAATTTCGGTATCATAAGGCTAACTTGGGACCTACTCGGACTGTCCAATGTATTTTGGCTCGGTTCGGGCTGGTATTCAATAGCGGAGGTAGGCGAGCGTAGGCCATGCGATGGGGGCCGGTTAATGTTAATGGTATGTAAATTGTCTGAATCCTTGTGGCCTCCTAGTCAATCTGAAAGTCAATCCGTAGGGTAGCGGCGGCGATTCGAAAGGGTAGCCGCTCTCCACCGGTGCTTGGATGTGATGATTCCGAGTTAGTTATGATTGACCACTCATCAATGAACGAGGCGATTGTCACGCGCCTACAGTGAAAAGGCCCTCCTCTCCAGCTACCCCTCTTGCACTAAATGCTGGTGGATGGCTAATTCCTACCTTCTTGGATGAGATAAAGAAGACGACACTTTTGTTCACGGTCTAAGAGGACTCATGGCGAAACGGATGTTACTAATGTTGGCCCTGGTGGCAGTTGTTGTCGCGGGCCTCGGCTTTGTGAAGTACCGCCAAATACAGGTGGCCTCGCAGACCGTTATGCAACCACCTCCTGAGGCTGTGACTACGATTGTGGCGAAACAAGAGACGTGGCCGGCAACGTTGAACGTTATCGGTACGACGGTGGCGGTGCAGGGTGTGACGGTGAGCGCAGACCTTCCGGGCACCGTGGCTAGGATCGCTTTCGAGTCGGGCAAATCGGTTAAAGCGGGAGACGTGCTGGTGGAGCTCGACACGCGGCAAGAGCGAGCTCAACTCGCCAACATGGAGGCCCAGCACGACCTTGCGCACATTAATTTCGGTCGGACGCAGGAGCTCGTAAAGCAAGGCGTCATAGCCCAGATGGAGTACGACAATGTGACTGCCCAACAGAAGGTGACAGAGGCGCAGGTCGGAGAGATCCGTGCCACGATTGCGCGAAAAACCATCCGTGCCCCATTCTCGGGAATCCTAGGCATCCGCCAGATCAATCTGGGACAGTACCTGGCGGCCGGTGAGGCCATAGTCTCCCTCCAGGCGCTAAATCCAATTTATGTCAACTTTGGCGTGCCGCAGCAGGAGGGGTCCATGGTACGGGTCGGCCGTACGATTCGGGTTACGAGCAACGAAGCGGGGGCGGCCGCGTTTACCGGGCGGGTTACGGCCATCGACTCAATCGTGAACGAGGCGACCCGAAACGTTCAGGTGCAGGCGACCCTTGCTAATCCCGGGGGGAAACTGCGTCCCGGCACGTTCGTCCAAGTGGAGATGGTATTCGGGGCGGACCGCTCGGTTATCGCCATCCCGACGACTGCTATCAACTACGCGCCGTACGGCGATTCGGTCTACATCGTTTCCGATCTCAAGGACCCCAGTGGCAAGACGTATCGCGGAGTTCGTCAGCAGTTTGTCAAGCTTGAGGGCTCACGCGGCGATCAGGTGGCGGTGGTCTCGGGTATCAAGCCCGGTGACGAAGTTGTGAGCTCGGGAGTCTTCAAACTGCGCAACGGGGCGGCCGTCCAGGTCAACAATAAGGTCCAGCCAGAGAATAATCCTGCACCCAAGCCCGAGGACAGCTAATGAGATTTACTGATCTTTTCATTAAGCGGCCGGTTCGCGCCATCGTTGTCAATCTGGTGATCCTGATTGCAGGATTACAGTCGATTCGGTCGCTGAGCGTGCGGCAATATCCACGCAGCGATATTGCAGTGGTGCAGGTCACGACGGTATACGTGGGCGCCAACGCGGACCTGGTTCGCGGCTTTATCACCACGCCGCTGGAGCGTGTGATCGCCAGCGCCGATGGCATCGACTACATGGAGTCATCGAGCGCGCAGGGCCTCAGCACGATCACCGTGCATCTGAAGCTCAATTACGACACCAACGCGGCCCTCACGCAGATTCAGGCAAAGCTGGCGCAGGTCCGCAATGACCTGCCTCCGGAATCCCAAGCGCCGGTGATTGACCTGCAAACCGCGGACAATCAGTTTGCTGCGGTCTACCTCGGCTTCTCATCCGCCAGTCTCGATCAAAATCAGATTACCGATTACCTGACGAGGGTCGTACAGCCAAAGTTAAGCTCCATCAGTGGCGTGCAGCGCGCTGACATTCTTGGCGACCGTACTTTCGCGATGCGAATTTGGCTGAAGCCCGAGAAAATGGCAGCGCTTGGCATTTCCGCTTCCACAGTGCGAGACGCATTGGCAAAGAACAATCACCTTTCGGCACTAGGGCAGACGAAGGGTTCCATGGTGTCGGTGAACTTGATCGCCAACACCGATCTGCGGACGGCGGACGATTTTCGCAAAATGGTGGTCAAGCAGGATAAGGGAGTCGTAGTCCGGCTGGGCGAGATAGCCGATGTAGTACTTGGGGCCCAGAACTACGACCAGGATGTGCGCTTCAACGGGGAGACGGCGACCTTCATGGGCGTCTGGGTACTCCCTACTGCCAACTCACTGGAAGTGATAAAGAACGTTCGCGCCGCGCTGCCGGACATCCAGTCTCAATTGCCTCCGGGCATGAAGGCTGGCGTCCCCTACGATTCGACAGCTTACATTCAGGACGCTATCAATGAAGTGCTCCACACCCTGAGCGAGACGCTGCTCATCGTCATTGTAGTTATCTTCTTATTTCTGGGCTCGATGCGCTCAGTGCTCATCCCAGTTATCGCCATTCCAATTTCGCTGATTGGGGCGGTATTCCTGATGATGGTGGCTGGGTTCACCATCAACCTGCTGACTCTGCTGGCGATCGTACTTTCCGTTGGCCTTGTGGTCGACGACGCAATCGTGATGGTGGAGAACGTGGAGCGTCACCTGCACATGGGCAAGCCTCCGGTGCGAGCGGCACTTGATGCCGCCCACGAACTGGTCGGCCCGATCATCGCAATGACGATCACGCTGGCTGCAGTGTACGCGCCAGTAGGTATTCAGGGCGGCTTGACGGGCGCTCTTTTCCGCGAGTTCGCATTCACTCTTGCCGGGGCTGTGATCGTTTCCGGAGTGGTAGCGCTGACCCTGTCGCCGATGATGGGATCGAAGCTGCTGCGCGCGGGAGCCACGGAGCGTGGCTTCGCAGGCTGGGTCAACCGACGATTCGAAAGTGTGCGGAGCGCATATTCGCGAACGCTCTCCGGGACGCTCCAGTACAGGCCGGTAGTTCTTGTTCTCTGGGCACTAGTGGTGCTGTTGATCGTGCCCTTCTACATGTTCTCTCAGCGCGAGCTAGCGCCTGCCGAGGACCAGGGAGTCGTCTTCGGGGTCATCCAGGCCTCTGCGAACTCGACGATCGATCAGACCAACCTGTTCACCTCCGAAGTCTACGATGTGTATCACGCGTTCCCTGAGAGTGACAGTATTTTTCAGATCACCTCCCCGAGTGGCGGCTTCGGAGGAATGGTTACCAAACCGTGGAGCCAGAGGACCAAAACTGCGCAGCAGCTTCTGGTCGAGTCCGTGGGGCCCTTGTCAAAAATCCCGGGCATCCGCGTGATCCCGCTGACGCCACCGCCACTCCCTGGTGGCGGAAACTTCCCTGTTGAGTTCGTTATCACGTCTCCGGCGGAGCCACGACAGCTCATCGATTTCGCGAATCAGCTGGTGCAGAAGGCGTTCGCAAGCGGCCTATTCATTTACGCCGACACTGACCTCAAGTTTGACCAGCCGCAGACCGAGGTGGTCTTTGACCGCGACAAGCTGCGTTCTCAAGGAGTAGACCTGACCCAAGCCGGCCAGGATCTTGCCACGATGATGGGCGGGGATTATGTCAACCGCTTCAGCATCCAGGGCCGGAGCTACAAGGTAATCCCGCAGATCAAGCGCGCGGAACGTTTGACTCCCGGTCAGCTGGAACAGATTTACGTCACCGGCTCCGACAATAAGCTCGTTCCGCTGTCAACCTTCGCCACACTCAAGAACACGACCGAACCCCGCGAGCTGAAGAAATTTCAGCAGCTTAACGCCGTGACGATTCAGGGAGTGATTCCACCTAATGTGCCGCTTGACAAGGCCTTGGGTTTCTTAGAGGACCAGGCCAAGATGATCCTGCCGCAGGGCTTTACGGTCGATTACTCAGGGGAATCGCGCCAGCTTCGGGTGGAGGGCAGCAAGTTTCTCGGAACTTTCTTGTTGTCCGCGGTGCTGATCTACCTCGTACTCGCCGCTCAGTTCGAAAGTTTCCGTGATCCCTTCATCATCCTGGCGGGGTCTGTGCCTCTGGCGCTTTCCGGAGCGCTGATGTTTGCCTTCCTGGGGCTAACCACGCTCAACATCTATAGTGAGGTTGGGTTGATCACTTTGGTCGGTTTGGTATCGAAGAACGGGATTCTAATCGTTGAATTCGCCAATAAGCTGCAAGAAAGTGGGAGCGACAAGTTGCACGCCGTCATTGAGGCTGCATCCACGCGACTGCGGCCCATCCTCATGACTACAGCGGCCACGGTGATGGGGCACTTTCCCCTCGTACTTGCAAAGGGCCCTGGAGCGGGAGCTCGCAATAGCATCGGTATCATGCTGGTCAGCGGCATGATCATCGGAACTTTGTTTACTCTTTTTGTGGTGCCCTCCATCTACGTGCTGGTAGCGAGGACGCACTCGCGAGAGTCTATCGAGGAAGGCGACGTGGAAAGCGCTGACATGGGTGAGCCCGCCGAGGCTTCCGTTTAGAAACAAGCTACCCTAAGCAAATCCGACCCAACCGGAGCGGCGCCAATGTGCCCTGACTGATAATCTTTACGGCATGAGCGGCGACGTCCTGATCCTGCGCGAAGCGGAAATCCGCTCTTTGCTCGATCCTCATGCTTGCATCGAAGCAATGGAGCGGGCTTTCACTGCTTACTCCACTGGGCAAGCACAACTGCCATCGGTAATTCAGCTTGATGTGCCGGAAAACCACGGTGAGATTCACATCAAGGCTGGCCACGTGCGCGCTTGGCCTTACTACGCGGTTAAAATCGTTTCCGGATTTCTGGACAATCCAAAGCTGGGTCTCGCTGCAAATGCGGGTATGGTCGTCGTGTCCGACGCCAAGACGGGCGAGACTGCCGCGATTCTCCTCGACAAGGGATTCATTACTGATCTTCGGACCGCGGCCGCCGGTGCGGTCGCTGCGAGACACCTATCGCGCAAAAATGTAGGCACAGTCGCTGTACTCGGGACCGGCGGGCAAGCACGATATCAGGTGGAAATGCTCGCTTTGGTTAGACCCTTCTCCGAAGTGAGGATTTGGGGACGCGATCACCATAAAGCGCAAAGGTGTGTGGACGATCTCGGAAAATGCCGCGAGATTCCACCGTGCAACTTCGCGGTCACCGAATCCATAAAGGAAGCGGTCGACGGCGCCGATATCGTTATTACCGTGACCGCCAGCCGCGAACCTCTTCTGCGGGCAGATTGGCTGAAGCGGGGAGTCACCGTGATCGGTATCGGATCGGATGCGCCGGATAAACAGGAACTCGACGTGGCTGTGCTTGCGCGAGCGGACAAGATTGTGGCGGACAGCCTGCCGCAGTGTTTGCATTTGGGTGAAATTCATCACGCCGTCGAATGCGGTGCTATCAGGAAAGAGAAGGTCCACGCAGAGCTGGGCGAAGTTACTGCGGGCCTCAAGCCCGGACGAACTTCAGATGACGAAATCATCATTTGTGACCTGACCGGAATAGGAGTGCAAGATGTAGCCGCGGCGGCGTTGGTATTGGAGCGGGCCAAAAGCACGGGAGTGGGCGAGAAGATTTCTTTGAAGTGACGGATACAAATCTTACGCGGCACCGCGACGGGCCGCGACCGCACGAACTGATCCTTCACGGCTTCCCTTCTTCTGCAGCTCCTTCAGAGTTATATCCACGCGGGCCAGACCGCGCAGCGTATAGTCAATGTCGTAGCCGTAGCCCACACGAATGTAGCGGCCCACACCGAAGTGATCTCCTGGTGTAATCAGCACGGAGTGTTCTTTGCGCAGCCGGTCAAAGAGCGCGGTGGAAGAGATCGGGAGCTTATAGCGGAAGAACGCGATTGCGCCTGCAACCGGCGGAATGTAGGTGAAGATGTCGTCGTGGGAATGGATCCAGGACTCCAGTCGCGGCAGGTTGCGACGGATGATCGTGCGCGTGCGTTCAAGAATTTTCTCGCGGCGTGCTGGCTCCATCACGATACGTGCCAAGCGATCGGACAACATAGTCGGAGTCAGCGTGGTGTAATCGTGGTAGGAAGCGAGCTTGGCGATGGTCTTCGGTGGGCCGACAATCCATCCCAGCCGCAGTCCCGGCAGTCCGAAGGCCTTGGAGAGTCCGGAAGTGATCAGAAGCTTATCGTACCGTCCCCAAAACGTCGGCGTCACCGGCTCTTTTACTTCCGCGCCGCGATAGATTTCATCTATTAACAGCCAGGCGTTGGCTTTGCGCGCAACCCGGAGAACCTCGTCCATTTCCTGCTCGTTGAGCACCGCACCTGTGGGATTATTGGGATTGGTGACGACGATCAGCTTAGTTTTCTTGTTCACCGCCCGGCGAACGCCATCAACGTCCAGCGTCCAGCGAGGGTTGCCATTCTCTTCCTTTTCCACAAGATAAAACCCGTTCGTTTTTGTGGCAAAGGCACGGGACAGGCCCCAGGATTGGAGATAGTTGGGCAGCATGACCGCTGCGTGATCACCCTTTTCGAGCAGGCCCCAAAGAGCCGTGAAGTTGGCTTCGGAACCGCCGTTTGTGACCTGCACATGATCGCGAGACGCGCCATACCACTGGGCGATGTGCTCACGAAGTTCGTCGGAGCCGTTTGATTCGGGATACTTGAGTTTAGAAGAGAGAATCGGAGCTGGGTCTGAGCCCTCCAGAATTTCATTTGCACTCAACGGAAGAACGCCGCTCTCCGATAGGTTGTACTCCACTTCGTTTTCATATAAGCACTGCGTTCTTTCCATGCGGAAGAGATCGATGCGCACAGATTCCTCCAGCGGGCAGTAAAGCCCAAACCGCCAAATTTAACAGAGGAGGGGCTCGGAGTAAATCGGCGACGGCAACGGATTACGGGCCGGGGAATAGCCGTTTTTCTACTTCTCGAGTCTCTGCAATGCCGCGCCCAGCACCTTTCCCTGGCCGGGCTCTTGCACGAAAGCGATCAGCCGTAAATTCGTGTGATCGACTCTGGGATCGATTTTGACGCGCACGTCCTGGGCAAAGTTCTTGCTTTTCTCCACCGTGCCAACTTTGGTGAGGCTTTGTAGAACGGCGACGTGACTGATGCGCCGGCCCTTGTTTTCGCCGCCTGCGACCTGGGATTCGGCATGATTCAGCGCGAGCACCACATAGACATCCGCTTTTCGAGCCCGCGAAGATTCCGGAAGAGGGTCAGTTTCAACGTGAGCCTGAAGCGTGCCGGGATTTTCCCGCGAGACGCCAGATATACGGACGGGAGTCTTCTCGAGATCGCGGGCCTTCTCGATGGCCTGCTTCGCAGAAGGGCCGTTGCTGCCAAGAAATTCGGTCGTGCCATCGACCACCATTTGGGGTGTGTAAACACTCTTTAGCCCGAGATGATCGGCGTATACGTTCTGGCGATCCGTCAAGGAATGCGAGGAGTGAGGATCCTTCCAACCGTCGTGGTCCCAATAGTCGACGTGTTCGCTGAGCACGATCAACTGCGCGCCGGGAATTGTCGGAGACTGGTCCAACTGTTGCAGCAGAGCATCCGCCGGCGGGCAACTGGAGCAGCCTTCGGAGGTAAAGAGCTCAATCAGAACCGGGGATGACGGTGGGGTCTGGGCCGAGTTCGTTTGCATCAACGTTGTCGTGATCACAAGAAATAACAGAACCGCTGACCTGATCATTCAAATCCCTCTTCTCGGACAACTACGCATTTGGATGTGCTCACCGCCGGAAAGTTACAACGTGAGCATCCCTTGCCCGCCGGCCGAGTCCAACCGATTATCATCTATAATCACGAAAATTCTCACCGCCATGAGCAAATTCCTTTCACTGGGCCTGCTTCTTCCTCTATTTGCGCCCGCCCAGACGGCTGCTCCCAAAACACCCGTGGCCCGTTTTCAGGATGTAGCCCAGCAAGTAGGACTTACCGTCTCTCATATCTCCACGCCCGAAAAGAAATATATCGTGGAATCCATGAGCGGAGGCGCCGGGTTGATCGACTGCGATAACGACGGCAAGCTCGACATCATCACCGTGAACGGATCGACGATTGACCGCTTCCGCCAGGGTGGCGATCTCATGATCACCCTCTATCACCAGGGTGCCGATTTCAAGTTCACCGACATTACAAAGTCTGCCGGACTCACGCGCAAAGGCTGGGGCATGGGCGTAGCAGTCGCGGACTACGACAACGATGGTCTGCCCGACATTTATGTCACGGGCTTTGGCGGGAATGCGCTTTATCACAATCTGGGCAATTGCAAGTTCGAGGACGTCACCGATAAAGCGGGCGTAGCGGCGGGGGGATTCAGCACGGGCGCGGTCTGGGCGGATTACGATAAAGACGGACGTGTTGACCTGTTTGTTTCCCGCTATGTTCACTTCGATATCGAGAAGCTTCCCGACTTCGGCAGCGACGAAAAGAATTGCCGCTTCAAGGGGATCCTGGTGCAGTGCGGACCATGGGGCATGATCGGCGAGTCCGATCTTTTGTTTCACAACCGCGGCGACGGGACTTTCGAAGAGGTGTCTAAAAAGGCCGGTGTCGATGATCCAAATCACTACTACGGATTAGGAGCCATCTGGGGTGATTACGACAATGATGGCTGGCCGGATCTCTACGTGGCCAACGACGCCGGCCCCAATTACCTCTATCGCAATAAACACGATGGGACGTTTGAGGAAGTGGGCATGCTCTCCGGGGTCGCGCTCGGCGGCGATGGGCAGATGCAAGGCTCAATGGGCGTTGATTGGGGGGACTATTTGCACGAAGGCCGGTTGTCAATGTTTGTCACCAACTTCACCGAGCAACCCGATACTCTGTACCGCAACTCAGGCAAAGATGGATTTTCTGACGTGACATATCCCGCCAAGTTAGCGCAGCCGACCTACCCTTATGTGGGTTGGGGAACTGCTTTTTTCGACATGGATAACGATGGCTGGCTGGATGTTTTCATCGCCAATGGACATGTGTATCCGCAAGTGGATTCCATACCCGGCGGTGCCTCTTACCGCGAACCGCTGCAGCTTTTCCGCAATAAGCGGGACGGTACCTTCGAAGATGTTTCCAGCGTTCTCTCCGGAATTCCACCGCACAGTCGTCGGGGTGCGGCATTCGGTGATGTCAATAATGACGGAAACATCGACGTGGTGTTGATCAATGTAGGCGAGCCTCCGACGCTGTTGCTCAATCAAGGGGGGAACACCAATCACCGGGTACTGTTCAAGCTTATTGGCACGGTCAGCAACAAGATGGCCATTGGGGCGCGGGTGACGGTCAAGGCGGGGAAACTAGTGCAGTTCAGCGAAGTGCGAGCGGGCGGAAGCTATCTCTCGCAGAACGATCCACGCTTGCACTTTGGCTTGGGCACAGAAGCTTTTATGAGTGAAGTCGAAGTCAAGTGGCCGAGTGGCAGGATCGAAGCGCTGCGTAATGTCCCTGCGGATTTCATTTATACGATCATTGAAGGAGAGGGGATCAAGGAAAAGCTGGCGCTGCCCAGAATGTGATGGTCGAATTCTCAACCACCACCTGTATGTTCGATTTGTATGACGGTGGTCATAGACCTTCACAGCCCAGGCTTAATCAGCGAGAAGAGAGTTGAGAAAATCCGGCGTGTGATGCGCCAATCCATGCAAGATTCAAGAGTCCCCACGATTTCAGCGGTCCTTCGACAGTTGTGCCCGAAATGCCGCACTGGCAAAATATTCCGCTCATCGATATTTGCAGGCTTTCCCAAGATGCACGAATGTTGCCCAGTCTGTGGTCTTAAGTTTGAGCGCGAAGCAGGTTATTTCCTGGGCGCCATGTACATCAGTTACGGCTTGGCCCTTTTCACGATTGTCGGACTCTCCGTACTGCTCTGGATCGGTACCAACTGGTCGCTCCAGAAGACGATCGTTTGGGCGCTTCTACTTTTCTTGCCCCTTGCGCCTGCCCTTACTCTCTTTTCCCGCGTGCTGTGGATATACCTCGATCAGGCAATCGATCCGGAAAAGCCGTTGGAGTGAGTCTGACAAAATCTGTCACGGCATTGATTTGTAGCGTCAGCTACCCCGCATCAGCCCAGTCTGAGATCATAACCTTTCTTGTAAGCAGTTGATTCTTATGAAAAATCCAGGTCTCGAATCTCATCTCAATTGTGGCAGCTCAAATGCCTGATTCTGCGCAGACAATCAAATGCGCATAGAGACTTCGAGCGTCGCACCGGGGGCCCAGATTGGAAAACGGTAACGGAAAACGCCGTCACAAACGGATCAAAATGGTTCTGCCGGTGCGCATATCCGGCCGCGATGCCTCTAACAACCCGGTAAATGAGCTTGCTCATACGCTAGACATAACTCCCAACGGCGCTCGACTGGGCGCGATTCGCCATGTCCTAAGAACCGGGGACAAACTCACCCTGCAATACCACCAGCGCAAGATTCAATTCCGGGTTGTTTGGGTCACGCAACTCGAAGGGACAACGGAGTATCAGGTCGGCCTGGAATCTACCGGCACAAGCGGCGAAACTTGGGGGTTGGAACTTGCCGACTGCGACACGGCGGATGAATACTCCAAACCCGTGAACGCCTGACAACCGCAACAACGAATAGTTTCGTCCCTACTGCATATCATCTTAGTGCTGTTTCCTGATTTTCTTTTCTCCTTATCGCTTTGCGAAGCCCTTAAGATGGAGACGATGACGCCATCTCCTCTGCGGCTTCACTGTAGGTTTCTCCGTTGAGTCGAGGCAGCACAGCACTCGTAGTGCTTGCTCTCGCGGGCGTTGTGGAGTTGGTCACGCTGTCGGTGGCTGAACAGCCCATAGGCCAGACAACAAACGCAGTACAGGCCCAGAGATCTGACACGCGTCATGCGCTGCCGCTCTCGCCTTTCTATGACACTTCCAATCCCTTACCTGCGGGCAGGCCGGGCGAACTGATTCGTGCGGAGCCGTTCGATGAATACGCGTTGCCGTATGACGTGTCAGCGGTTCGTTTTCTCTATCATTCACGGGCGGCAACTGGCGAGGACGTTGCCTCGTCGGGCGTAATTCTCGTTCCGGATGGAAAGCCGCCGGCTGGGGGATGGCCAATAATTGCTTGGGCGCACAGATTCAGCGGCGTTGCCCACACATGCGCTCCATCCCTGATGAGGAACCTATACGTCGGGCCATTCCTCTCCATGTATGTCGGGCTAGGATATGCGGTGGTCGCCACCGACTATGCCGGTCTAGGTACAAATTCTCGTAACGCGTTCCTGGATTTACGGTCTAACGCGATGGACGTTATCTATTCCGTAACGGCTGCGCGAGCCGCCGTCCCCCAGCTCGACTCGAGATGGATTGCGATGGGGGAATCCCAGGGCGGGGTGGCGGTTGTCGGAGTCGCCGAGATGCAGAGTGAGATCCGCGATCCCAACTATTTGGGTGCCATTGCAATTTCAGGCGTCGCCGATATCAAGGATATTTACGAAGCCCTGGCCCAAGAGCATTCGCGCGGCCTGCCATTATTCCTCGCCTATGGAATCAAAACCGTCTACCCGCGATTCCAAGTGAGTAACATGCTAACGGCCAAGGCGCTCTCATTGTATGAGGGGGTCGAGAGGCAATGCGGTGTTTCGGATAGCTCCTCAGAGGTTTCTGCGACTGAAATGCTGAAGACAAATTGGGAGAACGAACCATTCGTGAAGCAGTTTTTCAGCGTAAACACGCTCGGCCAAAAACCTGCCTACGGCCCTCTTCTAGTAATCGATGCTGAGGGCCCGGAGGTGCCTATTACTTTGACGGCCAGGGTGGTCGCACGTATGTGTAAACAGGGGGATCGAATTCAGTTCTACAAGTATCCGGAATCAAGTAGCCTGCTCGGAGACTCCGTCGCTGACCAGATCACGTGGATTCAGTCACGTTTTGCCGGTCGTCGCGCACCCAGCAATTGCCCATGAGCGACCAGCGGCCATCCTCTAGTCCGTCTCGCGCAAATCCGCGGCGGACTTTCCGGGAGATCCTTCCTGCTGGCGTTTCTCCCACTCCGCTTCGGTAGGCACGGTAACAGTGTCGAGCTTCTTCTTTTTCAAGCTAGTGTTAATGGTTGGGAGTTGCTGGTCCGTCAGTTTGCGGAAGTCGACGATAACATCTTCCAATTCACGCCCCAGGGACGCAGCTCGAGAGGCCTGGTAGTCGCCCGGTCGGCCCTCGTAGATGTTCACATTGCCGTACAGTTCCCCGAGGTGTTCCCGGATGCGCTCTTCTCCCGTAATCATACCGCCCTCTTTGGTGGCCACGATTCTCGAGCGAAGTTTCTCGCAGTCGTCGGCAAGCTGTTGCAGACGGGCACGTAGGGGATCTTTTTCCGAGAGCTTCGCAGCGCGGGCGTTGGCGGAATCACGTACTGATCCGATCGCGCTCGCTGCATAACTCATGTGACCGAGCAAATTGTAGAGCTTCATGGCCAGATCGAGCTGTGCTTTGCGATCTTCAATCGTGAACTTGGCCCGAGGATCCAGAACCACTTTCAGTGGTGCGGTGTAGACCTGGTCACCTTTGGTCATCTTGACGGTGTAAGTTCCAGGCATTACGCGAGGACCTTGGGTTGCTCCAAAAAGGGCACTGGCTGCCGGTGGGACCACCGGCGGTTTGAGGCGCATCGACCAAGTCGCGCGATTCACCCCGCGATGTTTGCTGCCGCCGACCGTGTCCAGCAATTTGCCATCGGGATCGAAAATTTCGATCTTTAAGTCTCCGAAAATATGCCGCCGCCTCTGGTAGTACGTAATGAAAGCATCAGTCGGACGACTAGGTCCGACGTATGTTTCGTCACCCTCAGGCCAGCCACCATTGGCATTGAAGTATTGGACGGCTGGTGTTCCTTCGATGAGCGTCGCTTCTTTCTCCATCAACTCGGGCGTGAGAGCGCGCAACGGAGAGACGTCGTCGATGATCCAGATGCCGCGTCCATGAGTAGCCATGACTAGGTCAGATTCTCGTGGATGCACTACCAGATCGCGCACCGCGACGGCGGGAAAATCGCTTCCCTTGTACTGCGCCCAGCGCTGACCCCCATCGACGGAGATCCACAAACCAACTTCGGTGCCGAGAAACAGGAGGTTGCGAT
>Ga0210384_10005577_pt1 | contig 13645 bp, 12 predicted proteins | sample IncBWH2MmetaG_FD_160574 | JGI IMG/M metagenome (GOLD analysis project Ga0210384, IMG submission 160574) | Forest soil microbial communities from Barre Woods Harvard Forest LTER site, Petersham, Massachusetts, United States - Inc-BW-H-2-M | ecosystem: Environmental > Terrestrial > Soil >...
GCAGCATCGCCGCCGCAAAGCGTTGGCCCAGCACCTCGCTTTGCGCGCCGGCGTCGGCTGCGCCCTGTGCCCGCAGGGCCAGCGCATAGCGCAACAGCAGCGCATCCACCCTGGTCTTGTCTTTCAATAGCGGCAACACCTCCGCCGCGCGCTGCTGGTCCAGCAGGAAGTCGGCATAAGAACCCAGCAGGTAGCTGTCGGGCGCCAGCTTCATCGCTTGCCGGTACCACTGCTCCGCCGCCCGGGCATCGCCGCGCCTGGCCGACATCTCGGCCAGCAGCGTCAGCACCCAGGCGCGGATGCCCGGGCCTGTATTGATATTTTTCCTATAGGTTTCTGCCAGTAACGCATAGCTCCGTTCGGCATCGCCATTCAGGTTGCCAATATTGCTGAGGCAGGTAATCGTGACCAGTTCCGGCGCCAGCGCATATAGGTGCATGCAACTGTTTTTCGCCTGCGCGTATTGTCCCTGCACCTGCAGTACCGTCGCGCGCGTCAGCCAGGCCTGCGCATTGTCCCTGTCCTCTCTCAGTACCGCGTTCAGGTCGGCCAATGCCGCCGGGAATTGGTGGGTGCTCTGTAGCAAGGTCGCGCGCAATACCCGTACTTCCAGCGGCGGTTGCGCCTGGCTCCACCACGGCGCCAATACGGCCTGCGCATAACCCAGATAGCGCGGATCGCCGTCGTTGCGCGCTGCGTCTATGTATTTTTGCGCCAGCTCGGCCGCGATTCCGACAGCGTCGGGTTTGGCCGCCAGCAACTGGCGCAGGCGCTGGAATTCGCGTTGCGCCGGATCATTGCGGCTGGGCAGATGCTCGACGATCTGTTTGCCGTCGGCAGGAGTGTAAGGGGTCGCAGCGGCAGTCCCGGCCATCAATAACATTGCAAAAAAAATGATCCTGCAGTGCATGTGAACCTCTTTTTTCTATGCAGGCCGGGCGCGCAATCCGTCTCGCCGGATTGCGCCCGGCCCACGACCTTGTCTGCCGCCGGTTTGGATCAGAGCGGCGTCGGCTCGGTATTGTCCGGCGCGCTCACCGTCACCGTATCGATGGATTGCGGCTCGCTGTCCTCCGGACTGTTGCGTATCAGGTTGGCGACAACGCGGAAGAACGCATCCACCATGCTGACCGGCGGCGTGACCGGCGGCGGCGCCGAACTGCCGTAATCGCTGCCGCCGCAGCCTCCCAGAGCGAGCGCCAGCGCCGCCGAGGCTAACGCTGATGTGGTTTTATTGGGTTTCATCATATTCTCCGGTTTAGTGTTTCAGCGAACCTGGCAGAGGCGTCTTCAGGTAAGGAAAGGCATTGTCAAAGAAAGTGGAGTCAAGGTAAGCGCCGTCGGTGAAGTCTATGCTGCCGGAAGGCGCATCGGCCGGTACGCAGCCTATGCTGAGTATGCACAGGCGGCCCATGACGACGCGCAATGCGATATCCACCACGTCGTCACCCGGGCGGCGGCCGTTCGGGAAACCGGCACTGTCGCCGCCGATGACGCCCAGGCGGCTCTGGGTGGCCGCTACCGGCGTGCTGGTGTTCAGGCGCAGCATTTCCGACGGCACGACATTGGCCGGCTGGTTAATGCCTTTGATACCGGTCAGGAAGGCGGCAACCAGGTCATTGCGCGGGAAGTTGGTCGGCGCCTTGACGCCGGCGCTGCCGAACAGCACCTGCACCAATGCCGGTAAGGTCGGATTGGTGACATAGGTCAGGAATTGCGCATCGCCTATCGGTTTGCTGCTGTTGAACTGGTCTTTGTCCTTCAAGCCGATGACCACCTCATTCACCAGCGGCATGCCCAGACGCGACACCTGGGCCCAGGCGCCGCCCTCCTTGGATGCGGCGGCGCTATTCGGTGTAGGGTTGATCAGGCGCCCTTGCCTGACGCTGGCAGTCGTCCAGCCGCCGATCACGGGTTCGGTGCCGTTGGTCAGGCAAGCGGTCGGCACTTCGAGTTCAATGGCGGTGACATTCTTATTGGCAAGATCGTCGTGTCCGGATCTTTCGGCATTGGGGTCGAAGGCCGTAGCCGGGAACTGGATATTGATCAAGTCAAAGGTCTCGCCCAGGTTGACCACGAAGGGATCTTTGCGCTGGCCCACAAATACCTTGCCCGGCGTGGCGCAGCCAGGGATATTGATGCTGTACACATGCTGCGCCGCATAGCCCGCATAGTCCGGAATGGATTTGTTGCCTATGTTGTCTATCGGCTTGTCGAAGGTAGTGCCGCCGCCGTTGGCATTAGTGATGGCGCTGCGCGCCCCGGTGCGGCGGTCGCCCTTCACCAGCGTGATGCTGTAGGTCTCGCGTACGTTTAGTCCGGCGGGATTGACGCTGCTTATTGCGCCGCCATTGATGACCAGCGGGATCGAGACTTGCTTGCCGCCAACGGTCAGTTGCGTGTCTTTGTTCTGGTTGGTAAAGCGAAACTGGAAGGTCAGGTCTTCCTTGCCGTCGCCGTTGTTGTCGATGTGGATTTCATACAAGGCGTCCGGGTCCATTTCATAATAGTTGGGCCCGTCGCCGGGATTTTGCAAAGGAATGTAATCGGCAATGATAGTCGTGTAAGCGCTACGCCCCGTTTCATAACTGCGGAACATGTAAAAATCGGTGCCGTCGACCTTGGGCAGGCGCGTCAGGAACGGCGCTTCGCGATGGCTGGAGGCCTGCGCCGGCAGCGTCATCAGGATGCTTACCGTGCCGAAGGCCATGGCGGTGAGCAATAAGTTCTTGGATAGTGCAGTTGCGAAAGGTCTCATGGTCAACTCCTCGGGGGCTAGGAAAGCGGATACAGATTCTTGTCATTTGGTCTGCATACGGTTTACGTAAGGAGCGCAATAGCGGATTCAATTTTGTAAAAAATTGTTTTCTTTTTTAAGAGGCCGGTTCCTGAATGAAACACGGAGCCGCGTGCGGCTCCGTGATTTCCTGCATTTCCCGCGTATCGGCTTTTTTTAATCGAGGCGGATCACACGGCCTTGTTGGGCATCAATCTTCCCGTCATGCAAATTACTGATCAGGGTTTGCGCTGCGGCAAACCCCTCCTCTTCAACTACCTGCATCCACACATGCTGTGGATTGCTGATGTGCGCGATGAAGCTGGATTGTGCTGCATTGAAGCGCTGATTGACGAGGTCCGGCCCCCAGTCTGCGTTGCGCTTGCGGATCTGTATCGGCGCAAAATAGAATGCCGGTTTCGGGCCCGGCAGATCCGCGTCGCTGGGCACGTCGGTATTTTGCGCGGAGCCGGCAAAGCAGTCGTAGACCAGCGCATCGCCATAGTGACGGTGGATGCGCGCGCGCAAATCGACATCGCCGGAAAAATCGACGTACAGCGTCGGCTGGTCTTTCGGCTGCCGGTCCAGTTCTTCATAGCTGATCGTGTGCTGATAGCAGCCCAGGCCCTCGACAAAGCCGCGATTGCGCGCCGACGTCAAGGCCACCAGTTCCACTTGCGGATAATCCTTCAGGCAGAATGCGGTGCCGTACGCGGTCTTGCTGGAGGCGCTGGAAATCACCAGCCTTTGCGCGCCGAAAAAAGCATTGTCCTGCAAGAAATCGGCCAGCATGAAGGAAGTGATGAACAGCGGCCGCACCAGCATCTGGTAGTTTTCCAGCGGCTCGGCGTACGCCGGGTCGGCGCTGCAGCGGGTGTACTGGTTATACGCGGACACCAGCGCCCGCCTATGCTCGGAGCCGTCATAGAAGCCGCGCTTGGTGACCCTTTCCGCGACCATGCGGATATGGCTGGCGACTGGGAAATAGCCGTAGAAGCGTTCCCCCACGGCGATCCCGTCCGCCGCCGATGCGAGCACGTCGGCAAAACCCCATACCGGCATATGGCCCCAGCCTGGTATGCCGGTAGGAAAAAATTGCCAGTACTGCATGGAGTCGCCAAAGGCGGCGTAAGTGATATTGTTGGTCGTGATCGCGCAGCGCCGTATCTTTAGCAGCACCTCGCCGTCCGCCAGGCTGGCATCCTGTTCGGACTGCGTGACGCGGCTGTTGTCCAGCGCGCTCTTGTCGGTCAGTAGCTGGGTCAGTGTGTAGCGGCTCATATGCTCTCCTCGGTGTTGATGAAATGCGTTCTTGATGGATAATGTCGACAGCGATGCATCACTGTAAGCCGGCAGGCGGATCTTGTGGTTCGGAATCGGCCGACGCTCAAAAGCAGGAAAATACGGGAGGAGACTTGGCAAAAAGCATGGCAACCACGCCCGGCAAGGCCAACAAGCCATTGAAACGGCCGTCGCAGGCCAGGGCCAGGTTCACCCTACAGGCTATCTATGACGCCTTTGTTCGGATTTGGCAGGCAAAAGGCTGGGCCGGGGTGACGACGCGCGCGCTGGCGCTGGAAACCGGCATCGCGGTAGGCACCCTGTACGATTATTTCCCGAACAAGCAGGCGGTGCTGTCCGGCTACGTCAGGCATTGCGTGGAGCAATTGCTGGATTGCATACAGCAGCAAGTGGTAGATGCAGAGGGCTTGGACTGGCGGCACAGGGTGCAGCGGCTGGTCGCGTTGACCTGCGGCGCGCAGCAAGCCGGACTCGCCTATTTCGACCACGACATGCTGATGCTGGAAAGCCAGATCGCCGAGGCCAAGCATCACAGCCGCGTGTATCAGGAATTGCTGCACAAGTGGCAGGCGGCCTTTGCCGCGTGCGGCGATATGCCGCAGCGCCCCGACGCCGAGACGCTGCAGGCGCTGCTATTGGCCGCCTGGGGCGGGCGGCGCTATCTGTTGCTGGTGCAGCCGGCGGGGTTGGAGCTGCAGGACTGGTCCGCCGAAATGGCGCGCCTGTTTTGTCAGCTCCTGGATAAGGCTCCCGGCACATCCTGAGCAGGCGTCGCCGGAAGACAGCTTAAGATTTTTCGAGCTTCAAGGTACGCATCAGCTTGCCCGCATTGGCGATGATGGATGGAGCCGGTCTGGCCGTGATGCCGGCGGCAGGCCGCTCTTCATGGCCGGCTGCCGCCGCTGCCGGCACATATGCATGGTCCAGCTTGAATGCGGAGACAGTCTGCGCCAGCCTGGCGGCCTGCTCTTCCATGCTCTCGGCCGCGGCGGCCGCCTGCTCCACCAGCGCCGCATTCTGCTGCGTCATCTCATCCATCTGCGTGATCGCGCGATTGACTTCTTCTATGCCCGAGCTTTGCTCCTGGCCGGCGGCGGTAATCTCGGCCATGATCTGCGCCACCCGTTGTACCGAGCTGACGATGTCGTCCATGGTCTTGCCCGCCGCATCGACCAGCTTGCCGCCGGCATTGACGGTTTCTACCGAAGCGCCGATCAGTGTCTTGATCTCTTTGGCCGCACCGGCGGAGCGCTGCGCCAGGTTGCGCACCTCGGAGGCGACCACCGCAAAGCCGCGCCCCTGCTCGCCGGCGCGCGCCGCTTCCACCGCCGCATTCAGCGCCAGGATATTGGTCTGGAAGGCGATGCCGTCGATCACGCCGATGATGTCGACGATCTTGCGCGAGCTTTCGCGGATCGAATTCATGGTTTCCACCACTTGCCCCACTTCCTTGCCGCCTTTTACTGCATGGCCGCTGGCGGCCACCACCAGTTGGTTGGCCTGCTTCGCATTGTCGGCATTGTGCTTGACGGTGGCGGTAATTTCTTCCATCGAACTGGCGGTTTCTTCCAGTGCGCCGGCCTGAGTCTCGGTACGCGACGACAGGTCGGCATTGCCGACCGAGATCTGGCCCGACGCCGTCGCAATCGCGTCGGTGCCTACCCTGACTTCGCTGACGATGCGGTGCAGGCTGTCGTTCATGTCTTTCAGCGCATTCAGCAATTCGCTGATTTCATCCTGGCCGTTGATCGCTTCGCGGAAAGTCAGCTCGCCGGACGCCACCCGCTTGGCAATCGTCAGCGCATCGCGCAAGGGCGTCGTGATGCTGCGCGTCAGGAAAATCGAAAACGCCGCACCGATCACCAGCGCCACCGCACCGATGGCGAACAGCGAGAGGCTCAGCTGTTTGCCGGCAGCCTCGGTGCGGACCGCCAGCTGTTGCGAAGCATCGGCCTGCAACGCCACCAGCTTGTTCAGTTCCACCAGGGTCTTTTGATACAGCGGTTCTATCTGGGTGGAGATCACCTTCACCGCCTCGTCATTATTGAAGGCGGTAATCAGGCGCAAGGTTTCCTTGAACGGCGCGTCAATTTGCGCTTCCAGGTTGCTGATGTCGGTCACCACTTTCTTTTCCGCATCGGTCAGGCCGCCGGCCAGCAGCTTGTCGCGCGCGGTATGGAAGACCTCGCGCTGCGCCTTGGCAATCGCCTGCTGCTTGTTCATGTCGCTGATCTCGGTTTGCAGGCCGATATTGCGTATCGCGATGCCGCCCTCCAGCAAGCTGCTCTTCATCGCAGCCGCCTGCGCACTCTTGTTGTTGACGGTCTCCAGCCCGGCCATCATCTGCCTGCGGTTATTGGCGCTGAACACGCTGTCGGCGGCCAGCACGATGATGAGCATTGCCAGTATCACGCCAAAGCCGATTGCCAGCCTGGTCCCTATCCGCAGATTACGCAGATCCATAGCGATCCTCCCCCTTTAATGCGACATAGATTGAGTGACGTGATTTTCCTTGCGGAAATATTTTTCTATCACACGAGATGCATACAAGCAACTAACGTACCAGAGTTTTTGCAATACAAAATATCGAATGTCCGTCGAATTTCGAAGAAACGACGGCGCTCTGTTGATTGATCAATATCTCTTATCGCGGCAATTCCAGGTAAATTGAGGTTCCCGGCGCATTTATAGTAGAGCAAAATTGCCCGTGTGCATAATCTTCATTGTTGCTATTATTTAATAAATAACAGAACGGCAAGCGGCGGCGAAGTGGCGCGGCGTGGCTGCCTTCGCCGCGCACCAGCCCCTCGGTCATGCATCGACGCAGCACTGACTCAAATACGTGGCGTAATGCGCCACTGTCACGGAATCGGCCATGCCTGTTCTTGGAGAAGGTCGAATGATCTGGAACAGCGTCTTCTAACCCTGGCCGGCAGAATCAACGGTAGGCGAGATGAAGATGAGCTTCTTCGCACAGCCGGCGTTCTGACCGAATCCCAAGGCAGTAACCGACGATGGACATGCGCATTGGCAAAAAATCCGTGTCGCACGAGAGTTTTGCAACACTATCCACAAGAGGTGGACGATCAGGTTGCGGCCTAATCTTAAGAATCGAGATTACTTTTCAGATGCTGCAAGAGCTTGAGAAGTTGTTGCTGCTCTTCGTTATTCAAACCTCCAACCGCTTTGGTGTTCAAGCGCTTGGCCTGCCGCTGCAGCGTATGTTGTATCGATTTTCCAGTGGCAGTAAGCGACAGCTTTACGTTGCGCCGGTCTGCCTCGTCAATTTCGCCGTTGAGGAACTCCCGGTCACGCAACCCCTTGATCAGCCGTGCGAGCTGCGCTTTGTTACGTCCGGTGTGCTGCGCCAGGTCGCTTTGCGTGGCGCTGGGGTGACGCTCAAAGTAGTTGAGCACCTTGCTTTCCATGTGCGTGACGTCATGCGGACCGTCACGCAATACTTGGTACTGTTGTGAACGGTATTGGTGCATGATGGTGTGAATCAGATCGAGCACGCCGTCTTCCGGACCTTGGCGAGAACGGTTGACATTGTCATTCAATTCGGACATGATGGAAAAATAGGAGACATTGTTAACCAATTAAGCGGTGAGTGTGTGAGTATAGACCTTCTCGGCGAACGCGTACAAGGTGGGCACCATGATGTCAAACACCGCACCTTCCGCGTAGTGCGCATTGATTGCAGCGCGTAAATTTCGTCAGCCCGCATTTTCGCAGCGTCACTTTCGCCGCCAAGTGCCTGTGCGATTTCGTCGGCGCATCCTAAAAAAACCTGAAGCTTGACCTGTTTTAAGAGGAAAAATTATGTCAAACCGTACGCTGAATCTCACCGAAACTGTCTACCAATACATACTTGACCATTCGATTCGCGAACATCCGGCACAAACGGCACTGCGTGCGGTAACGAGCACGCATCGGTACGCGGGGATGCAGATCTCGCCCGAGCAAGGGCAATTTATGGCAATGCTTGTCAAACTGCTGGGCGCGCGCCGCACCATCGAAGTCGGCGTATTCACCGGCTACAGTGCATTGACAGTGGCGCTGGCCCTACCCGAGGACGGCAGGTTGCTTGCATGCGATATCAGCGACGAATATACGCAAATAGGCAAACCGTTTTGGGAGCAAGCACGGGTTGCACACAAAATCGAACTTCAGCTGGCGCCGGCGCTGATCACACTCGACGCGCGCATTGCCGCAGGTGAGGCCGGCCAGTATGACTTTGCCTTCATTGATGCCGACAAGTGCGGCTACGACGGATACTACGAACGCTGCTTGCGACTGCTAAAACCGGGAGGGCTTATCGCCATTGACAACACTTTGTGGAGCGGAGAAGTGGCTGCCCCGCCAACCAACAACGACACTGCCGCATTGCAGGCGCTGAATATCAAACTGCATGGTGATGAACGTATTGACCTTTCGCTCCTGCCGATCGGTGATGGACTGACGCTGGCGCGTAAGCGCTAGCGTCGTTGGGTGTTTTTTCCCGCCGCCGAAAGTCAGTGCGTAGATATGCCGGGTGACTCAGTGCGGCCGTCCGGTTTCGAGAAATCACCGTGACTACTTAGCGGCATCGGTTGGTGCTGGTTGTATGTCTCAAAAGGGTCGCAATGGCCAAAATGTAACCTATATAACGTCGCGTCAATGTAGTGTTGCTCTGTCTGTTTTTCCCTATCAAAATACGAAAACTTGTTCGTAAAGGATTTCCATATGCGAAGCGAAAACGCGCCATTCCACGCTCATGTCTATTATAGGAAAGAAACTCGTGAGCTTGCTGAGTCACTTCACCGCCGATTGCGGAATGCCATGGACGTTGATGGCTCCTCTGGATTACTTCATGTGGGTCAAATGATAGACTTCAAAGTGGGACCGCACCCAGAACCACAGTTTGAAATCCACTTTGTAAAGGGGAGTTTACCGGAAATTCTTCCTTTCCTTGAATCCGTGGGACTAACCATCTTGATCCATCCGCTCACCGATAATGACCACGCGGATCATACCGATCACGCGCATTGGATAGGTCAACCTCTTCCGCTCGATCTCACGACGCTTGATCCTCCAGGCGTAAACCAAGGGCTTGCACGATTCGGGAAGAAAGATTTCTAGACTGCCTCCCTATCGCAAAGGTCGTTCAGCCAGTTTCGCTTGCCATCAATAGCTTCCATGCGAAGAATTGGTTCAGGACGTTCGCTATCAGGCGGAATGGCAATCGAGCCTTACATTCAAGTAGCTCGACGGGCGGGAGTCAGTCAGGAACGACCGGCCGTTCTTTTACTAAAGGAAATATGACATTGAAAGATCATCCGCACAAATTTAATCAAACGGCCGCCGTGGAAGCATGGGTGCATGGATGGACTCTTACGCGAGGTAAGCTTCCTCCGGTCAAGCAAACGTATGGATACAAAATTGACTTGGGCATGCCCGACCACCTCGAGCGCCATGTAGTAGCCAGTTGCGATGCACAAGCTTTACGCGAGCTAACCGGCAATTTAGCGGTTCCTGGGACATGGCTTAAAGTCTGCGCAAGCCCGGAAATGGTAACGCCTTTCCTGCGTGATATTTGGATAGTTCAACCGCCTGAATATTTGATGGCGGTGGTATTGCACCAGGCAACGCCCATTGCACACAATGACTACCAGCTATCAGTTCGCACAAGTGGTGCGGTCACCGATGCAGAGTTCAGGAACAAAGAGGGGCAATTGGCAGCGAGGGGGCGTGTCGCTCAAAGCAGTGGCTTTGCAATCTTTGATCAAGTGGTGACTGAGCCTGAGCATCAAAGAAAGGGGCTAGGGCGTATTATCATGGCGGCTCTTAGCAATCTCTCTATTGCCAACGAATCAAAAATAGGCGTACTGGTTGCCACGGAAGATGGCCGTGCGCTGTATGAGACTATCGGGTGGACGGTTGTTTCCCCAGTCACTGCGGCGGTCATGGCGTAAGTTCAAACGACTGTCTTCGGACGAATTTTCGCCGCCGACATCAAGGCAGTGCAAAATCCGGGCTGCAATTGGTTACAGGAGAGGCAGTGAGGACGACGGTTGGCAGGCATCTCTCAGCGGGCATTTTGACAGTTTTGACCAAATTAATTCCGGAATTTTCCCTTTTTGAAATTTGAAATGAAGAAAATATATCAACCTCTTCTCAGCAATCAACATCAGGCTTTGCTTCCGGTTGAGCCATGGGACGGTGCATTGAGTAATGAGGTAAATCGAAGCCCTTTTTTGAACAACTGGAAACCTCCCGAATTTGAGTTTCCACCGTTATTCTCCATATAGAAAATCCCAATAACGGCGGCCTTCATCAATGTCTTTCGGTGGCTAGCCACTGCGGCGCGGGGTCATAGTAAAAGCGCTCCCGGATTATTTTTTCTCCCGACCAGGTCTGGTAGGCCAGCTCATCCAGCCTGAAGCGGCGGTCGTCATGGGTGGTAAAGTCGAACATCCAGTGGATCACGACCTGGTCGCCGTCGATGAAAAATGCATCGACCGGCTGCGGGTGGATAGACTTGAATTTGCGCAGCACCTGCTGTTCGTGTTCCAGCAAATGCGCCAGGCCTACCCTGGGCGGCTGGCTGTTTTCCTGCATGGTCGCATCGTCGGCATAAAATTCCTGCATCGCCTGCACGGTACGGTCGTTTTCTACCAGCTGTATCAGGCGTTCCACGCTTTTCCTGTTTGGCATCATGTGCTCCGTTGTGATGGCAAGCGGCCCGGGATGGGCGCTTGTCCAACACAAGCTTAGAGGCAAAGCGCTTCCCCGTCGCGCAAGATGGGACGATGCATAGCACAATCAGCCGATGGCAATGCGCCTTGCGATGTCGCCCGGCCTGACGCCCAGCACCTGCCGCATGCAGCGCGCCATATGGCTCTGGTGCGCGAAGCCGGATTGCAGCGCGATCTGGCTCATCTGGTCGCGGCCGCGCAAGATCAGTTCTTTGGCATATTCCACGCGGCGGCGCATCACATACTGATGCGCGGAAATGCCGGCGGATTGCTTGAACAGCAGCTTGAAATGCGAAACACTCAGGCCCGCCACGGCCGCCAGTTGCGCCAGCGACAAGTCTGCGTCCAGATGGGCCTCGATATAGGCGATCACCTGCTGCCACTGGCGTGCCGGCAATTGACGGCTGCTGACGCCCGCCGCGCTGCCGGTTGGCGTGCCAGGGCCCAGCAAGTGGACCGCTAGCGCCGTACCCAGGCTTTCCAGGTACAGCGCGCCGGAGCTGTGGCCCGCATCCGCTTCGGCTTTCAGCGCCCACGCGATGTGCTCTATCCGCTTGTCGCGCAATTGCAGTTGTGGCCTGATCTGGTGCTGAGCCGGGTCCAGCTGCATGCGCGCCGCGGTTGCCGCCATCAGCGCCGGCGTCAGGCTGACGGTCAGCACCGAGCACGGCGCCTCATCTTCCCACTCGCCGGCAAAACCGGCCGGTACGATATCGATGTCGCCCGGCATTTGCAGGCGCTGTTGCAGCTGTCCAGCCAGGCGGCACGAGGCCCTTACCGGCGCGCCGACATGGATGGCCAGCAGGTGGCGTGTCTGCGGCGCCAGGCTGACTTTGCCGGCGGGTAGCCTTTGCAGGCGCACCCCCACTTGCATTTTTGCCGGGCCAGTTGCTATTGCATTGTGCATTTTGGTCTGCTTTCAGCTTGATGTTGCATTCAAGTCTACGCCAACCCGCCGAGCGAAGCGGCAAAAGAAAGGCCGGGTCAGGCCACCCTGGCTTCGTCCTGCTCCCTGGCCGGCATGCTCTTGCGCTGCCTGAACTGCTGCCGGTAGTCCGCCGGCGACAAGCCGGTCTCACGCTTGAACAGGCGACGCAAGGAGCCGAGGTCGGCATAGCCTATGCGTTCCGCCACCGTTTCCAGCGTCAGCGTCGAGCTTTCCAGCAGGCGCTTGGCCAGGTCTATTTTCAGCAATTGCGCATATGCGGTCGGCGTGCTGCCCAGCGCCTGGTGGAAGTGCCGGATCACGGTGCGTTCGCTGACCGCCAGGTGCGTCGCCAGATCGCGCAGGCTGAAAGGCCGGTCTTGGCGCTTGCCCATCCATTGTTGCGCGCGCAGCACCAGCGCATCGCTGTGCGGCTGGCTATCCTGCTGGGTCATGCTGACATACGGCATTTGCGAACTGCGGTTGGCGTCGATCAGCATGCTCTTGGCGCAGGCGGCGGCGATGTCTTGCCCGGCGTAACGCTGTACCAAATGCAGGCTCAGGTTCAGGTAGCTGGTGCCGGCGCCGCTGCACAGAATGTGCCGGTACTCGGTCAGCACATCGGCCAGCCGCAATTCCACCTGCGGATAGCGGGCGCGGAAGGCGCGCTCCAGCCACCAGGTGGTGGTCGCGTGGCCGCCGTCCAGCAAGCAGGCTTCGGCCAGCAGGAAGCTGGCGTTGCAATTGGCCGCCAGCAGGCTGCCTTGCCGGAACCGGTGCTGCAACAGTGGGTACAGGGGCTGCAATCGCGCCAGATTGGCCAGCAGGCCGGGCACGCCCTTGTCTACATAGATGCCGGGCAGCAGCACCACGTCGGTTGCGCTGCCGCCGGCATCGATCACACCGTCCGCCGCCAGATAGATGCCGGAAGGCGTGCGGATGCCGTTGCCGTCCAGCGAGCGTATGCTCCACCTGAACAGAGCTTCGGTCTGCTCGCGGTTTTTGGCCGCCCAGATCGCATTCGCCACGGCAAAGATATCCAGCGGACCGGTCACGGCCGAGGCCATGCAGTCTGGGTATATCCATACCTCGATATTGCACATAATAAACCCGGTTTGTCAGTTTTGGCTTGAAATGAGTCAATACTGACACTATCCGCGGTGTTCCGCAATACCTACAATGGTCTCCATTCCCTATAGGAAGAAACAGCATGGTAACGAATAAATTTTCAGCAGAAGCCTATAACCTGGCCGGCAAGGAATTCCTGCCCGGCCACCTGGGCATAGTGATCAAAAAAGTGGCGCAAGGCGAAGTCCAGGCAGAGTTGCCGATAGTAAAGCAGCTGATGGCGCCGAACGGTTTTTTGCACGCGGGCAGCGTGGTGACGCTGGCCGATACTTGCTGCGGCTACGGCTGCGTCGCGCATCTGCCGGAAGGGGCCAGCGGCTTTACGACGATAGAGCTGAAATCCAATCACCTGGGCACGGCGCGCGAAGGCGTCATCCAGTGCGAGGCCAAGGCGGTGCATCTGGGCAAATCGACCCAGGTATGGGACGCGGTGGTCAGCCAGAACGGCAAGACGCTGGCACTGTTCCGCTGCACGCAAATGGTCTTGTTTCCTAAATAACAAAGAGGGTGTCTATGGCAGAAGGAGCAAGCAGCGTATTGGAGCAATGGCTGGCGCGCGAGGCCGAAGTGAGGGCTAACATCTCCGGTTACGGCGTCTCCACGCAAGAGCAGATGAAGTCGCGCAGCGGCTTCGAGTTCTTGCAGGCGATCATCAACGGTGAATTGCCGGCGGCGCCGATTGCGCAGACGCTGGGTTTTATCATCGTGGACGGCGAACCGGGCCGCATCGTGTTCCAGGGCAGGCCCGGCAAGGAACACTATAATCCGCTCGGCAGC
>Ga0210384_10005578_pt1 | contig 13644 bp, 8 predicted proteins | sample IncBWH2MmetaG_FD_160574 | JGI IMG/M metagenome (GOLD analysis project Ga0210384, IMG submission 160574) | Forest soil microbial communities from Barre Woods Harvard Forest LTER site, Petersham, Massachusetts, United States - Inc-BW-H-2-M | ecosystem: Environmental > Terrestrial > Soil >...
GACTACTACGTGATCGACGAGGTCGAGGAGACCTTGCCGCGTTTTCTTGCCGACTGGGAGGCGGGCAATGCGCAGCGCGTCTACCGGCCGGAGAGCAAGCCGCCGGTCACCGCGACGCCGGTGCCGCGCTTCGACCTGCTCGACGTCGACGCCTACTCGTCGATGGCGCTCCAGTTCTCGCGCGGCTGCCCGTTCGACTGCGAGTTCTGCGACATCACCAAGCTCTTCGGCCGGGTGCCGCGGACGAAGTCGAACGCCCAGATGGTTGCCGAGCTCGACGCGCTCTACGACCTCGGCTGGCGCGGGTCGGTCTTCCTCGTCGACGACAACTTCATCGGCAACCGCCGCGAGGCGCTCCGCCTGCTGCCGGAGATCGCCGCCTGGCAGCGGCAGCGGGCCTACCCCTTCGACCTGTTCACCGAGGCGAGCGTCAACCTGGCACAGCACGAGCCGCTGCTGGACGCCATGGCGCAAGCCGGGTTCCGGATGGTGTTCCTGGGCATCGAGAGCCCGAACCCGGAGGCCCTGAAGCTCACGAAGAAGACGCAAAACGTCCGCCGCGGCGACGGCGACTTCCTGCTGCACGCGGTGCAGGCGATCCAGCGCAAGGGAATCGAGGTTTCCGGCGGCTTCATCCTCGGCCTCGACGGCGACGGTCCCGAGGTCTTCGAGGCCCAGGTCGCCTTCATCCAGGAGGCGGGCATCCCCAGGGCCATGGTCGGATTGCTCACCGCGTTGCGCGGCACCGACCTCTACACACGGCTCGAAGCCGAGGGCCGCCTGCTGGGCGAGGGGACCGGCAACAACTCCGACGTCGCCCTCAACTTCCGGCCGCAGCTCGAGCCGGGGGTGTTGATTGACGGCTACCGGCGAGTGCTCGCGGCGCTCTACCCGCCCGATCTGGCGAGCTACTTCGCGCGCTGCTGGACCCTGCTCTCGAACCTCGGTCCCGGCGTGGCCAGCCGGCGCCGCCAGGTCAAGCCCGCCGAGTTCCTGGCCTTGCTGCGCTCGCTGCGGCGCCAGGTCTTCTCGCGCCAGGCCCCGGCCTATCTCGGGTTCCTGCTGCGGACGCTGCTGCGATGTCCGCGGCAGTTTCCCCAGGCCATGGGCCTGGCGATCATGGGGCTGCACTTCGAGAAATTCACGCGCCAGACCCTCGCCGCGCACGACTTCAGCGCGGCGGCACGCACCGGCTACGACCAGGTCGAGCGCGAGACCGCCGCGGCCGCGGCGCCCGGGACCGAGCTGCAGGAGACTCCCCAGGAGACTCTGCGCCGGCACGCCAACCGGGCGGTGCGGCGGCTTCGTCGCCTGCACCGCCGCCTGCGCCCGGAGTTTCGGAAGGGCCTGTCGCCGGATCTGGCCGGCGTCGAGCAGGCGATCCAGGCATGCGTCCGCGAGGCCCCGGCGCTCGAACCCCTGCGGCGCATGCAGCCGCACGTCGAGCAGTGGTTCGCGGGGCCGTCGTGGCGCGGCGCTCTCGAGGCGCACGGCTACGCGCTCGCCGAGCGCTGGCGCGCCGGCGCGCGGACTCTCACTCTCGCGCCCCTGCTCGCTCAGGGCAGGATGCGGCGCGCGCTCGAGAATTTCCTTGGCGACCTCGGCGTCCAGGTGATGACCTGGCGGGAACAGGTGGCGCACCTCGGCGAGGAGAAGCTGGAGGGCCTCCTCGGGCCGGGCGACGCTCCCGACCGGCTCGGCTCGTACCTGCGGGCGCTCGGCCGGCGTGCCGATACCCTGATCGTGCCTCTCGCCGGGGAGCTCGGCGAGACGAGCGAGACGCTGCAGGTGCTCTCGCCGAGCGCGGCGGGAGACGCGGCGCTGCCGCAGGTCGTCGGCGTGGCATGCAACTCGAGCCGGCGCCAGCTGCGCGCCAGCCTGATCGAGCTGGGCGCCGCCCTCACCGGCGACCCGGGCCGTGCCGAGATCGCCTTCGACCGCGCTTTCGCGCTGCTCTGAGCGGCGGTCCGAGGCCGCTCCCGTCGCCGTACAAGGAACCCACTTCCGTTCAAGACAGGGGGCCCTTGCCCGACCTACGCTGCCGGGTATGAGACACGCTCGCGGACTCTCGATTCTCGGCGGCGCGCTCGCATTCCTCGTCCTCGCGGGCGGAGCGCCGCTGGCGGCGGATTCGTCCATGACCCTCGAACGCGTGGCGACCAAGCTCGCCGACGGCGTCTACGAGATACGGCACAGGGATCCCCTGTACGGATGGGTGAACGGCAACACCACCGTTGTCGTCGGCAGCCGCGAGGCGCTGGTGGTCGACGCGTGCGGCGTCGCCTGGGCCGCGCGCGAGGACATCGCGGAAATCCGCCGCTGGACCGACCGGCCGGTGCGCTATCTCCTGAACACCCACTGGCACCATGATCACAACGCCGGCGATCGCGACTACCTCGAGGCCTTCCCGGGACTCGCAATCGTGGCCCACGTCGAGACCAGGCGCATGCTCGACGCGACCAGCCCGCACGTCCCGGCGCAGGTCCTCGCGCAGGCCGGCGAGGCACGCGCGCGCTACGAGAAGCAGCTCGCGACCGGTAAGGGCGACGACGGCAAGCCCCTGAGCCCGCAGGGCCGGACGCTGGCGGAGCAGCAGCTGGCTGCACTGCCCGCCCTCGTGGCCGACGCGAAGAGCTGGGTCTACCAAGCGCCGACGCTGACCTTCGAGCGCGAGCTGGTGATCGATCTCGGTGGGCGCGAGGTCCGGATCGCCCACCTCGGCCGCGGCAACACCGGCGGCGACGCCATCGCGTACCTGCCGAAAGAGAAGATACTGATCGCCGGCGACCTCGTCGTGCACCCGGTCCCCTACATCTTCGACGGCTACCCCGCCGAGTGGATCCGGACTCTCGACCGCCTCGCCGCGCTCGACGCGGAGACGATCGTGCCCGGGCACGGGGAGGTCCTGCACGACAAGAAGTACCTGCACCAGCTCCGCGACCTGATGGCGTCGGTCATCGACCAGATCGAGGCCGCACTCGCGGCGAACCCCGACGTGGCTCTCGACGAGGTCAAGAAGAAGGTGGACGTCGCCGCGTCCCGCGATGCGATCCTCGGCGACGACCGGCGGGATGCGCCGTTCTTCGACTACGCCATGCGCTCGCTGGTCGAGATCGCCTACCACGAGGCGAAGCAGCGATGAGATCGAGGCGCCGTCGCCGCGGTCGCCGGCGCGCCCCGAGATGGCGAACGGCTGAAGCGGGAGGTCGCTCTTGACTCACGAGCTGCTCTTGACGTTGCGTGCCCTCCGGCGCCGCCCCGGAGTGGGCGTCACGTCCGTTCTCATCCTCGGCCTGGCGATCGGCGGCAACACCGCCATCTTCAGCCTGCTCGACGCCGTCGCCCTCCGGCCGCTGCCCTATCGGGCCGCCGGCGAGCTGGTCCAAATCGGCGCGGCGGTGCAGGGTCTCGCGGATCTCAAGGAGATCTCCTGGCCCAAGTACCAGGCGCTCGCCGCGCAGAGCCGGGACCTCGCGGCGGTGGCGGCCTACTACGAGAACCGCTTCGGGCTGACCGAGAGAGAGCGCCCGGAGGAGCTCGCGGGAGCGCGCGTGAGCGACGGCTTCTTCCGCGTGTGGGGTGTGCAGCCGGTGCTCGGGCGGACCTTCGCTGCCGACGAGCAGGCGCGCGGCGGCCCGGACGTCGTGCTGCTGTCGTACGGCTTCTGGCGCCAGCGCTTCGGCGGCGACCGCGGCGTCCTCGGCCGCAAGCTCGAGATCGAGGGGCTGCCGACGACGATCATCGGCGTCGTGCCGGATACCCTGCGCTTTCCGTTCGCCGACGTGCAGATCTGGCTGCCCCGTCCGGACGAGGCCGGCTTCATCAGCCCGAAGTGGCTCGACCAGGGCGCCGGGTATCTCCAGGTGGTTGCACGGCTGCGCCCCGGCGTGCCGGCGCGCGCGGCGCAGGCCGAGGCCGACGGCATCGCGGCCGACTACCGGGCCCGGCTGCCGGGTCAGTTCGATCAAGCCCATCGCCTGGTGCTGGTGCCGCTGAACGAGCACCTGGTGGGTGCGGCACGGTCCACGCTCTGGACCCTGCTCGGCGCCGCGTTCGTGGTGCTTTGGATCGCCTGCGCTGACGCCGCGAACCTCCTCCTCGCCGCCGGCGTGATGCGCCGCCGCGAGCGGGCCGTGCGCGCGGCGCTCGGCGCCTCGCGCCGGCGGCTCCTCGGCGAGGCAGTGCTGGAGAGCAGCCTGATCGGCGGCGCGGCCTGCCTGCTCGGGACGGGACTGGCGTTCGCGGGCCTGCAGCTCTTGGTGGCGGCGCACCCTGCCGATCTTCCGCGCATCGCCGACGCCGGCCTGTCGTCGCGCGCCCTGGCCTTCGACCTGGCGGTCACCCTGCTCGCCGTGATCCTCGCCGGGGCGGCCCCCGCGATGCAGACGCTGCGAGCCGACCCCGGGAAACTGCTGGCGGAGGGACAGCGCGGCACGGCCGGCAGCCGGTGGATGACGCGCGGGCAGGGAGTGCTGGTCACCGGCGAGATCGCGCTCGCTCTGATCCTCCTGTCCGCGGCGAGTCTCCTGCTCCGCAGCCTGCAGCACGTCAATGCGATCGAGCTCGGCTTCAATCCCCGCCGGCTGCTGAGCGTCCAGTTGACCCTCCCCCAGGCGAAGCACCCGGGCGTCGCCGAACGGCGCGTGTTCTTCGAGGAGCTGCTGGCGCGCGCGCGGAGCATGGGCGGAGTGAAGGCGGCCGCGCTCGCCGAGTACCCGCCCGGCTTCGGGGCGCCTCACACCAGGCTCTCGGTCGAGGGCCAGCCGCCGGTGCCGCCGGAGCGGCAGCCGCTGGTGCTGCGCGCCATCGTCAGCGCCGGTTATTTCCGCACCCTGGGGACGCGCTTCGTGCGCGGGCGGGATTTCGATTCGCGGACTGCGCCGGACGCGCCGCTCGTGGCGGTCGTCAATCGCTCGCTCGAGAGGCAGCTCTTCGGCGGGCGGGACCCGCTCGGCGCGCGGATCCGGGTGCGCACCGGCACCGTCGCCGAAGTGATCGGAGTCGTCGAAGACACGCAGCAGGATGCGCTCGAGGCGGGCAAGGAGCCGATGGTCTTCTTCCCGCAGCGGCAGGCCGGGGCCGATCTCTCGCCGCCCAACTTCATGACCTTGCTGGTGCTGACGGACCTGCCGGCCGCCGGCTTCGCCGCGGCGCTGCGGCGTGCGGTCGATACCGTGGACCCCGGTCAGCCTCTGCCGGAGGTGACCCCGGTGGCAGAGGCGCTGGCGGCGGGCACGGCCCGCCGCCGCCTGACGACCGGGCTGCTCTCGGCCTTCTCGGCGCTGGCGCTGGCCCTGAGCGTGCTCGGCGTCTACGGTGTCCTGGCCCACGCGGTCGCGCAGCGCCGGCGCGACATCGGCGTGCGCATGGCGCTGGGAGCGAGCCGGCCACGCGCGGTCCGCTACGTCCTGAACCTCGGTTCGCGCTGGATCGTCGCCGGCCTGCTGCTCGGCGGTCTCGGCTCCTTCGCCGCCGGGCGCGCCCTGGCCAGCCAGCTCTTCGAGGTGAGCCCCACCGGTGACGTCCAAATGGCCGTCTCGACGTCGACGATGGCGGCCGTCGCGTTGCTCGGGTGTGTGCTGCCCGCCTGGCGCGCGGCGCGCGTCGATCCGGCGAAGACCCTGCGCCAGGAGTAGGCCGGGGAACGGCTCAGGCGCGGAGACCGGCGCTCTCGTGCAGCAACGACCGTCGCAGCCTGCCCGGGGTGCAGCCGGTGATCGACTTGAAGACGCGCGTGCAGTGCGCCTGGTCCGCGAAGCCCGCGTCCGCGGCCAGGTCGGCGAGCGAGACGGCGTCGCCGCCGAGGCGGCGCTTGACGTAGTCGACCCGCACGCGGCGCAGCGCTTCGCCGAAGCCCATGCCGGTGTGCCGCCGGAAGTCCGACCCCAGCCGGGTGGGAGTGACGTTGAGCGAGGCGGCGACCGCCTGGAGAGTGATCGGTTCGTGGAAGCGCTCGTGGAGCTGCTCTTCGGCGCGGCGCACCCAGCTCGGCGTCGTGCGCTGCCGGCAGGCCGCGTCGCTCCCTGGCCGGGCGGCGCGCGAGGCGGCGGCGAGGAGCTCGAGAGCCAGACCCTCCACCGCGAGCTGCGAGCAAGGCTCCGGAGCGTCCAGCTCGCGCAGCAAGCGGCCGGCCGCGAAGGCGCCGTCCTCGAGCTCGAGGGGCGTCGGCACCTCCGGCACTAGCAGGTAGTCCTCCGCGCGCCGGATCCATTCGGGCGACGCCTCGAGCGTCACGATGCGCGCCCCGCGCCCGCCGGCGACGGCGCTGTGCACCGTGCCGGCCGGGTAGAAGACGTTGACCAGGGGACGGAGCTCGATCGCGCCGTGCCTGGTCCGGTACTCCAGGGCGCCGTCCAGCAGGATGCAGAAGAAGGGCAGCGCATGCTCGTGGGCCGGCGCCCGGAACCCCGGCGGCAGACGGATGTCCCACGCCCACAGCCCGCGCAGCGTCAGCTTTCGCCGCACCGCAGCCCGCCAGCCGAGCAGCAACCGCAGCACGCCCTCCTCGGAGAGCCCGTCATAGCGCACGGCGGGCACGTGAACATCCGGGGGCTCGTTCATGACCTGAGGTACGGGTGCGGCCCGCGAAGGTTCTCGGGGACGGGCTTCCCGCGCCTCCATGGGAGGGTGCGGCATCCTCGCCGACGCGGTGGGCGCGGGCCCTACGTGGGGGATGTCAGGCCGAACTCCAGGCAGATCCTGATGAACTCAGAATGAGCGTGTTGAGGATCTCAGGGTCGCCATAGGAGATCAGATGGGCGCGATCCTCGAAGAGGGCGGCAACGCCGCGAGGTTTAGATGGTCCCGCCGGTCGGCCTTGATGGCAGCATGGGCTTTAACCCATACTTGTCTATGGCCACGGTCGTTGACGGAGACTTCGAGTGGGATTCTGACAAGGCCGAGGCGGCGGGCGACGGCCGGGGAGCGGGAAGTCTACGAAACGAGGGGTCAATCGTGAGTCGGGCAACGAAACGGCAAGTCGAGCGTGAAGTGGAACCGGTGCGGGTTCTCGGCCGTGGGCTGCGCGCGCAGCGGGGAGTTCATCTCACAATGCGAACGCTGCGCGAGGCGGCCGGCAAGACGCAGATCGAGGTCGCGGAGGCATCCATGATCGATCAGGGGGACATCTCCCGCCTCGAGAGCCGAGGGAACCTCGCCGAATGCCAGGTCTCCACCCTGCAGCGCTATGTAGCCGCGCTGGGTGGACAGCTGGAGCTGGTAGCAGCTTTTGGGAACAAGAAAATCATCCTCTCCGGGGCGACGCAGGCGAACCCAACGGGCGACGTGTTGCCTGCGAAGGGCTCGCCGTCGAACCGCTAATAATCAGCCCGTCGCTGATCGCTGACCCGGCGGAGAGAAGGCTCTCAGCGCAGGCAGCCCCGGCAGGTCGGCAAGATGTGTGCCACCATCAAGCCACTCTGCCAGCCCCGCAGCTTGAGTATGCACTGTGCTAAGCATGAGCCGAGCGCCTGCCATGAACCGAACCCAGTCACTGATCGGTGCTTTGTGCCAGATACAGGCAACAGGCCCCGGTAGCTTCAAAGGGCTGTAGCCGCAGAGGAAGTAAGCGGTAGCGCTATCAGAAATCAAGATTCTTGCGGCCTTGGCTGCCCATAGTGCACTTCGCCGCAACAGAAACAAATGCTAAAGCCCGCATCCCCTGCGCCAGGCTCGAGATCAAGGGCTCTCCACAGCGCGGTAACCCTCTGTCGCACAAGACCCACGATGTCCTTCTCACGCAGCAGAACCACAGCGTCCTCTCCACACGACTCGCACGCCCCCCGAGGTCGTCCTCTGGGCCGTGCTTTGGATGCTTCCAGAGGGCGTTTCCAGCCCTAGCATACTCCTCCGCGGCATCTTCCGCCGGCGCCAGCCACCGGCATCGTGGGCAAACTGGGTCTCCATCTCCGAGACGTAAACTTCGCTCCCCGCAGCTGGGGCACGTCACGACGGGCATCCGAGGCTGGCGGAAACGAGGAACTCGGCCCAAAGCGAGTCCGCGTACGAGGTCCAAGGTCTCCTCCAGCAGTGCGCGATCGCTTCTCAGAGGCTCATCGGGCTTCGACCCAGAATGCGCCTCGATCTCCTCGAGCCCAGCCTTCAGTTTCGGCCACCACACACTGTATGCTTCCGTCAAAGCTCGTTCGGTCAGTGCGTCAGGGCCAAGAGCCGCGTTGATGGTTGAAATGAGGGCAGAGATTTCGCCTTCCGTTGCTCTCGTGGCTTGAAACTGTGCGAGAGGAAATGTCAATTCAGTGCTCTCGAGGCCGATGAGAAGAGGGCATACCTTTCGCCTGCCGACCCGGTGCGACAGAGCTCCCGCCTCGAACAACATCCATGCTGCTGCAAGATTGTCACGAGTAAGGACCAAAATCCCGCATGCAGCGTCCTGAAGTTCCGCCGTGATCTTGTCAAGCCACACGTCCCCCTTCTCTAAGTCGCTGTCCGCCATCCAGGGCTCTACAGCCTGGATTACGTTTGGTAGCCAATCACGAAGTAGAACAGCTACTGCCCTACTTGTCGGCCCCGACCAGCTAACAAAGACTCTTAGCTTCTGCGGCATAATCACTCCCAGCGCCAGAACTGGTTTCTAGGCATGTTCATCGCCGTCGCGCCTGGCCGAGGCGACCGTGGCGCGCCGCGACAAGCTGGTGAATTAGGTCTTGGGTTCGTCCTTCACCCGTCGCTCCCGATATTCTTTGATTCGGTCTGGGAGGGTATAGACGTACTCCAAATATCGGTCAAGGAAAGCAACGATGTCCTTCGCATCCCTTGGCTCGGTGAGATCGGCCTCAGGCCTAGGATGCGCCGCCGCATTGCCAAGCGCGCGAACCTCGTGGGCCCAGTCCCTCATGATAGGCGGGAGCTTACCTTGATTAGCAAGCTCTTCGATCTCAGCATTCAAATCTTTTCCCTTCGCACCGAGCTGGCGAGCTGAGAGCTGTATAGCGCTCCTTGCCATGACCGCTGCAGCGTCCCAGTTTTCGTCCGAGATAGTCCGATGAGCTTGAATCCAGTACCGACCTATCTGATCCGGGTACTCCTGTGGGTGAGTGTCGACGCGGGTCGGCCATGGCAGAATCTTAAAGTCGTAGAGACCTCCCCATCCCTCAGCAGCCGACCAGAGACACATTACGTAACCAGTGCAATTGCCGCACTTTAGCGTATCGAAGTTCAATTTCTTCTTACTATTAGACTTGACCTTCTCGGCGTGATAGGCGACGCTGAAGTTTCCGCTCTCTCCGCAAAACGGGCATGCAATTCGCCACAGTTCGAGGGAGTTACCCCGAAAGCCAATGCCTTCGCCCAGCTGCCACCAACTCATAACTCAGAAGTCCTTGCCTTGGGCATGATCTCGGTCTGCCAGTTGCGGTCCCGTCGCAGGCGTGCTCATTCACTCTAGCCAAGTCGCCCACCAGAGAGTCGAGCGATGTGGCGACCTCCCACGGAATGGACTCGGAGCGCTGACTGGCCGCGGCAGACCTGCGGACTGCCCGCGATCACCCGCGGTCGACTCGAAGAGTTCCCAAGGCAATGGTAGCACATGCGGGCAGATGTTAGAGGTCTGAGTTCTGTAGTAGCCGACACCTTGTAGCTGGACGCTTGCGAGGTCCGGAACTTCCGCGTGCAGCGCACTCAAGTCGATCACAAATGGCTCGCTATGGGTCACGGAGCGTGTCGTACCCTTGCGCACGAGTTCTAAGGGAGGGCACCGCTTACCGCTATTCGATGTGCCGCTCAGGACGACGGAGGAAAGGTACGCGTTCTCTCCGCGGTTCTCCGAGATCATCAATTGCTGAGCGCTCCCCGGGAGCGTCAGTGTAAACCCCCGGGTCTGCGGGAATGCAGCGTCGGTGAGAAGTTCTCTCATCTTCCTCCAATCTCCAGAGCGATTCGTGGCAGACACGATCGGACACGACCCGCACTCGCAATTGCCATTACCGTAAATCAGGTTGTTCCTGGCCATTGACCGACCGTATCGGAACTTCTGCGCATCGACTTGCCACGTTACATGATCGAGAGAAATGGCGGGGCCAAAGGCGAAAGGTGTGGGCTTGTCCTTTGAGCGGATCTCGAAGCCAGGGGTGGATCGAGTATTTGGGGTGGCGAGGGCAACATGGCGACTCAGGACAAAGGTCGCCTGGTCCGGCGGGCTGGTATGGGAATAGACCTCGCCCTGCGCATAGCTCGTAGGTACTACCTCAATGCTTAGAGGCAGCGTGATGGTTTCGCCGGGCTGGAGTATGTCTGTAGCGAACGGGATCTCTTCCGTTCTTTCTGCAGGCGAGATGTCGCTAACTGCCCTGATCTTGTAAGGTTGAGCTGTCGGGAAGCGTCGCACGTGGAACGTAACTGCGCTCAGGTTTCGATTGCTTACGTTTTCGATACGTACCAGCGTTACTCTAATACTACGCAAGTATGCGGTGCCGGCCAGCTGTCCGGGCTCGTGGACTTCGTCCTCGTCAACGGAGAGGTCGACAACCTCGTTGTAGTCGGGATTCGATCTGCGAATGGTAGAGGCCGACTTCGGCAAGACGCCGAGGGCATCGAGGGCAGCAAGGTCAACGGGGTGCAGCGAAAAGAAGTCGCGGTACCGTGAGAGACGGTGGGCGTTGGTAATGCTTGTGGCTGATCTGGTGGCATAGGCCGAGTGCACGTTGGATCCAAGCTCGTTGTCCGACAGGCCCGCCAAATGATCGAGCTGAGCTCGATTGAGGGGAATGTAGGAGACTGTGCTACCTCCCGAGGAATCCTCAAGTTTCTTGACGGCCGCATAGACGTCATCCATCACGATGGAATTAACATGCCGTAGTCGCTGGTTATCTCTGGCCGGCGTGCCGGTGTACATGAGGTCAGCGTCATGGATGTTATAAGGTCCCGTGCAAACCACATACGTGAGCTTCAGCTGCGCTCCGTTCTCCTCTATGTCACTGGCACAACGGAGACCCGGTACTTTAGCGATGACTGCCAGTGCGATCGCTACCAAAGCAGGTACTTTGACCGCTAATGGCCATTTCTTTCGACGTTTAGAACTCATCTTGGCGCGTACTCAGTAGCTGGAAGGTGGAACGTGGCGCCGTGTGCCCCAGGCGCCTCGTGCCATCCTAACCACGCGGCGGCACCGCGGCAAGCATATTGCTCAATTGCTCTATGTTGATGTAGTCATAGCCCACGGTGTGGTTTAGCGCCCGGTCAGGGACTGCGGCGCCTGCGGAGCAGGGGCCTGGCGGCGGCGATCTTGCCTGAGCCAGTTGGCAAATGGAACGAGGGACGGGTGACTACAAATTAGCCGCCGACCTTGAACTCGACTCCCTGGGCTAGCGGTAGGTCGGTGCCCCAGTTGAGGGTGCAGGTCTGGCGGCGCATGTAGGCTTTCCAGGAGTCGGAGCCGGCTTCGCGGCCGCCGCCCGTATCCTTCTCGCCGCCGAAGGCGCCGCCGATCTCGGCGCCGGAGGTGCCGATGTTGACGTTGGCGATGCCGCAGTCGCTGCCGGTGGCGGCGAGGAAGCGCTCGGCGGCGCGGAGGTTGAGGGTGAAGATCGCCGAGGAGAGGCCCTGCGGCACGGCGTTGTGGAGGCGGATGGCCTCGTCTAAGTCGTCGAACTCGAAGAGGTAGAGGATGGGGGCGAAGGTCTCCTCGCAGGTGATGCGCATCTCGGCGATCGCCTCGACCAGGGTGGGCTCGACGAAGAAGCCGGGGCCCGAGAGGGCGTGGCCGCCGAAGAGGATCTTGCCGCCCTCGGCCTGTGCCGTGACGAGGGCGCGCAGCATGTTGTCCACCGCGTGCTGATCGATCAACGGCCCCATCAGGGTGCCGAGGGTCAGGGGGTCGCCGATCGAGATCGAGCGGTAGGCTTCGACCAGGCGGCGCTTCATCTCGGCGGCGATGCCGCGCTGCAGGAAGAGGCGGCGGGTGGTGGTGCAGCGCTGGCCGGCGGTGCCGACGGCGGCGAACAGCACGGCGCGCAGGGCGAGGTCGAGGTCGGCGTCGTCGAGCACCAGGATGCCGTTGTTGCCGCCGAGCTCGAGCAGGGAGCGGCCCAGTCGATCGGCCAGCACCTTGCCGACCTCCCGCCCCATCTTCACCGAGCCGGTGGCGGAGATGAGCGGGAACCGGCGGTCGGCCACCAGGCGCTCGGCGACGCCGGTGCGGGCGGCCAGGACCAGGTTGAAGACCGGCGGCGCGGCGTTGGCAGCCAGCACCCGCTGCGCGATGCGGGTGACCGCGATGGCGGTGAGCGGCGCCTGGTGGGAGGGCTTCCACAGCACGGAGTCGCCGCACACCGCGGCGACGGTGGCGTTCCAGGCCCACACCGCGACCGGGAAGTTGAAGGCGGTGATCACGCCCACCGGGCCGAGCGGATGCCACTGCTCGTACATGCGGTGCGACGGCCGCTCGGAGTGCATGGCGTTGCCGTAGAGCTGGCGTGACATGCCGACCGCCAGGTCGGCCATGTCGATCATCTCCTGCACCTCGCCCAGGCCCTCGGAGAAGACCTTCCCCACCTCGAGCGACACCAGGCGTCCGAGCTCCTGCTTGTGGCGGCGCAGGGCCTCGCCCAGCTGGCGCACCACCTCGCCGCGGCGCGGCGCCGGCCAGCTCCGCCAGGCGAGGAAGGCTGCTTCCGAGGCCGCCGCCACGCGCTCGTACTCCTCGCGGGTGGCCAGGCGCACCGCCGCGATGGGCTCGCCCGTCGCCGGGTTGATCGATTCGACCCGTTCGCCCGTGGTGTCGATCCAGGCGCCGTCGAAGGCGCCCGGGTTCTCGGCCTGAAGGCCGAGCGGGCCGAGGGTCGTGGCAAGGTCAGTCGCGGTGTCGACGGTCATCTCTCGCTCTCCTGGTTCTCCTGGTCCGTCCGGTGGCGGCCCGCGGCCGGACTTCACCGGACCTCGAAGGATACCGTACCGCGGGCGTCGAGAGGCTGGGAGGTCGCGGGAGACTGACCCACTACCCCCGCGTAGAATGCCGCTTCATGGCGGCATGGGTGGGGCTGGTCCCGGCGCTGCTGGCGGCGTTCTACGCGGGCTGGTGCGGCAACCTGCTCGGCGGCGTCACGGCCGCCGGCTCCACGACGGCGCTTGCCGCGCTGCTGCTCACCCTGGGAGCCTTCGCCGGTCCGTGGCGCGATCCGCTCCGGCTGGGCGGGGCCTGGCGCCTGGCGCCGCTGGGCCTCTGGCTCGCGGCGGCGGCCAGCGCCTGGCTGTCGCCGGTGCCGCGGGCAGGGTTGGCGGCGGTGGTGCTGCTGCCGGCCTACCTGAGCCTGCCCGGAGCGGTCGCCCGCTGCTGGGCAAGCGAGGCGGCACGCCGCCTCGGGGCGCGGGGCATGGCCGCGGCGGTGGCGCTGCTGGCGGGCTGGGCGCTGATCGCGGAGCTCCGCGGGGGCGAGGCCGCGGTCGCGGCGGCGGCGGCCATGGCGGCGGGACGGTCAGGGGCGGCGCCCGCTCTCGGCGGCACGCTGGCGCCGCTCGGGCATCACACGCTGCTGGCCACCTGGCTGGCGACGCTGCTGCCGGTTGCGCTGCTGCCGCTGCGCGAGAAGAGCGGCTGGCGCTGGTTGGGGGCGGGAGCGGGCGTCCTCGGCGTCGCCGGCATGCTGGTGGGACGGTCGCTGGCGGGAGGAGCGGCCGTGGCCTGCGAGGCAT
>Ga0210384_10005579_pt1 | contig 13640 bp, 15 predicted proteins | sample IncBWH2MmetaG_FD_160574 | JGI IMG/M metagenome (GOLD analysis project Ga0210384, IMG submission 160574) | Forest soil microbial communities from Barre Woods Harvard Forest LTER site, Petersham, Massachusetts, United States - Inc-BW-H-2-M | ecosystem: Environmental > Terrestrial > Soil >...
CGGTTGCGCGGGCGGAGCGGCCGGCGGTCGAGGTGCCGCGGCTGGGACCCGAGGAAAAGCCGCTGGTGTTTCGCAGCGGGCGCAATTCGTCTACGCTGTTCCCCAAGCGAAATGAAAAATGACACTCTGCAGTGGTTGACTTGGGCGTTCCTGTTCGCCGTCGCGGCGGAGACGCTGACGCGCCTGTGGCTGGGGTCGCGTCAGATCGCGGCTGTGCAGGCACATCGCGACGAGGTTCCCGAGCCGTTTCGGGGACAGATCGCGCTCGCCGATCAGCAGAAGGCGGCCGATTACACCACCGCCCGAGTGCGGCTGGGGCGATGGGCGACCGTCGTCGAGGCGCTGGTCAAAGTCCTGCTTACCTTGGGCGGAGGCCTCGCGGCGGTCGACGCAGTCTGGCGCCAGACGGGACTTGGCGAACCGTGGCGCGGTGCGTGCGTCGTGGCTACCGTGATGATGCTGCTGCAGCTGGTGGGTTTACCCTTCTCACTGTGGAGAACTTTCAGGATTGAAGCCCGCTTCGGCTTCAACCGGGCATCGCCGCAGCTCTATGCCGTGGACCTGCTCAAGCAATTGCTGCTGGCCGTGCTGCTCGGCGGTCCGCTGTTGCTGGCCACGCTCACGCTCATGGATCGTGCCGGGGCCGGGTGGTGGGTGTGGACGTGGTTGATCTGGTTGGCTTGGACCTTGGGCTTGACCTGGGCGGCCCCCAGGTTCATTGCGCCGCTGTTCAATCGGTTCTCGCCGCTCACCGATGAATCGCTCAAGAAGCGGGTCGAGACTTTGCTCGAACGCTGCGGATTCGCGGCGCGCGGGGGCGTGTTCGTCATGGACGGATCGCTGCGCTCGGCGCACGGTAACGCGTACTTCACCGGGATCGGGCGCAACAAGCGCATCGTATTCTTCGACACATTGCTGTCGCGCATCGAGCCGCAGGAAATCGAGGCCGTGCTGGCGCATGAGCTCGGGCATTTTCGCCTGCATCATGTGCGCCAGCGGCTGGCGGCGTCCGTGCTGCTGACCTTCGGGGGGTTGGCGCTGCTCGCGTGGGCCGCGCGGCAACCGGGGTTCTACGGCGCGCTTGGCGTGCCGGTGCCGTCCGCTGCCATGGCGCTGATCCTTTTCGCGGTGACCGTCCCGGTCTTTGCGTTCTTTGCGACGCCCGTCATGTCCTCGTGGTCGCGCCGCCACGAGAGACAGGCCGACGATTTTGCGGCCGAATACGCCGATGCCGGCAAGTTGGCGGCCGCCTTGGTCAAGCTGTTTCGAGACAATGCGGCGACTCTCACGCCCGACCGCATTCACTCGGCGTTCTTCGATTCTCACCCGCCGGCGCTCGAGCGCATTGGGCGACTGACGACGTTGGCATCGAGCTCGTGATTGCAGCCGGATCAGCTCGATGAGGCAGGTGTAATCACCGGCAGCCCCGAGGCTTTCCAGGCTGCCAAGCCGCCACCCAAGTGAGCGGCGTTGACGTGACCGGAAGCGAGACGCCGCTCCGCCGCTGCAAGCGATCGCTTTCCTGTTCCACAATGAAAGACGATTCGCCGCGATTCATCGTCAGGCAGGGCGGCGGCGTCGAATGTCGAGAGCGGGAAGAGAAGCGCCCCCTGAATCCGTTCTGACGCATACTCCAAGGGCTCTCTGACATCGACGAGCAGTATCTTGTGGGCATGGAGAAGCCGTGCGACGTCAGCGGCGCTCAGGGTTTCGATCGGTGTGGAATGCGTGGTCATTGGGATGAATCCATGTCATGGAGCCAGGGGCGATTTTATCACCAAGACATCGCAGGGTAGCGACTCGAACACGGACTCGGCCGTGCTGCCGATGTCCGGGGACGTAGCTCTGTTGCGTGCCAGGGCGCCCATGACCACGATATTGGCGTTGTGGTCCATTGCGATGCGCGGGAGATGGGTATCGGGCACGCCGATCTTGACGTGAAGGTGCCGCTTATCGACCGAATATCGCCTGACAAATGCATTAATCGCCCAATGCCGTCGCTGTTCATCGACGGCCAATGCTCGATCGACCTCGCTCTGAAGAAGCATGCCGTCAATCGCGGTCGCGGCACTCGCGGCCGGAAATAGAGCGTGGAAAACATGCAGCTTGCCGCTCAGCCGATTTGCCACGTGGGCGGCGTACGCCATGATTTCATGATCGAGCAAAGCGTTCGGGTCACTGCCGTGCAAAGGATCGACGGCGGCGACCACGATGGGCGAATCCTGCCACTGCCGCGATTTACTGAGGAGCAGGGGCATCGGGCAAAATTTCACCAAATGCCGGTCGGTATCGGTCAAGGGAGTGCGTTTCGGGGAAGCCTCGCGTACGTCTTTGAGCACAAAATCGGCGTCCGATTGCTGCAGCCAGCGCAGCAGTGACTCCTCTGCGGATTCACCGCTCACGACTTCGGTCGTTACCGCAATTCCGCGAGCGCGCAACGGTATCGCAAAATGATCCAACCAAGATGCCAGACTGCTGTAATTGGGCAAGTGATTTCGCCAGGGCGACTTTCTTGCAAGGCGCATCCCACGCAATTGTTTGGTGTCGAACGATAATAGCGTGACCGCGGCACCAAATTGAGTGGCAAGCGTAAAAGCTTTCGCTAACGCCGGTTGCTTGGTCGACGTGGGATCTATGATAACCGCGAGATTGGCCACGTCTACGGCACTACCAGGCGCACTCGGGGTGGTCCCGGTCATGTAAGTGAAACCTCTAAGATGATTCCTTTGTCGGGACCCAGTGTCCCGCGAGCGCGTCAGTTCGGGGTATCAGGAACTATGCGTAGCGACTCAGTGCGGATACATACGCCCGTGCGGTTTGTTCGGCCTTTCGGAGGTCAGCAAGGGATAGCTTGTGCGTCATCGAAAGGACCAACGATGAGAATATCGCACGGCATCGATTCCAAGAGGGTGGCCGCGGTACTACCGACCAGCATCCGGTGCCACTTCCCATGCGATGAGGTGCCCATCACCAGCACGTCAGTAGAATACTGCGTCACGGTTTCGGACAAGCAATCCTCCGGTGTGCCCATCTCAACGTGAAGGTGTTCCTGCGCCACGCCGTAAGCGCTCACGAGATGTTCCATCTGGCGAAATCTGTACGAGTTCTCAACTTGCAGGGCTTCCGAGTATTCAGGCGCCATCCGCTGCCTGCCGGCCACGACGGCTGCGGCAAACGCGGTCGGGACAAACGTGTGGATAACGTGCAATTCGCCGGTCAGCCGCCCCGCGAGCGATGCAGCCCATTGCAGGATGTCGCGATCCAATGCGGCGACTCGTTCATCCGCATGAATCGGATCGACCGCCGCCATGATGACGGCAGGCTGGCCCCATTCCTTCTTTTTCGTCAGCAATAGAGGTACAGGGCAACTTCGCATCAAATGCCAATCCGTGTTCCTTAGAAAGGTCCGCTTGGCAAATGAATGGTGGTGAGTATCCTTGACAACAAGATCTACGTTCGAGCCGCGAATATAATCCAATAGCGAATCGTGCAGAGATTCTCCATATATCGCCCGTACCGTGACAGCAATCCCCTGGCCGCGCATAGGAGCCGCCAAGGCGTCGAGCAGATCCAGAATTTGAGTGTTTGATGGAGGCGTCTTGTGAGCGTGAAGAGTGAGAACCTCGTCATCGAGGGCCGATTCAATCTCACAGATCAGCAATTCGACCGAGGCGTCGAGGCGCCGGGCCAAGAGCCCAGCCTTGTCCACCGCCGCTTGCCTTCCCACCACCGACGGATCAACGACGACCAAGATGCGGTTGATTGGGTTCATGCAATTTTCCCTCGCCGAGTGACAGATTTCCGATTTCAGGCTGCGACGAATGGTGCGTTGCGCGCTTTTCCACTGGTTATCATCGTACGAAGCTGTTATTTGGAACATAAGGAATTGCGCGTACCGAGACCGGGCGAGTACGCAGAGCAGCGTGACCTACGAGTTCGCCCGATGGGGCCGACCAACCTACAAGCGCCCATCCATCGAGGTGACATCTGCCGACTTGATGATCACGTCATCTATGGGCCTGCGCAGCGATCGGGGCATCCCCGGTCCGTGTCCAAAGCGGACTATAAGATCCGGCCGCCTCGACCCGATACCAAGATAGTCCGCGAACTGTGCTCGCAGGGCTGACACCTCGACAGGTTGGTTCAACATTGCGGTTTGCAGGCCCAGCGCCGTTGCCTGCAAGGCAAAGCGCTCGTAGCAGCGGCCTACCTCCGTCCACCGTGCGGGACCGCCGGAGTCCGACACAAAGACCGCGATACCGGCCGAGCTTCTAATTTGCCTCGCGTACTTGTCGTTTTCCTTCTTGGGTGTGAAGAAGAGAGGCATCAGCCGTTGGCCGAGCCACCGCGGCACGGCGGGATTGCCCGAGGCGGCGGAAAAGAGTCCGTCCCTGGCGGACAAGGCGTCGCTCTCATCGAAGCGGATCCATTTCTTGAGTTCGGCGATGAACGCGGGATTGCCCATCTGCAGCGAATTGCCGCGCGTAACATACTCTAAAATCTGCTCCAGCCTCGTCCGGCCGAACAAAAGCAGGACAGCGACCCCGCTCCCTCGTCCCGTCTGCTCCATTCGAGCGAGATATTCAAGCGGGACCGTCTTCCCGTAGTAGTCGGCGCGCACGCACTGGCGCAGGGGGATGGCGTCGAACAGGGGCGAGCGCTGTGGGGAGGTTGCGGACAGGTCGATCCGTATGGCAGCCGCCTCGTTGTCGAATGTGACCCCCGACCGCAGGCCATTCGCCGCTGCTGCTTGAACCGCATTCTCGGCGGCACAACCGAGACTGACGAACAGGTGATGGTCATCGGGATCAACCACCGGGCACCGGCGAGAATAGTCGGGACTAATTGCAATGTAGTCATCACCGAGCTTGAATTTCCAACATTGCGTGTTGTGGCTCGAGGGTGCCAGCGTCGCATAGCGCACCAGGTCTCGCAGCAAAGCGGTCTTGTCACTTGGCGTGTCGACCGTCTGACGCCATGTCTGCGCCACGACACCATCGTAGCGGTCTCGGCTCTTGTCCGAGCAGGATTCAAGCAGGCTTGCGCCCACGGCAAATCCGACCGCACTTGCCAGGAACTCTCGCCGCACGAGCATTGCTGAAACTCCTTTGAGGCTGGATCTCGCAGGTCCCATGCATTCGGCTACGCGCGATGCCGGAAACTCCTGGGATCCAAATCCCGGAAGTCTAGTGTTGCAGCGCCCGCGGAAAAATACGGAAAGATACGTATCCGGCGCTGTCACTGCTTCGGCTCGCGAACGCGGCAGACGTGCAGACGCGGGCGCCGATTCTCCGTATCATCCGCGAATGAAAACATCCGGCACGGGAAGTTCAGATTTGCTCGGGAGCATTGCGCGGCGGGCGATGTTGGAGCGGGGGCTGTTGCCGGAGTTTTCTGAGGCGGCCATGATGCAGAGCGACGCCATTACCGCGCCTGCCGCGGCCGCAGGCCCCGCTATTCGCGATCTGCGCGCGCTGCTGTGGGCATCGATCGACAACGACGATTCGCGCGACCTCGATCAGCTCTCGGTAGCGCAGCCGCTCGGCGGCGGGACGGTGAAGATTTTGGTGGCGATTGCCGACGTCGATGCCATCGTCCATCGAGGTTCGCCGATCGACGATCACGCGCGCATCAACACCACCTCGGTTTACACCATTCCACGGATTTTTCCGATGCTGCCTGAGAAGCTCTCGACCAACCTCACCTCACTGGGTGAAGGACAGGAGCGTCTCGCCATCGTCGTCGACATGAGGGTGAATGCCGACGGCGGATTGAGCGGGTCGGAAGTCTATCGCGCGCTCGTCCGTAATCAGGCCAAACTGGCCTATGACGCGGTGGGCGCTTGGCTGGAGGGCAAGGGCCCCCCGCCGGCCCGCCTGGCAGTAGTTCCTGGACTCGACCAGCAGCTGCGCATCCAAGATCAGATCGCGCAGGCCTTGAGAGGAGTGCGGCAGGCGCACGGTGCATTGACCTTGGAGACGGTAGAGGCTCGACCGGTGTTCGACGGCGAGATATTGAGCGACCTGCGCCCGGACGACAAGAACAGAGCCCATGAGCTCATCGAGGACTTTATGATCGCAGCCAACGGCGTCACCGCACGGTACCTGGCGAGCAAGGGCGCGCCGTCATTGCGCCGGGTGCTGCGGACTCCCAAGAAATGGGGCCGGATCGTCGAGCTGGCCGAGCAGCTCGGCGAGTCCCTTCCGAGAGAACCCTCTGCGACGGCGCTCAACTCCTTCCTCCACAAGCGCCGTCAGGCTGATCCCACTCGTTTTGCGGATTTGTCTCTGAGCGTCATCAAACTGCTGGGCCGGGGTGAATACATGCTCAGTGTTCCCGGACAGCAAATCGAAGGGCATTTCGGTCTCGCCGTCGATGACTACGCACATTCGACGGCACCCAATCGGCGTTTCCCCGACCTGCTGACTCAGCGCTTGCTCAAATCCGCGTTGATCGGTCAGACTGCTGAATATTCACCGGACGAACTTCGTTCACTGGCCGCACACTGCACTGCGCAGGAAGACAACGCTGCCAAGGTGGAACGACAAGTGGGCAAGTCGGCGGCGGCGCTGATATTGGCACCGCGCATCGGTCAGCGCTTCGACGCGATCGTTACCGGGGCTTCGGACAAGGGGACCTGGGTCCGGATCTCTGCGCCGACGGCCGAGGGTAGGCTGATCAAAGGATTTGAGGGTCTGGACGTGGGCGACCAAGCCCACGTCAAACTGGTCCGGACAGACGTCGCCCGAGGCTTCATCGATTTCGAACGCTTGACATAGAATTCATGCAATCCAACGACACCCCAAAATCCTCCCGACTCGCCTATGAAGACGAAACCTTCCTCGCCAGTGAGGACGGGCGACCGGTGCGCATTCTGGCGGAATACCTGGGACCCTTGCATCGCTTTCGTCGTGCCGACATTCACGACACCATCGTGTTTTTCGGGTCGGCGCGGCTGACGAGCGATGGCCCGCTCGGACGCTACTACCTCGAGGCGAGGGAACTGGCTCGTCTACTTACCCAATGGTCCAAGGACCTGCCATCGCATGCTCATCGCTATGTAGTGTGTACGGGTGGCGGCGGAGGAATCATGGAAGCCGCCAACCGCGGGGCTGCCGACGCCGGAGGCCGAACCATCGGGCTCAATATCTGCCTGCCGCATGAACAGCGGCCGAATGCCTATGTGACGCGCGAGCTATCGTTCGAGTTTCGTTACTTCTTCATGCGGAAGCTCTGGTTCGCGCACCTGGCGCGCGCGTTGGTGGTATTTCCCGGCGGATTCGGCACGCTGGACGAGCTCACTGAAATCCTGACTCTGGCGCAGACCCGCAAGCTGCAGAGCCCGATTCCGGTGATCCTCTATGGTAAGAGCTACTGGAACGAGATCATCAATTTCGAGGCCCTGCTGCGGTATGGCATGATCGAGCGCGAAGACCTTGGGCTGTTCCAGTACGCGGACGATACAGCAACCGCGCTGGCGCTGTTGCAAGGCACACTACAAGCGGGACCCGACGAAGCCAGCCCATGCTTCGCGCATTCGAGAACGCGGGAATCGAGCGACCGCTGACCGACGGGCAGTTGAGCGATGTCCCACGGCACGTGGTAACCACAGTGATGAGCCGTAGTATTACGGATAGCCATCGTCGCATCTCTCCCCAATAATATCGATGCGGTGATCCGCTGCGTGTGCGCTGTCGAATGACGCAGCCGATCGTCGGCGCCGTTCGAACTCCATCCAGGGAGAAATTATGCCTGCTATCCGTCGGATTCTCGTTGCGGTGAAGGAACTCAGCGGCAAGCCCCTGCCGGCGGTTCTCAAGGGCGCGCAGCTCGCTCGGGCCTACGGTGCTCCTTTGGAGTTATTTCACGGGCTAACCACATCCCTGTATAGCGACTCCGTCATTGCGCGCGGACAGGGAATGGTTTCGCTCGAGCAAGATCTGCGGCAGAAGGCTCTACGCCGCCTCGAGGCGATCGCCGACCGGCTTCGCGCTCACAGCATCAAAGTCACCGTATCTGCCGAATGGGATTACCCAGCTCATGAGGCAATTATTCGCCGAGCGCACGCCATCAAAGCGGACCTCATCGTAGCGTCACTCCATGCGGGACGACACCGCCTGCCTTGGCTGCTGCGATTGACCGATTGGGAGTTGGTGCGCTCGAGCCCGGTACCCGTGCTGTTGGTGAAAAATCCCCATCCCTATCGTCGTCCTGCCATCCTGGCGGCAATCGATCCCACCCATGCGCATGAGAAGCCCCTGCAACTTGACAAGGAAATTTTGCAAGTCGGCAAGACACTGAGTGCGGCGCTGCGAGGCAGCTTGCACGCGGTGCACGCGTACGATCGCTTGCCGGTGGGCCTCTGTCCCGAGGGAATCACCCCCGAGGCCCTGGAGACCATGCAGGATGACGCGGAACGCTCGGCGCAAGTGCGTTTCGGCCGCGCCCTGCGGTCCGCGCGGATTGCACGCTCGCGCCAATACCTCAGCGCCCGCCAGCCCATCGACGCTATTACCGAGGCTGCGCATAAGAGTGGCAGCGCCATCGTCGTGATGGGGGCAATTTCCCGTTCGGGATACAAGCGATTGCTGATCGGCAATACGGCTGAGCGGATATTGGATGACTTGACCTGCGACATCCTAGTTATCAAGCCGGCGAAATTTCGCAGTGATGTACCGCGCGCGTTGCGCGGGGCACGCGTGCGAATGAGCGTGCCGGCGGGCGCTATGGGGTACTCATTCGGATAGTACCGGGCGTTGTGCCGCGCGCACTTGAGAAGCGTGCATACTTGAATGATGGTTCATTGGCCTGCGAGGAAAGTATGACGACAACTAAGGCCGGGGTTTGGATTGATCATCGCAAAGCCGTGATCGTGGTAGTCGGCCCGGCCGAGGAACACATTTCTTTCATTGACTCGAACGTCGAAAAGCACCTGGAACGCTCGGGAGATCCGCCTCTGAAGGGGCCTTACGAATCACGCCAGGTTCCGCCGGATGACAGGCGTCAGATGGCGCTTACGGGAGAGTTCAACGCCTACTACGATGCCGTGATCGCGGCCGTTCGCAGTGTCGAGTCGTTGATCATTTTTGGTCCGGGCGAGGCCAAGGGTGAGTTCAAGAAAAGGCTGGAGAAGCATATGCTCGGTGGACGGGTAGCCGCGGTTGAGACCGTGGATAAGATGACCGATCGGCAGATTGGAGCCAAGGTGCGCAATTATTTCAGAGACTCCTGGTAACTCGCATTTGGATCGGATGCCGCGGTAAGAAGGGTCGAGTCACGTGTCGTCGGATGCGGTAACACGAAAAGTCTGCCTCGTGTCCCATTATGTGTACCACTGAGCGACGCGGGTTGCGCCAGCTCCAGTGTTTATCTCCGGTTCCTATGTTTTGTCCCGACGATATCCACATCCAATTCAGAAGGTAGCGGTGCTTCATGGAGAACGTACTCCAAAAGGTCCTCTAGAACGCTGAGAGCTCCAAGCGCGAGCAAGAGACTGACCCCCAAAATTATTTCGGCCCAGGTGAGAACGTGCATAACATCCCATCCTGTTGTCAAAGAACTGAACTAAAGCGGTTTGCGATGGCCATGGCACCAGAATGCGCGAAGCAAGCAGGAGGTGCAATGCGGAAAAGGGCTTATCCGCGTTCGGTTTTCGCTGACACGGCCAGCCTTTTAGAAAATAAAACGGGAGGCGCTTATGTACGGCAAAATCTTAGTACCCATCGGCGGCAGCGAAGCATCTACACTGGGGGCTCAACGAAGCACGGCACACGGACGATCGGCACTATAGTTTCGATATCTATCTTCCGGAGTGGCTGGCCAAGCACAACAATGCACCTACAATACCGTACGATTCAACGCTAAGGGCTTATACCGGTGCTTCGGCGGATACCGCTTATCGCTGGCTCTCGGCGGGAGGCCGACAATCGCCTCATTGGTCATGCTGAAGGGGACGAACATGATTGAGACCAGATAACTCAGCGTGCCGCCGGTACACGAGTGCTTGGTGTTTTCCCAGGCACGACATAGAGTTCACCAGGGGCAGCGAACACGGAGTCGACCTATGGCTGATGTAATTGCCTTTGCCGCCGATCGCGTCAGCGTGTCAGACGCTGCGCGTAAGTTGATCGAAACGCTGAAGGAGGAACATGGCGCGATCATGTTTCATCAGTCCGGCGGCTGCTGTGATGGCAGCGCGCCGATGTGCTTTCAGGTCGGCGAGTTCAAGTTAGGCGACGTGGATGAAAAGGTGGGCGAAATAGCGGGCTGTGAATATTGGATGGACCGAGAGCAATTTCGGCGGTGGGCGCACACGCAGTGGACGGTGGACGTGGTACCAGGGAGGGGCGCAAGTTTCTCGCTGGAGGCACCGTTGAATGTGCGATTTCTCATTCGTTCGTCACTCTGCGCGGCTTCCCCTTGATCCCGCGCTACCTACATCCCGTCCGGTGAGATAGAGGCCCGCCACCTGCATTTTCGCAGCGGAGGCGCGCCCAGCATCGCGTCATTGAGGTAAGTGTCGAACTTACCGATGTCATACTCTTCGCCTCATGCCGCGGCGGTTTCTGTCGTTCGCAAGTGAATTAACTTATAGAACGCCAATACATTGTTCACCTGTGATAACGGCGCACCGATGGCCATAGATGAGAGAATGCGTGCATGTTGAGATGGCTACGCGGTTGGTTCAAAAAGAAGAGGATCGGCGCCGGGCTGCCGTATCTACGGCGTTCGCCCGAAATGGGTCGCAGCCGATTTCTCAAGGCGAGATTCAAGGACCCTCACGCCTCGGTTGTTTTGGGACCGGGTATGCGGCGCGAGCTCGGCTATCGACTTTATCTGCCAAGCGGTTCCTCGGGTCGCGATAGCCTGCAGTTGATCGTCATGTTGCATGGATGCAGACAAGATTCGCTGAGTTTCGCCGAGGGTACGCGCATGAACGCGCTGGCCGAAGAATGCCGCTGTGCGGTGCTGTATCCGGAACAAAGCAAGCATTCGAACCCGCTCCGTTGCTGGAATTGGTTCGATTCGGCCTCGCTTGCGGGGCAGGGTGAGGCAGCCTTGATTGCGCGTCTGATCAATCAAGTCACAGAGCGCCGCCCAATTGATCCTCGACGCGTTTATGTGGTGGGAATGTCGGCTGGCGGTGCGATGGCTTGTATCTTGTCCGTCCGCCACAGTCGACTATTTGCCGCCTGTGTTATTCATTCCGGCATGATGTACGGTGCCGCATGTTCGCCCATGCAAGCGCTCGCCGCGATGCGGTCCGGACCCTCGGCCGCATCTATCGACAATGCGCGGCGACTCGTCCGTGAGGCGGGCGAATCCGAGGTCGCGGTGCCGACGCTCGTGATCCACGGCGACAGCGACGCGACGGTCAATCCTGTGAATGCGGATCGAACCATCGAGCAGCTGAGGGCACGTGCCGAATACATTGATCCGAGCGCCGGTGCGTTATTTGCGTCCGATGAGAGCCGCATCGACGGCAGGGGTCGCACCTACCGACAACAAGACTACACGCAGCAAGGGCGGACCGTGCTTCGAAAAGTTGTCGTTGAAGGATTGGGCCATGCCTGGAGCGGCGGCGATGCGCAGTATGAATTCAACGACGCGGCCGGACCTGACGCCGGTCGGCTCACCCTGGATTTTGTGACACGGTATCGTCGGGAAATCAATCCCATCGCATCGCGCACGCTGAAGGAGCAGGAGCGCGCGTCCATTGAATCAGGGGGTGCGTGACCCGTCCGCAACTCTGTGTAGGGCCGTCTCGAAACGGATCGTCAGCGCGGCGCGAGCCACTGGGCAATCGCCGCCGGCACCTCGCGTTGCGCCCGCGCGCTCACGTACATCCCGATGTGTCCGAGATCGAATTCGAGCATCGTGTAATCATCGCTCCCGACCAGCCGTTGCAGCGCGGCGGATGCGGCGGGCGGCACCAGATGATCCTTCTTGCCGATCAGGTTCAACATCGGCAGTTGCAGGGCATGGAGATCGACTTTGCGACCGCCAATTTCAAGCCGATTTTTCACCAGTCGATTCTCCTGGTAGAACCAGACCACGAACTCCCGGAACGCTGCACCCGCCTGGTCAGGGCTGTCGAAAATCCATTGCTCCACGCGCATGAAGTTCTCGATTCGGTCTCGATTCGGGCTTCCCGCGAACAGATCCACGTATTTCTGGTGCATCAGCCGGAACGGCATGAGCGATAAGAACAGCTGATTGAGCGCATCGCCGGAAACGTTGCCATCGCCCACCCAGGCCGCCACGTCGATCTTGCTGACCCACTTCGACAGCAGATCCGCGGGGCTATGGAAATCCACCGGCGTGACCATGGTGATCAGATTCCGCACGCGCTTCGAATGCAGCGCTGTAAAACACAAGCTGAGTACACCGCCCTGGCAGACTCCGAGCATGTTGAGAGCATTCAGGCGGTGCGTGTTCAAGATGTAGTCCACGCAGCCGACGAGATAGTCGTCGATATAATCCGCCAAGGTGGTGAACCGGTCCGCCCCATCGGGGTAGCCCCAGTCGATGAGATAGACGTCCAAGCCTTCGGCCAAGAGGCCACGGATCAGCGAACGGTCCTCCTGCAGATCCATCATGTACGGCCGATTGACCAGCGCATAGACAATGAGCAGCGGCACGCCCCCAGCCGCCGGCCGCGCGATCGGTCGGTAGCGATACAGTGAGAGCTTGCCTGATTGCCACACGGCCTCCTTCTGCGAGCAACCGGCGGCGCAATGGCTCGCCGCCGCCAGCGCCGCGTAAAAGGCCGCGCTCGTCATGGCTTAGCCCCGCGGCGCGCACGCTTTGCCCCGCTCGCCGGCGCTCGAGGCTTACGTGTTTTCGACGCCGCACGCAGTTGCTCCTCCACCGATCTAAGCCGATGCGTCAGCGAATTGATTTCACTTCGCGTGGGCAGATCGAGCAACTTCGCCGAATGTTCGATGCTCGCCTGCACCTCTCGGCGCCATTGGCTGCTCGCGTTCACGAATTCCGACAATGCCTCGCAGAAAGCGTCGCCGTGAGCCGCGCGCGCATAGGCCTCTTCCGCGCAATCGATCCACAAGTCGTAGAGCTTGCGCGCCGCTTCTGCACTCAGGGCGGCCGCGTGCGGCGGCCCAAGCCGCGCCGCAAATGCTGTCGCAGCCTCGCTCAGGGCATCGGACCATAGGCGTTGCAGGCGGCGCCGCGCATCATCGATGCGCCGCCAGGCTTCGGCCGTACGTTGCCAGCGCTGCTGGTGTTCGCGGGTTGGGCCGAATGCAGGCGAGTTCTCCATGGGCGACGGTTGTACGCCGGTGGCGCCAAGGCCCGCGCTCCAAGGCATTTGAAAATCAGCGAACTGTTCACGCAGAAAGTCGCTGAAGCTTCGTGCCGCCTCGTCTGCCGTACTCGCCGAAGCATTGCCGGCGCCGTCGAGAATGGTCCGCGCGGCCGCCGTGAAGCGCTCGGCCGCATCGATGAACGGCGCGAAACCAAACCCGCCGTCGCGGCCTGACCTCGCTTGCGGGGCGGGATTGGCAGAACTCAACAGCGCCGCGAATGCCTGCCATTGCCGCCACAGGTCATGATCCACGATGCGGCTCTCCATACGCACTGCAAAAGGTGACAGCTTGCACCAAGTGCGTGCCCGATTTTAT
>Ga0210384_10005580_pt1 | contig 13638 bp, 12 predicted proteins | sample IncBWH2MmetaG_FD_160574 | JGI IMG/M metagenome (GOLD analysis project Ga0210384, IMG submission 160574) | Forest soil microbial communities from Barre Woods Harvard Forest LTER site, Petersham, Massachusetts, United States - Inc-BW-H-2-M | ecosystem: Environmental > Terrestrial > Soil >...
AGGCGGAGGCAATTTTGCGGACGAAAGGCATCGCCAGCGCCAGCAAAAAGGCCTCGCGCGCAACCAGGGAAGGCATCGTGGCTTCTTACATTCACTTGCAAGGTAAAGTGGGCGTGCTGGTGGAAGTGAATTGCGAGACGGACTTTGTCGCGAAAAATGAAAATTTTCGCGAATTCGTAAAAGACATTACCCTGCACATCGCCGCGGCGCACCCGCTTTACGTGAGCCGGGAAGAAGTGCCAGCGAAGATTATCGATGCCGAGAAGGCGATTTATGAGAGTCAGGTCAAAGGCAAACCCGCCAATGTGGTGAATAAAATTGTCGATGGGAAACTCGACAAGTTTTACAGCACGGTCTGTTTGCTCGAGCAGGGTTTCATAAAAAATCCCGACCAAACCATCAAAGAGCTCCTCAGCGCGAAAATCGCAGAGCTTGGCGAGAACATTGTTATCCGGCGCTTCACGCGTTACCTGGTGGGCGAGCCACTCGCGGCGGAAGCGTAAAATTCGCGCGGTCGTATTTTGGTTTATCCGGTAGCGGCGGTCTATGACCGTCGCTAAAATTAAGATTCATGGGATTGACGCAGTACAAACGCAAACGCGACTTCGCGAAAACCGCCGAACCCAAAGGCGGCAAGGCGCGACCGAAAAAGTTGCCGGGCGCGCGTTTCGTCATTCAAAAGCATGATGCCAGCCGTTTGCATTACGATTTTCGACTGCAAATGGACGGTGTTCTCAAATCGTGGGCGGTGCCGAAAGGACTTCCCTGGAAGCAGGGTGAAAAACATCTCGCCGTGGAGGTGGAAGATCACCCCATCGAATACGAAAATTTCGAGGGAGTGATTCCGCAGGGAAATTACGGCGGCGGGACAGTAATGGTTTGGGACCAGGGAACATACTACGTTTACGGTGAGCAGCCGCTGCAATCACTGCGTGAGGGCAAACTACATCTGGTGCTCGATGGCGAGAAGGCAAAAGGCGAATGGGCGCTCATTCGAATTCGTGGCGGCGAAGACAAAAATCAATGGCTGATTTTAAAAGCGGGATCGAGCGCAAAGCCAATTTCGAAAAAGCGCGACGATCAATCGGTCAAAAGCGGCCGCACCATGAAGCAGATCGCGAAAGATCGGGACGCCGAATGGGAATCGGATCGCGATGAGCTACAAAAATTTTCTGACCCGAGCGCAACGGCGACATTAAAATCTCGAATCAAGGCCGCGCTTAAAAAAAAAGAGGAAGAAGAGGTAGGGCCTGACGGACCGTCGCGCCGACGATCTTCCTCGCGTGATCAACAAAATGTAGATTACGCAGAAGCGCTCGCCGATTTGCCGAAGGCTAAGCCCCGGTTCGTCGAACCAATGAAGCCTCGGCTCGTGGAAAAGGCGCCGCCCGGTGATGACTGGCTTTACGAGCTGAAGTTTGACGGCATCCGCGTCATCGGGGTCAAGATCGACAATAAGGTTTCACTCGTGTCGCGGAACGGCAACGACCTCGGTGCCCGCTTTCCGGAAATTGTCGCTGCCGTAAAAAATTTGCTGGTGGCCGAATGTGTGATCGATGGCGAAGTGGTTGCGCTCGATGAAAAGGGCCGGTCGTCATTTCAGCTTTTGCAGGCGCGCGAGATGGAAGGAAAGAAATCGCCCATTTATTTCTACGTTTTCGATTTACTGCAGCTCGAAGGCAAAAGTTTGATCTCGCTGCCCTTGGAGCAACGGAAAAAATTTCTCGAACAGCTTTTCGCGGATGCAGGCGAACCAATTCGTTTCTCCGGAAAAATTGGCGGCGACGCGCAGGCCTTGCTCGCGGAAGTTAAACGTCGCGGCTTGGAGGGGATTATCGGCAAGCACCGCGATTCCGTTTATGAACCGGGCCGGCGCAGCGGCGCCTGGATCAAACTCAAATGCGTGAACGAGCAGGAGTTCGTCATCGGCGGTTATACGCCACCGGGCGGGTCTCGGAAACATTTCGGCGCGATTCTGGTCGGTTATTACAAGAACAACCACCTAATGTTTGCCGGCAAAGTTGGATCGGGATTCACAGCGGCATCATTGTCGATCTTGCACAAGAAATTTCGCAGTGAAGAGCGCGATGATTGTCCGTTTGCCGACCTGCCTTCAAAACAGGGAGGCCAATGGGTGCAAGGCATCACGCCTTCGATGATGCGGAAAATGCACTGGATAAATCCGGCTTTCGTTGCGCAAATCAAATTCGCCGAGTGGACCCGTGACGGAAAGTTGCGTCAGCCGGTTTTCCTCGGTTTGCGCGAAGATAAAAAGGCAAGCGAAGTTCGCCGCGAACAATAGCTAGCGGGCCCGTCTCTCCCCTAAGCGTGACATAACCGGACAAAAACACAGCGGAAGCGCGGTTTCCTCTGGAATCGAGGCGCCTTAAAGAAGAAAAATTAAGAAATAGTTGATTCACTGCTCTAATATACAAATTCAGACTCATGCCAAGAACGAGTTACACGAAAGGATGCCTGCCTGGGCTGCGCTGGATTTGATTTGGACGAACAGGTACTGGGCCACATCAGTCATGCGAGCGCTTACCAAGATTTCCGCCCTACTCGCATGGGTCGTTGTCGCGGCCACGGCCGCCGCTGATCCTCAATATCAGATTTACGACATCGGCGTCGTTCAAACCGGCGACGCCGCCTCGCAGGGTTTTGGTGCATCGACTGGGGGGATTGCCGTGGGCCGCTCGTTTCGGAGCGGCGGGACCCAGGCGTTCGCCTGGACCCGTGGCGGCGGCATCGTTGGCCTGCCGAACTTATCCGGCCGCAGCTTCTGCGTTTCGAACAGCGCCAACGACAGCGGCATCGTTGTGGGCACCGGCGCGACTACGGCGTTCGGTTCGGCCCGGCTGCCGGTTATTTGGCAGAACGGCGTTGTTTCGCAGTTTCCTCTTCCCCCCGGCCAAACGCTGGGTGACGCGAATCACGTAAACGCTTCGGGCGTTGCGGTCGGCTCGGCCAATAGCGGAAGCGCGCAGCGCGGCGTGATCTACAGCGGTGGAAGCGCGTCGATCATCACGCAGACGACATCGAACGGAAGCTATTTTCTCACCGCGTTCGGGGTCAACGATTCAGGCCGGGTCGTGGGGCAGGGCATCGATCCGAACAACGCCGCCGTCAACGTCGGAATCGTCTACGACATCGGGAGCAACACGGCCTTCAGCGTGGGCGCGCTGCCCGGGTTCAACGGCGCCCTCGCTTTCGGTGTAAGCAACACCGGCTACGTCGTCGGATCGAGCATGTTGAATCAGGGCTCGGGCTTGCCGTTCATCTGGTCGGATGCGGGCGGAATTGTCGCGATTCCGCTCGCCCCGGGCACAAGCCAGGGTTCTGCCCGGGCAGTGAACTCGGCCGAGTGGGTGGTTGGTAATGATTCCTCGGCATTCTCGATTCCGTTCCTCTACGATGGCACGACAACCTACCGCCTCGCGGATCTCATCCCAGCTGGCTCAGGCTGGGACTTGTCTATGAACACCTCGTCGTCGGCCCTCGGCATCAGCGACCACGGCGTCATCGTCGGGACCGGCGTCTACAATGGCGCGACCCACGCGTATGCGATGATCCCGGCGCTTCAGCTCGGCTCAGCCGTCTCCCGCAAGACGCATGGCGCCGCGGGCGTCTTTGACATTCCGCTGCCGCTCTCGGGAAATCCTGGCGTGGAATGTCGCACCGGCGGCGCGACCGGCGACTACACGCTCGTGTTTACCTTCACTAATAATGTGACGAGCGGTAGCGCCAGCGTGACCGGCGGCATCGGGAGCGTCTCGGGTATGCCAGTGTTTTCCGGTAACACCATGACGGTGAACTTGACCGGTGTCGCGAACGCGCAAACACTCGCTGTCACGTTGAGTGGAGTGACCGACGAGTTTTCCCAGGTTCTGCCTGATACACCAGTAAGCGTGAACATGCTCATCGGCGACACCAGCGGCAACGGCGTGGTCAACGCCACCGATGTCGCGCAGACCAAAGCTCAAGTTGGCCAGCCTGTAACCAGCAGCAACTTCCGCACGGATGTGAACGCCAATGGCATTATAAACACCTCGGACGTGGCGATCGTAAAAGCGCATTCCGGAGGGAGCATTAGCGCACCGCTCGCACGGGCTCGAAGTAATGCCGCAACGGCCAGTGGGCCATTAAGCCCAGTGGCAGGATACGCCGAGTGGGAGAAGCTGATTTTCTCGACTGCGTTTGAGCTGCTGATCAAGTAAATAGACAGCGGTGTTCGCCTTGGTGTTCCAAGTGGAACAGTGAATTATTCGGGCCCGCAGAGTTTTTTTGAATCCGAAAAGGCCATGTACTGCATCGAATCAGAAGAGACCAAACATTCATGAATAGAATCACGATTTCAGTTCTCACGACGTTCGTCATTCTCGTCACCGGATGCGAATGGCTGGGCATTCGAGGCAACGGCCATATCACCACCGATCAACGCACCGTCACCGCCTTTTCCGAGATCGAAGCGCAGGGCGCGTTCGAGATCGAATGGCGCAGCGGAGCGCCCGCACTCAGCATTACAACCGACGAGAATCTTTTGCCCTACATCGAGAATCGTAACATCGACAATCGCCTTCGGCTGCATTCGCGCGATCACATCCGGCCGACGCACGGCGTCAAAATTATCGTTTCGAGTCCGACCCGCTCTGCGGCAAAACTCACCGGCGCGAGCCGACTGACCGCCAATCAACTCAGTGGCGCAAAGTTCGCCGTAGAATCTACCGGCGCGGCACGCGTCACGCTCGACGGAACTGTCGATGAGCTGCTCGCCGATATGACGGGCGCCAGCGAGCTAAAAGCGAAGTCACTGCAAACCAAAACCGCACAGATTTCAACAACCGGCGCAGCGGACGCAGACATCTCAGTCAGCGACACATTGAAAGTCTCAATCACTGGCGCGGGAAAAGTTAATTATTCCGGAAATCCGCCGACGATCGAGAAACACATCACCGGCGCTGGATCAATCCGCCACAAGGAGTAAGGCTATGTCATTCGCACTTATACTTTGGGTCATCATTTGTAACGCGACGTCGGCGTAACGCGGCGGCTTCGCTTGGTGGATAGAGCAGTTGTAGCCGCCGCCCTGTGGACGGCGCAGCCTCAGTGACCTTTCACCGTTGCGCTTCGCACAGCGAAGCGGCTACAGCCCATATTTGCGACGATCAGACATCGCCGCTACAAACATGAGTCGCGATGGAAAACTTTATCTGCGTGCAATGTGGAACGCAGTTTGGCGAAACTGCGGAGCCGCCGGCGCGCTGTCCGATTTGCGAAGACGAACGGCAATTCGTGCGGCATGCGGGTCAAGCCTGGACCACGCCCCAGCGCCTGGCCGATGAGCATCACAACCGGCTCGAAAACGAAGCGCCACAACTCCTCGGCATCGGCAGCGAACCGGAATTCGCCATCGGCCAGCGCGCATTGCTCTTGCAATCGCCCGGCGGAAATTTGCTCTGGGACTGTATTTCGTTGCTGGATGAGAAAACGATCGCCGAAGTGGGCGCGCGCGGCGGGATCCGCGCCATTGCGATTTCCCATCCGCATTTCTACTCCTCGATGGTCGAATGGAGCAAACGTTTCGGCGCCCAAATATTCTTGCATTCTGCCGACCGCCAGTGGGTGATGCGTCCCGCGGACGCGGGATCGCGCATCGAATTTTGGGAAGGCAAAACTCTATCGCTCTGGGACAGCCTCACCCTGATCAACTGCGGCGGGCACTTCGACGGCGGCACGGTCCTGCATTGGCCCGCGGCGTCCCGCGGTTGCGGGAGTAAAGGCGCATTGCTCACCGGCGACATCATTCAAGTGGTGCAGGACCGCCGTTACGTCAGTTTCATGCGCAGCTACCCGAATCTGATTCCCCTCGGAGCCGCCGCGGTTCATCACATTCTCGAGATGATCGAACCGTTTTCATTCGATCAAATCTACGGTGCATGGTGGGAGGCCAATATTCTTTCCGATGCGAAGGCGGAAGTGGCGCGATCGGTACAGCGTTATCTGCGCGCGATCGCTCCGTAATCATTCGGCTCGTTGGTCGCACGCTGCTGATGGTGGATCGACCGCTCCGTCGGGCGATGTTATTTGATGTGCGGCTTCGCCGCCTTATCTGCTCGTTTACGCGTAAACCTGCCTGATGCTCAGGGAGCGGCTGGAGCGATCCGGCGACCATCATGGTGACGTAGTGCGAAGGTGCACCGCCGGTGGGTGGTTTGTTGTCTCAGAACGGCGATTGCGTCGAAAGCGCGATCGCCGTTTTTGTTCTCGGCAGTCTCACACCACGACGCTAGACTGCTCTGCATGTTCGCCAATACCAGAATGCTCGCGAAGGCGGACAACCGGGTTAGATGGGATTATTCCGTAAAAGTTAGACGTTGCTACCGCACTATGAAAACTATGCTTTCAATTCTCTTACTCATCTGCATCGCGAGCGTCGCGACAGCTACAGATAAGCCAAAGCAAATTACCAAGACTTCTCACACGCAGTTCAGCATCCCTAAAGAGGTCGTTGCTTTTGTCTCACACCTGGTTGAGAGCGATCCCGACATGAGGACCCAATACGGGAAGCTCACAGCAGCCACGAAGGAGGAAGCAGGTGGAAAATTTTCTGTTGGCGATTTTGTCGCGATTGAGTGGCTTGTTCCTGAATTCTCCGTCGAGTTTGGTGAGTCTGGTGGCACTCGCGATGGTGAGTATATCTATCTCGTTCAGCAGCAGCTCCGGTCTGGCTTTCACCGTGGTTACAGTGTCGACGATAACGTGATGGCTCGCGTCCATGTGAACCTACACGAAGACCTTAAACCCAATCCAAAGAAAAAGGATGACTTTGTCCTTAGTAGCAACTCCCTTGAACTCACCTTTGAGGGTTTTGTAGCCGTCACACTTACTCCGGAATGACCGCACGCTTAACCATGCGCTGATCGCTTTCGGATTCGCTGCGCAAAAACATTGGTCGCGTCATCTCGTGATCACGATGTTCAGCGTGATTATTATTTACGCGCCGATCCTTGGCGCGCTGAACGTGATTCATAACGCGGTCATGTGGCGCGCGATGGTCTTTGGTTGCGTCTCGGCCGCTTTGTAGGGCAGGCGCATCGCCTGCCAAATCGAATGGCCGGCAACCGGAGCGTTTGCCCTACAATTTCACCGGCTGCGCGACAAATTGATCGACCAATCGAGGCACCGCCACTGCCGCTTGTTCGCGCAGTGACTGCGTCGCAAATTGCGAGAGCGATGTTTTCTCTGGATTCACTTCGATGAGTTGACCATTCTTGTCGCTCGCTCGGAGCGCCCAATCGACGATATATCCGAACGTGGCGGTTGTTCCGGCCACGATCACGATATCGCAAGCCCCGCGGGCGAGATAACTTTCAACAATGGCAATCTTAGCCGGATCTAACTGCTCCCCGAACCAAACCACCCCGGGCCGCATGAGCGCGTCGCATTTACTGCATTTCGGAATTTTCTCGTGCTCGCCTGCCGCACCGGAGTGAAGCGTAGGCGGGTCCTCTTGCTCTCGATGCGTGAAATCGCACCGCGAACAGCGAGTGAGAAAAATGTCGCCGTGGATTTGCACCATCTTTTCTTTTCCCACCCCAGCGCGCTCATGAAGATCATCCACGTTCTGGGTAACGAGCAGAAATTCGCGAGATAGGATCGACAATCGCGCGATCGCTTCATGCGCGGCATTCGGTTGTGCGCTGCGAATCCGCTGACGGCGCTCGCGATACCATTCCCAAACTAATTCCGGGCCGCGCTCGAAAGCTTCTGGCGTTGCTAGCTTCATCGGGTCCAAGTTTCGCCAGTAACCATCTTTCCCACGAAAAGTCGGAATCCCGCTTTCGGCTGAAACGCCGGCGCCGGTGAGAACGAGGACGCGAGCCCTGCTAAGATCGACATTGTGCAGAGTGGGCATGTTGTTCGTTGTAGAGGCGCTTGTGCCAAGCGCCTCACTATTCTCCAGCTATGCCTCAAGCCGCTCAATCTCACCGTGCCGCGGCCAGAGCTGATAATTCTTAACAAACCCAGCACGCGCCGGATTCTGACAAACGTATTCCCATTTTTGCGCATGGCTTTCACTGTGTCGTATGAGATGGTCGAAAAAACCGGATTGCCAATGCGGAGCCGCTCCGGGAATCGCCCCCGATAGGCTCCGTTTTAAGACCCGCACCCACTGCGTGAGAACGAAATCCAAGCTGCCGCGTACGAACAGATAAATATGATCGGGCATGATCACGTAGCGACCGATTGCGACTCCGCGGGCGAGACCTGCTTTGCCGAAAGCGATCAATTGCTGATGCACGCGCTCGTTCGCGAGCCATTGTTTTCGCCGATGTGTGTTAAACGTGACGAAGTACAAAGGTGGATCGTACCTTTGAAAGACACGCTCCAGCCTCGGCGGTCGATTGCACGCTATCAATTATAGCGGTGCTCGCCGCGACGAGCACCAAATCTAAAGGTTAGACGCTTGGCGCAAGCGCCTCTACAACAAGATTGCCAATCGGTTGCGACGAACACTTACTCCCACCCAATCTGCCGGCCTTTATTTTGTTCTTCGAGCCAGGATTGCAGCGGGTTGAAGTAATCTGCCGTGACGAGGGTGGAGATGTCTTCTCCGGCCGCGTCGCGCAAAGTTGTGAAGCGCACTTTTTTATTTCGCTGCCGCGATGGTGAACTTCAGCGTATCGGCGAGCTGATCACCTGCGTACAACTCGACGCGATATTTCCCCGGCGGCCAACCTTTGTTAGGCCGCGAAAGTGTGAATGTGCCGAACGCCTCTGGGCCATCAGCAGTTGTATTGGTTTCATCCACTTTGTAATTGGGCGGCGCGACTTCGCCGACATCTTCGGCGATCCAAACGCAACGGATTTTGTCGCCCTTGTTCAGCGCCTCGCCCTGCCAGCGGCAGAAAATTTTCTTGAGATCCGGCGCGAAGCTGGTGGTGGGCTCAGCTGTCAATTCTTTCGCGAGCGCGGCGTGCAGCAACTTCTTCCCGGCAGGCGAAGCTGAAGGCGCGGACGCAGCGGCTGGTTTCTCGCCAATCTTCGGACCGTCGCTCAGCTCGAGCGTAATGCGCTGGAGAAGGTTGCCGTTGGCCAGCGTCATGGTGGTAACAATTTTGACGTAACCGATGTTCGGCACAAACCAGCGGTCCTCGACTACGTTCGGCGGGGTCGGCGCCACTTGGGTGAGCCGCAGGTGGAAAGCATCAAACTTTCCCGCCGGCGCCTGCACACTTTCCTGACCAATCATCTCGAATGCCTGCTCGGTCTCCATATCGCCGACGGTGCCCTTATAGTCCCACTTCTCTCCGGCGCGCGGTGGAAAGTTCAAGATTTTCTGTGGGGGCACGCAGAGCGATGGCTCGCCATTTTCCGCCGACCGCGCAATGGCGGTGACACCTTTTTCATCCACGGTGAGAAACTCGGTCAAGGAAATGGCGTCTTGCCGATACATGTCGTACTTGAGGGTATCGACATCGCCGACGCGTTGTTTGCCTGTCAGGTAGATATCGATCGGCAGATGGAGTTTTCCCTGCGCGTCAAATTTGACCGACTTATCGCTGGGATGAACCCCTTCGCCGAATTCCTGCGTCATCTGGTAATGCCAGATTGTTCCCGGCGTGGAAGGAAGTGGTGTCTCAGCGCGCGCAAAACCGAAAGCGCAGGCAAGACAAAGGAAGAAAACGAAATGTTTCACCGGGCGAGCATGTCAAAGCGCGCTCCGTCGGTCAACTCGCGAAAGCTTTCGAAGTCAACAGGAACAAACGAGCCGGCGCAACCGGCCCACGAAGGCGCTTGACTTTGCTCAGCGCGGTTCTTACAACGGGCGCACGGCAACCCGCGATGAAGTTGGGCAAGTGCTCACGTCGCGGGTGCTGATGGAGGATTGAAACATGCAAACAACGAAGATATTTAAGTTTTCTCGAAACGTATTCGCGGCGGCAGGCGTCGCTTTTATCAGCTGCATCATCGCTCGCACGCAGGCGCAGGATGCTTCACCCGCAAAGGCCGAGAGTTCCGCAACGGCCACGTCGGCGGAGAAAGCGGACACAGAATGGGATGGCGTGACGGTTGAGTTGACCTCCGTCAAGCGCAACGAAGGCGGGAGTATCACCGTTCAGTTCAAATATACGAACACCGGTTCGAAAAATGTAGAGTTTTGGACCACGGGCAACTATGGCCGCCAAAATCTCGCGGCGCTGGTGTATTACATCGATCCAAAAAACAAAAAGAAGTACACCGTCATCGAGGACAGCGATCATGCCCCTGTCGCAAGTAGCAGTTCCAACATCAGCCTTGAGCCCGGTGCGTCGAAGCTCGGTTGGGCGAAATTGTCCGCGCCTCCCGCCGACGTTAATAGCATCACGGTTTTTATTCCCGGCGCGCCGCCGTTTGAGAAGGTTGCGCTCGCGGCGCAGTGATTTGAGGCAGCGATTCGCCATGAACTTGAACGGCGCTATCCGTTCCATTGCCGGATTGTTCATGGCGCTGTTCGCTTTTTGTCTGGCGGCCAATCTGTTGGCTGAGCAGAAAAAGGCGCTCGATCTAAAATACAATTCGCTCCCGGTCGCCGGACGGGTGCTCGATTTAAAATACCCGGTCGAGGGCGTGAAAGGCGCGTCCGAAAAAGTGAAAGGCGCCGACCAAGGGGTCGCGGGCGGAAAGCGCGGTTTTGTTACACCAGCACCGACCCCAACACCAACTCCCACGCCAACACCGACTCCCACACCAACTCCGACGCCAACTCCGACTCCCACACCAACACCGACGCCAACTCCCACGCCAACACCAACTCCGACTCCGACTCCGACCCCAACGCCAACTCCAACTCCAACTCCAACTCCAACGCCTACACCGACGCCAACTCCTACGCCGACACCGAGTCCCGCGGCGATGGAAGTGAAAGAGACCGCGACCGAGCTCAAGATCAATCTGCTCGGCGATATTTTGTTTGATTATGACAAGGCCGACATTCGATCGGCGGCCGAACCCACGCTCATGCAAGTGGTTGGAATGATCCAACATTATCCCAACGCGAATGTGCTCATCGAAGGACACACTGACGCGAAGGGCTCGGCTTCTTACAATCAAAAACTGTCGGAGCATCGTGCCGAGTCCGTGAAGACGTGGCTTGTCGGGAAAGGGATTTCCGAGCAGATTATCTGGACGCGCGGGTGGGGCGCTGCGAAACCAGTTGCTCCGAATTCAAAACCGAACGGCGCCGATGATCCAGAGGGCCGGCAAAAAAATCGGCGGGTCGAGATTACGATTAAGAAATAGGCAGCACGGAGGTATGTCGCTAGCAAAGACGCTCGTAATCGGCCTCGGCAGCTTGTTGATCCTGGCGGGTTGCGGCAAACCGACGCCGGCTGGTTATTGGGAAGGCAAAGGAACCGCGAAAGAAGTCGCGATGAAGGACCAATTCAAGACGCTCAACCGAAGCGTCGATGTGGAATTTTGGTTTACAGTGAACTGGTCGCCGCGCGATTCGACCGGCGTCGTGGCCGGTGAAGCAGAAGCAGCTTACGAGGCAGAGTTGAAAGTGGAACATCTGCCGAAAGTGACGGTTCCGGTTCCCGGCGGCAGCGTCAAGTTCGAGCCAGAAGTCGGCGGCAAATTGACCGACCCCGATCCAAGACGAAAGTTTCCAATCGTCGGTGTGCTTTCACTCAAAGAAGAAGGCGGGACACTTATCTTGCAAAAGGTCGTCACCTCGCTAAGCAACGACGCGATGCATAACAATAAGTGGGCTGCAGATACGAATGGGCAGGACGGTTCGGAACAGCCGCTTCAGTTCACAATCCGGGCTGACCCAGGTGTTAGTGGCGGATTGGAAGTAGAATACGGCAAATCGGAAGGCAAACCGGGAGGCAAATCGGAAGGCAAATCGGAGGGAGAGGGGAAGGCCAAGGCGAAGGGAGAGTGGGAGGCCAAGGCCGACCTTGGCGTCGACGTGATCACGATTCCGATGACGCCCTTCAGTCCATTTAACGATTCGCCGGCGAAAGTCGAGAAGCGCCCGGGCGGCCCGTATGTGGCGGACTTCGAAGAAAAAGGAAAGAACTACTCCATCGTCTGGAGCGCGAAACAGATGGGGGGCGAAAAACGCGAGGCGCCGAAACTCACGCCTGGAATGGAGCAGCAGATACAACAGTTAAAGAAGATGTTGCAATCAAAGCATTAGACATCGCGGCGCTTGATCCAACGGCATTTTGGACAAAGAGCATTGTGGTTTGAGACCACGAGCCCAAGAAAATTGACATGAAAAAAGGATGCCTCATCGCGCTGGCCGCCGGTCTTGCACTGGTCGTGATCATCATCCTCCTGGCCTTCGGGTTGACGCGCGGCGCGGTCAAAGCTGGAAACGAGTTTCTTGGGTTGATCGGCTCCGGGAAAATCGCAGCCGCGTACGAAAGCTCGTCACCGACTTTGAAGTCGCAACAGAGCGTCGAGTCTTTCGAGCAAGCCGTAAAAAATCTCGGTCTGACCGATTTCACTTCTGCTTCATGGTCGAGTCGCGAAACGAAAAATGATCGCGCACGTCTGGAAGGCTCGGTCAAGACCCGCTCGGGCGGGAAAATTCCGCTCACGATGGAGCTGGTGAAGGAATCGGGAACGTGGAAGGTGATTTACCTCTCCGCGCCTCAGGCCGGCGTCTCCGTTGAGCAAGGAGGCAAACAATTGCCATCCGATGAGAAATCGAAGGCCTTAGCTCTCGACTCGCTGCTCGCTTTCAACAAAGCCGTTCAGGACAAAAGTTTTGTTGGCTTCCACCAACAGATATCAAGGAGGTGGCAGGAGCAAATTACACCGGACAAACTCAAGGAGGTATTCAACCAATTCATCGAGACGCATCTCGACATTTCTCCGATCAAAGAAGTGCAACCGATTCTGAGCGCAGCGCCTGAGATTAACTCAGACGGAATACTGGTCTTGGAAGGTTATTATCCAACGTCTCCAACCAAAGTGTACTTCCGGCTGAAATACATCTACGAGCATCCCGCCTGGAAGCTCTTCGGGATTCAGGTAAACGTGAATCAGTAGCCGCGTTTGAATGGCAACGGCTCACCCGTTAAATTTATCAGGTACAACATCGATCATGAGCGCAAATACTCTCTGCTGGACTGACATTCCTGTCACTAATCTCGATCGCGCGATCAAATTTTATTCCGCTGTTTTAGGTAACGAGGTAAGCAAAATGTCCGAGGCAGGATTTGAATACGGACTTTTGCCGCACGAAGAACAGAATTCATCAGGTTGTCTTTGCGTGGGCAGTGACAGCGCGGGGAGTGAGAATAAGCCGTCACAAATCGGGCCGCTCATTTATCTTTCGGTGGAAGGCCGTCTTAACGATGCAGTGAAAGCCGCGCGTGCAAACGGCGGAAAAGTTTTGCAAGACAAACATCAGATCGGACCGCACGGTTTTCGCGCCATCATCGTCGATTCCGAAGGAAATCGCATCGCACTTCATTCATCCGCGGTTTAATATTTGATCTATGGGAGATCCACGAAACGTCGCGCACGCCAAGAAAGTCAGCCAGGAGAAGCATCATAAGGAAAAGCATGCTCCAAAGGCTGGCCCTGCTCCGACGCAGCGCACTAAGGCCGTACGAGCCGAAACGAAAGCTGCCACCG
>Ga0210384_10005581_pt1 | contig 13637 bp, 8 predicted proteins | sample IncBWH2MmetaG_FD_160574 | JGI IMG/M metagenome (GOLD analysis project Ga0210384, IMG submission 160574) | Forest soil microbial communities from Barre Woods Harvard Forest LTER site, Petersham, Massachusetts, United States - Inc-BW-H-2-M | ecosystem: Environmental > Terrestrial > Soil >...
AGCGCTTCGAGCGTGAAGCGCGCTCCATCGCCGCCTTGAATCATCCGCACATCTGCCAGCTCTATGACGTCGTTATTTCAGAAGACGCCCCCAACTACCTGGTGATGGAGTTCGTCGAGGGCTCTCCGCTAAAAGGGCCACTGCCCGCGGAAAAAACGGTCGAATACGCCGGGCAGATTCTGGATGCCTTGGATGCCGCCCATCGCAAGGGCATCACGCACCGCGATCTGAAGCCCGCCAACATCCTCGTCACCAAGCAGGGCATCAAGCTGCTGGCTTTCGGACTGGCCCACATGGCCCCCGGCGAGAACGACCTGACGCTGACGGTGGCCGGCACCGTGGTGGGCACGCCTGCCTACATGGCTCCCGAGCAATGGGAGGGCAAACCCGCCGACGCGCGCTCGGATATTTACGCGTTCGGCTGCGTGCTATACGGGATGCTGACCGGCAAGCACGCCGCTCAGGAGAGCCTTCCGGTTGAACCCGCGCCACTCGAAAGCATCCTGCGAACGTGCCTTGAAAAAGATCCCGAGGACCGCTGGCAATCCGCGCGCGATATCCGGCGGGCGCTGACGCTGCCGGCTCCGAGCGCAGCCAAACCGAGTCGCCGCTGGTGGATTCCCGCGGCGGCCGCGCTCGTAATCGGTGCGCTGGGCGGCTGGGCCATCGCGCACTTTCGTCAATCTCCCGCCGACGAACGCGCGTTCCGCCTACAGATCGATCCGCCCCAAGGCGGCCAGTTCGTTTTCGGAAACAGCAGCGGCGGCATCGCGTTATCGCCCGACGGCCGAACAGCCGCCTATATCGCCTCCGCCAACGGCAAGACCGCGCTGTGGGTCCGCCCGCTGGATGGGCCTTCCGCCCGCCTGCTGGCCGGAACAGAGGGCGCTTATTATCCGTTCTGGTCTCCGGATGGCAGATCCATCGGATTCTTTGCCGCAGGCAAGGTGCAGCGCGTTGATTTGGCTGGCGGAACACCGTTGACGGTCTGCGATGTGCCTGGTGGTACGGGACGCGGTGGCTCGTGGACCGATGACGGCCGCATCGTAGTGGGGTCACTTGCGGATGGGTTGTTCCAAGTCCCCGCATCTGGCGGAACACCCTCACCGCTGACGAAGCTGGATGCCTCGCATGGCGAAAACTCTCACCGCTGGCCTCAACTGCTTCCCGGCGGGCGCTTCTTGTACTGGGTTCGGGCGGGAAGGCCCGAAGACACCGCGGTCTACGCCGCCTCTTTCGCCAAGCCTGGGGAGCGGGCGAAGCTGGTGAATACCGACGCCGCCGCGTTTTATGCGTATGGTGGCGACGGAAAAAACTATCTGCTGTGGATGCGCGGCGGGAGCCTGGTCGCGCAGGAGCTGGACGTGGCCTCACTTCGGCTCGCCGGAGAACCCCATCCGGTTGCCGATCCAGTCGCCAAAGTCGCCATCAATGGCGCGACGAACGTTGCGGTTTCCTCGAGCGCCGTGTTGTTGTACGCCTCCTCCAACACTTCGAGCCGGTTCAGTTGGCTGGACCGCACGGGAAAGCTGGTGGGAGAGGTAGGAGAACCAGGCGAGTATACCTCGTTCCGTCTTTCGCCGGATGGCCGCCGCGCAGTGATCTCTCGCGACGCGCCCGGCGGCGCCGATCTCTGGCTGCTGGAAGTCCAGCGTGGTGTCTCCAGCCGGTTCACCTTTCATCCGGGCACCAACACCTACCCGGTCTGGTCTCCGGACGGCCGGACGATTTTGTTTGGCTCTTCCGGCACACAAACTGGCGCACAGAATCTGTTTCGCAAGGAGTCCAGCGGAGCCGGCAACGAACAGCGCCTCGCGCAATCGCCAAATATCCAAGATCCCAATGACTGGTCTGGTGACGGCCGGTGGACTTTGTATCATGAAATCGTCCCCGACACCGGGTACGACCTGTGGGTTCTGCCGATGACGCCGGAAGGCAAGCCCGCGGGGCAAGCCAAGCCTTATCTGCGAACGCCCTTCAACGAAGGCTGGGGCCGTTTCTCGTTGGAGCCAAGCCCGCGGTGGATGGCTTACCAATCTGACGAATCCGGACGGTATGAGGTCTACATCCAGGCTTTCCCGGAGCCGCGCGGCAAATTTCAGATCTCGACCGGCGGAGGCCAGTTCCCGGAATGGGGTTCGGGAGGGCGCGAGTTGTTTTACGTGTCGCTGGATCACAAGCTGATGGCGATAAGCCTGAAGTTCGGAGCCGATTCCGTCGAGCCTTCCACCCCGCGGGAACTGTTCCCTCTGCCTATAGTGGACAACGGCTTTAGTCCCTACGACACCGCCCCCGACGGCCAGCGCTTCCTGGTGCGCGCTGTACCGCGACAGCAAGCCTCGCAGCCGCTGACGGTGATCGTCAACTGGCCCGCGCTGCTCAAGAAAGGCGCCGCCGCGCAATGAAGCCTGCTTACACCGTCCCAGCTAGTGACACAGTACACTGAGAATCGGACCGGTTTCCGTGACCAGCTCTCTGTTCCGAAGGTTGTTCTTGGTTGCGCTCGCGCTCGTGGCCGTTACGCTCCTGGCGGTCAACCAGACCTTGACGGCCGGCGCGGTTGACGCGCAGGTCCGCCTTCAAGTCTTAGCCATCGCATGCGGGGCGGCTGTGCTGGCGTTAGGCATAGCTTTTCTGGTTACCCGATCGCGGAAGCATCTGAACTATAGTCTGGAGCGGCCCCCCGGAATGAAAAAATGGCGGCTCACTCAGGTTCGAGCAGGCCGCCTCAGGATGCGGGAGTTGTCTCCCCGCTGGATGAAACTAGAAATTGAACCGCAACGCGAGCTGGAACTGCCGGTTGGTCCCCGACCCTACCGTGTTGGAAACCGTGCTGGTGAGTGCGCCGAAGCCGCCGCCGGCAGCGGCAGCCGTATATGGTTGGCCCGGCTGCAGGCTCGCTTGAGCGTCCGCCAGCCGGACTTGAGCGCCGCTCACGGTCGCGTAACCTGGGACTTGGTATACCGCGCTGTTTAAAACGTTGAAACACTCCGCCCGGAACTCGAAATTCATCGTCTCGTTGACCGGGAACTTCTTGGACAAGGTCAAGTCGAGCTGGCTGATGCCTGGGCCGCGCAAAGCATTGCGTCCCAGGTTGCCGTAAGTGCCGGGGTCCGGGATCGCGAAGGCGGCCGGGTTAAGGTACAACCAGCCTCGGTTGTGAAGATAGGGATCCACACCGGGAACCAAGTTGGGCCGTTGCACGTTGCGGCTCTGGCCACCCCCGGGAACGTTTACGATGGGCGTCGTTAATATCGCGCCGCCCGCTCCGACCACAGGGCTGGTGGTAACGACTCCGGTCGCATTGTTCCGGTACACGATTTGAGAATTCCGCACGATTTCGACATCGATCGGCAGGCCTGTACGGGCGTTGAAGAGACTGCCGATCTGCCATCCGCCCAGCACGCCCCTTGCCAGCCGATTGGCATTCGCTCCATTTTTCCTTCCGGGCCCGTAAGGCAGTTCGTACAGGAAGCTGAGATTGAAACTCTGCCGCACGTCCGAGATGTTGTCGCCGTATTCCGACGAGAAGCTATAGTTGTTGGCGGAACTTCGGGCATCCTTAGAACCGTCGCTATTACCGATGCTGTGCCCCCAAACATATTGCGTGCCAAATGTAAGGCCTCGAGAGAAACGCCGGTTGAGCAGCACTTGTAAGCCGTTATAGTGATCGGTACCGCCACTGGTTTTCGTATCGATTTCCGCGAACTTGTTCGTAACCGTGAGTCCGTTCACCACGCTGAACTCCCGCACCACGGTCGCCGCCCCAGTGGTGGGATTCATGACAAAGCCCGTAATTCTATTGGTGATGCCGCGCAAGAACAGGTTTCGCCCCTGGCTGCCTACGTAAGCCACCGTCAGCACGGCGTTCCCAGGCAATTGCTGCTCAATCGACGCGGAGTATTGAAGGATCTTTTCGGGGATCCGGTAGCCGGGGAGATAAGCGCGGGGCTGGAATTGCAAGTTCGGATCGTTGATGCCCGCCGCAAGAATGCTCTGCGAGTCTGCCGGGAAGGCCAGCAGCGGTCCGCTGGTGATGGTCCGGTTGATGCGATCGTTTTGGGCGGGCTGCGTTTGGCCTTCCGCCAGGCCCGGCCCATAGTAGTAACCGGATCCGATGCGGAACACTGTCTTATTCTTGAACGTTTCCGGGGACCAGCTAAACCCGAGGCGCGGGCCGAAGTTCGTGGTCTTCATTTCGTACCAGTCTTTGGAGTAGTTGGGGACGAGAGTGCCGGTGGGGACGTCGAACCAGAGAACCTTGTCGTTTTGCTCGTGCAGCGCGCTGTAGTATTCATAGCGCAGCCCGTAGCTCATGGTGAAATTGGGTTTGATCTTCCACTCGTCCTGCACGTACCCGATATAGAAGGTCTGGCGCATGTCGAAATAGCCGCCTTTGCCTGTAAACGGACTTACATCGTTGGTATTGCCGTTGATCTGGATCTGCGACGGGGCGGCGTTCAGGAAGCCTTGAATGTTCGGGAAGGTGTACGTGGTGCCGCCCAGGATGGCGTTGACAATCTTCTGCGGCCGGACTTCGACGCCGACCTTGATATTGTGGCTCCCGCGAATCAGCGTCAGATTATCGATAAAGGAAAGTGAATAATTGGTGTACGGCGCAGCTCTTCCGTTGAAGGCGGTCGAGATCCTGAGCAAGCCCGTCGGCAACGCGTACCCTCCGTTGCCGTCAATAGAAGTCACGCCGTTCAGGGCGATGGAAACGCCGTCGAGATTTACGCCGGGCACCACCGGGGCGATGCCGCTGACGCGAGTCTTCGAACCATTGAAACCGAATTTCGCCTCGTTGAGCATGGTCGGCGAGATGACCCGATTGTAGGCCAGCACCAGGTTCTGCGGCACGATGGTCTCGTAAGTGCCGCTGCCCGCCGAGTTGAGCGGCAGGGTCGCGTAGCCCTGGTCCCGGTTGTAGCGAACGTAGATTTTGTCCTTTTCCGTGGGCTGGAAATCGAAGCGGATGTTGGCGGAATACTCGTCAATCGCGCCGGGTTCTCGAACGTTGTCACGATCGAAGAAGGGACTGGAGGTCGACGACAGACCGACGGGAAAGGCGGCAAGCAGCGGCCGAACCGCGGGATTGATACAAGTCACCACCGACGGCGAGGGCGTCTCACCAGGGTTGCAATTGCGGGCGGCACGAACCGCCGCGCTGGGAGTGTTTTCGACGAATGGGACTGCGGTCCTCTGCTTCATCGTTTCCATACCCGCGAAGAAGAAGAGCTTATCCTTTACAATCGGGCCACCGATCGAACCGCCAAACTGATTGAGGCGCAAAACCGATGGGCTGGGGCCGTCGAATTCATTGCGTGCATCCAGCGCGTCGTTGCGGAAATATTCAAACAGTCCGCCATGGAACGCATTGCCGCCGCTCTTGGTGACGATGCTGATCTGGCCGCCGCTCCCGGTCCCGAACTCCGCCGGATAGTTGCTGGCGTCCACGCGAAACTCCTGCACGTTCTCCATGCTGGCTTGTAGCCGGAATACGCCGTTGATCTCGCCGCCGATGTTGGAGGGGTTGTTGGTGATGATCCCGCCGGCTTCGATGCCGTCGAAGCGGAGAGCGTTCTCCTCGAAGGAACGCCCGTTGAAGCGAACATCGTCGAAAGATCCCGGCCCGAAATTGACCGCACCCGGGGTCATGAGGTAAAGCTGCGAGATCTGGCGGCCGTTGATGGGAAGTTGCGCTACTTCCCGCTCACTGACGTTGCCGCTGATCGCGGCGGAACTGGTCTCGAGTACCGCCAAGTCACCCCCCGAAACAGTGACCTCCTGAGTTACCGTCGCAGGCTGCACGGTAATACTTAGCGTCCGTTCCTGCCCGACCTGCAAAGTAATGCCTCTGAACTCCCGAGGCGCCATGCCCTGGGCCTCGGCTGTTACCGTGTACGTGGAAGGCCCCAACTGGGTGACGATATAAACGCCTTGCTCGTTGGAGGTGGCTTTGCGGGCCTGGCCGGTCTTCTCGTCCTTAGCCGTGACGGTGGCACCCTGGACCACGGCGTTGGAAGCATCGGTGATCGTTCCGCTGAGACGCCCTGAGTCGCTCTGGGCCCACGCGAAGACACTAATCGAGAGCAATAGCAGCAATGGTTTCATCGTCACTCACCATAACAACCCATCCGCTACAGATCGATGACAATTCGATCAATTTACCGCGAATGATGGCTGACGGTCGCATGAACTGGTAGTCTGAAATCGGACCCGTTTCCGTGACCAGCTCTCTGTTCCGCAGGTTGTTCTTGGCTGCGCTCGCGCTGGTGGCCGTCACGCTCCTGACGGTCGACCAGACCTTGACGGCAAACGGGGTTGACACGCGCGGCCGCGTTCAGGTCCTGGCCATCGCATGCGGGGCGGCTGTGCTGGCGTTAGGCATAGCTTTTCTGGTTACCCGATCGCTCAGCCTGCGGGTCAGCCGCCTGAAACGCCTGGCCGAAGGACTCGCCGGGGCCGCGTCCGATCAGCCTCTGGTGTCCGATTCCCAGGATGACCTCGCGTCGCTTGAACGCTCGCTGACCGGGGTCGCGCGGGAGCTGCGCACCCTGGTAGACCGCCTCCGCTTCGAATCCGCGCGCCGTGAGGCGATCCTGGGCGGCATGGCCGAAGGCGTGCTCGCCGTCGATCCCGATCTGCGAGTGACGTTTTGCAATCAGGCTTTTCTTCGCGCCATCGGATTCCGGGGGGAGAGCTTCGAGCGGCTGTCGCTGCTCGAGCTGGCGCGCGATCCCGCGCTGCATGAACTGATTCGCCGCGTGGTGGTTAAGGGCGAGGCGGGCAAACTTCGCTTCCATCTATCGGCCGCCACCCCGCGCATTTTCGAAGTGCAGGCCACCCCGCTCGTCATGGCGTCGGGACGCGGCGCCATCGCCATCTTTCACGACACCACCGACCTCGAGCGCTTGGAACAGGTGCGCAAGGATTTCGTCGCCAACGTATCGCATGAGCTGCGAACTCCGCTGGCCGGCATCATCGGCTACTCCGATACGCTGCTCGACGGTGCCCTCGACGACGCGGCGAATCGCAGACGCTTCGTGGATGTGATTCGGGCCAACGCGGTGCGGCTGGGCAGCATCGCCGCGGACCTTCTAGTGCTGTCCGAACTTGAATCCGGCACCGACCCGTCCGAGCCCGAGGTGGTCTCCGTGCGCGCCGTGCTGGACGCGGCTTTAGCGACGGTCGAGGCCGAAGCCCACGCCCGCGACGTGCGCCTGGTGCGCGAGGATATTCAGGACGTTCATGCCGCCGGCAGCCGTTTGCGGCTCGAGCAGGCGCTGCTTAATCTGCTGGCCAACGCCATCAAGTTCAACCGCGCGGGCGGGGAAGCCCGCGTGCGCGTTGAGTCACAACCTGACGGCCGGATCGCGATCATCGTGTCCGATAGCGGGGTCGGCATCCCGTCCCAGGATCTACCGCGCATTTTCGAGCGCTTCTATCGCGTCGACAAAGCCCGTTCCAGGCAGGTCGGCGGCACCGGCCTGGGCCTGTCGATCGTCAAACATGTGGTCGAGAGGATGAATGGTACGGTTCACGTCGAAAGCCAGCTAGGCAGAGGATCCACTTTCACGCTTCTCCTGCCGGCGGCGGCTCGCCCAGCGTCGGTTGCACGCGTGTAACGAAAACGTCATCGTTATTTCACGAAATAGTAACGCTTCACCGGTTACAGTTATACTCGACGCGTGAACCCCGCTCAACAAAACTTCCACATTGAGCTTCTCGACAGCGCCTCGGGTGCCCGAATTATGAAGCTGACCGGACCGCTCACCATTCAGACTCTGTTCGAGTTCCAGGAGGTGGCGCGGCAGCAAGCCGAAAATTCCGTGATCATCGATTTGACCGGTGTGCCTTATATGGACTCCGCCGGCCTGGGCTCAATCGTGAGCGTCTTCACAACCTCCCAGAGAAACGGCCGCGGCTTCGCCATCACGGGGCTCAGCGATCGGATCCGCACCCTGTTCCAAATCACCCGGGTGGATGGGCTCCTGCCCGTTTTTGCTTCGCTCGAACAGGCCGAGGCCTCCGTAACATCCCATTGATCGGATGTTCATTACACCCTCACCCCTTGCGTTTACCCTCACTCTGACACCCACAAAAAGTACCACAAGAGTACTTTGGTGTATCTCCAAATCAAGAACGACTGGATGAAAATGACACGACCCCACTCGAAATCACGCACTATCGCGTTGATCGCTTGCGCCCTGAGCTTCCTTGTTCCCCTGCCCGCTGCAGATCTGGCTTCCGAGGTCGAGCAACTGAAGCAGCTTCTGGCCGACCAGCAGCGGCAGATCAACGAATTGCGGCGGGCACTGGAAAAGAAAGACATCTTGGCTTCCGCGGCTCCTGTCACGCCGCTGCCGAGCCTGGGGCAGGTGGCCAGTGCTGTTCCGGTGCTGCCTCCGGCCGCGGCCTCGGCTGCTCTCCCGGCGCTTGGCGTGGTAGGGACCTCGCCGGCTGAAGCCGGCGCCACATCCGGCGTTGTTCCGCAGGCCCAACCCGCTGCCCCGGCCGTCAATGTGAATGATCTGAACAACCGGGTGAATGGCTTGATCCGGAACGTGGCGGGCTTCCGCTTCTCCGGAGATTTCCGCTACCGGTTTGACTTGCAGGATCGTACGGCTAACGCGGTTGCCCCGGCTCTGCAGAATGCGCGCTCCCGCTACCGTCTCCGGTTTAACATCGACAAGGATCTGTTCTACAAAGACGGAGACGATCGCCCACTCGTTCACGCTCACGTCCAGCTTTCGACGGCGCCTTACAACAACCCTCTGACGAACGATACCGATTTCACCGGCTTTGGCACCAAGGCCCCCTTCTCAGTCGCCGAGGCCTATGTGGATTTCCTGCCGTTGAAGGGGCTCACGTTGCGCATCGGCCGCACCCAAGAAATCTTCGCCGACAATCGCCAGTTCGTTTGGGATGACGATGTTCGATTCAACGGCTTCCAGGAGACCTACCGGCTTGCAGGCAAGAATGGTTTTTTTGCGGAACTGCGGGGCGCGCAGTATATCTTGACCAATCCCAACGTGCAGATTGTTCCGGCCGGCTCCCCTTATCTGAACGCCGGCTATGCGTTGGGTCAACGAGTCCCATCCTCTGACCTGTTCGACCAGGGAATTGTCGTCGGTAGCAACTTAGGCAGCAAGTGGCGCACGGATCTCACAGGCGGGTACTCCACTGTTCGTGAACCCAACCAGATTCAACTGGCTTCCTCCGCCGGCACGGGCTTTGCGAGCAATCCGGTTTTAGGCGCGACGCTGATCGGTAATCTGCCGCAGGTTGGCAATGCAACCACAACCCCCGGCGGGGCGATATACAGCGCGGGCGCATTCGACGTTCTTCACTTTGGCTGGAACCTGAACTACGCGGGCAGCACGATCATGGGTCACACCTTCCCGTTCGCGCTCTTCCTGCAGGGCACGCATAATAAGGCCGCCAGCGATCAGAATAACGGGTATTTGCTGGGCGCGTCGTATGGCCAGGCTGCGCGCCTGGGCGATGTTCAGTTCCAATACGCCTACTTCTACAAGCCTGCCAATGCGTTTGTTTCGCAGTTTACCGACGATGATGTCGGGACCGGCACCGGCGTGAACATCAAGGACCACGCCATCCGCGTCAATTTCGGAATCACGCGCTTTTTAGCGTGGGAGAACCGCCTATTTATCCAGCATGGTATTGCGCGAACCGACCCGGCGCACAACTTCTTTGTTCCCTTGCAGCAAGGGTATAGCACGGTCTTTCGGTACCAATCGCACCTATCGTTCACGTTCTAGCAGAGCCTGTCGTAACGGTTTTGTAATATTTGGCTGAGACACTGTAAGGAGGAGCGCAATGATGACTCGACGAATTGCCTCGTTGGCCACGCTTGCCATCTTGGCCCTGGGGATTGCTTCGGCGCAGAACGTGTTGATTAACGGTGCGGGCGCCACATTTCCCTATCCGATGTATTCCAAATGGTTCGACGAATTTCACAAGAAGTTCCCGACCCTTCAGTTCAACTACCAATCCATCGGATCCGGCGGCGGCATCCAGCAGGTGACGCAGGGCACCGTGGATTTCGGCGCGACCGACGGTCCCATGAATGAAATGCAGCTCAAGGATTTCGCCGACAAACATGGCGGCTCCGGCATCCTGCATTTCCCCACCGTGATGGGCGCCGATGTGCCGGCCTACAAAGTTGCAGGCGTCGCTCAGGCGCTGAACTTCACGCCTGAGGCGTTGGCCGGTATCTTCCTCGGCAAGATAACGAAATGGAATGATCCGGAGTTGATGAAGGCGAACCCAGGCGTGAAACTGCCGGCCAACGACATCATCGTGGTTCACCGCTCCGATGGAAGCGGCACGACTTATGTTTGGGTCGACTATCTGTCGAAGGTCAGCAAGGAGTGGGAGACCAAGGTGGGCCGCGGCACCTCCGTCAACTGGCCCGTCGGTCTGGGTGGCAAAGGCAACGAGGGCGTCGCCGGACAGCTTGAACAAACGCCCAATTCGATCGGCTATATCGAGCTGATCTACGCCGTCCAGAACAAGATAACCTACGGCAAGGTCAAGAACTCCTCAGGCGCCTTTGTCGAGGCCAGCCTGGCTAGCGTGACGGCCGCCGCGGCCGGGGCCGCGAATCAAATGCCCGACGATTTCCGGGTCTCCATCACCAACGCGCCCGGCAAGGACTCCTATCCGGTTTCGAGCTTCACGTGGCTGCTGATCCCGGAAAAAATCAGCGACGCCACCAAGAAAAAGGCGATCAAAGATTTCCTGGCCTGGATGCTGGCGGATGGGCAGAAGATGACAGAAGCGCTCGCGTACGCGCCGCTGCCCAAGGCGGTAGTGGCCAAGGAACAGAAGGCGATCGCGAAAATCCAGTGATCGTGTCTTAAGCATGGCGGCCTCCTCCACAACGATTTCCAGCGCCGGTCCTGCGAGGCCGGCGCGTTCGTTTGTGCAGCGCCTGCGCGGCGGTGATGAGGTTGCGTATCTGATTACTTTTGCGGCCGCGGCCAGCATTCTGCTGGTCACGGGACTGCTGGTCTTCGAGCTGTATATCAACTCCAGCGCATCGCGCGCCAAGTTTGGACTGTCATTTCTTGTGACCAAAACCTGGGACCCGGTGGCCGGTCAGTACGGGGCGTGGCCGTTTATTTACGGGACCGTGGTCACCTCCGCTTTGGCGCTGTTCATCGGCATTCCGCTAGGAGTTGGGGCCGCGATCTTTCTGGCCGAGCTCGCTCCTCCCGCCATCTCCGACGCGCTCACCTTCTTGATCGAACTGCTGGCCGCCGTTCCCAGCGTGATTTATGGCCTGCTGGGGATCTTCGTCCTGATCCCGATCCTGCGCACTGTCGAGCCCGCCATCCGCGCCGTGCTAGGCTGGACTCCTTTGTTCCAGGGACCGTTTTATGGCGTCAGCCTCTTCTCGGCGGGCGTAGTGCTCGCGGTCATGATTATTCCGTTCATCATCTCGATATCGCGCGAGGTGATTCGGGCCGTGCCGGGAGATCAGCGCGAGGCGGCGCTGGCGCTGGGCGCAACGCGCTGGGAATCCACCTGGGATGTGGTCGTTCCCTACGCGCGGAAGGGCATCGCGGGCTCGATCTTCCTCGCTCTGGCGCGGTCACTGGGCGAGACCATGGCGGTCACCATGGTGATCGGCAACGATCCCAAGGTCAAGGCTTCTCTGTTCGCGCCGGGATACTCGATCGCGGCGGTCATCGCCAATGAGTTTACCGAAGCCACCGGCCAGCTCTACACCAGCGCCTTGATCGAGCTGGGCCTGGTTCTGTTCGCGCTCACCATCGTGATCAATGCGATGGCGCGGATTCTGGTGGCCGGCACGGGAGGCCGGAACGGATGACTTCCCGGCTATTGCTTCGGCGGAAGGCGGTGAATGCCGTGATGCTCACCCTCACCGGTTTGTGCACGCTTTTCGCCACCGGGACGCTGGTGTTCATCTTGGGTTATCTCTTCATCCACGGCGGAAAAAGCCTAACCTGGAACTTTTTCACCAAGTTGCCGACCCCGGTGGGCGAGAGTGGCGGCGGAATGGCCAACGCCATTTTGGGCAGCGCCAAGCTGCTGGCCGTCGCCATGGTGGTGGGCGTACCAATCGGTTTCCTGGGCGGAGTTTATCTGGCCGAGTTCGGCGGCACTACGTTCTCCTTTATCGTGCGTTACACCACCGATTTGCTGAACGGCGTGCCGTCCATCGTCATCGGAATTTTCGCCTATACCGTTATCGTGCTGCCCCAAAAACATTTCTCGACTATGGCAGGTGGCCTGGCGCTGGGCGTGATGATGATTCCCATTGCGGTCCGCAGTACGGAGGAGTTTCTGCGCGCCGTTCCCGTCTCACTGCGCGAAGGCGCAGTCGCGCTGGGCGCATCGAAGGCCAAGGCCATCCTTACGGTGGTGATTCCGGCCGCGAAAAATGGGATCATGACAGGGATCATGCTGAATCTGGCCCGCGTGGCGGGGGAAACCGCGCCGCTGCTGTTCACCAGCTTCAGCAACCGCTATTGGAGCCCCGGATGGGAGCAGCCCACAGCCGCACTCCCGGTGATGATTTTCACGTACGCCATCGCGCCTTACGAGGACTGGCACCAGCAGGCCTGGTCGGCCGGCTTCGTTCTTCTGACGCTAGTGCTCGCGGTGAACGTGATCGCTCGAATGATTCTTTCCAAGGCCAAACACGTCGCCAGGTGATTCATGCAAGCCCCGATTCGACAACCCTCTCCCGAGTTGAATATGCCGCTACCCGATATGAATGTGCAGGCGGCCGGCGAGCAAAGGCCGGCCCTCGATACCGAATTGAAGCTCAGCGCCACTGATCTCAATTTTTTCTACGGCACTTTTCAGGCTCTCCATAGCATTTCGATGAAGATCTACTCTGGCCGGGTGACCGCGTTCATCGGACCCTCCGGCTGCGGCAAGTCGACGTTTCTCCGGACCCTGAACCGCATGAACGAAACCGTCCGCCATAGCCGCGTCGAAGGAACAATTTTGTTGGACGGCGAGGATATTCACCAGCTCGAAGTATCCGAAGTCCGGAGGCGGGTTGGGATGGTGTTCCAGAAATCGAATCCGTTTCCGAAGTCCATCTTCGAGAATGTGGCTTATGGGCTGCGCATCAACGGTTCTCCGAATCGTGCGACGCTGCGCGAAGCGGTCGAGCACAGTCTGCGCCGGGCCGCGCTGTGGGACGAAGTGAAAGACAAGCTCCACCAGTCCGCCTACGGACTGTCGGGCGGCCAGCAGCAGCGCTTGTGCATCGCGCGCGCCCTCGCCGTGAACCCGGAAGTGCTGCTGCTCGATGAGCCGTGCTCGGCGCTGGACCCCATCGCCACCGCCAAGATCGAGGACCTGATCTTCCAGCTCAAGAGCAGTTGCACGATCGCCATCGTCACGCACAATATGCAGCAGGCGGCGCGGGTCGCTGATTATACCGGCTTTTTCCTGCTGGGCCGGTTGATCGAATTCGACCGAACCGCGGTGATCTTCAAGACTCCGGCGAGAAAAGAGACCGAGGACTACGTGACCGGCCGTTTCGGCTGATCCCCGAGCTCAGGGCGCGGGACGCGCTCAAGGGCGAAAAAAATTGCGACCCGCTGCGTTCTGTGCCATCCGTAATAAGA
>Ga0210384_10005582_pt1 | contig 13634 bp, 13 predicted proteins | sample IncBWH2MmetaG_FD_160574 | JGI IMG/M metagenome (GOLD analysis project Ga0210384, IMG submission 160574) | Forest soil microbial communities from Barre Woods Harvard Forest LTER site, Petersham, Massachusetts, United States - Inc-BW-H-2-M | ecosystem: Environmental > Terrestrial > Soil >...
CGAGAGCAGCGCCGCGAGGTGGTAGATGGTGCCGACGTCGTGCGCCCGCACCACGTCCTGGATCTGGCGCGGGTTCGTGCAGTCGATGAACTCGAAGCGCCCCCCGGCGGCCAGGTCCTCCACCGGCGGCATGCGGATGTCGGACGCGATGACCTGCCCGGCGCCGTAGCGCTCGCGCAACGCCGGCACCAGCTCGGAGCCGATCTGGCCGAGCGCGCCGGTGACGAGGATGGTCTTCATGTCGGGTAGGAGGTCCCGCGGTCGCCTGGCCGGACGGGAGCGCGCCAATGGTAGCCGCGGGAGGGCGCGGCGGCAAGGGCGGGGGCATTGATCCCATACATCGCTGCGTTCAGACCTGCTAACCTGACCGTGGTCCGGGACTGGCGGATCAGGTCGTCCCGTTTCGGCCAGTCGGAGAGAGGAGGTCGCAGACGCGCCATGTGCAGGAACATCCGAACTCTTTTCAACTTCGAGCCACCCGCCACCGACGACGAGGTCCGCGCTTCTTCGCTGCAATTCGTGCGCAAGCTGAGCGGATTCAACGCGCCCTCGAAGGCGAACCAGGCCGCGTTCAACCGCGCGGTGGAAGACGTGTTTCAGGTCGCCCGGCGGCTCGTCGACTCCCTGGTGACCCAAGCGCCCGCCCGCGACCGCGCCGTCGAAGCCGCGAAGGCAAGAGCGCGGGGCAACTCGCGAAGTCAACCGCAGGCTGGCGTTCGATAGCTTCGCGACTCAGGGCCTTCCCACCACGCGAGCCGGCGCTTCTCTGCGGGTCGGCTAGCTCTGAACGCCCAGGGCGCGTGCCGCCAGCTGGGTGCCGGCGACGCGGGCGCTGATCTTGGCGAAGGCCGTGTCGCGGCCGGTCGAGGTGTCGTCGCCGAACGGCGAGAAGCCGCAGTCGTCGGTCGTCCCCAGCCGCTCGAGCGGGATGAAGTCCGCCGCCTCGAGCACTCGGTCGCGAACCTCCTCGGCGGTCTCCACCCGGGGGTCGATCGGATCGATGACGCCGACGAAGACCAGCTGCTCGGGGCGGGCGTGCCGGTGGATGATGCCGAGCACCCTCCGGCGGTCGGCCTCGCTGGCCAGCTGCAGGTAGAAGCGCCCCGCGTCGAGCGCGAACAGGTCGGGGAGCAGGTCTCCGTAGTCCACGTCGGCGCTGTGGGTCGAATCCTGGTCGCCGCCGGGGCAGGTGTGCACACCGATGCGCTGCCGTTCGGCGGCGGAGAAGCGCGCCAGCACCTGGTTGTTGAGGGCGACGAACTGGCGCAGCAGGCCGCGCGAGGCATCGAGCTTGACCGCCAGCCGAGCCTCGGTGAAGTCGATCTGCACCACCCAGGCGCCGGCCTCCAGGCAGCCCCGGATGTCGGCTTCCGCCTCGTTGACCAGGTCGGCGAGGAACTCTTCCCGCGGGTAGCCGGCGATCCCTTCGGCCGGATAGAGCAGGCTGAGCGCCGAGGCCGAGATGACGGCTTGCTTGAGAGGCCGGCCGGTGTAGCGCCGCGCCGCCTCCAGGTAGCTCGCCGCCCGGGTTCTATAGCGGAAGGGACCGGCGGTCAGGCGAGGCAGCTGCCGGGTGTGTCCGTCGGCGAACGGGATGGTCACGCCATCCGGCGCCAGGTTGTCGAGGCCGTGGATCGGATAGGTGGCGAAGCTCGGCTTGGTCTGCTCGCCGTCGGTGATCACCGGCGAGCCCGTCGCCTCGAAGCGCGCGATGGTGTCGCGCAGCGCCTCGCCCGCGATCGCCGCCGCTTCCTCCGGCGCCATCCGCCCCGCTGCGACCTCGCCCGTCGCCGCGATCAGCTCCGCCGGCCGTGGAATGCTGCCGATCGGTTCGGTGGGAATGGACATGAGCGGCAGTCTACCCGACCGTTCCGGAGGTGCGCCACCGGGCCTCGATGGAGGGACCCGCCGGAGGTCTCGGCGATGTGCTTAGAGCAGGACGTTAGCGCGGTCAGGCAGGATCATCCCCGCGCTCCATCAAGTCGAGCAGCGATGCTGAGTCGTCGAGGTCGACCCCCGGCCGTAGCCCTCCATGACCCCAGGTCGGAAGCTTGACAGGCTGGCGAGGAGGGTGTTCCTGACACCTGCCGAAGGTCTCGCGAAGCGCCTGCTCGATGACCGCGGCCAGGGTGACCCCTTGCCGCGCGGCCCACTCCTTGGCTTCCGCAAGGAGCTGGTCGTCCAAGCGGACCATCGTCCTCATGAATCAAAGCCTTGCCCGGTTGTCATCAATATGTCAAGGAGACTCAGTCAGGTGGCACGGAAGCGTCAGAAGCAACAGGCCGGCGGGCGGGCTCGGGGAGGCTGCTCTGCTCGTTATCAACGCGCCTTCGTGCCTGGTGCCGGCGCAGAACTGTCCAGAGACTCCTCGCGCCTTCTCAAGTCAGCGTGTAAGGCGCGGGCCTTCTCGCGGAAGAAAGCGATCTTCTCCTGGGGGGATCGATCCTTCAGCCTCTCGTAGTGCGCGTCGCGGATACGGCGCACCATTTCAACCGCCCTGATCTCGGGTTCGCGCATGAACTAATCTCCCTCAGTCTTGGTCACTTCCCTCGGAGAATAAATCTGCAATGGCTTGTAGCCCAACTCCAGGTTCATGAAATTGAACAGCCTGAGGCCCGATCGCATGGCGCGGCGCGCTGGCCGGCCGCCGTTGCGGCCGCGAGCCGCAACGCCCCGAAGCCGTCGTCAACGGGAGACCAGTTCTTCGCGCAGTACCTGGCGCAGCGCCTCCATTGTCACTGGCGCTGCCTCGGGCGCGATGGCCGCCCGCAATGCGGCGTTGACGAGGGTCTGGTAGCCCTTCCCCTCACGCTCCGCGCGAGCCCGGAAGGCCACCAGCACGTCGTCATCGATCAGGATCGTGATCCGCGTCTTACCTCTCGCGACCTCCGCTTGCAGCTTGGCCAGGTGAGGCACGTCCTTGGCTCGCTTGGAGCCGGTGAAGTCATATTCCTTCTGCATACTGCCGCTTCTCCCTTCTGGTGGCCTTGCGGCCAGAAATCAGCCTGATCTTCTCCTCCTCCTCGCGGAGGGTGTAGCAGACCGTGAGTGCCGACCATCACAAACCGCGCCTCGCCTTCGGCAGTCCCATCTTCGCGTACGAGCACCAACGGATCGAGCAGGCTTTCTGCAGCTTCATCGAGCGAGACGCCGTGCTTCTTCAGATTGGCGACATTCCTCTCTGGGTTGGACTCGACCTGCATGGCCCATTATGCATATAGAATCTGCATTCCGCAAGAGGCCGGTCCGGGTTCGTCGAACGCACCGCGCGCTCCATGATTAAGCACCGCGACGAACGCCCTATGGGCTCGCACGACACACCGCCACGCCAAGAGCCTTCGTGAGGAGAGGCCCTAAAGGATCTGGCGCCATCTGAATTTGCACAGGCGAGTTGGCCAGCTGCATCCGGCGAGCCGGCGATGGTGCCCTCAACCACTCCCAGCTCAGGAGCGCCTACACATAGCGCCGCACCCTTTCCTCAAGGTCGCTCTTCTTCATAAGCTCGCAGTTCACCGGCACCACTCGCTCACGGATTCTCCGCAGCATTGTGACCATGGTCCGATCGGCCGTGAAGGCTGAACAGTATGGCAGGAGGCTTATCTGCGTGTGGTCTGCAAGGTCCGAGCCATCGCGTTTGGGCTTGGCGCCCTTGTCTATGTCCACGTAGGTGTACCAGAACGACAGGGAACTGAGCCGAATTGCGGTGAGTCGTGTTTGGCCCTGTTGCTTCCTTCGCGCAACGCTTGCCAGGATTGCGTCGACCTCGCTGCGGTTGACGTGGCGACAGTCGAGAGAGAACAAGAACAATTCCTTGGTTATCTCCGACCAAGTGAACCTACCCCGCTTGTCACGCTGAAGGTACTCCTCGCCGCAGGCCGCTTCGATGATCGTCTCGACATCTTGGAGCCAGGCATTCTTGGCCTCTTCGCATTCGAGGCTCCAGGCTTGAATATCCTTACCTTGCTCAAGGTAGAGGTCGTGTCTCCGCAAGAAGCCGAGCAGGGCGGCCTCTCGCAGGTTCTCAGGTAGATCCGCTAAGTCCAGCGCGAACGGAAGTTCCGGCAGAGGGGCGAGGTGGGCGCCGCCCTCCGTCTCCCAAACCCTCCACGGGTTGACGATGACACATGGGACGCGTGCCAAGAAGCGGGCCGCTACTGCGCCCCTTTCGCTCTCCCCTGCACCCTGCCAGCCCGGGTTGTAGAGTTCGACGATCGACAAGGAGGTGATTACTACCGTGAACCCCTCGGACTTGATCAGTTTGACGAGACCCGCTTCGAAGAGAGGGTTACGCAGGAGGTCGAACACCCAGTTGTCGAGAAAGAGGTATTTCGTCATTTCCGCAGGCGCTCCTTGAGCCAGATGCGCCGGCCTGGAGTGCGTAGAACGAGAGCCTGTTCTCCGGTTCGCGGGTCTGTACGGCCTGCGGAGAGAGATCGTCGCTCGGCGTCCTGGGCTGAGTCTCGAACAAACCACGAGGGGGGAGCTACGCAGGGTTGGAGCAGACTAGCCATATCCCCCAAAGCATACCCAGATCGCCCTACAATCAGACGGAGTAAGAGCTAAGTCATTGAAAACAATGATTATCTCCAACGGTTCCCAGTTGGAACCGTCTCGAGCCGTGGCTAGTCAAGCTAAACCTCTTGAAACTAGTGCTTTACGCTGCGTGAGGCGATCCTCGACGTAGCGGGAGATGCTAGAGACGGCGTCCCCGGCCAGCGGGGCGCCGGTTCCTAGACTGGTCGCATCTTCGCCGGGTCGCGCCAAAACGCTGGCGTGCTAAACTACGATCATACCGCCCGGAGGGAGTCATGGGTCGCAAAGGCCTCACCCTTGCAGGCTGCACGATGGCCGTCGTCGCCTGGGCCGCCCCCGCCTGGGAGGCGACCGCCTCGCTGGTGGCCGACATCAACACCACTCCTCCCGCGGGTTTTTTTCCGGGCCCCGCCTTTTCCCCCGCCGGGTCCAGCAGCAAACAAGGCCCGGCGGGTTCTCCTCTCCGCGATTCGCGATCATTTGCCTGGGCCGGCGCTCCCCGGAGCCGCACACAGGCGGCGATCTCACCTTGCCCGGCGCTGTGCTGCGCACTTTTGGGGACGATCGTCGGTCCTTGGGCATCCTCGTGCGGTTCCCCCAGGGCCGCTGCGCTGCACCTGCTAACCGTGCAGGCAGAGCCATGCGGCTATAGGCTTGCGACGCAGGCGAGGGTTTAAGTAGCATGAAGAAAGCCCGGAGGTGTGAAATGAGGCAGTCAACTAGTCGCGGGCGTATCCTGGCGTCTCTGGCGGTAGTCCTAGTCCTTAACCTAGCGGTCGCTTCCTTCGCCGCGCCACTCAAGGACCTCGCTGGCTGGTCAGGTACTCGGTGGGGGATGTCTCCTGCCCAGATAAAGAAGGTTCATCCCGAGATGACCATTGGAAAGACCAAGTATGGCGGTACGGCCGGAAGAGTTCCGGATATGACGATCGCCGACGCAACTTTCGAGGTTGACTTGGAATTCGCTGGTATAGGTGATCTGCGGAAACCTGGCAGCACAGAACCTGAGCCACCAGTGAGCGATTGGAAGCTCGCCAGGGTGACACTGCTCGGCCCGCCAGATGCTTTCTACCGAGTCGATCAACCGCTCCTTGCAAAATACGGCCAGCCAACGAAGGTCGATGACGGCCTCAAAGTGTGGGTCCTGCCAACCACGACCATTCGACTAATCAAACTGGACCCACATTGCCTAATCTTCTACGATCCAACGTACAAAGGCGACAGCTTGTAAACCAGAGGGAGGCAGCGTGCCTCTCACCAGCAGTTGTCTCTTCTTTGAACTGAGGAGATGTAAGGATGGGTAGACGCTTGAAGCCCATAGATCGCCTATCAGGAAGTGGACAGATGATAAGCGCGGGGCAACCGAGCAGACCGGTGACCTACTCGCTGCAAGTTGGGCGCTGGATAGCTATCCTCGCTGGGGGGTCCCAAGTCGGCGGTGGATCTGTCTGGGCCGGACGGTGGGCCTATCGAGAGGCGGTAACCGGACTGGCTCGCCTACTGCACAATCGAGGAGAAGCGGACGGACCACGCATAGGGCTCTGCCTGTTCGCTCTTCCCCGCGAGTAGTTGCATCCACCGTTCGCCGCTGTTCTGAAATCAGTTGGCTAACCTGGTCAAGCGATCCGTGATCGCTCCTAGTCTCGCGCGCCCTCAAGCGACAGCACCAAGCCGTAGGAACCTAATAAGAGCAGGCCCGCTCCTAGCACACGGGTGCGCCGCAATGCCACGAGGGGAACAGCCGAGGTGAGAATGGCTGAGAGCCCTAGGCTAAACACGGCGAACAGGACAAATCCCAGGAGCCTGCACGCGTCTGGCCGGTGTTGCCCATCACAGCCCTCCAACGCAGAGATATGCTATCTCTTGCGACTTAAGAGCCACATAGAGCGCCCGCGATCAACTTGGAGGCGGAGGGGCGCTAGATGACGGCGCTGGCGCCGGCGTGGACGTTCCGCCGCTGCTCGGCGGGGCAATCCTGCAAGCAAACTCGTGCGCAGCTTGGACAAACGCAGGAGATGCCTTGACTTCATCATTGCATATCTTGAACTCGATCTTGCTAGCCGCGCCGAGTTGTGCAACGCCAGCCGCGTCTATTTGGGCTGTAACGGTCTCAGCAAAGAATATGTGCCACATCAAATGCTGGGGATGGGCCTTGCCATACGCTAACGCTTCAGCCTGTACTCTGTTCTGGACTTGAAGGCCGGAGGATTCAATCCCGGCACCGCCTTCGGTGAAATTGCCTCCGTGTATCGTGACTGGCTTGGCATCCGCAAGAATAAACACCGTGGGGCACCGCGTGTAGCGCAAGCTGTCCGAAAGGCTACTAAAGATCAGAGCGAAAACAGCCTCCTTGTCACCGGCGAAGGCGAAAAGGTTGGGCACGGCTGGGCCGTTGGCTGGTGGGAGGTGGGTCTGCGTTGTCTTGACACCGTTGAAACGGTCGGTGGTTGCGGTCGTATAGCGGTAGCCGCCGCCAGGAGGAAAGCACTGCGCCTCGACGCTGCTTGCCAGCGCGAGGGACAGGGCGAGGGACAGGGCGAGGGACAGGGCGAGGGACAGGGCGAGTGCAAGCAGCAGCTTGGGCATTCACTTCCTCCTTCCCCGACTTTAAGGGCTTGTCCGTTTCCACAATGCCAGCGCGACTACTCAGAACCAATCTTAGTACCATCGGCGAAGAGAATCTGCTTGGGCAACCATACAACCTTGAGATCGGTGAGTTCCGCATCCTTAAACCGCCGATGCTCCTCCATGAACTGGTTGTAGTTGATGGTGCCGATCCAGGTCGCCTTCTCGCCCGCGTTCACAGGGTCTGTGATCGTGAGGCTGGATGCAAAAACCTCCTTGTCGAACAAGTCTGTGAAACGAACGCGTCCGGTGAATGCACGAATTCTCTTTGCCGAGCTGTTCTGGTAGGCGCACTTGATGACAATATGGTCCTGATAACGCCCCGACATAGCATTCGAGGGGAGGAAGCTCTTCTCGTAGACTGTGAATGTGATAGCCTTACGGAGTTCCGCGGCGAGGGCCTCTTCCTTTGCTTTGGCCTCTTTTGCCAGGCGATCCTGATCGTCCTTTTCCTTCTTCGCCTTTTCCTCAAGATCACGCTCAATCGCGATGAGTTCGGCGACCGTCTTGCCGACAGGAGACGGAGCCTTCTGGCCGAGTGCCGCGCCCATGCTAGTTCGTAACGAGTAGGAGTAGAGGAGGCCTGCCTCCTCGACAGTGAGGCCTTTCAAGGGTTTGAGGTCATCCATGAAACGATCCTTGTTCGCCTCTGTGATTCGGTATTGGCGCGGATCCTTCGCGCAGGCAGCGATGACGAGGACTACGAGAAGAGCGACGAGAGCTTTTAGCAGCAGCTCAGTGGCTTTCTTCGGCGACATTACCCTGCCCCCCAAAGGTACGCGGAGCTCGCCCGCCAGTGTCTGCGCCGCGCTGGATTGTGCCGCTATTGTAGCAGGTGCGCTGATCTGGTCGACAAGCCCATTGCATTATTGCTCTATCCGGATATCTTGTTCTCAGGGGAGGCGATCACCTCCCCGCTTTTGCGGCGGGTCATGGCGGCACCGATGTCGCCGGAGACGCGATCGGCGGCAGCGCGCAGGGGATCGTCGGCGAGGTGCCGCTGAGGTGCGTGGCGCTGCCTGAAGGTTACTGGTTCGGGAGGCTCTGGGTTTGACAGCTTCCGTGGACACTCCGATGCCTTCGTTGTCCTCTGTAACCTATTTATTTTGTTTGGTTTAGCTGGTCAATCCGGCATGACTTTGATCGGCCGTGATTTCGCCTCATGTCTCGCCCGGGAGGCAGGTGCTGCCCGTTCGCCGTCGTAAGTCATTGATTCCATTGGTATCCTCAGCGGGATTCGAACCCGTCCTGCCATCCTGATGGGAGCGGATCGGTCTGACTGGACGTGTTCTACCGCCCCAGGCCCAGGTCGTGGCTTCGACCCAGGTCGAGGGTCCGGTCGATGCCGTGTGCTACAGCGCGCACGGCCAGGTTCACCGGCATCGCCACCTCCGGCGGTAGGAGGAGGAGGGCGCTGTCGACGGCCGCACTGCCCATGCCACGGATGGCGGTCTCGATGGCGTTCTGGGCACCGCGCGAGGCTTGCTGGTAGGTCCGGAGCGTGGCCGTGACGCGCGCCAGCTCGCTCCTGATCTGGGCGGGGCTTGGGATGCGCGAGGACAGAGCTCGATCCTGGTCTGCGCCCGGCAGTCGGTGGTCGGCAGTCCTGGCCTGCGGCTGGGAATGGAGGCCTGGGCTGGTGAGCTGCTGGGCCTGGGCGCGAAACGCTCGCTTGGCTGCATGGAGACCCCCGACGGCTCGCTGGTAGGCGTCGAGGCGGCCGGTCAGGGTCGGCACGCCGTGGATGGCCTGCGTGCGCTCACGGTTGGACGCGCCGAGGAGCGCGCGGCCTTGAAGGTCGCCGTAGAGGCGGGCCTCTCCCTGGCGGAGGCGAGCGGGAGCCTGAGGGTCGCGGAGCAGACTGTGCAGGGCCTTGGTGGGATCGGCATAGACCCGGTCTGCTGCCTGAGCGACCGAGCGCCGGGCCTCGACGATTCGCAGCCGCGCCCTGCGGAGATCCGACAACGCCGCCAGGGCCTTGCCGAGCGGGCGCTCTTCGAGGGTCGCGCTGTGGGTCTTGGCGGCGAGGTCCTGCAGGCGGGCCGCCGCGCGGCGGAGCTCGGCCGCGGCGTAGTCGCTGGCCAGGTCCTTGTGCCCGGTGCGCGAGAGGGACTTGTCGAGGTGCTCGCGGCTGGGGAAGGTCGCGCGGTCGGCGAAGAGGTCGACGCGGTCGCGGTGGCGGGTGAGCGCGACGCTCGCGGCGTGGCGCTTCATCCGTGGGTCTGCGAGGACGTAGACGCGATCGACGGTGGCGCCCTCGGACCTGTGCGCAGTGACGGCATAGCCGTGCGCCACCGATCTGTGCCGGACCGGATCGAAGGCCACCGCGCGGCCGTTGTCGAGGCGGACTTCGATGCGGCGAGGTTCCGCGGCGATGACGGTGCCCAGGGCGCCGGCGCGCACGCCGTGGTCGGGAGCGGCTTCGAGATTGGCGACGGCTCGGCCTTCTCGGTCATCGCGCAGGAAGACGATACGGTCGCCGCGAGCGAGCTCGGTGCCGCCGGCGCGGACAGCGGGACCGATCTCGCCCGCGGCCTGGCGCTCGGCCCGAACGGCGTCGTTGAGCTGCGCCACGTCGGTGTGGCTCTGGGCAAGGATGAGCTGGGAGCCGGCCGGGTCCTGGCGCCGGTCACGCGCGTGGGCGGCAAGGAGCTCGGCGCGCGCGGCGTCGCGGTTGTCGGTCCAGTGGAGGCAGCCGGCGGCCGCGCAGCGGTCGAGGGCGGAGGCCATCTGGCCGCCCGCCGGCGTGGATTGCCAAGACTGGCGATCGAGGGGGCCGGTGCCGGCGAGCTGCTCCGAGGCGGCTGGCTGGCAGAGCTCGGGCTGGCGGCCGAGCGGGTCGAGGCGGGCGCTCGGGTAGTGGTCGAGCAGGCCGCGAAAGGCGTCGCCGGCGCCGATCGCCTGGAGCCGCTCGGGATCGCCGAGCAGGACGACCTTGGCGCCGCGATCCCCGGCGTCGGCGAGGATGCCGCCGAGCCGCCGCACGTCGAGCGATCCCGCCTGGTCGAGGACGAGCACGGAGCGCGCATGGAGACGCTCGGCGCCCTCCGACCAGGCGCGCTCGAGGCTCGCGAGGGTGCGGGCAGGGACGCCGGTCTCGGTCTGCAACGTCGCCGCGGCCTTGGCGGTCAGGGCCGCGCCGCGCACCTCGTAGCCGTGGTCCTGGTAGGCGGCGGCGATCGCACGCGCAACGGCGATCCTGTCGTGGCCGGGGGTGTCGCCGCCGACGACCTGGGCGAGGTCGGAGGTCGTCGTGGCGTGAAGGACGGCGGCGCGCTGCTCGGCGGAGAGCTCATAGGCGAGCGGCTCGCCGGCAGCGGGCGCCTGGCTCAGGACCGCAGGATCGAGGCGGAAATGGTCCCGCGACGAGAGGCGCGTCGCGGCCGCGAGGAGGCGGGCTTCGGCGTCGAGGTAGTCGCGGGCGGTGTAGCGGGTGGCTCCGCTGGCGTCCTTGCCGAGGTCGAGGACGCGGTCGGAGCGCAAGGTCTCACCGACCAGGGCGACGCTGTCAGGTTGGTAGAACACGGCGCGGCGCAGGTCTGCCGCGGTGAACGTGGCGCGAGTCTCGGTCAGGCGATCGAGCAGCTCTGCGGCGCGTTGCTCGAGGCTGCCGCTGGGTCGCTGGTAGAACGCTTGTCCCGGTACCAGGACGGTGGGCGGCTCGGGGTCCACCTGGCGGTGTTCGTCGAAAGTCTCGCCGAAGCGCCGGGCAAGCTTCGGACCGGAGAGCGATCGGTCCACGCGCGAGAGGGATGCGAAGCGCGAGCCGTCGGTGACGAGGAGTCCTGAGCTCCTGGCCGCGGGTTCGAGACGGAATCCACGAGCGGCGAGGCGCGCTTCGAGGTCGCCCCAGCCGGTGGCATCGGCGAAAGCGGCGGCGGCCTGGTCGCGGACACGATCGGCCAGAGGCTGCTCGCCGCTGCGCAGGGCCTGCTGATAGGCGCCGGAGGTGATCTTCGGTGCGGGCAGGTCGCTGCTGGCGCCGCAGATCAAGCCGTACTCGACCTCGATGCTCCGGATGGCGCCGCTGGCCTTGATAAGGTCGTTCTCCTTTTCCCACGCCCGGCCGTCGTCGCCGACGCGGTTGACGACCACATGGACATGCTCGTGGTTGGTATCGCGGTGAGCGATTACCAGCGCCTGGTGGCGGCCGAGACCCAGCCGCTGAAGCAACAAATCGACGACGTGGTTCCACTGTTCTGGGCTGAGGTGCTCGGCGGGGTGCAGGCTGAGGCCGAAGTGGTAGACGGGCTTCTCGGCGCGGGGATGATGGCTGGCATGAGCGCGCATGACCTGGGCAGCGCGGGCTGGGACGTTCACGCCGTCGAGGTTGCGACAGGAGGTCCAAGCGACGCGGTCGGGGTTGAGGGCGTCGCGGGGACCCTCGGTGAGATAGGCGATCAGCCCGCCGAAGCTCTTGAGGAGACCCGTGCGGGCGCCGCCTGCCGAGCGGCGGCCACCCTTGAAGACGATCATTCGCGAGGGTCTGAGACTCCGGCCGCATCAGCCCGGAGCAGCGCGTCGCGCAGCGAACGGAGCTCGTCCATGACCGCAGCGACGGCGTGCATGAGATCAGGCGTGAGCACGATGCCACCGCTGGCCAGTTGGACCAACTGGTTCAGGCTGCTACCGACTTGGTTGACGGCCACGATGGCAGAGCGGGCGAGAGGCCGGCGCGCAATGGGCTTGAAGCCAAGAACCAACTGGCGGATGAAGCCGGAGAGCGTCAAGCCGCAGGCGCGCGCATGCTCGTCGAGAGCCTCGAACTGTTGCTCCGTGAAATAAGCGCGGAGCGTGCGCGTGAGCTTGGCGGAGGCGTCTCCAGGCGAAGGCGCTTGAAACAGTGCCGGAGGCTTCGAGGCGCCCTCGGCCGCACGCAGCGCCTGGAGGCGGATCCAGGCCGAACGAGGCATCGTCAAGGAGTCGGCGGCAGCGACAATGCGGCGCAGCTCATCGGGGGAAAGGCGGACGTAGAGCTTCTTGCTCTTGGCCATGGGTGACTCCCAATCTCGAGCCGAAGCCAAGACGGCGGATCACGGCGAGGCGACAATCCGGCGATCTTGCTGCGGACGCTACCAGGCGAGAGTACAGGGCGATGCGAATCAAGTCAAGCACATAACATGGTCAGACCATTAGATCACAGAACCGCCTGGGGGACGAGCGAAGCCGCGCGGGACCACCCTGCCGGCGGTCGGCCACACCGCGGGTTCGGCGGCGCGGCTTACTCGGAGCGCACCGCGACCAGAGGATCGACGGAGGCGGCGCGATGGGCGGGGACGACGCTCGCGGCGACGGCCACCAGCGTGATCCCGGCCACCGCGGCGGCGAAGGCCGCCGGATCGCTTGGCTGAAGGCCGAAGAGCTGCGAGCGCAGCAGGCGGGCGCAGGCGACGGCCAGCGGTGCGCCGACGACCGCTCCGGCGAGGCACGTGCCCAGGCTCGCGCGCAGCACCATCCATTGGATGTCGAGGCGCTGCGCGCCGAGGGCCATGCGAACGCCGATCTCGGCGGTCCGCCGGCCGACGCGGATGGCCAGGGTGCCGAAGAGGCCGGTGGCCACCAGTCGGCCCGGACCTGCGGCGCCGCCTGGGCCTCCGACGCGGGGATCGAGGCGCCGGCTGGCCGCTCAGCCGCCCGCGCGCAGGGCCTCTTGCGGGTCCACTCGCGCGGCGCGGCGCGCCGGCAGGTCGCAGGCGAGGAAGACCGCTGCCAGGAGGAGCAGGGGCGCCGCGGCGAAAGCGAGGCCGTCCCGCGTCGAGACGCCGTACAAGAATCCGGCGAGCAGGCGCGACAGGGCGAGGGCGGCGAGCGAGCCCAGGCCCAGGCCGATGCCGGCCAGCAGCATCCCCTCCCCGACCACCAGGCGGCGCAGGCGCGCCGGCGAGGCGCCGAGGGCGAGGCGCACTCCCAGCTCGCCGCGCCGCTGGCTCACCCCGTAGGCAAGGATGCCGTAGACGCCGACCGCCGCCAGCGACAGGGCCAGCCCGGCGAGAGCGCTCATCAGCCCCATGAGGAGGCGCGCCTGGGCGGTCGACTCTTGGAGGATTCCGGCAAGCGAGTGTTCGGCACCCAGGGCCAGGGCCGGGTCCAGGTGCCTGACCTCGGAGCGGATCGCCGCCGCCAGGCGGGCCGTGTCGGCGTCGCCGCGCACCACCACCTCGAGGTTGCGATAGGGGAACTGCGTCTGGACGAAGAAGACGGCCGGCTCGACCGCGCCGGCGAGGCCGTGGTTCTTGACGTCGGCGACCACGCCGACGACTTCGAATTCATGGCTCTTCGTCAACGCGCGGCCGAGCGGACCGATGCCCGTGGTGCGTGACAGCAGGACCTTGCCGACCGCCTTGCCGTCCGGCCACGCGAGGCGTGCCAGCTCGCGATTGACGACGACGACCGGCCGGGAGCGGTCGGTGTCCCCGCGGTCGAACGCGCGCCCCGCCAGGAGCGGGATGCCCATCGCGCCGAAGTAGCCGGCGGTG
>Ga0210384_10005583_pt1 | contig 13634 bp, 11 predicted proteins | sample IncBWH2MmetaG_FD_160574 | JGI IMG/M metagenome (GOLD analysis project Ga0210384, IMG submission 160574) | Forest soil microbial communities from Barre Woods Harvard Forest LTER site, Petersham, Massachusetts, United States - Inc-BW-H-2-M | ecosystem: Environmental > Terrestrial > Soil >...
GATTCCAGGCGACCACCAGCGGTGCAGCAATGCCAAAACTGGAGTACGTTCCTACCACAATCCCCACTACCAGAGCAAAGGAGAATGCACGAAGCACCTGGCCGCCCATCAGGAACAGAACGAGCACGGTGAGGAAAGTCAATCCACTCGTTAGTATGGTCCGGGAAAGAGTCTGGTTGATGGACTTGTTCACCACATCCGGAAACGGCTCGCGGCGCAGCAAACGATTGTTCTCCCGGATGCGGTCGAAGATGACGATGGTATCGTTCATCGAATATCCAACCAGTGTGAGCAGCGCCGCGATCACCGTCAGCGATATCTCGAAATGCAGCAGCGAGAAAAATCCCAGAGTGATCAAAACGTCGTGAAACACCGCCAAGACCGCGGCTGCCCCGTAGACCAACTGGAATCGGAAGGCAATATATACCAGCATGCCTCCCAAAGCATAGAGGGTAACGTAGATTGCCTGGCGGCGAAGCTCGCCGCCAACTTTGGGGCCGACGATCTCCGTACCGACAATGGTGAACGAGCCCAGGCCATAGTTAGCTTTTAACGCTGAAAGCACCGCCGGGGTAACCCCGTCTGCCTTCGCGAGGTCATCGAAATTCGTGAGTACCCCTTTGCTCTTTGTGTCGCGATAATCCAGGATCTTTTTGGAAAGCTGCTGGTAACGGTCCCCGGCGTTGGTCGAGAGCAGAAGAGGATCGTGTTGGGTGAGGAAAGCGGTGAGGGAGGAAAGCGTAGCGGAATTGAAGTCGGCCTTGGAAGAGCTCGCTGTTCCGTAGATCGCGTTCAGCGCATGGATCACCTGGATCTTGCTGGCATCGCCGGCTTCGTCGCCCAGGTTTTTCTGCTCGACGAAGATAAGCACTTCGTTCGAGTTGGGGTTGGCGATGTCGCTCACGGACTGGATCTCCGTATTTCCAATACCTTGGGCCGTCAGGCCGCTGCGAATCTTGTCGATATTGGGGGTCTCGGCGAAGCGCACATCCACATTGGTGCCACCCTTAAAATCGATGCTGTAACGAAGTCCGCCATGCAGAAAGATGGAAGTCCAGCCAGCAATCAGCAGAATGCCGCTAAGGGCATAGAAATACTTGGCTTTGCCCATCCAGTCGATGTTGGGCTCTTTGAATAGCTCGATCATGCGGCTTTGTACTTCCCTTCCTTAGACTCCAGCGTGTGTGGGTTTGTTCCCACAGCCTCCCAGCCCAGCTTGGGAGTCTCTGCCTGAGATGGCTACCACTCTCTGGTTTCGTTCCAACAAATCTTTGGCCCTATAGGTCCTAGTACCGCCTAGATGCTCAATTCGCTCTGGCGGTCCATGTTTGCCAGGTGATACTGGAAAATCGTCTTGGATACATAGATGGCGGTGAAGACGTTGGCGATCAAGCCGATCGTCAGGGTAATGGCAAAGCCCTTGATAGGACCTGTTCCGAAGAGAAAAAGAAAGAACGCGGAAACCACCGTCGTGACGTGCGTGTCGATAATGGTAAGGAAGGCTTTGTCGAAGCCCGCTTCGACGGCGGAAGCCGCCGATTTGCCGTTACGCAATTCCTCACGAATACGCTCGAAAACGAGGACATTGGAATCCACGCCCATACCGATGGTCAGGATCACGCCAGCGATGCCCGGGAGGGTGAGCACGGCGCCAAAGAAAGCCAGCGCAGCAAGCAGGATGACGAGGTTCAGGATCAGCGCGAGAACCGCGTTGCCTCCCGAAAGCCGGTAGTAAAAGAGCATAAAAATCATGACCACCAGCAAGCTCAGAACCGAGGCTTGCACGCCGTGGCGGATGGAGTCCGCTCCGAGGGACGGGCCAACGGTGCGCTCTTCGAGATACTTGATCGATGCCGGAAGCGCTCCTGCGCGCAATACCAACGCTAGATCATGCGCGGATTCCTGGCTAAAACTGCCTTCGATCACGCCGGAATCATCGATGCGAGCGTTGATCACCGGCGCGGAATAGACGCGATGATCGAGCACAATGGGCATGTCCCGGCCGATATTCTGCTGCGTGAAGGGGCCAAAGCGGCGGGCCGCATCGGGAGAGAGGGTGAAGTTCACGGACCATTGTCCAGGGTTGTTGGTATTGCGGTTTTCCGTGGCGCTGCGCAGATCGGCGCCGGTGACGATGGCCGAGCGGCTCACGACATACCAACCCTCTCCCTCCTCCGGCGCGCCGGAAGTGGTGCGGCTTTGCGGACGCCCGGGTAAAAGTTCTGTACCGGGCGGCAAGACGCCGCTGTGCTTGCTCAATGCTTCAGTTTGCGAACTGTACACCACCGGATCCTCGAGTAGCCGCAATTCAAGTTGGCCACCAAGCTGGATGACCTGTTTCGCGCGCGTAGGATCGCCCTCGCCGGGCAGTTGCACAAGAATTTCGTTGCTGTTTCGTCCGCCGCGAAGCTGGATGGTCGGCTCGGTCAGACCGAGGGCGTTGATGCGCCGATCGATGGTTTCAAGCGACAGCGTCATGGTGTTTTCTTGAATTTGCGCGATGGCCGCGCCCCGGAGAGTGAGCGTGTAACCGGAAGGATCGCCCGCGGTGGGCGACATGTCCCAGAAGTTAGCGAATTGCTGATTCACGTAGTCGCGGAATTCCGAGAGCCGCGCGGAATCCACGTTGCGCACGAGGAGGTGCGTGTCGTCTACACGGCGCACTTCATCGTAGTGAATGTTCTTGCTGCGCAGCCACGTGGTAACGCGCTCGACCATCCGGTCGGTCTCTTGCGCGATGGCTTCCTGCGTTTGCACTTGCAGGACCAGGTGCGTACCACCCTGCAGGTCGAGGCCGAGTTTGATCTGGCGAGAGAAGTTATCTTTCAACTGCGCGACGGACGTGGGAAACGTGGGCAGCCCCACAAGACCATAGATGCAGCCGAGAATGACGAGAACGATGAACAGCGCTTTCCACTTCAGATTAGGGTTCATGGTCAGAGAGTTAAGCGCACGCTCTGGCCGCGGACGGGTTTATTTCGCATCTTCCGATGCCTCCACCTGCGCAATCGCCGAGCGGGCGATGCGGATTTTTACCTGGTCGGCGATTTTGAGGATGACTGTGTCGCCGTCAATGCCATTGATGGTGCCGTAGATGCCGCTGTTGGTGACCACTTTGTCGCCGGATTTCAGCGCGGCGATCATGGCCTGCACCTTTTTGCGTTGCCGCTGCTGCGGCAGAATCAGCATGACGTAGAAGATGGCCATCACCACGACCATCATTACGAGCGGATTGCCGAGCAGACTGGCTGGTCCTGAAGCCTGAAACAGAATCGCTGCCATCATCGTCAAGGGCTCTATCGTTCCTTTCACCAATTTCGGGCCGGCCCAGCTTCACTAGAGACGGAATCAGCCGGGCGGGTTCCACTTCCCCGCTCTCACAGTCTGCCGGATTCTCTCCTCGTGTTGCCGCGCAGGTCTCCCCAGCCCAGCCGGGGCGCACTTGAAGAATCTCGGACGCTATTCCGGACGTACGTTCAGGCCGGGCCTACAGCATAGCGTGCATGCATCTCAGATGAGAAATTCGCTAGGTTCCCAAACTCGATAGCCTCGCGGATTTGCCGCATTAAGTCAAGGTAAAAGTGGATATTGTGGTGGGTGGCCAGGATCGCCGCAGTGAGTTCTCCGGCAGCGAAAAGATGACGAAGATAGGCGCGCGTGTAGCGGCGGCAAACGGAGCAGGAGCAGTTCGCATCGGGCGGCCGCTGGTCCCGGGCATAACGCGCGTTCTTGATGAGCACGCGGCCCTCGCTCGTATAGAGACACGCGTGACGAGCGGCGCGCGTCGGCAGCACGCAGTCCATCATGTCGATGCCCAGAGAGACGTAGTCGACGAGCTGCTCGGGCTTTCCGACGCCCATCAGATAGCGCGGGCGGTCGCAAGGCAGGAGCGCGGTCACTTCGCTGGTCATCGCGCACGTCAGCGCATGCGGTTCGCCGACAGCGAGGCCGCCCACGGCGTATCCGGGGAAATCCAATGCGAGGAGTTGCTCGGCGCTCGCGCGTCGCAGATCAGCGAAGGTAGCGCCTTGCACGATGCCGAACTGCCATTGCAGAACTTCGCCGTTCCGGCTCGCTTCGTCGAGGAAGGCTTTTCTCGCGCGCCCAGCCCATTGCGCGGTGCGCTTAACCGCCGCTTCGGCTTTCTCGCGCGGCGCAGGGGTCTCGATGCACTCATCGAGCACCATGGCGATGTCCGAGCCGAGGGCCAGCTGAATCTCCACGGCTTTTTCCGGCGTGAGCATGTGCTCCGAGCCATCCACATGCGAGCGAAAGCGCACGCCTGCGTCGCTAACTTTGCGCAATTCGGCGAGACTGAACACCTGGAAGCCGCCTGAGTCGGTAAGAATCGCGTGCGGCCAGGACATGAACCTGTGCAACCCGCCGAGTTTGCCGACAGCCTCGTGCCCGGGACGCAAGTACAAATGGTAGGTATTGGAGAGAAGGATCTCGGCGCCCAGCTCTTCGAGCGCCTCATTGCGCAGGCCCTTCACCGTGGCCTGCGTACCCACGGGCATGAAGCACGGCGTCTCCACCGCCCCGTGCGGGGTGTGCAAAACGCCGCAGCGCGCCCCGGCCGGGTCGGTCTTGATTACTTCAAACGAAAAACTCACTCTCTGAGTGTATCAGGAGAAGACGAACGCAACTCCCACGCGGCACACCACGTAGGCCGCCCACACGCCGAAGGCAATCATATAAGGCTTCCCGCCCTTGAGCTTTTTCGGATTCGTAGCCGCAAATCCGATGGCGATGAGAACCAGCGTCCAGAAAGTAAAGACGTCAAATGATTTGCAGAGCGCGACAAGCCATTTAGCCGAATCATCGGGCAAAACGGCCGCGATATTTGTGGCCACCGGATTTTCCAGGTCCACCGTTCCAGGCGCCTTCAGATAGAGCACCAGCAAAAAGAGAGGGCTGCTGATGAGCCCAGTCATGAATGCGTGCGAAGTTATCGCCAGGGCGGTCGTGAAATTCGTGCTGACGCCGCCAAGTAGCGCGTAAGCCCCCCACATCACTAGAGCGAAAACGAGCGCGCCGATGATGGGACCCAGCAGACCAACCGCATACGTGAAGATCGGCGAGAATTTGGCGCCGCCTTCGATCCGCTGCTCCTTCTGCGCGGCTGATAGTTGGGCCGCCTGGGGACTCTTCTCGATTTGCTGGCTCATGAATTCGCGCCAGTTGGTCCGCTGATTGATGCCAAAACTGACCGCCAAGCTCAAGAGTGTCAGCAGAGCGATCGCTAAGACCCATCCGGGCTTTCTGACAATATCTTCAAACGTTTTCTGCGGCGAAAACAAGACGCCGAAGACGCGGCTGATCGCGCTCATCTGGGGCTGCGGCTCTGGCGCAGCCTGGGAAACGGCAGTTGTCGTGGCCATCGGAAAATCCTCCACTCGAGGTTGGGATTACTCTCTGTCAAGACTTTACGCAGGGACCCACCCAGATATTTCAAGGTGCGGATTCTAGCCTATTCGGGCCAAGGTTGACAGAACGAGGTTGCCGCATCGTCGGGCTGCGGGCGCCTCCCGGGCCCAGGGGGGACCTGGCGAGCTAGCGCGAGGGCAAGGACGGCACGGCGGCAAGCAGTTCCCGGGTATAGGCGTGTTCCGGCTGGTGAAGGACTTGCTCGGCGGGCCCGACCTCTACGAACTGGCCCGCACGCATGACGGCGATACGCGTCGCCAACTGCGCCACAACCGGCAAGCTGTGGGAAATCAAGAGGTAGGTGAGGCCGAACTCGCTTTGCAGCTCCTGCAGGAGCAACAAAACCTGCGCGCCCACGGAAACGTCCAGCGCGGAAACGGGTTCGTCGGCAACAACAAGCTTTGGCCGGAGAATCAGAGCACGGGCGATGCCGATCCTCTGCCGCTGCCCGCCGGAAAACTCGTGGGGATAGCGCTTCAGGGCCTCGGCTGCCAGACCCACGCGTTCGAACATCGCCGCGGTGCGCTCGTGCTTCTCCGCCTTGCCCAGCTCCGGATGATGGATCGCCAGCGGCTCGCCGACAATCTCTCCAACCCGCATTTTCGGGTCGAGAGAGGCAAAGGGGTCCTGGAATACCATCTGCATTTGTCGCCGCTCACCGCGAAGCTCGGCGCCCCGCAAAGCCAGAAGATCTTTCCCTGCAAAACGAAGCTCGCCGGAGTCCGGTGCGATGAGCCGCACGAGCATCCGCGCCAGGGTGGTTTTTCCGCAGCCACTCTCACCGACCACGGCGAATGTTTCGCCGCGCTCGACCGCCAGGCTTATGCCGTCTACCGCCGTAAACCGCGGCCCTTCCGCTTCGTTGGAAAACACGCCGCCGCCGCGGCGGTAGGATTTTCGCAGGTCGCGCGCTTCGAGCAGGATTTCCCCGGTGTGCGCTGCCGTCTGCTGGCTTGGCATCTCGGTTGTTACACCAGAACGCAACGCGCGGTGTGGCTCGGGTCAGCGGCCCGGAGATCAGGCACCGCGGCCACACACTCCGCACGGCGCCAGGAGCAGCGCGGTTCAAAAGCGCAACCGGGCGGCACGGCGGTCAACTGCGGAACGGAGCCCGGAATCGGCGACAGCTTGCCTCGCTCCAGTGTGGGCGAAGCGTTCAGCAAACCTTGCGTATACGGATGACGGGGCGACGCCAGCACTTGACGCGCCGGGCCTTCCTCGATAATGCGCCCTGCGTACATCACGGCGACACGATCCGCGACCTGCCGAACGACGCCCAGATCGTGCGTGATAAAGAGCAAGCCAAGCCGCAGTTCGCGCCGCAGACGGTCTAGCAGATGCAAAATTTGCTTTTGCACGGTGACGTCGAGCGCAGTGGTCGGTTCGTCGGCAATCAAAAACCGCGGCCCAGCCGCCAAAGCCATGGCAATCATCGCGCGCTGGCGCAGGCCGCCAGAAAGCTGATGAGGAAATTGCTCCGCGCGAACTTCGGGTTCGGGAATCGCCGCGCGGCGCATCGCCTCCGCCGCGCTGCGTTTCACATCCCGGGCGGCCAGGCGCGATCCATGCGCGCGAATCGCTTCTTCAATCTGCCGGCCGATGCGCATTACCGGATTCAGCGAAGTCATCGGCTCCTGAAACACCATCGCAATTTCGCCGCCGCGGACGGCCCGCCATTCCCGCTCGTTCAAGGCCAGCAAGTTCTTCCCTACAGCAACTCCCGGTTCGCGAGCGCTACTCTCTTTTACCTCCTTAGCCTCCTCTACCTCATTTCGATCGTGGCCCAGCAACGCTTCGCCTTTCACTCTCGCTCCCGGCGGCAACAATCCCATCAACGCCAGCGCCAGCATGGTCTTCCCGCTGCCGGATTCGCCAACCAGCCCAAGCGACTCGCTGGCATCGATGTGCAGCGACACCTCGTTCACGGGCCGTACCCAGCCTGCGGGGGTTGGCAATTCCACGGTCAGTCCTCGCACTTCCAGTAAAGAGGTCACCAAACCATCTTAGTGCTGAATTTCGGAACTCCCAACGCGAAACTGTCCGCTTGTGCTCTTGAAACGGGCATCGCGGGTTTATCGTCGGTCCAGCGGAATGACGAACTTCAAGGCCGTGTGCGTTGCGGAAAAGCCGACGACCTTCACGTCTTTCAATCCTGTTTTTCGCCCGGCAGCGATCACGTCGTTCTCCGTGATGCTCTCTTGCCCCTTCGGATAAACAATCCAAAGCCCGGTAGCGCCTTCGAGAGACTTCCGAATCTTGGCGACCGAAGAAAGCTCTGCGAGCGAATCGGCTGCAAAGAAAACCAAATCGCATTCCGCGGCAACCTTATCTTTGGTCACCGAACCCGCAAGCGGTTTGACCTCCTCGAAAAAATCCGCCGCGAAGTTGCCGAACACAGAAATCTTTGCTCCGGGTTTCACGCCAATCTTTTCGATGCGCGATTTGGGATGAAGTATCTTCTCGCGCCACTTCTCCGCTGTAGGCCCCAGTTCGAACACTGCCCACCCGTCCGCGGTCTGTAACCGCAGTTCGCCTTCAACCGCTTTCACCGACTTGATCGAAGCAAACGGAATCTTCAGCCGAAAGCCGCCGCGAAAGAGAATTTCGCTGGTTTCCAGCAGCGCCTTCCCTTCGGACACGTCCTTCCCAACTCGCGCCGTGCATTTCACTTCGTTTCCCATGAGGCCTCGCTTTCGATTCCCAGATGTAAACCGTCCGCTTCTCCGCCCGCAAATCCGCCCGCCTACAATAGTAAGCTATAGGGCTCCATGGCAACCGCAACGACAACCCGTGTGGATTGGAAGCTGATCTGGGCACAGCCCGGCTTCCGTTATTTCTTTCTGGCCATGTTCGTCTCGCTCTTCGGCAGCGGCATGAACTTCGTCGGCGTGAGCTGGTACATCATGGCCGCCACGCACTCCACGGTGAAGGTCAGCCTGCAAGTCATCGTCGTCACGCTGCCCGGCTTGTTCATTCCCTTTTTAGGCGGTGTGCTCATCGACCGCTTTGACCGCCGCTATCTTGGTGTCTCCCTGGACATCGTCCGCGGCTTCTTTGTTCTAGCCACCGCGTATATCGCCTGGAGCGGCCATCTCCAACTCTGGCATCTCTACGCCATGACGCTGATCACCGGCGTGGGCTCCGCCATGTACTGGGCCACCGTCAACGCCCTCGTGCAGGAAGTCATTCCGCCGAGCCAGTTCACCGGCGCCAATGCCGCCGTTCTCGTCGGCGTGCAAAGTGGCATGCTCATCGCTGGCTCTTTCGTCGGCTTCCTGTACGACCGCGCCGGGATCGCGGGAATCCTGTTCATCGACGGCCTGACCTACTTCGCCTCCGCGTTCTGCCTCTATTGCGTCCGCAGCGGTTACGTCTCTCCGCGTGAGCATCTGAAATACCCGCGCGAATATTCCGAAGCGACCGAAGCCACCGCCGAAGCTCTGGCATCGGGCGAAAATCCCGAAGTTGCCGAAGCTGGCCTCTCTCTGGCTGTCTACGCCGATCTCAAGGAAGGCTTCGCCTATCTCAAACAACAGCCGTTGGTGCGCGCCTTGGGAGTCACGCACTCGATCATGATGGCCGGCGTCGTCAGCGGCAACGTCGTGCTCGTCGCCCTGGTGAATGACATCCTGCACGCCGGGGCGCGCGGCCTCGGCTTTCTCGAAGCCGGCTGGGCTGTCGGCGCCATCACCGGCGGCCTCATCGCCAGCCAGCTGCGCGGCTCGCTGCGGATGCCGCTCTACGTCGCGGCTTGCGCCGTGCTGGCCGTCGGCCACATGGCCACACCGTTTGTCGTTTTTCTCGTGGGAGCAGTGGTGATGCAGGCTCTGTTTGGACTTTGCCGAGCCGTCGGCGGTGTCACCGCCCAGTCGGGGTTAATGTCCATCGTCCCGCGCCACTTCATGGGCCGCACGCAATCCGCCATGGCCATCTTCACGACCTGCGTTCAGCTCACGATGAGTATCGCTTTGGGGGTGGTCGCGCAGGGTGTCAGTCTGGTTGCGGGCTACACCTTGCTCGCACTCCTCTACGCAGGCGCCACTCTTTCCGCTTCCCGCGCCCGCCAGTTGATGCCCCGGTTCGGCGCCGAAGATGGTCTGAGGGTTTCTCAGAACTCGGATTAACTATTTCGAAACTTCAGAACCGGCATCATCCGGAGCGTTCTCGGGCGGCCTGAAAGATTTCGAGCAGGTCCCCGGAACAGCGAATCAAGACGGCGTCCGCTGGCAGCTGGATGTCGACGATTGAAGCGGCGTCCTTGCTTCGACGACTGTCCGTATTAAACTGCTGGAAACCATTGCACAGGGAGTGTGAGGAGGTTATGGAAGTTCGCACCATTCAGCCTTTCCTGCACTATTTTGGAACTGTTCGCGAACGCACCATGCGCGTGGCGCGCTGCATTCCGCCGGACAAAATCGAGTGGACTTACGCCCCTGGCAAATTCACCCTCGGTGACATCCTTCGACATCTCGCGGTCGCCGAGCGCTACATGTGGGCTGAAAACGTCCAGTGCCGGCCCAGCCGCTACACGACTCACGGCAAAGAACTCGCCGAGGGATACGGGAATGTGACAGCCTTTATGGAAAAGCTTCATGCCGAGTCGATGGACATCTTCCGGCGTCTCACCGACGCAGACCTTCAGCGAAAATGCAAAACTCCCGACGATGCGTCCATCACCACCTGGAAATGGCTTCGCCTCATGGTCGAACATGAAATCCACCACCGCGGGCAGCTGTATCTGTATTTGGCCATGTTGGACGTAAAAACGCCGCCACTCTACGGCCTGACGTCAGAAGAGGTTCGCGCACGCAGCGTGGTGAAGTGAGGAGCGGCCGAAAGGGACATTGTTTCGACCGCCTGCCTCCAGGTCATCCGGCAGGCTTTGCATCGGGCTCGGCCGCCGCGGCCGGTGGCGTGACAAAACCCTGACCCAGCAGGTCCACTGCCGCTTGGTTTAATTTCGCGCGCATCTGGTAGCGTTCATTCGCGCGCGTGATGTATCTCACGGCGATCTCGACGCCGCCCACGACCGGCTTCACATTGATGGCCGGCGCCGCGGTGAGCGTATGCGCGGTGTCGCGCGAGCGCGTCACGCCCTGCCATTCCTTCTCCGCCTGTTTCGCGGTCTCCGCCGTCGCTTCCTGCACGATCTTCTGGATGGCGTCGACCATCGGATAGGGATCGCGTCCGGCAGGCAAAACCACTTGCAATTCGTCCCACAACCACTGGCCGGAAGTCGAGAAATTGAAATAATGTCCTTCAATCGCAAAACTGTTGGTAAACGTCACGCGCCGCCCGGTGGGATGGCCTGAATCCGTCCAGTTGCCCGTCTCCAGCAGAACGGTATGAAACATGCCAAGCTCAACGACTTCTCCCGTCACTCCGTTAATCTCCACCCAATCGCCAAGCCGAATCCCGTTTTTTCCCATCAGCACAAACCAGCCGAGGAAACCGACAATGAAATCTTTCAGCGCGACGGTAAGTCCCGCGCCGGCCAATCCAAGGACGGTCCCGAGCTGCCTCGGCAGACCGAAAATCACCAGCAGAATCAGCACCACGGCCAGCACCTGGATGCTCACGCGCGTCACCGTTCGCAAGGTCTCCACTTGCCGGCGATCCAGCGCAGTCCTTCCGAGCAGCATTTCCAGCCAGCTGTCGAAAAAGACGCCTATCAGCAGGATACCAAGAATGACGATCACGCCGATCAGGGCGCGGTGAGCTTCCGCTTTCTGTTTCCCGGCGATCAGTTGGATCCACTTGCCATAGTTATCGGCGAGCTGTTTCTGGTCGTCCATCCTTTTGTCGAACGACGACATGGCTTTCTGCCGGGCCGCGCGGATCTTTGTCGCCTTAAGCAGCTCCGCGGAGTCTTCGTGGCTCAGCTTCGATGGAGCCTGCTGGTTCGCCGCGGGCTGATTCGTGTTCGCCTGTCCGTTCGCTGGCGTCGAGCTGTTTTTTCTCGAATCGATCTGCGCTTCGATTTCGTTGTGCCTCGCGGAAAGCAAAGCGGCGGCCGATTCCGCTGCTTGCTTCGCTTGCCACAAGAGAAACTGCTTTTGATGGAGGGTCAGCCATTGCTGGAACCGGTGGATCAATCCGGTTTCGTCCGCGGCGGTGCTGACGTTTACCCGCAAAGCGTCGGTTGCCTCGGAAGAGGCCTTGTGCTCCTGCATCATCGCCTCAATGCGGCTCTTCGGGTCACCCCCTGCGCGTTCTAGATCCGCCTTGGCGTCGTCCACTTCATCCTGATGTTCCTCCTGATGGGCCGTCGCCAGGATGAGCTGATCGTTCAGCGCATCCTTTCTGGCGCCGGTCGCTTTCAGAGCGTCGGCGGTCAAGCGCGCAACCAAAGCGCTATCGGCATCGAGAGCATCTTCGGCACTCTTCAGTCGCCCCTGAATTTCTTTTGCTTGTGCGCTTAAGGCCGGTGGATGCTCTTCCGCATCGCGTTCCGCCGCGGCATACGCCAGATCCATCTGATGATCGGCAAGCCGAAGGGCTTCCTGAGCGAACGGCTGCTCCTCGGGGCTTGTCGGCATTTTGGCCAGACGCTGCGCCGTCAGCAGGTGCGATTGATCCACCAGCGGCCCTTGTGCCGCAGCGCCATTCGCGGGCTTGCCGGCCACCGGCGTTCCCGGCGGCTGCCCCGTGCGCAGCAATCCATACACGCTCGCCGCCAGGAGCGCCACCAATACCAGGGCTAGAATCTTTTGTACCGGTTTCATATTTGTTTTGCGGCTGGGTCCATCATCTTAATATGCTTCAGCGCGGTGACAAACACCTGCTTCGCTGGTTTTCTGCCGTCGTTTCCTTCCCATGCTGCGGCGATATCCGAAACGTCCTGGCTAGGGCTCGGCATGCCGGGCGTTCAGAAAGACCTCTGACTTCGCCCAGTTCTCGATATGACAAACACCGTCGCGTGCCGCTTGCTGGCGCTGGCCCGGGCTCGTAAGCTGATCCGAGAGGACTTCGTGCAGGATTCAAGACTTCCCAGAAGCATTTCTCTGGTGCTCGCAATTTTTGCAGCGATTTATTTTTCTTCCTGTTACCCGCAATTGCCTGAGAATGTCGCGTCCCACTTCAACGGCCGCGGCATCCCCAACGGCTGGCAATCGAAAACGATGTTCTTCGCATTGTTCGTGGGCGCGATTGTGCTTTCGACGGTCCTCGCATTCGGCCTGCCGCGCATCCTGAAGAGTCTGCCCACCCAGCTCATCAATCTCCCCAACAAACAGTACTGGCTCAGCCCGGAGCATTCCCAAGCCACACTCGAATTCTTCAGCACATGGTTCGCCTGGTTGGGCTGCGGGGTCCTCGTGCTCCTCCTCTTTGTGTTCCATTATTCGGTGCAGGCCAATCTGCACCCCGACCACCGCCCCAATCCCGACCAAATGCTCTTTGCCGTCCTCGGTTTTGCCGCCTTCGTGGCCGTGTGGATCACTCGCCTGACAACGCGCTTCGCACGCCTCCCACCGCCAAACGTCGGAAGTTGACGCCGATTCTCCCCGTGCATGGCTTTGGCCGGTGAAGGTTCGAGGACGTCGTTCGCATGCTGGAACAAGAGGGGATAGGCACCGAGTTCAAGCAGAACATCGCGGGCAAAATTGAGGTCGTCTCAGAAGTGCACAGCAAATAAGAACGCCCTCGGCAAAGCCGAAGGCGTCTCTCTAAACAAAGCGCTGGCCGTCCTTCTACAAATAATCCCGCGAGGGTCCCTCCAAAAACGCGCGCAGCTTCCGCGACCGCGACGGATGCCGCAGCTTCCGCAGCGCCTTGGCCTCAATCTGCCGGATGCGCTCGCGCGTAACGGCAAACGACTGCCCGACTTCCTCGAGGGTATGCTCGCTGCCATCGTCCAAACCAAACCGCATCTTGATAACTTTTTCCTCGCGCGGCGTAAGCGTCTTCAAGACCGAAGAGGTCTGTTCCTTCAAATTCAAATTGATCACCGCGTCCGACGGCGAAACCACGGCCTTGTCCTCGATGAAATCCCCGAGATGCGAATCTTCTTCTTCGCCAATCGGTGTCTCGAGCGAAATCGGCTCCTGCGCGATCTTCAAAATCTTGCGCACTTTGGACACCGGAATGTCCATGCGCTTGGCGATTTCTTCCGAAGTCGGCTCGCGTCCGAGTTCCTGCACCAGCTGCCGGCTGGTGCGCACCAGCTTGTTGATCGTCTCGATCATGTGCACGGGAATACGAATCGT
>Ga0210384_10005584_pt1 | contig 13632 bp, 9 predicted proteins | sample IncBWH2MmetaG_FD_160574 | JGI IMG/M metagenome (GOLD analysis project Ga0210384, IMG submission 160574) | Forest soil microbial communities from Barre Woods Harvard Forest LTER site, Petersham, Massachusetts, United States - Inc-BW-H-2-M | ecosystem: Environmental > Terrestrial > Soil >...
CAACCTGTAGTGCTTGTGAAAGGAAGGCGCATCTTAAACGACTTTGACAGCCTTGTGCTCGACCTGCACCCGGCAAATCACTGACCAGGGCCAATATCCACATGGGAAATACCGCAGGAGCGGGCCTGCTACCCGGAAACGGCAATCCGGGGCAAAATAATCCGCGACTTGTGCACGCTTTGGCGCCGCCAGCAACAATTGTTCAAACTTTTCAGTTGAAACTCTGATACTCTTTTATGGTGCTTAGGCAAAATAAAAAAAGCACGACAGGGAAGGTGTAAGCCGGCTCCCGGAAAATCTTGCCGCAAGCCCGGAGAACCTGCTGATCAACGCACCTGCAGCATCGAAGTAAGAAGTCTCACTCAATCTGCTTTGTACCAAGTGTTTTCAACTGACAGGGGAAGATAATGATGCATTATATTTGGATGTTCGTAATCGGTATCGTGGTCGGCGCTATTGCTCGTCTCATCGTTCCAGGCAGCGAACATTTAGGCTTGCTGCTCACCGGGGTGCTGGGCATAATAGGTTCGTTTGTCGGCGGCTTTATCAGCCGCCTGTTCAGCCAGCCGGCGGACGGCGCCTTGGTTCACCCGGCCGGCATCATCCTGTCCATCATCGGCGCCATCATTGTATTGGTCCTGTACAACCACTTCGTACGTTAATCCACGCGGTTTTGCTTATTCAGGGGGGCGTATGCCAATAGTGCTGCCCCCTAGATCTGTTGTTCCTGCGCAGGCGGGAACAACAGCATTGCTCTTAAAGACCTCTGCAGCTCAGTCGGCACCCGGCCCGCCCGGCGCTGCATCCTTAGCCGTTTTCGTCGTCACTTGCGGCGCCCACCAAGCCGGCAACAGCGCCCGCACTTCAGCCCGCCCGAACCTGTCGTCCATCAGGTAAACAAAGCCTGTATCCGACTGCGTGCGTATCACGCGCCCCGCAGCCTGCACCACCTTCTGTATGCCCGGATACAGATAGGTATAATCGTATCCCTTGCCAAACACCGCGTTCATGCGCTGCATGATCTGCTCGTTGACGGGATTCAGCTGCGGCAGGCCCAGGGTCGCGATGAAGGCGCCTATCAGGCGGCTGCCGGGCAAGTCTATGCCCTCGGCGAAGGCGCCGCCCAGCACCGCAAAGCCTACGCCTTCGCTAGCGGCGGTGAAGCGCGCCAGGAACTCTTCGCGCGCGGCTTCCTCCATGCCGCGCGACTGCTCCCAGATCGCGATGCGCGGGTAGCGCTCCTGGAACAGGCCGCTGACTTTTTGCAGATATTCAAAACTGCTGAAGAAGGCCAGGTAATTGCCGGGGCGGCGCTGATACTGCGCCGCTATCAGGTCCGCTATCGGCGCCAGGGACTCGTCGCGATGCCGATAGCGGGTGGAAATATCGCGAACGATCCTCACCTGCAGTTGTGCCGCACTGAACGGCGACTCCACATCGATCCACGGTGTATCTTCCGGCAAGCCCAGCATGTCGGCATAAAAATGCCATGGGCTCAGGGTGGCGGAGAACAGCACCGCAGAGCGCGCGGCGGCAAAACGCGGCGCCAGGAAAGGCGCGGGCACGATATTGCGGATGCAGAGCAGCGCGTTCTTGCGATACGCCGCGCCAGTGCCGGCATCGACATCCTTGATCACGTCGAACAGGGAGTGCTCGGCCAGCGCTTCGGCCAACTGCGCGAACAGCAGCGCATCAAAGTAAAAGCGCAGCAGCTTGCTGTCCTGCGCAATCACATGATGGACAGGCGGCTGCGGCGCACCGCCCAAATCCGCCGGAGCGTTATCCTCATCAATCTCTGCGGAGCCGCCGGCCATGTAGTCGCTGATTGCAGTTGTTGCCTGCTGCAAGGCCTGCAGGAATTTTTCCGCGATCTGCGGATACACCTGGTAGCGCGCGCCCTGCTCCTTGTGCAAGGCATTCCACTGGCGGCCGACCCGGTCCAGGGATTTTTTCAGCGCTACCGGCGCGGAACGGCGCATGATATTGAACTCGGCCTGGTCCAGCTCGGCGCTGTACATCTTGCGCCCGCGCTCGATCAGGTTGTGCGCCTCATCCACCAGCACGCCGACCTTCCACTGATGGAGCTGCGTCATCGCATGCAGCATGGCGCTGATGTCGAAATAATAGTTATAGTCGCCGACGATCACGTCCGCCCAGCGCGCCAGATCCTGGCTCAGGTAATAGGGACAGACCTGGTGTTCGCGCGCGACCGCCTTCAGGCCGGCCTGATCCAGCATGCTTGCCGCGCCCGCCGGCTGCGCCAGCGGCGGAGCGGCCAGCTCAATCGCCGCCTGCCGCGCCTGCGGCAGCCTGTCGTAGAAACCGCGCGCCAATGGACAGGAATCGCCGTGGCATGCCTTGTCCGGATGTTCGCAAGCCTTGTCGCGGGCGACCAGTTCCAGCACCCGCAGCGGCAACGCCGGCGCATCGGCGCGGCTCTGCCGCAAGGTAGCCAGCGCATCCAGCGCCAGCCTGCGCCCCGGCGTCTTGGCGGACAGGAAGAATATCTTGTCCAGCCCCTGCCTGGGCATGGTCCTCAGCAGCGGATACAAAGTGCCTATGGTCTTGCCTATGCCGGTGGGGGCCTGCACCATCAGGCAGCGGCCGGCGCTGGTCGCCTTATAGGCGGCTTCCGCCAGATGGCGCTGGCCGGTGCGAAACGACGCGTACGGAAAATGCAGCACGTTCAATGCCTGATCGCGCGCCTTGAGGTGCGCCAGCTCCTGCCCGGCCCAGGCCAGGAAGCGCTCGCACTGCTCTTCAAAATAATTTTTCAGGCCGGCCGCAGAATGCTGCTCCGTCAATACCGTCTCTTTCTGGCTGCCGATGTCGTAATAGACCAGCGCCAGGCTCACCTCGGCCAGGCCCATTTGCAGGCACAGCAGGTGGCCATATATCTTCACCTGGGCCCAGTGTAGATGCCGGTGGTTGGCCGGCATCTTTTTCAGGTCGCCGCGATAGGTCTTGATCTCTTCCAGCTGCTGCTTCACCGGGTCGTAGCCGTCCGCCCTGCCGCGCACCGCCAGGTTCTTGTATTCGCCGGCCAGGCTCAGCTCTTTCAGGTAGCCAGCGGCGCGCCGTGCGCTCACCGCCGCATGCCCGGCGATGCCCTCCTGCGCGCTCGGCGCAGGGGTAAAGCGCAGATCCAGGTCGCCCAGCTTGGCAGTGAATTCGCACAGGGCGCGCACCGCAACCGTATACTGTGCAGGCTTCAGCTCCCCCAAGGATGCTCCTTCATGCGCACTCATCTTCCGTCCATTGCACATAGCAGACGGCGACCGGCATAGCGTGCGCGACGCAATAGTCCAGCCAGCGTATCTGGTTGTCCTGCAGGCGGTCGCCCGGCCCTTTCACCTCGATCAGCTGATAGCGCTGTTCCTGCGGCCAGAACTGGATCAGGTCGGGCAAGCCGGAGCGGTTGGACTTGACGTCTTGCAAAATCCGCTCAAACCATTTCTTCAGATGCAGGGCCGGGATGCACGCCAGCGCCTGCTCCAGCAACTCTTCCGTCAGGCTGTCCCAGAACACGAACGGGGACTGCAGGCCGGCCTTGGCCACAAAGCGCTGCCGTATGGTGTGCTTATACCGATCCGACTCCAGCTGCGCCAGGCACAATCCGAATTCATGCTCGCGCCGGCGATAGAAGTCGGCGCTATGCAGATCCGCCGGGCCGGTATGGAAGGGATGGAAGAACGCACCCGGCAACGCCATGAAGACCACGTCCCAGCACAGCAGGCCGAACAGGGAATTGATCAGCGTGTTTTCCACATAGTGCACCGATGCGCCGGCGTGCGCCTGCGCCAGATGATCCCTGACCACGCCTTCGACATGGAACTCCGCCTGCGGCCTGGGCAAGCTCAACTCCACACTGCTCAGCGTTACCGGCGCAGGTACAGCAAGCCGGGGCTGTCCGACCTTGCGCCTTAGCCTGGGCAGCATGCGGGACAATTGCTGCTGCTCCGCCTCGCTCTCGGGCGTCTGCTGCGCGATTTCGGCCAGTGCAAACGCGGCGGCAAATTCTTCCAGCCGTTCCAGCACGCGGATCGCGCGCACCCGCGAACCCGGATAGCCGCAGCTGCGGTAGATCGCCAGCGCCGGCTGCCAGTCCTGCAATTTTTCATATTGCTGCGCAATCTGGAACAAGAGTTTGGAGCGCCGCCCTTCCAGCCAGGGATTATCCAGGACGCCGCCAATATCGGCGACGATCTCCGGCAACGGATCTTCCAGCTGGAAACGCTCCCGGCACTGCTGCAGGCGCAGATAGGTATCGACGTCGGCGCGCGTGCGGAAACCGCGCGCAGCGGCTGAAAATTCTACCCTTTCATAGCGGTAAATGCCCAGGTCGGCCAGCACGAACTCCGACCAGTCCTGGTACAGGTTGCCGAAGAACATCAGGCGCAGACGGTCGCACAGAGGGCCGATCTGCACATGGTAGACGCAGTCTTCGCACGCCGGATACCAGTCCCGCAGGCTGCGCGCCTCGTCGCCGTACTGGTCGCGCAAGGTCTCCAGTTGCTGCGCCTTTTTACTGGCGGCCAGCGCTGGCGGCAACCCCAATGCGCTGGCGATTTCATCCTTCTTCAGCAGCACAAACAGATGTTCCAGGTACAACAGCGGCTCATCATCCACCCAGCCCGCCGCCACCAGCAACGCAGCGGCTCCACGGGGTTCGCCGATTTCGGCATAGTTCAATTTGCTGGCGCGGAATAATTCTCCCTTGCGCATCACCATCCTGACCAGCAAGGCCTGCGATGCCTGCGGCAGGCCGGCAAACCGGCGGATAAAATCGCGCTCTTCGTCGATCAGCAGGTCGCCATAGCGCTCGCCGATCCAGTCCAGCACCATGCGGAAATTTTCCAGGTAGTAGTAAGGGTTTTCCAGCACGGGAATCATTGCTGTCGGCACCGAGGGAATAGGGATAGCGATTTACTGTACATAAGCACAGTATATCATTGCTCCCGCACGCCATCGAGTTTGTTGCTGGCCGAACCGCCGGGCCAAGCGCGATAAATTTAATCCAGCAGGATCGCGCTGTCGCCCACTGCGCGGCCGGCCGGCAGTATTTTTGCCAGTGCTTCGCGCAAATCCCGCAGCTTGGGCGGCTTGCCGAGCACGAAGTCCACATGCATGGGGCTATCGCCGTCCGCAGCCAGGCGCTGCCCCCATCCGGTCAGCAATATCACTGGCGTGGACGGCGACATTTGCTTGATCGCGGCGGCGACTTTACGCCCGTCGATATACGGCATCCCCAGGTCGGAGATGACGACCGAGAACGGTTCGCTTTTCCCCTGCTCGCTGCGGAACCGGTCAATACCGGCCTGGCCGCCATCGGCCGCCACCACCACGTGGCCGTCGATTTCCAGGATGTCGCGCATGGACTTGAGCACCAGGGGATCGTCATCGACGACCAGGATGCGCAGGTTGGTCGGGACGATATACGCTGCGGCGGACGGCGCGGCCCCGGCGCCCAGGTCCGGCACCAGAAAACCCAGACGCATCGTCGTGCCCTTGTTGGGTGCGGTATCGATCTCTATGCTGGCGCTGTGCCGCCCTATCATTCCGTACACCATCGCCAGCCCTAGCCCTGTCCCGCGCTCGCCCTTGGTCGTAAAAAACGGTTCCAGGCAGCGCCGCCGGGTATCCTCGCCCATGCCGACCCCGCTATCTGCCACCTCGATCTGGACCTGCCGCACAGCCGCCCCGCTGGCCTCATCCATCGAGCCGGGCGCCCCTTCTGCAACCTTGGTGCGCAGCGTCAGCGTGCCGCCTTCCGGCATGGCATCCACCGCATTGAAAATGAGGTTGGTCAGCGCTTCCCGGATTTCTCCTTCGACCCCCATGATGGCCGGCAAGTCCGGTGCGAGCTCGGTGTGCAAGGCTATCACTACGCCGCGCTGCAACGGCATGTCGCTCCAGCGCGCGCGCGTCAGGTCGATGACCTGCTGTATCAGGCGGTTGGCATTCACCGGCATCAGTGTCAGTTGCGGCTCTCGCTGGCGGTAGAACTCCCTCATCCTGGCGACGGTCGCCGCCACGTCGTCAACGGCGCGCTTGATCACTTCCAGCCTGTCCCTGACATGCTGGCTCAGATTAGGTTCCGTCTCCAGCAAAGACTCGGTATACAGGGCGACCGGGGAGATGGCATTGTTGATGTCGTGCGCAATGCCGCTCGCCATCTGGCCGAGCGCCCGCAAGCGCTCCTGCTGCATGACCGATTGCTGGGTCTGCCGTATGTCGTCGTAGGCTTGCTGCAACGCCCCGTACAACTGCGCCTGGTTGGCCGCCAGCGCGACGTGCTCGCTTAATTGCCGCAGAAACTCGCACTCGCCGCTACTGAAGCTGTGCGCCTGCCGCCGGGCCACAACCAGCACGCCGAACACCGTGCTCTCGGCCAGCAGCGGCGCCATCACCAGCGCCCGCAACTCCCCGCGCGCCAGCCGTTGCGGGAAGGGAAATGCCACTTCGCTGATATCCGCCTCGTACACCAGCTGTCCGCGCACGCAGCGCGACAGCCCGTTCTCATCGATGGGGATATCGGAGTGCTCGGTCATGGAAAATTCCTGCGCCAGCGCCTCGCTTTGCAAGCCGACACAGGTAACCTCAAGCTGGTTTTTCGACCGCTCGTACAGGCAAATGCAGCCAAAATCAACCGGGAGCTGGTCCTCCAGGCTACGGATGACGACCTGGAAAATACTGCGCAAATCCTGCCGCTCGCCGATGGAGCGCGTAATTTGATGCAGCAGGTTCAAGCGTCCCAGCTGGGCGTGAACCTTTTGCTCCGCCTGCTGGCGCACGATGATTGCAGTCTGCAGGGCCTCATTGGTCTTGACCATCTCGTCGCGCGAGACGGTGGTTCGCTTCAGCTTTTCCGTCATTCCGTCAAATGCGTGCGCCAGCTCCCCGATTTCATCCTTGCTGCTCAGGCCCAGCGAAAAATCGAGATTGCCCGCACCGACAATCGCCGTGCCTTCGCGCAGCTTTTCCAGCGGCCGGGTGACGCTCCTGAGCATGATGAATATGGTCATCGCGACGACCAGCATGACGACGCAGCCGAACGCCACTACCGCAATATTGGCCTGCTGCTGCGCCGCCAGGACTCCGCTGCGGCTTTGCTCGGACAGGCTCAATGCGTCGGAGATCATCGCTTGCGTCTTGTTCGTGATCTGCCCGGACAAGCGGGATTCCAGCTCTTCCAGCACCTCCCTGCGCTGCAAGTCGCGCCCCAGTTCCTCGTGGTTGGCAACCAGCATGGTGAATAATTTATCGACGCTTTGGTGGATATGCCGGAGGCCGACGATGATTTCTTCGTCCTCGGTGCCGGTGAACTCGGTGGTGCCGGTCAGCAGCCCGGACAGCGAAGCGCTCCTCAATTGCCACTGGGCCCGGGTACGCTCCTCATGCCGTAGCGCGTATTCCAGCGTCAGGTACCGGAGCGAGGTGACCGCCTGCAACACTTCGCCGGCCTCCTCGTTCTTTGCGACTTCCCGCCTCATCTGCAGCGTCGTGGACAGCAGCACGGCGACGATGACCACGACGACCGCGACTGAGAACAGTCCGGCGAGCTTGAGCCTGGTAGCAATTTTCACGTTGGCATTCTCAATGTATGATCGTCACCGCCGATGGCATCACCGCCTTCATTCCGTCAAGGTAGACGTAGTTCAGGTAGTTTGGCATATCGGTCCTGCCCGCGGCGAGCTTGTTCTTGATGGCCCAGCGCCCCTCGTCCTCCAGCGCCAGTAGCAAACCCTGGTCCAGCACAATGTTGAAGCGGTACATAGGCCACGAGGCTTTCAGTTTCGCGGCATCGGACTTGATGCCTGCCGCGAGCAGCATGCTTGCCGCCTCGGGAGAGTCGCTGCAGAATTGCTCGCCCTGTACCAGCGCGCGCAGTATCTTCTTGATGGTCTCCGGGTGGCTGGCAACGTAGTCCCGCATTCCGGCCACGTTGTACAGGCTTTCATAGACATCCTGTCCGTAAAAGACCACGCCGTTGCTGCCGAGCTCGGTCAGCGTCGTGTCCAGCAGCGGCTCCCAGGTTGCGATGGCGTCTACCTCGCCCTGCGCGAGCGCCGCGGCGAGTTCCTCCGGCTTATAGTTGCGCATCGTCACCTCTTTCGGCGACAGCTTTTGCAGGTTAAGGAAGGCGTCCAGAGTGAAATGCCCCGACGTGTTCAGCGTGACCCCTATGCGCTTCCCCTTCAGGCTCACAGGCGTGACGATGCCCTTGTCCCTGCGCCCGACTATCCCATGGTCTTTTTCCGCCTTGAATATGGTGGCGATGACGGATATCGGCTGGTTGCCCATCCCTGCAAACATGACGGGAATATCGGCGACGGTCGCCAGATTGGCTTGTCCCTGCAGCACGGCATCCATAGCGGCCTTGCCGCTGGAGTAAGCTTGAACAACGGCAAGGATTCCCTCGCTCGCAAAATAGCCTTTATCGCGCGCCGCGATGATGGGGCAGGTTCCTACATATTCGGTATTTGTCGCAATGCTTATTTGTTCCATCGACTTCGCCGGGGAGACAGGCGAAGCCCGCGTCAGCCATGCATAGCCTGCGCCCAGCAAGCCGGCTGCAATCAGCACGCCCGCGATCAAGGACAGCGAAGCCCTGCCAAAGGCCCCTCTCTCCGACTTGATTGCCATCATGAACTCCTTTCAAGCCGCCAGTGTGCTCGCAGCCCTCAACAGGAAGCACCACCGTAAGTACTACAGCACTACAAAAGGACAAAGTTGCTGAAACTCAAGATACAGGTCGTTGACGCAGGGTTTCCAATAGCATGGAAAGTAAAAGAAGGCTCAGGCTCCAGTACCACGGAGCAGATTCTCAAAACAGGGGGACTTGCGTTTTATTCTAGTTCTTTTAGCAATGCCATACAAGCAATCGCCGCCTTATTTTCCAGATCTTTTTCCTCATGCCACGCAGAAACAGAAACGGCGATGATGTTTTTATTTCGCAGGGACTGGAACAGGGTAGCCATTTCCGAATAGGTCGGCCCCTGCTTCACATGATATTTGAGGGCGGGCAGTTCCGCCTCGGCATCTATGACGTCGGTATCGAAGTGAAGATACAGGCTCTCTCCCGGCACCAGGTGCCGGGAAACATCCGAAATACTGCATATGACCACCTTTGAATTCAGGATCGCCTCCCTTTCGCCTGGATCAAGATCACGCGCGTCCGATAAAATCACTTGCTCCTCCGGATAAGGCTGGACCCCTACCGCCGCCAGGAAAGACGCGACGGCATCCCTCTCTTTCATGCGCCGATCGCCCCGCCCCACCAGCATGGCCAGCGGCATGCCGCCGAGATATTTCGTCTGCGTGGTCTGCCAGGTATGAAAATCGCCATGGGCATCCAGCCAAAGTATGCGATCCGGCGGCTTCCCGGCCCTTTGCAATCCGCCCAGCACACCCAGCGTAGAAATACAGTCTCCCGCAATGCTCACCGGCACCTGCCCCTGGCTCACCGCTTCTTTCACGGCCTCCGACAGGAGCGCGTAGACCTGGCCCATTCTGCGCAATTTTTCATTCGCATCCGCGATGTCTGTCTCAGTGAAATCGGCAACCGCCAGGATTTCCCAGGCGTGATCATCTATATCGCGGACACGGCCGAGGCCCTGGCGCCGTTGCCCCATCAAAAACGGAACCAGCAGATGCTTCTTATTTATAGCCATGTCATAACCATGTCTCGGGATTCATTTCGTAGCCTAGCGCTTCCATCATCGCGCCGACTTCCCTCCTCTTTCCGATGGCGAGCAACTGGTCCGCCCTCTTTTTCCAGCGCCTCAGTTTCGGTGTTTCAGTAGCCATCATCACGGGCAGGGATGACGGCAATTTCATTTCCTGCAAACCGAGGTGCTGCGTCAGCTTTCTGGCTACCGTCATCGGTTCCGCCAGGAACTCTTCAAAGGAAACCCGCAACGTATGTACTCCGCTGGCGAAAATAGCCTGATGCGTAGAAAGCCATTGATTAAGGCAGACGTCTTCCAGACTCGCGCCGATGAATTCCCGCCAGTTGGGCGGCAAATCGAATTTCCACCAGCCTTTGCCAAATTTGACCAGGTCAGAGTAACCCTTGATATCCAGGCTCACGCCGGCCCGCCTCAGGTCATGCGAAAAAAATCCTACCGGCGACAGCCAGCCGTCCATCAATCCGTTCACCGTTTGCGCATATCCCCTGGTCAGGTGCAGGTACTGGATGTCGGCGTTGGGAAAAAGCTGCTCATACATGCCGATGCGATAGGCATCGGGCGGCGTCTTGAAAAGCAGCGTCTTACTTTCCGCATCATTCTCGTCAAATTGCCTTCTGTAGTGCCTTGGAAGCACAAATGGCGGCTCTTCGATTTTCAGGATTTCGTCAAAAATGTTGCTGGCGCCTGAAGCCCGCTTCCCATCGTAGTAGTTCATCCTCCACGGCTCGTCATTGAACAATTTCGACAGGATAAACGCCTGTAATTCGCCCTCTCCGTGGATTTGGCGTGCATTGGCGTCAACCAGAGCATCGTCCAGAGAATGAAGCAGCCTGCGATGCTCTGCTGCGCCCGAAAACAGGCCAGGAAATTGCAACAAGACCCTTTTTTCCCACTTCTTCTTCAGTTGCGCCAGCGGAGGAAACTCTGCAGCAGGCACGCTCAGGTCATCGAAGATATTATCGGCCAAGTCATTTTTGTTGACCAGCGCGCCGATTGCATCGCTGTCGGAGTTGTAACCGAAGCCATTCCTGGTCAACGTGAGGAATGGCTCTATTTCACCGTCCAGCGAAGCAATATCGGGGTGTGAAGCCAGCACGCATTTCAATAAACTCGATCCTGACCTGGGGCTGCCCAGGATAACTACCACTCGTTTAACCAGCGAACTCATTTCCGTACGAGATACATTGCGAATCACGTTCACCGTATGGATGAGATCGCTCATGTGGGATAGTTTGGCTAGACCCGCTTTAGGAGAAACGCAGTGAATTTTTTCGTTTCCGCCTTACCTGAAACTTCGCTTCCAAGTGCCTTGATTGAAAACCCCGCCGCCTTTGCCAGTTTTTTTATCTCCGCGGTTTCTCCAAAATTGGATTGCACAAAGTAGATGCGTCCATCCGGTTTCAGGTAATTTCCCACTTCCTTGAAAAACTGCGTGTTCGTCTTGAAATCGGTATCCCATTGCGACCGGGCGACCACATCAGGCGCGGGTTTGTTTCTGAAAGGGATATTCGCGGTAATCACGTCAAACTGCTCAGAGCCGATGTTTTCAAAAAGATTTGAGCGTTTGACCTTCATGATCTTATCGAAGCCATGCACCTTGGCATTATGTTTTGCGCTCTTGATTGCAGCCGGGTTGATGTCCACTGCGACCACCCTGCCGGCACCCGAGTAGCAAGAAAAAATGGCGATGACTCCCGATCCGGTTCCTACATCCAATACACTTTCCCCGCTCTTGATGCGAAAATTTTTGACGAGCGGCTGGCTATCCGTAAACGGCCAAAAAGTATTCGGATACACCAGGAATTCTTTACCGAGGTATTTGATCTTCTTTCCAGCAGCCGGGACCGACTTGAAAAGTTTCTGCCTGTCTTTCTGCCAACGATCTATCTGCGAAGTATCTGTAGCGGTCATGTTTGTCATTTCATTCACCTATCAGGAAGAAATACATCACTTAAGAACGGAGTCGTCAGCTCCATAAAATTTGGCATTAACAAACGCCGGGTGCAACGCCTAAAACCCTATTGCAAGCAAGCTTGCGTTCTATTCCTTGCGCCGGTCTGCCTCGCGCTCCAGCGCTCTATCGATCGCTTCGGTAAAGGTATTGATGTCGATGGGCTTGGTGATATAACGAAAAAAACCGGCCGCCAGGCCTTTCTTGACATCGCCAGGCATCGCACTGGCGGTAATCGCGATAACAGGGATGCGCGCGGTCTTCGGATCGTCGCGCAGCTTGCGCGTGGCCTCGATGCCGTCCATGCCAGGCAGGTTGATATCCATCAGTATCACATGCGGCATATGCAGACGAGCCAGTTCTATGCCGCGGTAGGCATCGCTCGCGGACAACAAGTCCAGGTCGGCGCGCAAGCGTATCAGCTCGGTCACCAGCTTCAAGTTGGCCGGATTATCTTCCACATATAGCAGTGTTTTGCGTGTCAACTGTTTTTGTACAGCATGCATCCTGGGCCTGACCTGGTCGGCATAGCCTCGCAGCTGAGGCTCGATAGAGTCGCAGGCAGCCAGCTCTATGCGAAATACGCTGCCGACGCCGAGCGTACTGGTGACGTCGATTTTTCCCTGCATCTCTTCCACCAGGCGCTTGGTCAGTGCCAGACCGATACCGGTGCCTTCTTCATCGAAGGCTTCCTGCCCCAGGCGGTTAAAAGGCTGGAAGATCGCTTCCAGCTGCTTGGCATCAAGGCCCACGCCGGTATCCTGCACCGAAATGCGGACGCGCCCGGCATCTGCCGATTCGCAATCCACTCTGACCTTGCCGTGCTCGCGGTTGTACTTGATCGCATTCGACAGCAGATTGATCAAGACCTGCTTCAGACGGGTCCTGTCGGCAAGCAAGTATGTGCCGGTATGCTCTGAAAAGCGCACCTCGATGTCGCGCTTGCCCGCCAGCGGCTCTATCATCGCGCGGCATTCCTGAAACACTTCGTCCAGAGCCACCGCTTCCATGGACAGTGTCATGGTTCCCGATTCGACTTTGGCGAGATCCAGGATCTCGTTGATCAGCGTCAATAAATGCGTTCCGGCGCGCATGATATCGGTGGCGTATTCCTTTTTCTCGGCCAGAGTAGAGGGCAAGCTATCCGAAGTCAGGATTTGCGAAAAACCGAGAATGGCGTTCAGCGGCGTGCGCAATTCATGGCTCATGTTGGACAGGAAGGTCGATTTGGCGCTGTTGGCGCTTTCCGCTTGTTTCCTGGCCACGTCGAGATCCTTGTTCACCGCATCCAGTTCGGCGGCATGCTGGCGCAAACTTAGCTCCAGCCTGGCGTTTTCCATGCGCAACTGGCGCGTCTCCAGCGCCCTTGCGAGTACCGGCAGGATGGCGGAGACCTTGAATGGTTTGATGATGTAGTCCAGTGCGCCGACCTTCATCGCCCGCACCGCAGTGGCGATGGTGCCTTCGCCGGTCATGATGATGCAGGCGAGGTCCGGATCTATCTCACGCGCCGCCTGCACCAGCGTAATGCCGTCTATCTCCGGCATCATCAGGTCGGAGAGCAAGAGATCAAATGTTGCCGTACGTAACGAGGCCAGCGCTGCTGCGCCTGACACGAAACCGATGGTCTCGTAGCCGTTATCGCGCAGGGTATCGCACAGTGCTCGCATATGCGCCGCCTCGTCGTCGACGATCAGGATGCGGGGATGCAATGCGGCTGTAGTCATGCTACCTCCTTGCGGCTGATAAAACACATGCTAGCGCAATAAGTACATAAAAGACAAGATTAAAAAAATATAAACCCACACTATCGAGCGGATTTGCATTTTCAGACGCCCTCATAAACGCGACATCCGGTTCAACACCAATGAAGGCGCCCGCCTTGGGGAGCGGTAACCTATTATCAAACGGCCGGTTGAATAAGCGCCTGGTTTCCGGGTCTCATTTCAGCGCGCCTTTCTTGCTCAGCGGCAAACGGGGCCTAAGCTT
>Ga0210384_10005585_pt1 | contig 13631 bp, 9 predicted proteins | sample IncBWH2MmetaG_FD_160574 | JGI IMG/M metagenome (GOLD analysis project Ga0210384, IMG submission 160574) | Forest soil microbial communities from Barre Woods Harvard Forest LTER site, Petersham, Massachusetts, United States - Inc-BW-H-2-M | ecosystem: Environmental > Terrestrial > Soil >...
CATCTGTCGCGGGGAGTTTTTCGTTTAGGATGAACTCTTGACCAGCTCCAAATCTCAGCAGCTACGCACCAAGCCACGCGCCCTGCGGCAGGGAGACACTGTCGGGATTGTGGCGCCGGCCAGCAACATCAAGCGCGAGCTGCTGGAGGCGGGCTGCGACGCTTTGCGGCTACTGGGATACCAACCCTTTTTCTTCGACTCCATCCTCCAGAAGGATTTGTACTTTGCCGGCTCGACGGAGCGACGCGCGCGCGAGTTGGAAGAAATGTTTGTGCGCGACGACGTGAAGGCCATCCTTTGCGCGCGTGGCGGCTACGGCGCGAACTACCTGTTGCGACAACTCGATCCCGCCAAGATTGTGGCGAACCCGAAAATCTTCGTCGGCTATAGCGACATTACGAATCTTTTGACCTGCTTCGCCGATTCCGCCGGATTCGTGACGTTTCACGGTCCCATGGTCACCAAGGACTTTTCTTTGAGCGACGGAGTGGATCTGGCGTCATGGCAGGCAGCGACCGGTGGGGCGAACACATGGGAGATCGACACCGGGCCCGGGTCTGGCGTTGAGGCGCTGGTCGAAGGTGAAGCCGAAGGAATTCTCTATGGCGGTTGCCTTTCGCTGCTAGTCGCCGCGCTCGGTACTCCGCATGACATTCGCACTTCCGGAACCATCCTCTTTATGGAGGACATCAACGCAAGACCCTACCAGGTTGATCGCATGTTGATGCAATTGAAGCTGGCCGGCAAGCTGAGCGAGGTGAAGGGAATCGTGTTCGGGGAAATGCTCGATTGCCTGCAGACCGAAAATCAGGGATACACGCTGCAGCAGGTTGTGCTGCGCATCGTGGGCGAGCTGGGAATTCCCGTCGCTTACGGTCTGCGCTCCGGTCACGTGACACGAAAGAACATCACCCTTCCGATTGGCGTGCGGGCAAGCCTCAGCGTGAAGGGCGGGCAAACGAAGCTTAAGATATTGGAAGCGGCGACCACGCCCGCATAGCTCAACGGGATTTCTCAGATCATGGCAAACAAGAAGCACATTCACTTAATCGGCATTTGCGGCACGGCGATGGCCTCTCTGGCGGGCATGCTGAACGAGCGCGGTTTCCGCGTGACTGGTTCCGACGCGGCCGCTTATCCTCCCATGTCGGACTTTCTTGCAGGGCTGGGTATCCCGGTAGCGCAGCCCTTCGATCCGGCGAACCTGAAGCCGCATCCCGACGTGGTCGTGGTCGGCAACGCGATCTCGCGGGGAAATGTGGAACTCGAATATGTGCTCGACGAGCGAATTCCGTTTTGCTCGCTGCCGCAGATTTTGCATGACGAGTTCTTGCGCGGCAAGGAAGTGCTGGTAGTCGCCGGCACCCATGGCAAAACGACGACCACCTCGATGCTGTCGTGGATATTTCACTCGGCCAGGTTGCAGCCGTCATTTCTCATTGGCGGCATCGCAGAGAATTTTGGTTCCAGCTTCGCCTTGGGACAAGGCAAGCATTTCATCCTGGAGGGCGACGAGTACGACACCGCCTTCTTCGACAAGGGACCGAAGTTTCTGCACTATTTTCCCGATAATGTCGTCCTCACCTCTGTAGAGTTTGACCACGCCGACATCTACAAGGACCTCGAGGCTGTCGAGACGTCTTTTAAGCGACTGGTGAACCTGGTTCCACGGCGGGGAAAGATCGTCGCAATCGATACCGGCGAAAGCGTCGAGCGCTGCATCGCCAAAGCATTCTGTCCCGTGGAGCGGTACGGCCTGCAGGCCAAAGCTGCATGGCGGATCGTCAATCTTCGCTTCGAGCCGGCGAAAACATCGTGGACGGTGTTGAAGCAGGGGGAACCCTGGGCAGACTTGGATTTTGCCCTGGCTGGGGAATACAACGTGTGCAACGCGACTGCTGCCGCGGCCATGGCAGCGAGCTGTGGAATTCCACGAGACAAAATCCAGGCTGCGCTCAAGACGTTCAAGAGCGTGAAGCGGCGTCTCGAAGTGAAGGCGCAGGTGAATGGCATCACCATCATCGACGACTTTGCCCATCATCCGACAGCGATTGCCGGGACGCTGACCGCCTTGCGTTCCCGCTACCCTGGTGCGCGCCTGTGGGCGATCCTTGAACCACGCTCGAATACGCTGCGGCGCAATGTCTTTCAGCACGAACTGTCCAAGAGCCTGGCATTGGCCGATGAGGTGGTCGTCGCCGGTGTGTTCAAGTCTGAGTCGATTCCGGTGGCGGAACGGCTCGATCTGATGGAAGTCGGCGCCGAACTTGAGCGGCGCGGCAAGCGAGCGCGTATTATTTCGGGGGTTGAGGGTATCGTGCAGGTGGTGGCGCCGGAACTCCGTTCGGGCGATGTGGTCGCGATTCTCTCCAACGGCGGCTTCGATCGGATCTACGAGAAGCTCCCGGCACGTCTCAAGCAAATCGGAACCGGCTCCGCTGTGCAGAGCAGTAAGAATTCTCTGGAGGCCTCCGCGAAAGCATGAACAAGAGTCCGAGGACCTGGGTCCTGCTCGTTCTCTCGGGATGCTTCTCTTTGCATCCCGTTTCTCTTTTCTCCCAGTCGAACACAGATCTTCCGGCCGCGCCCGCGATTCGCTATACGATCTCGCTTGCCGGCTACGAGGATCATCTTCTGCATATACAAATGGCGCTTCCACCCGGAGGCCGCCAACGAATCGTCCAACTACCGGTGTGGAATGCGCTCTACCAGGTTCGCGACTTCTCGCAATATGTAAACAAGGTCACTGCCAAATCGGCCTCGGGCGCTCCATTCACAGTTCGCAAGCTCGACAAGACAACCTGGCAGATCGACGCGGCGGATGATGGCGCAACCGTGGATTACGAAATCGCCGCCCAGTTGTCGGGTCCTTACGGAGCGGAGGTCAACCCTAGCCACGCCTTCCTGAACCTTGCGGAAGTCTTGATGTACTCACCCGAGTTTCGCGCCGCGCCGGTCGAATTGACGTTCTCCAACACACCCCGGGGATGGAAATTTGCCACGGCGCTTTCGATCAGCGGAGATACGTTTCAGGCGAAGAACTACGACGCGCTGGTCGACTCGCCAGTAGAGGCTGGCACTTTTCAGGAATCGGATTTTGACGAAGGCGGCGGGCACTATCGCGTAGTGGTTGATGCGGACCGGTCAGATTACGACCTGGGAAAGATCGTCGCCGATGTTCGCAAGATTGTCGCCGCAGCCACCGGTTGGATGAACGACCGCCCCTTTCAGACCTATCTGTTCCTCTACCACTTTCCCCGAGGGCCTGGGGGTGGCGGCATGGAGCATGCCTATTGCACCGCGATCGATGTGAACGCACAGCTTCTCAAAGACGATGCCGTAGCGCTCGACAACGTCACGGCCCACGAGTTTTTCCATCTCTGGAATGTGAAGAGGATTCGACCTCAGTCGCTTGAGCCGATCGATTACACCAAAGAGAACTACACGCGGGCTCTCTGGTTCAGTGAAGGGGTTACCAGTACGGTCGAAGACATTATTCTCTTGCGAGCCGGACTGCTCGACGAGCGGCGTTATCTGGCCCGCTTGGGAGATCAGATCTCTGAACTCCAGCGCCGTCCCGCGCATCGCACGCAGTCGGCGGAGGAATCGAGCCTGGATGCCTGGTTGGAGGGGGACGCCTATTACAGGCTGCCGGAGCGCAGCATCTCGTACTACAACAAGGGGGAGTTGTTGGGGCTGACCCTCGACCTGGCGCTGCGCGATGGCACCCACGGCAAGGCATCGTTGCGGGAAGTCTTCCGCTGGATGAATCAGAACTATGCGCAACAAGGGAAATTCTTTCCGGATTCAGCGGGTGTGCGCGGAGCCGCCGAAGCCGTGGGACAGCAGAGCTTCGCATCTTTCTTCGACAAATATGTGGCTGGGCTCGACGAAATTCCCTGGGACGATTTTTTCCGTACGGTTGGTTTGCACGCGGTTCGCCGTACGATGACGGTCGCCGATCCCGGTTTCGCGGCGATTCGCAATTTCGATGCGCCCGCGTCGGTGGTTCGGCTTCAGCCAGGCAGTGATGCCGAGAAAGCAGGCCTTGCTCCCGGAGACATGGTGTTGGAACTCAACGGGCGGCCAGTCGCGTCCGATTTCGACCGGAGACTCGAGCTGTTGCGGCCCGGAGATGCAATTCGCGTCAAGGTTCGGCACCACGGCACCGAGCGCGAAATGCAGTGGACGGTAGGATCGCGCCAAGAAGTTGAGTTTGAGGTGAAGGATATGGACAATGTGTCGGCTCCGCAGAGAGCCCAGCGAGCCGCCTGGCTGAAAGGCGAACCGCAATCCGCAGGAGACTAACTCCGATTGTTCCACACCATCCTGATGCTCGGCTTCTGGACACTTGCCCTGCCCTTCGCCGCGCTCATCGGGTTTCCCTGGACCTTCCTGACGCGCGATATCACCCTCTTGTATCGCATGTGCATGTGGGGAGCCTTTACCGGCGTGAAACTCGCCGGCGTAAGAGTCGAGACTGTTGGCCTGGAAAAAATTGATGTCTCGCGCACCTACATCTTCATGTCGAATCACACGTCGAACCTCGATCCGCCGTTGTTGCTGCCTCTGATCCCGCGCCGTACTTCGGTCATGGTCAAGAAAGAGTTGTTTCGCTATCCCATCCTTGGAGAAGTCATGCGCCTGGGGTCGCTGGTTCCAGTGGATCGTGGCAATCGTGACGCCGGCATCACTGCGGTTGAAGAGGCCGCCAAAGTCGTGAAGGAAGGCGTGAACATGACCATCTACGTCGAGGGCAAACGGTCGTTTGATGGCAAGCTTCTACCTTTCAAGAAAGGCCCGTTTTATCTGGCGATGGAGTGCGGTGTCCCCGTGGTGCCGGTGACGATCGTCGGCACCCATGACCTCATGCCGAAGGCGCGCTTCCAGATCACTCCCGGACTCGTCAAAGTGCTGTTCCACGACCCGATCGAGCCCAGAGACTTTGAAAATCGGGATTGCCTGATGGAGCGAGTTCGTAGCGTGATCAACTCCGGTTTACCCGCGCAGTATCAGAGTTAGTGGTGCTCTTCGTAACGCAGCGTTGGGGACCGCGCGGTCGAAAATCTTCAGTCCACCGTGGTTTTACCTCTCGTGCGCATCGCTTTCATCAGCTCGGGAAGCCGGTGAAAGGCGGCCGAGCAACGTAGCCACAACTTGTTGTCGATCGCCGGGTATCCGCTCACCACCGCGCCTGCGGGAACGTCGTTGGGAATTCCGGTCTGCGCCGTGGCGATCACGCCGTCCCCAATCTTGCAATGACCCGCGACGCCGACTTGTCCGGCCAGGATCACATTCTTGCCGACCTCGGTCGAGCCGGCCAGCCCGGCCTGCGAACACAGTAGCGTGTTTTCTCCCACGCTCGAGCCGTGGCCGACTTGCACCAGGTTGTCGATTTTGGCGCCATCGGCGATGCGAGTCTCTCCCACGCTGGCGCGGTCGATGCAGGCGTTGGCTTGCACCTCGACGTTATCTCCAAGCACCGCCGGGCCGGATTGCACGATTTTATGCCACTGGCCGGCGTTGTCCTTGGCGAACCCGAAGCCGTCGGCGCCCACGATGGCGCCGTTCTGCAGAATGACGTTATCGCCCAAGCGGCAGTGCTCGCGCACGACTGAGTGCGCGTGAGCGAGAAAATTCTTTCCAATTCTTGCGCCGGCGTAAATGACCACGTGGGCCAGCAGGGTCGCATGGCCGCCGATGGTTACGTCACGATCGACAACCACATAAGGTCCAATGTGGGAGTTGGCGCCGATCTTCGCACTGGGATGGATCACCGCTGTCGGGTGGATTCCCGGCGCGTAGGGCGGCGGCTGATAAAACAATTCGATCGATTGGGCGAAGGTGAGATAGGGATTCCTGGAGCGAAGCATGGCCGCTGGAATGGCAGGGAAGTCTTCAGACACGATCACCGCGGAAGCACGCGTGGTTCGTGCCGTCGCCGCGTATTTCGGATTGGCGACGAACGTGATTTGGCCTTCACCGGCCTCCTCGATGCCGGCGACGCCACGAATTTCTGTGCTGGGGGAACCATTCTCAATTCTTACCTGAAGGGCTTTTGCGAGTTGTGACAGTTTCATAGGAAGTATAACCAGGCTGGTCGCGGACGAATCTTCTTAGGCCCGCTCCCGAGATAACCCATGCGGCCAGGAAGAGCGATTGTAATTCAGAGGGATTGCCCGAGCGCCAGTCTCACTCGCCAAACATGGGAACCTGAAGTTGATCTTCGGGGCGGCGGCGCTTGCGATGAGTCGCGCCGATCACGGCCAGGACGGTCAGCGAGTCGAGGGCAGAGCGCGGAATGAAAATGCGCTGCGTGTTCGATCGCAGGTCCGGCGGATTAATCAGGAACCCATCTGCGATCTGCTGCGACAGGTCATTCGGCATCAAGCCTTCAACGATCTCGTTGTCTTTGAATTTCAGACGAACCCACAGGCCTTCGGTACGCGGGCGGCTGGTGAAGGTCTTGCGTGGCAGCGACTCCGAATCACCGAACTCGCGCACGAAATAGACGCCCTTGATTTCCTTCAGGTCGATGCCCACCACGTTCCCGGCAGTATTCAACAGTTCCAGCTTCCCCTCGCGAACGAAGCTGGTCGGGGCGACGTAGCCGGAAATCGAATCGCGATCGATCTTACGAACGATGACTTTCTTGTGGGTCGAGGGCATCGGCGTTGCACACCGGGAAAATCGCGGAGGACGGGTACATATCGCCCGCGCTCTCGAATTCTCGCACCTTTTCGTGTCAGCGAGCCGGAATGCGCGTTGGTAGTAGCCAAAATATTAACCTTGTGTTATTTTCTTAAGTTTGCTGCAGTCCGTCTCAGGGAACCTAAGCCCATTGTATAGAGTCACTTACAGCAAGGTGGCGCGGTCCACTTCTACCTCGATTTGTGACCCTGTGGAAATCCTGTGCAAATCCACAGCCCGGTTGGTCGCAGGACGGCTCCTGTAGGAAAGCATGGCCGACTACATATACACGATGGAAATCCGGCTGACCCCGGACCAGCAAAAAGGCGCCACCCTGGTACAAGAGGTCGCTCGCAACGCCGGCATGAATCTGTATCTGACCGGCGGAGCGGTCCGCGACATTATCAGCGGATTCCCCATCCGCGATCTCGATTTCACCGTTCAAGGGAACCCTCTCAAACTGCAAAAAGAGCTGGAGAAGGCCGGCGCCGTTATTGCCTCCGCCGATGAGGAAACGAAAACGCTCTACTTGCAATTGCCCGGAAACGTGCGCGCTGAAATCAGCATGGCGCGCACCGAACGTTACGAGAAAGTAGGGAAGCCGCCAATTATTGCGCCCGCCACTATCATCGAAGACCTACGCCGGCGCGACTTCACCATCAATGCGATGGCGCTCTCGCTCAATGCAGGATCGCGTGGGCTGCTGATGGACCCCTTCAACGGCGCCGCCGACATCGAGGCGAAGGTCATTCGCGTGCTGCACAACTACGCGTTCGTGGAAGAGCCGTCGCGTTTGATTCGAGCCACGCGTTTTGCCGCTCGCTTTCACTGGCCGCTCGAGGAGCGAACCCAGGTTCGTTACGAATCGGCAAAGGAAAATAACTACATCGAGCACATCACCGACACAGCCATCGGTCATGAGATCGAGCATCTTGCCTACGAGGAAGATCCGCTGCACATCGTGCGCGTGCTGGAAAAAGAAGGCTGGCTCAAGGTGCTCAGCACGCACTGGACAACCGCCAAGGTCGATACCAACGGTTTGAGTCAGCTGATGAAGACCCGCCAGCAGATGAACGAGCTGGGCTACCAGCCGGACCCGGCGCCCGCCGTGATGTATTTTCTGACCGCGCGCTTGAGCGAGAAGGAAATCGCCGACATGCGCAAGCTGATTCCGCGCAAGACGCTGGTCGAAGCCTGGAAGGATCTGGAAGACAACGCCAAGGACCTGGCAAAAAAGCTCACCGGAAAAGAATCGGCAACGCCCGCGCGAACCTGGCAGGTCCTTTCGAACGCACGCCCGGAGATGACGCTCTTCCTGGCCGTAACCGCCAAACAACAGGCCGTTGTGCAGAAGATCAAGAATTTCTTCACTAAATGGCGCCAGGTGCAGCAAAAGATCCCGCTGCCGGAAATGACCGAGCTGCACATCACACCGCAGCTGCCGGAATATCCGAAGATTGCGCAAGACGTATTTCTATTGCTGCTCGACGGCAAATTGCGGTCACGTACCGAGACATTGAAATTCCTGAAGCCGCTGGCGCCGCCTCCGCCACCGCCTCCGCCACCGCCGCCGGCCAAGCGTGGGCGCGCCGCCAAAGCCGTGGCTGCAGCGGCCGCGCAGGCCGTTCCAGAGACCGGAAAAAAGAAAGGCAAAGGCACCGCCGGCCCGGCGGTGGCTGCGGCGCCCGCTCCGTCAAAACCAGAGGCCAAGGGCAAAGCCGTTGCACCGCCCAAACCCAGCCCCAAGAAACAGGAAGCCCCTAAGCCGGCCCCAAAAGCGACCCCGAAAGCAGCTCCCAAATCGAAGACAGCAAAGAAGAAACGCTGAAGATTCTTTACATTCGGCGATCGCCAAACGGCGCTATAATCAAGGCGATGCGGTGGTCGGCGCTCATGATCGTGTGCGTGCTAGCTCTTGTTCCCTTCGGTTGGGGACAGCGAGGCGGAGGTTTCCATTCGAGCGGAGGCTTCCATTCTGCCGGCGGTTTTGCCTCGCGCGGAAGCATGCATAGCGGAGGAATGTCGTTCGCGCATGCCCATCCGGGTTTTGGCTCCCGCAACGGATTCCATCCCGGACACGGTCCGGTTCACACCGGACGAGACTTCGATCGGCATCGTTTCCCGCGTCGCTTTGGGTTTTATCCCTACGGCGCTTATCCGTACGCCTATGGCGGGTATGGATGGCCGTTCTGGTGGGATTGGAGCAACTCGTCGTACGATGATTCTCGCGACAACGATCGCGGACCGTACAACGATGCGCAGTACCAGACTGCGGCTGAAATCAATCGGCTTGCGGATCAAGTAGAGGAATTGCGTCAGGACCGCTACAACCAGCCTGCACCGGCGCCTGCAGCGCCTGCGCCCCGTCCCGAAGCGAAACTCGAACAGGATCTACCGGTCGTGCTCGTATTTCTGGACAGGCACATCCAGGAAGTGAAGAACTACGCGGTGGCGCACGAAATGCTGATCGTGCTCGACGGCAGTCGCCGAACCAAATATCCCTTGGCCGATATCGATCTTGCCGCGACTATGAAGCTGAATGATGAACGGGGCGTCGACTTCGAGGTGCCCAATCCGGTGATCACCCAGTGAGGCGCTGAAAGCCGCCACTTAGCGGCGCCGCACGCGTACGTTGTTTCGTAGTTCCTGCCAGCCAAGCTAGGAATCGCGGTACTGTTTCATACACATCCAACACATGTCTCAATTCGTCCATCTGCACCTGCATACCGACTACTCGATGCTCGACGGCGCGTGCGACGTCGAGAAACTGGTTCACCGCGTGAAAGAACTCGGCATGCCCGCGGTCGCCATGACTGATCACGGCAATATTTTCGGCGCCGTGCACTTTGTGAACGCGGCCAAAGCCGCGGGCGTCAAGCCCATTGTCGGCTGCGAGCTGTACGTCTGCAAAAAAGAAGACCACGACATCGAGCGCACGCCTCCCGAGGGCGATACCTACAACCACCTGCTGGTGCTCGCCGAGAATGAAGAAGGCTACCGGAATCTCACCAAGATCACTTCCGAGGCTTCATTACGAGGGTTCTATTACAAGCCGCGGGTCAGCAAGAAATTCCTGGCGGAGCACTCCAAAGGGCTGATCGGTCTTTCGGGATGCCTGAAAGGCGAAGTGGCCGAGCGCCTCATGGAAGGGAACTACGAGGCCGCGCGCGAGGCGGCAGCAACTTTTCGGGACATTTTTGGCGGCAAGAATTTTTATCTCGAAATCCAGGATCAGGGCCTGGCGATGGAGCATCGCATCCATCCCGGACTGTTCCAGCTGGAAAAAGATCTAGGTCTGCCGATGGTCGCCACCAACGACAGCCACTATCTCTGCGAGGACGACGCGCACGCCCAGGATGTGATGGTCTGCATCCAGACGGCGAAGTCCATTCAGGACGCCAACCGGATGAAGTTCGAGGGCAATCAGTTCTTTGTAAAGAGCTACGCGGAAATGGCTCGCGTCTTCAAAGACTCTCCCGATGTGCTGACGCGGACCCTCGACATCGCCGAGCGCTGCAATCTGAAGCTGGAGAAAGTCAGCAGTCCGTTTCCTCACTTCGATGTGCCGCCGGGGTTCACGCTCGACAGCTATTTCGAGCACGTCACTCGCGAGGGATTTGCCCGGCGGCTCGAAGTCCTTCGTGGGAACGAGAACCTCGGCCGGTTGAAGCATAGCCTTGCCGATTACGAGCAGCGACTGGCTCGCGAAATCGCCATCATTCAGCAGATGAAGTTCTCCGGTTATTTCCTGATCGTGTGGGACTTCATCCGCTACGCCAAGGAACGCGACATTCCCGTTGGCCCCGGCCGCGGATCAGCCGCGGGTGCCCTGGTCGCGTATTCGCTCGGCATCACCGACATCGATCCCTTGCAGCATGAACTGCTGTTCGAGCGCTTCCTCAATCCGGAGCGCATTTCGATGCCCGATATCGACATCGACTTCTGCATGAACCGGCGCGGGGAAGTGATCGACTACGTCACCCGCAAATATGGACGCGACAATGTTGCGCAGATCATCACGTTCGGTACCATGGCGGCGAAGGCGGCCATCAAGGACGTGGGCCGAGCGATGGACGTGCCCTACAGCGACGTCGATCGCATCGCCAAGATGGTTCCCAACCAGCTCAACATCACGCTGGAGGAGGCCATCCACGATTCTCCGCAACTGAAAGAGGCGTACGAAAAAGACGCCCAGATCCGCGAACTGCTCGAGACCGCAAAAAAGCTGGAGGGGCTGGTTCGAAATGCCGGCGTGCACGCGGCAGGGGTCGTCATCGCGCCCCGCCCGCTGACGGACCTGGTCCCTCTGCACAGGACGAAGAACAACGAAATCGTGACCGCTTTCGACATGGTGGCCATCGAGAAGCTCGGGCTGCTCAAGATGGACTTCCTTGGGCTGACGACCCTGACGATTCTCGATGACACCATCAAGTTGATTGCCCAGACCCGCGGCGAACATCTTGAGCTCGCCAGCCTGCCTCTCGATGACGATGAAACCTACCGCAAAGTTTTCTACAAAGGACTGACGTCAGGCGTATTCCAGTTTGAATCGCATGGCATGCGGGACGTGCTCCGGCGATATCAGCCCAACTCCATTGAGGACCTCACGGCACTCAACGCGCTCTACCGGCCAGGCCCAATCCAGGGCGGCATGATCGACGACTTCATTGACCGCAAGCACGGGCGCAAGAAGATTGAATACGAGCTTCCCGAGCTGAAAGAAATCCTGGAGGAGACGCTCGGCGTCATCGTCTACCAGGAACAGGTCATGCAGATCGCCAACCGTCTCGCCGGATACTCGCTGGGCGAAGCCGATCTGCTGCGCCGCGCCATGGGCAAGAAGAAGCCCGAGGAGATGGCACAACAGCGCGAGCGCTTTGTTGAAGGTGCCGCGCAGCGCAACTACCCGGCGAAGAAGATCGAGAAGATATTCGACCTGATGGCGCAGTTTGCCGGCTACGGCTTCAACAAGTCGCACTCGGCTGCCTACGCGCTGCTGGCCTATCAAACCGCCTACCTCAAGACGCACTATCCAGTCGAATTCATGGCCGCGTTGCTGACCTCCGTGACCGGCAGCACCGACGACGTCGTGAAGTACATCAACGAATGCCGCGAAATGGGCATCGCCGTCGAACCGCCCGATATCAACGTGTCGGACGCGAACTTTACTCCGCATGAGAGTGCGATCCGCTTCGGCTTGGCGGCTGTGAAGAACGTCGGGCACAACGCGATCGAGTCGATTGTTGCCGGGCGAAAGAAACTCAGTCGTTACCGCGACATCTACGAATTTACCGAGAACGTGGATTTACGCCTGCTGAACAAGCGCGTGCTCGAGTCGCTGATCAAGAGCGGCGCCATGGATTCCTTCGGACATCGCGCGCAGCTCATGTTCGTGTTGGACAAAGCGGTGGCACGCGGCGAAAAAACTCAACGCGACTCCGAACTGGGCCAGCACGGACTGTTTCTTGAGAGCTTCACGCAGGCGGAAGAAAACGATTCGCAGAACCACAAACTTCCCGACATTCCTCATTGGGACGAGCATCAGCGCCTCGCCGCCGAGAAAGAAATTCTCGGCTTCTTCATCACCGGCCATCCGCTGGAGAAATATCGCGACAAACTGGAAGGCTTGAACGCCCTCAGCCTGTCCGATATTTCCTCGATGAAAGCCTCGACGGGCAAGGACGAGACCATCACTACCGCGGGCATGATCGGCAATGTTCGCGTGCTCAAATCGAAGAAGGGCGATTTCTACGCGCAGGCTACGCTCGAGGATATGTCGGGATCGGTCGACATGATCGTCTTCCCCGAGGCCTACCGCCGGCTGTCAGAGAAAGTGAAACTCGAAGTGCCTGTGCTGGTAAAAGCGGGTGTGCGCGTGGAGGAAGGCTCGAACCCGAAGATCACCGCGGCCGAAATTATTCCTCTCGAGGATGCCAAGGTGCCTTTGCCAAAATCGTTGCGCATCCGTATCCCGGTCGAGGGGTGCAGCGAGTCTACGGTGGACTCGCTGCATTCCCTCTTCAACGAGCGCCGGGGGGAAGCGCGGGTATTATTCGACGTGGAACGAGCCGGGGATTTCATGGTGGTCATGGAAGCCGAAGGCTATAATGTCCAACCGGATCGCAATTTCATTGCGCGGGTGGAAGAGTTGTGCGGACGAGGCAGTGTGCGCATCATCAACTGAAATCGGCAGCGGATGAAAGTCCCGAAAACCAGAAAATCGTCGGCCGAAAAGAAACCGATTCCAGCGGTTGCGGACGGAGCCCAGGTAGTGTCGGGAGCAGAGTTTCTGCTCTCCATGGTTGAAACGCATTGGTACTCCAGGAATGGGGACGCCAGAAAGATGGAAGTTCGACTGAAAGCCGAACAGGAACTCGCCCGGATCGAAGAACAAATCGAACACCTGCAGGCGATTCCCGGTCAGAACGAGGAAACGCGCCGCCAGGTCGACCAGTTGCACGAGCGCGTGGACGCGTTGCGCCGTCAGATTCACTCGAGCTACGGTGCCTGGGAAAAGACGGAGCTGGCGCGTCATCCGCAGCGCCCCTACACGCTCGATTACATCGAGCGCATTTTCACCGATTGGAGCGAGATTCATGGCGACCGCGGCTTCGCCGACGACCCGGCGATCGTCACGGGCATGGCGCGTTTTCACGGTGACGAAGTGGTTGTCATCGGCCAGCAGAAAGCACGCGACGCCAAGCAGCGCGTCTACCGCAATTTCGGCATGCCCCATCCCGAGGGCTATCGCAAGGCGCTGCGGGTGATGCATTTCGCGGAGAAATTTGGCCGGCCCGTCTTCACCTTCGTCGACACCGACGGTGCACACCCGGGCCTGGGAGCGGAGGAACGCGGGCAGGGCGAGGCGATTGCCCATAACTTGCGCGAAATGGCCCGCCTGAAAGTTCCCATCATCGCGACGGTCATCGGAGTAGGGGGCA
>Ga0210384_10005587_pt1 | contig 13629 bp, 13 predicted proteins | sample IncBWH2MmetaG_FD_160574 | JGI IMG/M metagenome (GOLD analysis project Ga0210384, IMG submission 160574) | Forest soil microbial communities from Barre Woods Harvard Forest LTER site, Petersham, Massachusetts, United States - Inc-BW-H-2-M | ecosystem: Environmental > Terrestrial > Soil >...
GCGTGGCGCCGGCGCGGGCCGGCATCGCGCGCATCCAGGGGCTCGCGCGGCCCGGCACGTCCAGCGCCGCCGCCGAGGCAGCCGCCCCGGCCAGTGAGCCCGCAGCGACCGTCGCGCCGCCGCCGCTGCCGCTGAGCGCCGCGGCCGTATCGATCACACCGGCCGCGGCACCGGCCCCGGCGTCAGCGGACTCCGCCATGCTCGCCCGCCTGAATGCGGAGCTGCAGCTCGCCAACAGACCCGAGGCCGCGGCGCCGGTTGAGGCGCGCACCGCGCCGCCCGCAGCACCTGCCGCCGCGGCACCGCCCGCCAGCGCTCCAACCGTGGCATTTGCGCGCCGCAGCGGCGATGTGCATGCCGAGGAGGGCCTGCTGCCGCCGCTGCCGGTGCCGCCGGGCCGCGAACCGGTCGCGGGCGGCGAACGCCAGGAAATGGCGCGCGTCGACGCGGAACTGCTCGATCAGCTGCTCAACATTTCCGGTGAAGCGAGCATCGCGCGGGCGCGCATCGAACAGCAGCTGGGCTCGTTCGACTTCAACTTAGGCGAGCTGTCGCGCACCGTCACGCGCCTCAAGGAGCAGCTGCGCAGCCTCGAGATCGAGACCGAGGCGCAGATCCTGCACAAGCACGAGGATGAAGGTCCGCACCGCAGCGAATTCGACCCGCTCGAGCTCGACCGTTATTCCTCCATCCAGCAGTACTCGCGCGCGCTCGCCGAAACGGCCAACGACGTGGCGAGCATCCAGCAGCTGCTGGAGAACCTCGCCAAGGACACGCAGAACCTGCTGCAGCAGCAGGCGCGCACCATTACCGAGCTGCAAAACGGGCTCATGCGCACGCGCATGGTGCCCTTCCAGCGCCACGTGCAGCGCCTCGCGCGCATCGTGCGCCAGGCGGCCGCCGACACCGGCAAGCGCGCTGAGCTCACCGTCGAGGGTGCCTCCGGGGAGCTCGACCGGCAGGTCCTCGAGCGCATGCTGCCGCCGTTCGAGCACATGCTGCGCAACGCCGTCGTGCATGGCATCGAGAAGCCCGAGGAGCGCGTGCAGCGTGGCAAACCCGACACCGGGCGGATCCTGCTGGAGCTGCATCGCGAGGGCGCCGAGGTCATGGTGCGCCTGAGCGATGACGGCGGCGGCATGAACCTCAAGGCTGTCCGCGAAAAGGGCCAGGCGCTCGGTCTCATCGCACCCGGACAGAGCATCAGCGATGAGGATGCGATGCAGCTGATCCTCGAGCCGGGGTTTTCCACCGCGGGCGCGATCACCCAGCAGGCCGGGCGCGGCGTCGGCATGGACGTGGTCGCCACCGAGATCAAGCGCCTGGGCGGCGCGCTGCACATGGAGACCAAGGCCGGCGAGGGGACCGTGTTCACGGTGCGCCTGCCGCTCACCCTTGCGATCAGCCATGCGCTCGTCGTGCGCACCGAGGAGGAGTTCTACGCGCTGCCGCTGCCGACCGTGGAAGGCGTGCTGCGCCTGTCGAAGAAAGAAGTCGGCGCGCACCTGGGGCGCGATGCGACGCTATTCGACTACGGCGGCCAGAAATACCGCTTCCAGCACCTCGCGACTTTCGTGGGGCTGGCGCCATCGGAGCTCACGAGCCAGGACGTCACCATTCCGGTGGTGCTGGTGCGCGCCGGCGAACACTCCACCGGGCTGGTCGCCGACGAGCTGGTGGGCAGCCGCGAAATCGTCGTGAAGTCGGTGGGCCCGCAGATCTCCTCGATCCGCGGCATCTCCGGAGCCACGATCCTCGGCGACGGCCGCATCGTCATCATTCTGGACATCAACGCGCTGGTGCGCGCCGAGTGGCGCGCGCGCGGCAGCGCGCCGGTGGCGGCGCCGCCCAAGGACCGCGGTGACCGGCGCACGTTCGCGATGGTGGTGGATGATTCGATCACCGTACGGCGCGTGACCCAGCGCCTCCTGGAGCGCAACGGCATGCGCGTGATCACCGCGCGCGATGGCGTCGACGCGGTGGCGCTGCTGCAGGAGAACGTGCCGGACGTGATCCTGCTCGACATCGAGATGCCGCGCATGGACGGCTACGAAGTGGCGGCGCACGTGCGCAACGATCCGCGCCTGAAGGACGTGCCGATCATCATGGTTACTTCGCGCGTCGGCGAGAAGCACCGCGCCCGCGCCATCGAGCTGGGTGTGGATGACTACCTGGGCAAGCCCTACCAGGAGGCGCAGCTGCTCGATGCGATCGCGCCGCTGGTGGAGCGGCGCCGCGCGGCAGTGCGCGCCCAGGCGTAAGGACCACCATGGCCGAGCGTGTCAACGAGATCTACAGCCTGCTGGTGCCGCTGGTCGATGGGCGCCTGATCATCCCGCGCGCCTGCGTGGCGGAGGTGATTGGCTTCCAGACACCGGCGGAAATGACCGGTGCGCCGCCCTGGTACATCGGCACCGTGCCGTGGAACGGCAAGGCGGTGCCGCTGGTGTCCTTCGAAGGCGCCTGCGGCCAGATGATCCCGCCGGCGAGCGGCCGCACCCGCGTCGTGATCCTGCACGCGCTCGGCACGCGGGTCGAGGGCGGCAACTTCGCGCTCGTCTCGCAGGGCTTCCCGCAGCTCGTGCGGGTGAGCTCAGACGTCGTGCGGCCCGATAACTCGCGCGTGTTCCCGGACCGCATGCCGGTCATCTGCCAGATCCGCATGGTGAATGAGACACCGCTGGTACCGGATCTGGAGCGCCTGGAAGAGATGATCGCGGACGAGACATCAATCAGCGCGTGATGCGCCCGCGGCGCCCCTCGTCAGCCGCTCTCCTGACCGCCCTCACCGCCGTGGTGTTGGGCGCTTGTGCCGCCCGGGATGCGACCCGGCAAGTCAACGTCGAGAACCAGGCGGCGCGCACCGAGGCGGCGCTGGTCGCGGCGGGTGACCCCGACTCGCTGGAGGCGGCGGCGATCCTTGGTGATGACCCGGAATCGCGCCTGCGGCTGATCGGGCGCGCCGCCACCGCGGCGCCCGCGCGTCCTGACATCCTCTGGTGGCAGCTGCAATTGTGCAGCCGCGTCGCGAGCTGCGACCCGCAGCCGCTCGCGGCACACCTGCACGCCCTGGATCCGGGCAACGGCGCCGTGTGGGCGGCAGCGCTCGAGCGCGGCGCCAGGCTCAAGGACGCGGCTGCCCTGCAGGCGACGCTCGCGGCGATAGCCAACTCCGAGCGCTTCAGCGTCTACTGGAACCAAAGCATCGCGCACACCGCCGGCGCCGTGATCAGGGTGCGGGCCATGGAACCCAAGAGCGCGTTCGTCGCTGCGATCGGCGCCGCCGCCGCGCAGACTATCCCGTACAAACGCATGACGGACTTCTGTCGGGGCCGCACCCTGCAGCAGGCTGCGGATCTTGCCACCTGCCGCCGTCTTGCCACCGTACTGGGTCGCGGCGACACCTACCTGACCGAGATGGTCGGCCTGTACCTCGCGAGGCGCGTGTGGCCCGAGCGCAGCGCCGAGTACCGGGCGGCGCTCGAGGCGCGACGCGTGGCCCAGTACCGCACACAGGCGGACGACCGCCTGACCACCCGCCGGCGCCTCGACAACACCTGGGTGCAGGGCCGCCTGGAACTGCTGGCGACCCATGACACCGAGCAGGACGTTGTGCTCGCGGACCTCACGCGCGCGGGCCTGAACCCGGATCCGCCGGAGGAGCGCAGGCTGGGGAAGTGGCTACCCAGGTAGTGCGGGGCGACGAGCGCCGCCACGCTTACGCTTCCGCGGGACTGTATTGACACGGCGGGTTCATCGGTTGATGGTATTTGTAGGCCATAGAGCACATTCCAGAACAAGCTTGGCCGGGAGAGCGAACCCATGTTTCACGGCGGGATCAGCCACGCGCAGCTCATGCGCGAATCCACCGATCGCGTTGGGATCGCGCTGCGCAGTAGTGAGCCGTGTGAGCAGAGAGTCGCCAGTCGCATCCTCGATGACGTCGGCACGTGGCAGCGATGGGAGAGTGAGCATTCGGGGCTGATGCGGCGGGTGGCGGACAGCGGCCGCCTGCGCGACCAGCTCGCCGCGCTGAAGCAGACAGCTTTCCAGTTGATTCACCGCAAGGCGCTGTTCGAATACCTGCGTGACAAGGCCGTACGTGGCACGACGCGGATGCGGATTCTCACGCACTTCCATCCCGCGCGCGGTTATTCACACGCGGTCGTCGCCGAGCATGGCATCTACCTGCGCTCCTCCTGCAGCCATTTCTGCGCGAGCTACATCGGCGGCGACGTCGCTCAGGATCTGGAGTTTCTCGAACCGATGCGCCGCTATGAAGAGCTCTACGGGGAATATTTCGCCGCCTACTGCAGCGCGTATTTCCCGACCGAGGGCGTCGACCGCGCCGCTCAAGCCGCGCTGCTGCCCTTGCTCAAGCAGCAGCTGGACGACACCCGACGCGCTTTCCTCGACCCGCGCCGCGAGGGGCAGCGCTTCGGCCGGGAGCTGGAGCTGCGTCGCAGGACTGGCGAAACGCAGACGCTCGACGTGCGCAGTCTGCGCAAAAAACTGGCGCGCTAGCGCCGCACGCCTTACAGATCTCCAAACTTGCGCTGCAGGAGCGTCAGGGCCGCGAGCGCCGCCGTTTCAGTGCGCAGCACCCGCGGACCGAGGCGCACGGGCGCAAATCCCGCCGTGCGGGCGAGATCCTCCTCGGACTCGGTGAGTCCTCCTTCCGGCCCGATGAGCACCGTGACGTCCGTGACCGGTGACGGGATGTCATCCAGCCGCAGCGCGGCGCCCGGCGAGAGCAGCAGCCGCGCGCCGCTGACCGCATTGCGCGCGGCGCCGGTGAACTCCCGCAGGGTGAGCGGCGTCGCCACATCCGGCAGGCGGTTGCGGCCGCTTTGCTCGCAGGCGGCGACGGCGATCGCGCGCCAGTGTGCGACTTTGCGGGTGGCCTGACGCGCGTCCAGCCGCACGACACTGCGTTCCGTGAACACCGGCACGAGTCCTGAAACGCCCAGCTCGGTGGCTTTCTGCACCACCAGGTCCATGCGTTCACCGCGTGATACCCCCTGCGCCAGAGTCAGGGTCAGCGGTGACTCGCGCTCCACGGCGTGGCGCTCGCCGACCGCCACGGTTACGCCGCCGCCGTGGGATTTTTCGATCCTGCCGGCGTATTCCCCGCCCCGACCATTAAAAAGAGTCAGCGCATCTCCCGGCCGCAGCCGCAGCACCCGGGTGATGTGGCTCGCGGCGCTGCCTTCCAGGGCCACGCGCGCGCCGGACTCGAGCGTCGCATCCACGTACACGCGAGTCAGGCGCATGTCGCGAGCTCGATGCCTTCGCGCGCGACCTCGACCATGAGGTCGATTTCCGCAGGCGTGATCACGTACGGCGGCATGAAGTAGACGACGTTGCCCACCGGGCGCAGCAGTACCCCGCGCGTGAGCGCATGGCGATAAACCGTCAGCCCGCGGCGCTCCTGCCAGGGGTAGGGCTCGCGCGTAGCCTTGTCGGGAGTGAGTTCGATGGCGACGATCATGCCGCGCTGGCGCACTTCCGCCACGTGCGGATGCTCTTCCAGTTCCCGCGCGCGCGTGCCCATGTGTGCCGCCAGCGCCCGGTTGCGCTCGAGGGTGTGGTCGTCGCGAAAGATGGCGAGACTCGCCAGCGCCGCGGCGCAGCCGAGCGGGTTGCCGGTGAAGCTGTGTGAGTGCAGGAACGCGCTGAGCTTGGCGTACTCATCGTAGAAGGCGGCGTACACGGCCTCGGTCGTCATGACGGTCGACAGCGGCAGGTAGCCGCCGGTGAGTCCCTTTGACAGACACAGGAAGTCCGGCCGGATGCCCGCCTGCTCGCAGGCGAACAGGGTGCCGGTGCGCCCGAAGCCCACGGCAATCTCATCGGCGATCAGGTGCACCTGGTGGCGGTCGCAGGCGGCGCGCAGCAGCGTCAGGTACAGCGGGTCGTACATGCGCATGCCGCCCGCGCACTGCACCAGCGGCTCCACGATCACCGCGCACGCTTCGTGCGCGTGGCTCGCGAGCGCGGCCTCCATGGCGGCGAACTTGCGGCGCGAGTGCTCCGCCCAGCTCTCACCGCTCGCGCGCCCGTAACAGTCCGGCGACGGCACGCTGATGACCTCCATCAGCAGCGGCCGGTAAATTTCCTTGTAGAGCTCGACGTTGCCGACCGCGAGCGCGCCGAGGGTTTCGCCGTGATAGCTGTTGGTAAGGGTGATGAAGCGGCGCTTGTGGCTGCGGCCGCAGTTGCGCCAGTAGTGGAAGCTCATCTTCACGGCGACTTCGACCGCGGAGGAACCGTTGTCGGCGTAGAAGCAGCGCGTCAGACCCGCCGGGGCCAGCGCGGTGAGCGCTTCCGAGAGCGCGATCACCGGTTCGTGGGTGAAGCCGGCGAGGATCACCTGCTCCAGGGACTCCAGCTGCGCGCGCACCGCGGCGTTGATGCGCGGGTTGGCGTGACCGAACAGGTTGACCCACCAGGAGCTGATCGCATCCAGGTAACGCTTGCCGTCGTAGTCCTCGAGCCAGACGCCGGCGCCGCGGCGGATGGGGATCATGGGCAGCTGTTCGTGATCCTTCATCTGCGTGCACGGATGCCAGACGTGGGCGAGGTCGCGTGCGGCGTACGGGCCGTTGCCGGAAGTCATGGGCTTGATTGTGGCAGAATCGCGGCGGCAGCAATGCACACAACCCCGCCAGCACACCCTGTGAAAATCGATGCCGTCACCGGCCTGGGTGCCGGCCTCACGCAGGTGTTGTCACCGCACTGGGACGCGCGGCCCGCAGGCTGCGCGCCTGAGCTGCTCATCGTGCACGGCATCAGCCTGCCGCCGGGGGAGTTCGGCGGCCCCTGGATCGACCGGCTGTTCACCGGCACGCTGCCGGCCGCGGCGCATCCGTATTTCGCGGCCATCGCCGCTACGCGCGTGTCCGCGCACGCACTCATCCGCCGCGACGGGCAGATCGTGCAGTACGTGCCCTTCGGCGCGCGCGCCTGGCACGCCGGGGAGTCGCAGTACCGCGGCCGCTCCGCTTGCAATGATTTTTCCATCGGCGTGGAACTGGAAGGCACCGACGACACGCCGTACACCGAGGCGCAGTACACGCAGCTCGCCGCCCTGGCCGCGGCGCTGCTCGCCGCCTACGCCGCGCTCAGCGAAGCCGACATCGTGGGTCACAGCGATGTGGCTCCCGGGCGCAAGACCGACCCGGGGGCAGCGTTTGACTGGCCGCGCTTCCGGGGGCTGCTACACGCGCTTCTCGCGGCGCGTTAGCGCGCGCTTCTTAGCCGGCTTGGCACGCTCGTGCCGCCAGAGCACTTCCGTGCCGCGCGCATGGCGCGCGAGCACGCGTGCGAGCACGAACAGCAGGTCCGACAGGCGATTCAGGTACTGCGCGACCTCGGGGCTCACCGGCTCCGCACGCGCGAGGGTGCAGACGCGCCGCTCGGCGCGTCGTGCGATGGTGCGCGCCAGGTGGCAGGCCGCCGCCGCCGGACCGCCGCCGGGGAGGATGAATTCCTTCAACGGCGGCAGCGTGTCATTGAAGCCATCGAGCAGCCGCTCCAGGCGCGTGACCTGCTCCGCGCTGATGGCGCGATGGCCCGGAATGCAGAGCTCGCCGCCCATATCGAACAGCTCGTGCTGTATCTCCGTGAGGCAGGCGGTGACGGCGGCCGGCAGATCGGGCACCGCGAGCAGCACCCCGATGGCGCTGTTGAGTTCGTCAACGGTGCCGTAGGCCTCGACGCGCGCGTGGTCCTTCGGCACCCGCGTGCCGTCGCCCAGGCCCGTGGTGCCGTCATCGCCGGTGCGGGTGTAGATCTTGCTCAGGCGGTTTCCCATGGTCGTTATATCCTAAGCCAATATGGCATCCAGGGAACTTAACGCCGCGCTCGAGGCGGCCCAGGCGGCGGCGGAGCTGATCCGCGGCTACTACCAGAAGAATCTCGCGGTGCGCACCAAGGCGGACGCTTCCCCGGTCACGGAAGCCGACGTACGCGCCGAGGAAGTCATCCGCGACACGCTCAACCGGCACTTTCCGGACTACGGCTTTTACGGCGAGGAAACCGGGCGGCACGCCATGAGCGCGCAGAGCATCTGGCTGGTGGATCCGATCGATGGCACCAAGTCCTTCGTGCGCGGGACGCCGTTCTTCTCCACGCAGATCGCGCTCCTGCGCGCGGGCCGGCTGGTCCTCGGGGTCTCGAGCGCCCCGGTGTACGGCGAACTCGCCTGGGCCGAGGCGGGCGCCGGCGCCTGGCTCAACGAGCGCGCAATTCGCGTCAGCCGCATCGCGGCGCTTACCGATGCGGTGCTGTCCAGCGGCAATCTCAAGACCCTGGCGGCGGGGCCGAAGTGGCCCCGCTACGGCGAGCTCATCCGCCGCGTGAACCGCAGCCGCGGCTACGGCGACTTCGTGCACTATCATTTGTTGGCACGTGGCGCGCTCGATATCGTCATCGAGACCGACGTCAACATCCTCGACATCGCCGCACTCACCGTCATCGTGCGCGAGGCGGGTGGAACGTTCACGGATCTTGAGGGTGGGCCGGTCGGCCTTGAGACGACGAGCGTGCTGGCCACCAACGGCGCGCTGCACTCAAGCGTGCTGGACGCGCTTTAGGGACGCGCTGAACACGCGGATCGCGCGCAGGCGCGAATAATGGGTCAAACCGGTGACGAACTGCGTCCGCAGCGCATACCCGGTCCGCGCAACTCTGACGCAAAATGTCTACATGGCGGGCCGGTGTGCCTACAGTTTGCGTTACAACTTCGCGGCAGCACATGCTGCACAGCGCCTCCGTGCGGCTGGCATTGTGAGCTTTTTCCGCCCGCAGCAACTCGCCCGCGCCGGACTGACCCGTGATCAGCTCCCACCCCTGGTCCGCCGCCGGGTCGTTGAGCGGGTTTCACATGGTCTTTACCGCGTAGTTGGCGCAAGGCCCACCCCGCACGACCCACTCGCGATGGCCTGTGCCCGCGTGCCCGACGGCATGGTCTGCGTGTTGTCGGCGCTGCACGTGCACGGCATCGCGCCCGTCGCGCCGCCGCAGGTCTGGCTTGGCATACCGCACAGCGCCCGCCGCCCGCGACTGCAGGAACTGAACATCCACATCGTTCGCTTCAGCGGCGCGGCATGGAGTTACGGTGTGGAACGCACCGAAATCGCCGGCGTACCCGCACGCATCACCAGTCCCGCCCGCACAATCGCCGACTGCTGTCGGCTGGCGCCCCGACTCGGCGCACAGGTCGTGGTCGCGGCGTTCCGCGCAGCACTCGTGCGGCAGATCGTCAGTTACCCGGATCTCGTGCGGGCCCAGCAGGCGCGGCCCTCGCGCCGGCTGCGGATCCTGCTGGAGACACTCTAGGCGTTGACGAATACCCGTCGACCGTCCTTCGTCAGCTCCATCATGGGAGCTATGTACAACTCGCTCAAGCTGGTCGCTGTGAGTGTCGTGCTGGTCGGACCTGCTGTCCAGCGCCCATCACCGTGCAGCAGCAGGACCCGATCGGCAAAGCGCGCAGCCAGCGTCGGATCATGCAGCGTTGTGACCACGGTGCGGCCGGAGTCGGCGAGGGTTCGGAAGAGCCTCAGCACCGCGAGCTGGTAGTGCGGATCGAGGTGATTGGTCGGCTCATCGAGCAGGAAAATATCCGGTTGCTGCGCGAGCAGCGCCGCCACCGCGACCCGGCGCTGCTCACCACCGGAGAGGGTGTCGGTGCGGCGGCTCGCGAAGTCGCTCATGTCCACCGCCGCGAGTGCCGCGCGCGCGATCTCCTCATCCGCGGCGGTTTCCCATTGCCACAGCGCCAGATGCGGATGCCGGCCGATCAACACCATCTCCATCGCGGTGGTGACGAACGCATCCTCCAGGTCTTGCGGCAGCAGCCCGAGGCGCAATGCGATCGCGCGGCGTTTCAGCGCCGGGAGTGCCGCGCCGTCGAGCGACACACTGCCGGCGGCGCTGGCACGCAGGCCGGCGAGCGTGTGCAGCGTCAGGGTCTTTCCCGAGCCGTTGCGGCCGAGAATGGCGAGCACCTCACCCGGGACAAACCGCAACGACAGCTCACGCACCAGCTCGCGCGCGCCGGCGCGCACGCTTAAGTTCACGGCGGCCAGCCCCGCCGCCTCGCCACGGGCTGCAGGCGGCGGCGCCGCGCCGTTGCCGTGCGCCTCAGGGCGGTTCAATGGCGCGTCCAGCGGATCTCCCGGGCGGTGTCGGGACCGACGACGACGTTACGCAGGCTTGCCGGCATCTGCGCCTCCTGCGCCGACAACGCGCGGCGGCCCGCCATGATTTCCGCCTCGTCCTGCGGGTAGAGCGGCGTGCGATCCGGATCGGCGAAGCCGCCGGGGTAGAGCGGCATTTCCGTCGCCAGATCGTACTTGTCCGTGGCGCCCACGGTGTGCAGCAGCTCGTGCGCGATAACGATGTTGTTGCTGCCGGCCATGCTGCGCTCAGCAAACGCGTGCACGATGCCGACGAGCCCTTTCTGCAGGCCGTGCGAGTCAGGCACGCGCGCAAGCGTCGAAGGGTCGTGGTAGAGGACGAACATCCGGATCCGTGGCGGAGCGCGCCCCGGCACCTGGCTGGCGTGGGCGGCGAACCAGCGCAGCTTCAGGCTCCACCACGCGATGCGCACGACGCCTGCACCCGGTGCCAGCGCCGGCGGCAGCTGCGACCCTTCGGGGTAGAGCTCGATGTGCACCGGCGCAGCCACCCTCACTCCGTAGCGGTGGGCCTCGCGCGCGAAGAAATCCTCGATGCCCGCAAAGTCCTTCACCGACAACCCTTCAATGTAGCGCCGCGCCTGCGGTGTGCCGTCGCCATTCAACGGGAAAATGCCGACCCACAGCGTCTCCTGCCAGCTTTGGGTCGACACGCGATCGAGCCACGCCTGCAGTGCCACGGCCGCGAGTACCAGGAGCAGGAGCCCAATGCGAATGGTTTTCCACACTAAGGCTGCAGCCGCGTGACCGACCAGGCGCCCGGGGTGAAGGCCCCGGCACGCGCCTCGAGGGTGCGGGTCCAGCGGGCGCGATCGTGGATACGCGCCGCCCCTTCCGCCCACAGCTCGACCGCATCCACCCACAGTCGGTAGCCGCCCCAGTGCGGCGGGCGGGGAATGCTGATCTGGAGGTTCTCATCCACGCCAGCGGATCCCGGAATCGGCGTGCCGAGCCGGCGCGCCTCCCTGGCAACTGCGGCTTCGAGCGCCGCGCGCGACGCCACCGCTTCGCTCTGGGCGCTGGCCCAGGCACCCAGCCGTTTATCCCACGAACGCGATGCGAAGTACGCGTCGCTGTCGCTTGCCGGGGCCACAGTGATCAGGCCCTCGATGCGCACCTGGCGGTGCAGGGTGTCCCAGTGCATGACGGCCGCCGCCCGGGGATTGCTCTCAAGTTGCCGGCCCTTGCTGGAGCGGTAGTTGGTGTAGAACACGAGGTAGCCCGGCGGCGTCACGATGTCCTTGCACAACACCACGCGCGCCGAGGGCTTGCCGTCGGGCGTGCTCGTCGCCAGCACCATGGAGTTGGCGTTGGGTTGAGCCCGTGCCGCCGAAGCGTCCGCGAGCCAGCGGCTGACCACGCTCAGAGGCTCGGCGGGCAGGGGATCAGGCAGCAATTCGGTGTGCTCGGGCATCCTCAGCCAATGTTAGAGGGTTTCTCCTGCGACTTGTATGCTCGGCGACCCGGCCGCCGCTTTTTCAATCGGGTCTGGCAGCCAGCCCTTGCGGCCTCCGCCGCACCCCGATAGAAAGGATGCTGCTCCAGGAGGTCCTGTTCCCATGACAAGCGACAACGTAACGCTGGATGACCTGCGCCAGCGCGTCACCGAGATCGACCGTCAGCTGATCGCGCTGGTGGCGGAGCGCAAGGCGGTGAGCGAGGAGGTCGCGCGCGTGAAACGCGCCACGGGCAAGCCGACGCGCGACTACGAGCGTGAGCGCGACGTGATCATGCGCGTACGCACGCTCGCCGACGAGCAGGGTGTTTCCCCGGCGCTCGCCGAGCAGCTGCTGCGGCTTCTCATCCGTTCATCCCTCACGACCCAGGAGCAGGCGAGCGTGGTGGCGCACGGCGCCGGCAGCGGGCGGCGGGCGCTGGTGATCGGCGGCGCCGGCAAGATGGGCGGCTGGTTCGTGAGCTTCCTCGCCTCGCAGGGATTTGCCGTCGAGGTCGCAGACCCTGCGCCCGCGGCACCGGGCGTGAACCACGTCGCCGACTGGCGCACTACGGATCTCAAGCACGACTACATCGTGCTGGCGACGCCGCTCGCGATCACCGACGCGATCTTAAGAGAACTCGCGCTGCGCCGTCCGGCCGGCGTCATATTCGACGTCGGCTCGCTGAAGTCGCCACTGCGCGCCGGGCTCATGGCGCTGAAGTCCCACGGCTGCAAGGTGACCTCGGTGCATCCGATGTTTGGTCCGGACACGGAACTGCTGTCCGGCCGTCACGTGGTGTTCGTGAACCTGGGGCACGACGCGGCGCTGGCGAGCGCGCGGCAGCTGTTCGCGCCCACCATGGCCGAGCAGGTGGTGATGAGTCTCGACGATCATGACCGCCTGATCGCCTATGTGCTCGGTCTGTCGCACGCGCTGAACATCGCTTTCTTCACCGCGCTCGCCGACAGCGGCGAGGCCGCGCCGACACTGGCGCGCATGTCGAGCACGACGTTCGATGCGCAGCTGGACGTCGCCAGCCGCGTCGCCCAGGAAAGTCCCGAGCTGTATTATGAAATACAGAGCCTGAACGACTACGGCGCAGAGTCGCTCGAAGCCCTTGCCAAGGCCGTGGAACGCCTGCGCACCGCGGTGTTGTCACGCGACGACAAGGCGTTTATTGCTTTGATGCGCCGCGGGCGCGATTATCTCGAGGATCGACGCTCGGCAGCTGAGCGTCGCGCCTGAGGGACCAGGGGGAGCCGCACGTATGACTCGATCGCAACTGGGGCCGCTGCCCAGTGACGCGCCTGCCGACGATCTGGGGACGCTGACGGACGAGAACCGCGCGCTGCACAGTCAGCTGGCGGCGTTCACCGAGGAAGTCGGCCGCAACGATTCGCTGCTGCGCAAGACGCAGGAGCGGGAACTGGAGCTGCTGCGTGCCGCGTCCCTGTCGCAGCTGTTCGAGCGACTCATCGGCGGCCTGCGGGTTTCCTACCAGCTCGATGGCGTGACGCTCCTGCTGCACGACCCGCAGCACGAAATCCGCCACCTGTTTGCCGGCGACAGCCAGGAGCCCGACCCGATGCCGGGCGTGTGCTTCGTGGATGCGCTGGTGACCATCGCACCGCAGCTCGCCAACCTCGAGCGTCCCTGGCTCGGCCCTTTCCGCAAGGCCGATCACGAGCTGCTGCTGCCGGGAATCGGGCGCCCCGGGAGCCTCGCCCTGATCCCGCTGCGCCGCCACGAGCAGCTCGACGGGGTGCTGGTGTTCGTGAGCACCGATCCGCAGCGCTTCTCCCCGGAGCTGGCGAGTGACTTCCTCGCGCACCTGGGGCTGGTGGCCGCTATCTGCATCGAGAATGCGGTCAATCGGGCGCGGCTGCTGCGCAGCGGCCTCACCGACTTTCTCACCGGGTTCCACAACCGCCGTTACCTGCAGGCGCGCCTGCGCGAGGAGATGGCACGCGCACAGCGCGCGCATC
>Ga0210384_10005588_pt1 | contig 13628 bp, 14 predicted proteins | sample IncBWH2MmetaG_FD_160574 | JGI IMG/M metagenome (GOLD analysis project Ga0210384, IMG submission 160574) | Forest soil microbial communities from Barre Woods Harvard Forest LTER site, Petersham, Massachusetts, United States - Inc-BW-H-2-M | ecosystem: Environmental > Terrestrial > Soil >...
ACGTCGCAGGCCTTGCAGATGCCGATGTCTTGCGGTCGCTTCTCGGTGAGCGCTTTCCGAAGAGTCACCATCCTGTCGCCATTCCAGATCGCATCGGCTGACTGCTCTAGGAGATTCCCTAGCACATATTCGCTCCGAAGGTCGCGGCAGCAGCCGACGACGCGTCCGTGGAAATCAATTGTGAAATTCACCCACGGTTGATGACATAGGGTGTACAGCGTTCGCTCAGGGGCTTCGGGCCCCTTGCTCAGATTTACCAAGCTCTCGCCAAGGGCGTTATGGAAGTAGACGGGCATTACGGTCACGCGTTCCGGCCAGTCCGCAAATAGTCCTCGCGTGTGCTCCATGAGCGCCTCAGCATCCTGCGGCGGGAGCCCGTGTGTCGCCATGTCCTTGATCACCACCCTGAAATCGGTGCCCAGCGCCACCCCCGCCCGCAGGAGATGACGGATACCGTCCAGCGTCTCTGCCCAGACACCCCTTACCCGGAGTCGCTCATACAGCGTCGCGTCCGCGCAGAAGTCGGTACCCACCATGCGCAACCCGGCAGCGAGCAAGCGGTGGGCACGCTCTTCCGAAAGGAGGGAGCAGTTGGACGATACGGTCACGTAGATGCCCAGCTCCGTCAGGTGCGCGATGTACGCCTCGAGGCGCTTGTTGAGTAGTGGCTCGCCGTCGCGATGCAGCGAGACGATGCGCACATCGAAGCACGAGCGGAGGTTGGCGATGATGTGCTTGAAGTCCTCAAACGGCATGACGCCGCGCCCGTTGACGAAGTGATTGTCCTGGTCACTCTGGGGGCAGTAGATGCACCGGAAATTACACGTGTTGATGGTCTCGATGGTGAAGAACACGGGCTGGCCCCAGACCCGGTCGCGCCGGAGCAAATAGCTGAGGCCGGTGGTGACTCGATTGAGGTGCCTGAGGTTATGCATGGTCCTGGGTCACTTGCCTCCTCATCCTATTGTATCCCACGAGAGGACCCACACTTCTGAGGAAGCAATCGCCCCAGAGGCTTCGATCCTGGCTCGGGAAAGAACGAACGCTACAAGGGGGGCCCGTGATGCCGACCGGCGTGAGCCAATCGGTCAAGTGATGCAGATCAGAAGCCCTCGAGGCGGCTATGGCTTTGTGGCTACGCTCCGCTACCGTATACTGGGACGAGTGCACTGAAGCGTCTGACCGCTACGACGGAGAACGCCGGAGAATATGGCCAAGGACTTGAGTCAGGGGGTATCCATCGTTGGGGGCACCCCGGCCGAGGGGGTATGTACGTCAAACTCTTCGGCGGTTCCCCCTATTACGACGGTGATCGAGCCCTCCCGTGGCTGGGTGCCCCTGAAACTCAGCCAACTCTGGGAATACCGGGAGGTTCTCTACTTCCTGGTGTGGCGAGATATCAAGGTTCGTTACCGTCAGACTCTGATCGGGGTGACATGGGCCATCATCCAGCCGTTCATGACGATGGTCGTTTTCAGCGTCTTTTTCGGCAGGCTCGCCAAGATGCCGTCTGATGGTACCCCCTACCCGCTCTTTGTCCTCGCAGCGCTTGTACCCTGGACCTTTTTCGCCAATGGACTGACTCTCTCAGCCAACAGCCTTGTCCACAGTAGTCACTTGATCACCAAGGTCTACTTCCCGAGGCTTCTGGTCCCTTTGGCGCGCGTCCTGACCGGGCTACCCGACCTTGCGTTGTCATTCCTCGTCTTGCTAGGAATGATCTGGTGGTACGGACTGCTCCAAAGTCGGCCTGCTCTCGTGTGGCTTCCGGCTCTCGCGCTGCTAGGCTTCGTGACTGCTCTGGGCGTTGGCTTGTGGCTCTCCGCTCTCAACGTTCAGTACCGTGACGTCCAACACGCTGTGCCGTTCGTCGTCCAGCTCTGGCTCTTCGCCACTCCTATCGCGTACCCATCAAGCCTCCTGCCCGGCGCCTGGCGCACGGTCTACGGCTTCAACCCCATGGTTGGCGTCGTGGAGGGTTTTCGTTGGACACTCCTGGGCAGCGGAAGCGCACCTGGCCCAATGGTCGCAGCGTCGGCGTTGGCTGCGCTGGTCATCCTGGTTACCGGTGCCTTCTTCTTTCGCCGCGTCGAACGCACCTTCGCGGATGTCGTCTAAGCACCATCCCACCCGACTCCTCTCAAGACCATGACCGATATCGCTGTTCGCGTTGATAACCTCGGCAAGCGCTATCGAATCGGAATACGCCGGGGAGCCGACCCACCCATGCTGGGGGAGGTCATCTCCAATCTTGCTGCAACCCCCTTCACCAAGCTTATGGGTGTCGCCCGCCGGTTCTGGACACGCCACACGAACGGCGCGAGGCCCGTTCCGCCCGACCCGAACGATCTCTGGGCTATTCGTCACCTCTCCTTCGAGGTCCCTCGCGGCCAGATTCTCGGCATCATCGGTCCCAACGGCGCCGGCAAGAGCACGCTACTCAAGATCCTTTCGCGCATCACCGAGCCGACCGAGGGTCGCGTCGAGATTAGAGGCCGCGTGGGCTCCCTGCTCGAAGTAGGAACCGGCTTCCACCCCGAGCTTACAGGTCGCGAGAATATCTATCTTAGCGCGGCCCTCCTCGGCATGCGGAAGGCGGAGATTGATCGCAATATGGATGAGATTGTTGCCTTCGCCGAGATCGAGAAGTTCGCCGATACTCCCGTGAAGCACTACTCGAGTGGAATGTACGTGCGTCTCGCCTTCTCGGTCGCCGCCCATCTCGAACCCGAGATCCTGATCGTCGACGAGGTTCTCGCCGTCGGCGACGCGGCCTTTCAACGCAAGTGCCTCAACAAAATGGAGGACGTCAAGCAGCATGGCCGGACCATCCTATTTGTCTCCCATAGCATGCAGCCGATCGCCCGGTTGTGCGAACGCGCCATCCTGATCTCAGGAGGCGCAATTGTGAAGGATGGGCCTGCGGTCGACGTAGCAAGCGCCTATCTAGCGACCAGCCTTCGCACCAACGCCGAACAGGCTTGGCTGCACCCGAATACGGCCCCAGGCGACCATGTTGCGCGGCTCAGACGCCTGCGCGTGCACGACGAGAGCGGTAATACCACCGAGACAATCGATATCCGGCAGCCCATCGGGATCGAGATGACGTATGATGTTCTTGACTCGGACCATCTGCTCTGGCCCCATCTCATCTTCTACAACGGGACCGGGCTCTGCCTCTTCACTACGTTCGAACTCGCCCCAGAATGGCGTGGTCGGCCACGACCGGCTGGCCGCTACATCAGCACTGCATGGATCCCGGGAAACCACCTTGCCGCAGGAGCGGTTCTCGTGGACGCCGGACTAAGGTCGGCCCCTCCTCCCCGCGTGCACTTCTTCGAGAGGCATGCCGCCGCATTCCACATTGTCGACACTCCCGAGGATAATTCCGCACGTGGCGATTGGGTCGGAGATCTCCCGGGCGTCGTCCGTCCACTTCTGGCGTGGAACACTACTTGGCAGAAGCAAGTGGAGCCTGAGGACGGCTGACCAGCGGGACGATCAGATTCTAGGAGCTCGTCTGGAACGCCGATCGGACGGCCCGAGGCGGCGGCATGGCGAGATGAGGCTTGCGTGACCCGTATTTGAGGTTCTTCAGCCCCCCGGAGTCTGTGTTCGCGGAACCGGATTTAGCCAGGTACAGACCTGGCGGCGAGAGACCCAGAAGAATCGGCAGGTCTGGCTGACGTTGTGGGTGACCTGCTCGTAGTGCTGAATCCGCCGCAGCCGGGCCTTCGCCTGCCGCAGCTTCTCCTGCTCGGAGGCCGCCTTCCCATGAACTCCCCCTCGATCGGGATTTGGAAGATGTGCAGGAGGAAGGTTAGTAGCTACAGAGTCGCCAAACGTGTTCGTGCCGATGAAGCGGCCCGACGCGCCGACGTAACGGCCTTATCAGAAGCCGGAGGCTTGCTCAACCGCAACGCGGGTCTGGGCGCGAGCCGGGCGTGGGTGTGCCGCGGCCGGCAACCGTTCGTATAGGTGCCCAAGCCGGTACTTCGCCTTGAGGCGGTTGCACGGGGTGACCGGCTCAGACCTATTGCACGCTGTACGCCCGACCAATCGCCTCGATCTCGGAACACGCGCGATTCAATCCCTGTTCGCTTGCGAGGTCGATCCGGCGGTCCAGGGGGCCCATTCGCATCCGATGAATCGCGTGGAGCAGGCGGCCAGCGAATGAGCGTCGGATCGGGGCGGTTCGGCGCCCTCGGAATGCGTTCAGCCACACGTGGGAGTAGGCATTCGCTTCGTGAAGGCGCACGATGTAATCAGCGGTGAGGCGGAACGCCGGGATCACGTGGGTGAACTTCAGGCGGGCGAATACTCCCATGCCATAGCCCAGATCCACGGCAGTGTATGCGAGGTCCATGTCCTCGCACGACACGAGCGACGCACCGGTGCGACCCATCCGCATCCTCGCTGGGTCAGTTTTGGCAATGTCGGCAAATCTCGCGGCAACCGCGCTCCGCACACAGAGGCCGGCGCCCCACGGAGTCATCTCGGAAACCCCGAGTACGTTCCCCCACCGATCCCCGGTTACCTCCCGCAGTGCAAGCATGTGGACGAATCGAATTAGATCGGCGGGCACCTCTGCCTCGAATCGTGCGCGTCCCTGCCCACCCCACGCGCCGATGTGAGGGTATCGTGCGCCGATCTCCGAGGCGTGATAGAGGTAGTCGGAGTCCAATATGTTGTCGTCGTCGACGAACACAATGGTCGGGGCGGAGGTTTCGGCAATACCGCGCAGTCGGGCATGCGTGAGTCCCAGCAGAGGCTCGACGACGATTCGCGCAGCGCGGTGCCAATCGAGCGACACAGCGTTCGCGATGGGCTCCTTGCTCGCGTTGTCGACGACTACGAGGTCCCATTGATCGGCGGAGAGCGTCTGCGCCCGCAAGGCGTCCAGCGTTTCCTGCAGGAGTTTCGGACGCGCATCGTGCGTACAGATGACGACCGAAAGCGCGTTTGACATCGTGGCAACCCCTCGTCAGCGCGTCATCCCGGCATCGCAGCCGGGCTTAATGATGGTGGCGACAGCGGCTATCGGATACGAGGCTTCCTCCTGCCCAGGACGCATCCTGTCCTGCACAGTCCGGCCGTGATCCCTGGGCGCGAGAACCGCTGCCTCAACCTGGAGTTCGTTCCAATGGGCGCCGCCATGGGGAACGAAGAATCTGTCATGCGAGCAGTGGTTCTGCGTGTGAGCGCCCCGACGAGGCACGTCGAGATAGCCACGGACCGCGGATTCGGTCGATATCGCCCAGTCGGTGCGAGCACGCACGGATTCGCGGGGGTCGTGCAGGCCCCATGCCGGCGCCGTAAAGCGGCCCGCCGGCAAAGGATAGCGCACAGTCCACATAAAAGCCTGTGAGTGGCCGCGAGGCCCTGAGCCAGGGGCCCTTGGACACCGGCGGCGGGTCACGCCGGGCGGATGGAGGTACTGAAGACGCCCTGACCGGCCAGGCGATGGCCGCGATCCTGCGCCAGAGAGCCCGAGTCCGTCAAGGAGTGCGCGGCGCAGACAACGTCCTGGCCAAGGTCCCGGGCGCCCGTCCGCCTTCCGTGGATGATTGCCCATGGGGCCTCCCGCCGCATCTTACGTCCCCACGATGCGCAGTCCAAACGGGGAGCACTCCAGGCGTTTATCACAGGCAACCGCGCCACCTCTCCCTTTCGGCGCGCGCGGCGCTTCGTCCACCGCACGCGCAGCATCCCGGTCGTGCTCCCGCCTCGATAGGCCCGACGATCCACAATCGATCGGCTGCTCGTGTGGACGGGGAGCAGTCTGAGTGCTCATTCCCGAAAGCTAAAGCTTGCTATCCGCAGAGGAATGGCGTGCATGAGTGTCATACCACCCAGGAACGGCTGCTTTTGTAAGCAAGCTCAACAAGCTACACGTCAGCCGACGTAGTCTCCAAGCTCCTCGAAATCTCCACTGTTTCATTGTTCCTTCATCACCCAGAAGATAGTATCCCAGCCGAACAGCTCGATATTGGCGAAGGATCTCATCCTTCGATCTCCATTTCTCGCCAAGTTCAGAGCCAAACAATCCTGAGGATCCTTCCGCGAAACGTTGAGCTACGTATTCACCCTCTGTGGGTGGATACGGAGGAGATTGAGACAACGGTATAGCTGACTGCTCGATAGCCTGAAAACAGTCGTAGCCCAAATCTGTGAGCGCGTCGATTTCACGCTTGATATTCGCGAAGCTAGTCTTGTCTGACTCAATAGAGACATAATCTGGGCGCTCTGAGAATGATCTCAGCGCCTTTATACAGACCATATCGCAGCCTTCGATATCGATCTTCATGAAATGCGGTACGCCGTGCTCGTGAATCACCCCCACAAAATCAACCGCGTCGACTTGGATCGGCCTACTTGAAGTTCCAAGTCGCGCATTACGCTCTGCCCAATTAACACGAACCGTTCCCCAGACAGAGACATTGTCATTCCTGTAGAACTGAACTGTCCTCTGGCCTGCACCTATAGCATCCAGGTCCAGTATCGCCCCTTCGACAATTGTCAACCTGCCCTGGGCGATATACTCCTTAAGTCGGTGCCTACAAGTACGTACCAAGTCCGGGTCTGCTTCAAATGCGATAACACGGAATCCTTTACGCAAATAGAACTCTGTGTCCTCTCCTTTGTGCATTCCAACGTCATAGATAAGGTCTTCGTGCTTCGGTGTACCAAAAAGCCGGGAGTCCAGATATGGGGCCATTCCGCCTCTCATGACGGCGTCCACCGAGCGGACCGTCCCGTCAGTCAACTCATTCACGCTTCCGACACGTTGACGGCGGTGCTTTTGGCAAATCTTGGGCTTCTGTGACCGGTGCTTCCGGGTTAGGTGACACCGACCGTGCCGTCGAGAGACACCGCCGCCGAGTCGCCTCCCGTCTCCCATTCCCGCCGATCCCTGATACGGTCCGTATCACGTCGGATGCCACGCGAGTCGCTCGATGCGCCGGAGGATCTGCCCAAACAGGTGCCGCGTCAAGTGGTTCCCGGCCAGCTGGAGAATGAAGTACCGCGCATGTAGGATGAGGCGCTCGACCTTGACGATCACCCGTCGAGGCCGGTCCCACGACGCGGCCTGATACTGGAAGCTCCGATACCGCACCAGCGGGGAGTGGCTGGGTCCGCCCGGGGCCGGGTGAGCAAGTCCGCGATCGTCCGCTCTAGCACCTGGTTGACCGGGAGCCCGAAGGCATAGACCACGTCCTGCCGTTCCAGTGCCCCGTACAGAGCGGGGAGCGCAAAGGCCGCGTCGGCGCGGACGACGATGGGCTGCCCCCGATCCCGGAGGCGGTCAATGACGCGGAGGAGCACCGCGTCCCAGCCGTCCGCTCTGTGGACGTTGCCCGGCCGGAGGATGGCGGCGAGGCAGTCGCCAGCCTCCTGGAGGGGGGCGGGTCATGGCCCAGTGCGTTCAGCGTTCAAATCCCAAATGCGGGTCCAGTTGTCTTGCAGTTCCTGAATATTCATATCCAACGGCCGCCGATCACCGTCGCTGAACGGCCTCGATTGCGTCGACGAATCCCTTTTTGCGGCGATGAATGGAGGCTTTCAGTGACCATCTGGTGGCAAGCAGCAGGCTCCCATTGCTGGCCCACTCGGGAAGCGTAGTCTCTACCATCCGACCTAGGATTGCGACCGCAGCACTCCGCACAGTTGTTGCTGGAGCGCTGGCTTGGCGCCACCGCTGGGCTGGGCATGCCGCGCCACAATCCTCGCCACTTGCTATAGCTAACGGGGAAAGGGGGTGAACGGGGAATGCCGCTCTTGCTCCGAGGAGGCAATCAGATTCAGGAATATCTGTTCTACTTTGTCCGTCACCTTGTCCCAAGTGAACCCCGACAACGTCTTCTCGTAGCCTTCCTGTCCCATTCGTTGAGCCCTTTCCCGATCCGCGAGGAGCTCTAAAATCGCTTCGGCAATTTCGCGCGGATCATTGGGGTCTACCAGCACTCCGTCTACGCCATCTTCCACAACGCATTGGGTCGACCCGATCCGCGACCCAATCACGGGCTTACGACACATCCAGGCCTCCAGATAAGCGATTCCAAAAGACTCCGCGATAGACGGCATGGCAAAGACGTCCATGGCATCGAAAATCGACGGCTTCTCCTTGTCGTCGAAACCGTCGACATGAATTACGCGAGCTCTTTCACCCGAAGAGAGCCCGGCCAGGGCTCCTTGGAATTCTCGGTCCTGTTGAGTCCCTGGTGGAAAACGTCGTCCGGCCAACAGCAGACGCACGCGGCCATCTGATGCCCACACGCTTCTCATCGCCGCGATAAGCGTGACGACGCCCTTTGTGGGTTGCATTCTGCCCACGTAGCCTACCACCGGTACATCTCCAAGCCCGTAGCGACGCCTGACCTGCACCCCGTCTCGCTCCGAGAAGGACTGCGGATCGACTCCTGGCCCTACCACGTGAACCCCGCGATAGTGGGGAACGCGCGCCTCAATGAAACGTTTCTCGTGATCAGTGATCGCCAGGATCACATCGCATTTCGCCAGCATGTCGCCGCGAAGCGCCGACCGGCTCCATTCCTCCTCGGTATGAAGAAGCGGGATACCAACGAGAGGCACATTCATGAGTCTCTTTATGAGGTACCCTTGATACCCAATCGAACTGAAACTCCAGTTGATAACAGTGACGATGTCCGCCTTGTATCGTAGCGCATCGGCAATGGTTCTGAGATTGAGCGGACCGCCGCTTAACATCTCGATCTGCTCTAGAGGCATAAACATTCGGAGGAACCGGTACGATCCTCGCAGCCGCAAGAGCCCATTGAGCCACCTTAGAAAATGGCCCTCCGGCTCGAACCGTTTCACGGTTACGAGATTTACTACCTCGGTCTTCGCGAGCTTCAGATGATTCCCGGCGGGGAACCGTGAGGGGATCGACCCGTGCGTAACCAAAACGATAATCTCGTGACCTCTCCGCGCAAGCCTCTCAGAGACTTGCTGGAGATAGGTCTCGGCTCCTCCGAGAACATCAGGGTAATAGTAAGCGCTGAGGAGCAAGATACGCATTGGGGGCTGTCTCAACTACCTCCTTCCGGATCTCAGCGCGGTGTGCATCGGAGTGTTCATAGCGAAGAGAAGTAAAGACTCACTCCATTGTGGATACCTTCTTCCCAGTACTCTAGTAGCTCGGCAAATTCATACGCAGCGAGATCGTAGGGAAGAAGGCTCTTCGCGATGCCCTCGACTCTCAAGTTCTACTAGGTAAAGTTCTTTCCGTGATGGAACATCTACTATGGGAACGTCAACCGAGCCCCCAACCTCCGCAAGAGTCTCTGGCAGCGTACTACGACATCCTTGAATGCGCAGACGTCTTGGCACATGTTATGCCGCCAGCCCAGCACGATGTTCCGACCGCCGCCGCCAGCACGGAAAACGCCTTCCGTAGTGTCGCAGGATTTCTTTCCTCCACACGGTAACTAGGCGTGCGTCGATGTTGGCGAGGACGGCGGCCGAGGCCCCCGAGCCCCGGTCAGTCAAGCGAGCATGCGACTTACGCACTTGGGTAGGAGAAGAGCGTCCCAAAGGACGAATTTGATCCAATTGGTCGACCTGGAGTTCAAGAGACAAGAGCCCAAATGCATCACGGAGGGGCTTTCACCCCAACAGGCCTCCAGTACCACGCGTGCGCCGACCTGCCCTGCGGATCCGACGTATGAGGCGCTTGAGCATTGTGGCGCCTCTCATCAGCAATAGCAGTAGCGCGTCCAACAGGGGAAGAAGTCTAGTGCCGGTGGCTTCGTAGGGCCCCATGCGGCCCTGCAGCACGCTCACCAACCCGCCCAGGACGACCTGCCGACTCTCGCGCTCGTGGCGCAGACTCTTATACGCCGAGCACATCTTCAACGCATACTGCAGTTTCCATCGCAGCCGCCCGCGCGAAGGACCGTGTGCGGTCACGAACGCGTACCGATTCCTGAGATGATAGAAGCGCACAGCGGGATTCCCCCATCCGCCCGTGCTACGACTCACCTTGTGCCATGCGTGCGCCTCCAAGACGACAGCGTTGGTCCAACCCCGGCGCGCGGCACGCACCGACCAGTCGGCGTCTTCGAAATACAAGAAATATCGCTCATCCAGCAGCCCTACCTCCCGTATTGTAGCCGCCCGCACTAGGAGCGAACAACCGGTAAGCCATTCGCTCTTGACGATGCCTGCCGCGACAGGCAGCCCGCGCGAATCATGTGGAAGTTCTCCACTCTTCCAGTCAACGGTGCCACCCTCCCAGTAAACCTCAGTCGGACGGTCGTAATAGAAGACTTTCGGTGTCGCCATACCGATTCGACTATCGGCCTCGGCAGCCGCCACCAACCGACGCACGCAATCAGGTGCCACGACGACGTCATTGTTCAGCAGCAGGATGTATGCGGCACTCTCGTCAATTGCACACTTCAACCCCACGTTGTTGCCCCCGCCATACCCCAAGTTCCTTGGGTTGCGCAGCACCCCGACATCGGGATATCTCTCGTGGAGCACGGCACTGGGATCTTCCCGGCTACCATTGTCCACAACGCGAACGGCAAGATTTGAGTAGTCCGAGCGCTGTACGGAGTCGACACACTCAAGCGTGTCTGGGAGGTTATTCCAGTTGAGGACGACGGCGATCACGAAGGGTGCGGCCACCGGGGCACGTGCTCCGATTGCTGGCGCGTGCGCCGCGCGGTCATCGCTTGAGTATGTACTGGCTAGATTCACCCTTGGATGACCGTAACACGTACCGAGAGGGGAAACCAAGGGTTGTGTGGCAGCTGTTGCCGTGGGGCTGCAAGGTCCATGGCTGCATTTCGCTGTGCTGACGAAATGGACTTACGGGCGCCCGTACCAGGCACAAACAGATAGGTCAATCAGTCTGGCCCAACGGACGAACGCCGTTCACTCTTACATGAAAGAAGCGCCTGAGCCCTCTACGTGAAGACGGATGCCTTTAGCGTGGCCTCCTGGCAGCCGTTATACCAGCGAATCCACGCGGTTCTCTCACTGCGAATAAATCGTTCGGACCCGTGCGCGGAGATGATCCACGCCGGATGCACCACATCCCGCCGAAGGAGCTGACACCTTCACGTCAGTCAATGTCGCCAGTGCACCGTGGGTCGGCCAGCCCAGTAAAGGCTACACACTTCTGAGACTCCGTCGCCTAAGCGGAGGTCCAAAGGCCCAGCCCGCGCATTGATTTTGGGTGATTCCGGCGCCCTATGTGAGCCAGGACGCGAAGGACCCGAGGTCCTTGTCCTCGGCAGAGCAGGAGAGGGAGATTTTCGTGGTACGCTACGCAGCTGATCGGTTACGATCAAATTGTAGACTCGGCGGTCCTTGGGGGCGGTGAGCACTGGTCCAGGAGGTGCACGCAGGGCAAGCGTCGTGTGTTCTGTCCTAGGGAGCAGCGGATGGGACGCGAAGATCCTCGCACCCACCACATAAGCTTTGGGTCGCCTTTGATCCCTGGAACCGTGCAGCTTCTGACCGGCCAAACGGCCCAGTCTGGGGGTGCACGAACAGGTGGCACGTCAGTTGCCCCGGGAGGCGATTGGGTTCGGGCCTGGCGGATCGAGAGGGCTTGGGGCGTCCGAACAGTTTCGGCAGCGTCGCCGGAAGGTGGACCTGCTCGGCGCAACCTAAGCTCCCGCCCTGCTGGCGCGCCGGGAACGCTAGCATCCACTCCTCGCGCGGCCGGCGCTGTGGGCGCCCAATTGCGAAGCCCCGCCGAGGGCAGAAGGCCTGCTCGCCGCGGTGCTGCTGGCGCTGTGGAAAACTGCGCGGCAGGCCGCGGCACGCGGGCCCAAGGCGCACGCGACCAGAAGATCCGGGGCGGCCTTGAGGCGATCGGCCGGCTCATTCCCGGACGGCTGGGAGAGGGGCGACAGTGAGAAATGCTCGTTTATCGTTGGCCGAACTCCTTTCGAACACGCCAAAAATCCACAAGACCCGCTCCTACACCTACGGCATTCATAATCGGCTCGCTCGCGTTCTCGATGAACACTTAGAGCCGGACTTTGTAACACTCGAGACGGGATCGGGCTTGAGTACCCTCGTGATCCTTCGCAAGGGGATCTCGCGGCACATTGCCATTGCTCCGGCATCCGATGAGTTCCTGGCGATTCGCGAATTCTGCGAAACGAACGGTATTCCCACGACCCCCTTCGAATCTGTAATGGCCCGCTCTCAGGACTGTCTGCCGGTTACACCGCTCCCCGCATTGAATCTCGTCCTTATCGACGGCGACCACGCCTTTCCGGTCCCGTTTATCGACTGGTACTACACCGCCGACCGCCTCGTCGTTGGTGGACTGATGATTGTGGACGACATCCAGTTAGTCACGGGGCGCCTCCTCGCCGACTTCATGGATGCAGATCCGAAATGGGAGCGTGTGCTTTACGAGGAGGCGCGCTTTGCCGTCTTTCGTAAGCTCAAGCATCCGATTCATCAGGGCGGATGGACAGTACAGCCCTACGTGGTAGACAGCAACCCCGTGCACAAGATCAACATCGTCCGAGCGGCGCCGGGTCCTGTCTATAAGGCGGTGCTCGCAGTCTATGCACGTCTTCCACACGGCGCTAGGGCACTCTATCGTCGTCTCCGCCGTGTTCTTCGGGAAGAGTGATTCGGATGACGTTTCGCGTAGCGCGCACAAGCCGAGGCCCTCGCGGCACGGCTATCAGGGAACAGAAGAATATCGTAACGCTGTTGACCGGGGTCCCCTAGGGGGCGAGAGCTAGGGCACCGAGTCCCTACCCGATTGCGCCTGGGTATGAGCGCGCGATGGCGTGGGAGCCGTCGCCCGGCCGAGCCCACGAGGTGACCGCACGACGCGGGTGACCCGATGAGCCCCGCCAACCTGTTGGTGGTTCCGAGCTCTGACCTCGCGGGATCAGGGCCGTGAAGACCGGGCTCGAGGTGCGCATTTGTCGGCCGGGCGGCCGAGACCACCCTGCGCCAGATCTTCGTCAATGCCTCTTCCGAACCCTTCGAGGGCGTCTACCTCTTCCCGCTACTCCCGAACGTCGCTTATGCGGTTCGCGGCGCGGCGACGAGACCGTCAGGCAAGGTCCCGAGGAACGCATGTCCGTCCATAGCAGACCCTCCGGCTGTCCGCGTCATCTAGGTGGGACGGGGGGGGCGGCCAGCAGAGGCGAACTTACACCAGTTCGGTGGACGTGCGGACTACGATCTGCCGTGAAGAGTCCTCATCGCTGCGGCTCTGCAGCCTCAGCCTGGATCTCGCGGCGAGGACGCACTTGAACTCGTCCACGCGCATCATGGCGAAGTACTTCTTGAACGTGGTCCAGCCGGCTGTGGTGGGCCGACTGCCTCGTCACGCGCCAATCATGCGGAAGATGGGTGGGAATAACGGTCGAAATATCCGCCCCACTCATCTCGCCACGCTCACCCGGTGATTGGGCGTCCTGTTGGAGCACTCGATTTAACCGTCTTGCCCTTGGCGGAACGCGCTCTCCGGTGACCTCCGTCTTCTGTCCTTGCACAGCCGCGGGACTAGTCGGGAGGTGTACGCGGCCTCTAGCATAAGGGGCGACAGGCGACTGGTCCGGAGTCGTGATCTACCGAGGTTCGGTCCATTTGAACGGCCAGCGCGTAAAGAGTGT
>Ga0210384_10005589_pt1 | contig 13627 bp, 11 predicted proteins | sample IncBWH2MmetaG_FD_160574 | JGI IMG/M metagenome (GOLD analysis project Ga0210384, IMG submission 160574) | Forest soil microbial communities from Barre Woods Harvard Forest LTER site, Petersham, Massachusetts, United States - Inc-BW-H-2-M | ecosystem: Environmental > Terrestrial > Soil >...
CCCCGTACTAAGCATTGATTGCATGCAGTTTCCGGAGCAGGCTCCACGAAAAGAGCACTGGCGGGAACTCTGCGCCCGGGCTGTGGTGGAATCAAATCCCGAAAAACTCGACCACCTCATCGAGCAGATTCTTGCTCTTTTGCAGGAGCGCGAGGCACATCTGAAGCAGAGTCAGGTGCTCTGACCTATGTCGAACCTGATCCGATGTTCTTGTGTGTCGAATGTGGCACGCCCAGAATTATGCCGTGAGGGCCGATGGTGAATGGTTTTTATGTCCCGGCTGCGGCTACGTTGTAAATGACCAATCATCCTCCCTATCAATGCAATTGCCACAACTGCATGAAGCTTGCTCCACTTCCAAAACTTAAATCCTGAGCCAGCCGCTTCACTTGTCGAATTGTTTGCTAAAGCGAGCAATTGTGAACAGCGCCACGTAACCTCTCACGCGCATCATCAAACAATGACCGCAATCGTGGTTGGCCTCACTCTGCTGGCGTTGTTGTTCGCGATTGTGACGGTTTACTGGATGCGGCGTCTTGAACCACAAAAAGCGGGCTATGCTTCCCAAAGAATGTGCCCGGCCTGTGGTCTCATTACGCCTCGCTCGAAAGCGGCTTGCCTGGAATGCGGAAGGCCCTTCATAGCCCCCGCCTCAAAATCCTAAATCGGAGAATCCCGGATATTTCTTCTCCGTCAATTTTCCTTCCGGTGGCATCGGGACTATCATGGAAGGCATCCAACTATTTATGGGAAAGAAACTCATCTTCGACGAGAAGTATAGAGTCGTCGGCGTCGAGGCAGACCGTTTGCTGTTGCGCGGAGTGCGCACCGGCGACGTGCTCACCGTCGTTAACCCTGAACCTGCGACTCCACTCACCCAGGAAGAATATCCCGTAGGCAAGCTCGTCGCCCTCTCTGACCCGTCCGCCGCGCCTCTCAACTAAGGTTTTCTCTCTCACAAAATAAGGTCTTCCTGCAGACTGTTTCGGAACCATACGCGGGCAATCCGCATCGTATTTCTCGGGGAATGTGTCGCCTAGGGTGAACCTGCGGGTTACCTGTTAAGTTAAGCGAATCAACCAAGCGAATCGGGTAATCTATTAGCGGATAGGAGGGATGTGTGCGCTGCGCAAAATGCGGCAATGACAATGCCGGGACCAACCGCTTCTGTGGCATGTGCGGCGCCCCTCTGGCTGCAAAAACTGAAGTGATTGAGACCGAAGCCGCCTCCGCTTCAGCAACCCGGCAAGTCGCTGCTGTCGGCACAGCGGAACATCGCCTGTATTCCGTTGCGGCTCCCGATCGTGCGCCGAGATCTGCGCCCGTGATCTCGGGCCCATCTTTTCTTGGACTGAGCACCCCCGGCCCCGCTCATTCCAACTCGCACGATTCATCCTCGGGAAATCTCGATTACCTTCTCGAGGATGAAGAAGAACCGAAGTCCGGTCACGGCAAGCTGATCCTGATATTGGTGGCGCTAGCCCTGGCCTTGGGATTCGGCTACATGCGCTGGCGGCAAGGCGGCTTCGACTGGCTGAACGCCAGCAGCAAAAAGCCGGCCCCCGCTTCCGATGCTTCACATAATGACGTTTCGCAGAGTCCCGATTCCAGCGCAGCCACTCCGCCCGCTCCAGATAACACTGCATCTCAAAGCGCCGCCAGCGGCACAACTCCTGCTCCAAACAGCGCTGCTGCTGCTCCGGCGGATTCTGCGGCAACGCAGACCACTCCCTCGCAGAACCCGCCGGCAGATTCTCCCCCCAACAATGTGGCACAGGATGCAAATGCTGCACTGAAGCCCGTAGACTCAAACGCGGCCGCCGCTTCCACCTCACCCGCTGATTCCGAAGCACTCGCCGAAACCACTGCCCCTCCGAGGGCCCCAGTCAAAGCGCGCAAGTCCCTTCCCGCCAAACCCCCCGCGGCGCAGTACTACGATTCTGTTGCCGAAGCCGAGCGCTACATTTACGGCCGCGGCGCGCGCCAGGATTGCGATCACGGTGTACGCCTCCTCAAGACAACAGCACAATCCAATCCGAAGGCGATGATTTCCCTCGGCGCCCTCTACTCCACCGGAACCTGCACTCCGCGCGACCTTCCCACCGCCTACCGCTGGTTCGCCCTCGCCCTCCACAAACAGCCCGACAATCAGGTCCTGCAGGACGACCTGAAATCTCTCTGGGACAAAATGACCCCGCCCGAACGCCAACTCGCCATCAAACTCAGCCAGTAATCCGCGCAATAAATGATTTGAGCAACATTCGTTTGTCATTCCGAACATTTTGCCATTCCAAACCAGCGTTCTTCGCCGGTGAGGAATCTGCTGTCCCCGGCCCCGATAATCGATCTCTTCGCGCGAATGATATTCCGGCTCAAGCTTTTCTCCGCGACCTCCGCGGCATTTCTCAGCGCTCTCCGCCGTTAAATGCTTTCACCCTGACGACGCACGAAAAGCAAACACCGCAACCGCTTGCCCCGCGCCCCATCCCCCTGTTATGTTTCGCTCAGCTCTTCAAATCCATCAGCCCGTTTATTTCGTACATCTTGTAGACAAGGAAGAGACCGAGCGTTTGTCGAGTCCGCAACCACAAACCACCTCGCCGGACCTGGCCCTGGTAACGGGTCTCAAATCCGGTGATCAGGGCGCGATGGCGCAGCTCTATGACCGCTATTCGTCCGTGGTCTACGCGGTCGCATTGCGCGTGCTCGGCGATACCGGAGCGGCGGAGGACGTCTTGCAAGAAGTTTTTCTGCAACTGTGGCGCAAGCCCAGCGCGTTTGACGCCGCCCGCGGCAGCCTGGCCAGCTGGCTCGCGGTCATCACTCGCAACCGCGCCATCGACTCCCTCCGCAAACGTCGTCCCGAAACCGATATCGAAGATGTAGTCTTGTCCGTCGCGCCGGATCTCGCCGGCGAAGCCGATCGCAACCGCGCCGCCGAAAAAGTTCGCGGCGCGCTGGGTGCGATGTCCGCACCGCAGCGCAGCGCTCTCGAAATGGCCTACTGGCAAGGCATGAGCCACACCGAGATCGCCGACAAAACAGGAGAGCCCTTGGGCACCATAAAAACCAGAATTCGCTCCGGCCTCATCGCCCTGCGAAAAGCGTTTCAAACATAAATGACCGAGCACGAACAATACGCTGACGATCTCGCCCTCTACGCGCTCGACGCGCTGCACGGAGAAGATCGCGTCCGCCTCGACGCTCACCTTGCCGCCTGCTCCGCCTGCCGCCTCGAGCTCGAACAACTCCGCGGCGACGCCGCCCTGCTCGCTCTTTCCACCACCGGCCCGCACCCGCCCCAACGCGCCCGCAAGCGCCTACTCGATGCCATCGCCAAAGACCAAGAATCCCGCGGCCCGAAAATAGTTCCAACGACCCCACGCCGCTCCTGGTGGGGCGTCCTCGGATGGGCCGCCACCGCCGCCGTCATCGTCTTCGCGCTCTCTCTGTGGAAAGAAAACGCCGCCCTGAAATCAAGTCTCTCCGCCGCCAACTCCGAGTCCGCCCGCAACGCCCGCGAACTCGAAGACCTCCGCCGCATCGCCGCCCCCATCATCGCTCCCGAGGCCCAACACATCACGCTGGTCTCCACGAAGACTCCGCCGCAACCGCAAGGCAAAGCCTTCTATCTGCGAAACCGCAACAGCCTCGTCTTCCTCGCCAACAACATGCCGTCCCTGCCGCCGCAAAAAGCCTACGAGCTCTGGCTGATCCCCACCACCGGCGCGCCCATCCCCGCCGGCCTCTTCAAGCCCGACGCCCACGGCAGCGCCAGCATCGTTAATCCTCCACTCCCCGCCGGAGTCGCCGCCAAATCCTTCGCCATCACCGTAGAAAACGAATCCGGCTCCCCCGTGCCCACCAGCCCCATCCTGATGATGGGTGCCGGCGAATAATCACGGACGACAGCACGCCTTCAGCCCTTTGTCATCCTGAGCGCAGCATGACGCCCACGAAGTGGACGTCATGCGCAGTCGAAGGATCCCTACCCGCTCATACCCATCGTCGGCCTAGCAAGGCATTTCCACCACGGACTCTGGGTTTTGCTTTGCGTGAGTCTCCACGAACGCCGCCCATAAAAGATCGGGAATGGCACGACTTTAGTCGTGCCATTTAGGATCGAAAAGGACTGGGTTTCAGCCCCCTGAGGTCCCCCTTGACTCGCCCTGTTAAAATAAAGCTTAGGGATATTCCCAAAGAATCCCAAGCCGAAGCGCCAGCCGAGGCCTCACACCAGGAGTATCCCGATGTCGAAGCACCGCCGCCCCGACGACCCCAATCTTTCCAACACCAAGCGCGTCGGAGAGCGTTCCGAAGCCGCCTTCCTCTACCAAGCCAGCCAGCGCGGCTTCGCCATCTGCAAGCCCTGGGGAGACAGCGAGCGCTACGACTTCATCCTCGACAACCGCCCGCAGCCCGTAGTCCACCTCTTCCGCATCCAGATCAAATGCACCGAGGCCCTCCGCGCCGGCGCCTACGAAACCCGCGCCACCTACACCATCGGCGACGGACGCGCCGTCTACACCAAACGCGACATCGACTTCATCGCCGCCCACGTCGTCCCCCTCAACCTCTGGTACATCATCCCGGTAGAAATCTGCACCCCCCCAACCCATGCTCCGCTTCTACCCCCACCGCAAAGCCAAACGCATGCGCCTCGAAAAATACAAAGAAGCCTGGGAACTCCTAGACCCGCCAATCCCAAATCCGCCCATCACCATCCACGCCAGCATCGACGAAAATTATCCCGAAGGCTACGAGCCAGAAGGATTGGACCCAAACGAAGAATCGCCGGAATCCAAATAGCCCTGTCCTCAGCAACTATTTGTCATCCTGAGCGAAGCATGACGCCCACGCAGTGGACGTCATGCGCAGTCGAAGGACCCCATACCAGCGAGCAGCCACCGGCAGCCTAAAAAAGGACTTTCCACCACGACTTAGGTTTTGCTTTTGCTTGACTGTTCCACATGCCCGCCCGCGAAAGACCGGGAAGGGCACGAGTTTACTCGTGCCGATCAGGATCAGAAAAAGACCGGGCTTCAGCCCCTGAGGTGCTCTCGTTTTGGGAGGGACACTTCACTGGCTCCCCTGACTCCCCTCCACCTTGATCTCCGTCCATCCCCCCGCAGGAGTCCACATCCTGATCGGTCTCGGCTGCAACCGCTCAGGACATTTCGCCAAGCTATGGTCTATTTTCCCTTCCCGCTCCAGCTTGTTGTGCAGCAAGTCGTAATTTGTGTCGAACTGTACCGACACAGGGTGAATGGGACTGTCGCTCCTAAGGAGATATATACTCCCCGCACCAATAGTCGACTCCGTTTCTTTCTTGTGAATCCCGATCTCGCTATCCGTAACTCTGATCGCGGACACGCGGTCTTCGTAGAATTGCAGCAATTCATTGATCTCCGAACGCGGGAACACAAAGAAGTAATCCGGATCGCCCTTGGGGCAGTTTATGCATTTGTGACTCGTGCCTTCGGTTTGAGGCGAGACGGCGAAATTCTTGGCCTCGTTGACCACAGCCAAAGTACCGCTGTCATATTCGTTGTTGAATCCACCAACCAGCAGGAAGTTCCCACTCGGGTTTGCCAACTCGTTCAAGGTGACGGTGGTGCCGCTGTTCACGTAGCGCAGAGTGTCTTTCCCGGTTTCAGGATTGAGGCTTACGATGAAGGAATGCCCCCAGACCGCGTGATCCACAGCAACCCAGATCTGTTTTCTCCCCTGGTGGTCTGAAACGACGACGTCAAGCGCGTTCCAGCTATCCTTCAGATCGTGCGTGGCAAATACGAGGCGGCCGCGGGGAACGTAGGACCAAAGCAGTTTTCCGCGGCTGGAGAACATATCGACTTCGGAGTGGTTCGGGTAGGTGGCATTAGGGCCGACGCGCATCATCAGCACAGCCAGCACTTCGCGGTCGCCATCGCCGCGAAAATCAGCGATTCGTACGCCGTGGTCTAATCGTCGCCCGTCGAAGAGATCGTTAGGATCCACAATGCCGGGAAGGGGATACGACCAAAGCAACTGGCCGGTGCCGTCGAACGCCTGCAGCGAATTCAGTGTAAAGCCAACGCGGACAGGAAAGTTTGGTCCGCTTGAGGATGTGCGCGACTCGAGCGCAACTACTAGAATGGCGACAATGACGATCGCCACCAATGCTACGTAGTACGGCCATCTCAGTCGCCTGGAATTTGAGCCCCTGGTGTCGGCTTCGAGGACGTGTCGTGCAAAGGACGCGGCTGGGCTGGGTCGTGAGGGGAAGGGCACGGTTTCAGCCATGCCGTCAGCCAGTCCAATGGAAATGGACTTTAGCCCCTGAGGTTCACTTTCCTCGTCCGTTAACCACGCATCAAGCTCCGATGTATAAGCAAAAACCGCCTTCCGCTGCCCTCCCGGTACACGCCGCACCGGAAGCCCTTTCTCCTTCTCCCACCGGATGACCGTGCGAACGTCTCGGCGAAGGTAGGTCGCGATATCCTTCCACGAATCGAGCCGCGCACTATTCTCTTTACCGCGAGGCATACTTCTACCCTAGATGGACTTAGTAACTAACAAGGACGTTCCTGGGCCCGGCGCCTGGTTCAAGGAGGAAGGAACAGGGAAGAACCAGCCCGCATGTCAGCAAAAGTCAGCTTCCGCCACCTTCTGCCAGTTGCCAAGTTTAGCGCGATAGGGTTTACTTCGCAACGTTAGCTAGGAAGTAACCAGCGAGGAAGAATGAAGACCGTACAGTGCGTACCCGGCGGGCACCAGGTGGATCTTGAGCACGCGTACTGGTGCAATAAGTGCGGCTTCTACCTTTGTTATAAGCACCTTAGAACAAGTGTGCTGACCACCAGAAAGACCTGCGAAAGAGGGCACGAGGTCAGCAAGGCTAAGTAGGCTGAACCGCAGATTCTTGAAGCGAGATTTCTGATAGGAGGACCACGTGAGCGCAAATCCTGTACAAACTTTCACTGCACCACAGCCAACGGCCCAAGTTCACTTGAAAAGGGCCTATGGATTTATACGCGAGGTGGAATCGGCTACGGAAGAGTTCCGGCAAGGCGCGGTCGCTTACCAGGCACAGGAAGATTCAGACCAACCTCTTCTCAAAGGGATGGTGGCAAGTTTCCGCGGAGGAGCACAACTGCGGCAGCAGAAAGCTGCGCTAGTCAACGATCTCGTTCTTGCCGGGAACGAAATCGAATCGGCAGCGAGGATTGATCCGGATTCGGCGATTCAAGCGCGGGAGGGAATTCTGGGTGTTTCACATCTGCGTTCTCTCATCCAATACCTGCGAGGGCAACTGGAGATGATTTTTGGTACTGACGAATCTGCCATCACATTTTTTCAAAACTCCTTGCAGATCCTTCCTTTTCCGGGCGCGTATTACATGCTCGGACTGATTTACGAGTCAAAGTACATGCCTGCTGCGGCGCTCCAGCATTTTGAAAGCTGCTTGGCCCTTGATGCGGACGGCGAACTGAGTGTTCCTGCCCTGAGAGAAGCGAGCGCGATGAGGAACTACAGAAAGCGCTTCCGCGGAAGCTGGGGTGTATTTCTGGTACTGCTTCTTTTGTTTTTCCCGGTTGCGTTCGTCTACTTTGCAATCAAGTGGAAATAACTGATCGATGAATACCTCTAAGGTTATATCGGCTAACGGAGACTTGAGAACTAGTCCCAAAATCCTCACGGCGGGTGGCCACATTCGGAGAGCAACGTTATGCAGAAATTCATCTACTTGATGTTAACCGCGCTATTCCTAGTCCTGGTTCCGGCACTCCACGCGCAGGATCAAAAAACCCAAATCCAACAAAAGCTAGCCTCTCTATTTACCCTCACCAAAATCACTGCCGACCACACCGACATCGTCACTCCCGGCTCCATCCTCGCGCTCAAAAAAGACGGCCTAATCATGTTCAGCCTGGACGCTCGGGTTCCCGCGACCATCACCTACAAAGATGGTAAGCTGTCCATGGGCATTGGCGACGCCATGGCCACCACCATGGCCCTCGGCTCCAATCAAACCACCAGCACCGTTCCTCAACGCAAATTTGTCGCCGGAGAAAAGTTCTGGATCACCGCCTATTCCGTCACCGACAAGCACGTCATCCTTCTCGTCTACAGCGACCCCTTCAACGACGTCCGCTACTACGGACAAATTAAGTTCCCCTTTCAAAAGCACAACATCCCCACTGCCGACGAAGTCATGAAGACCATCGCGGAAGTCGTAGACGTTCAGCCACCGGACAACTCCACCCCCAGCGACGCCTCCGCGGGGAATCAATCCCCGCCCGATAACGCCTCCTCAACTCCGAAGACCATTGCCTTGGGACAAACAAAGGACGAAGTTGTCGCGACACTCGGCCAGCCCCAGAAAGTGGTCAACCTCGGCGCCAAAGAGATCTATGTCTTTCCTGACATGAAAGTGACGTTCCTGAACGGCAAAGTTGCGGACGTACAGTAGGCAACTCGTAGTGCTCATTTCTCGCTTCCTTTGCCGGGTACGCCACTTCTCGCGCCCTTCCGGGCAGCGGGAAATGCCACCACTACACCCGACCTACTCCCCCCGCCGCCTTCTTCACATCCTCAAACTGGTTAAACTCCACAGTCCCCTCCGGGAACCGCGCCGTGATCTTCAACTCTCCGCCCATCGCCTTCACAAAACTCTGCAGCGTGGCTCACGTACATATCCGCGCGCCGCTCCAGCTTCGACACCGCCGCCTGATTCACTCCCAGAATCTTCGCCAGATGCACCTGCGTCATCTCCCGCGCCTCGCGCAGCAAATGCATCGGCATCTCCGCGCGGTATTTCTCGGCCAGAACGCGAGCGCGATCCAGCGCCTCCGGCGACATTCTTGCTTCCAGCTCACGAAAATTCCTGGCCATATCTCTCCATCGGACGCAGATCTACTTAACACCAGAATTAAAAGCCGAGAAAGAGACCGGGGAGAGACGGAAGGTTCCCCATTTTCAAAGGCGGTCAGGGTGCGGCAACTCTAGGCATTCACTGGGCAGAAGCTGTTTCAGCGACCCTCTAAATTCTTGAGCCGGTCCGACAACGATTCGACCTCTACATCGAGAGCACGCAAGGCGGCTGCGTGGCTCTTCTGGCGCAACTCGACAGGGGACGCCCACTTGTGAAACTCAGTAAGGAGAGTGGTTTCAACCTTCTCGAGCTGTCCTTGAATCCACCGCTTGTCATCGTCAGTCAGCACAGTTCAGATTATAAAGGCAAACGGCTCGATACCGCACCACCGAATTGCAGTTGCGATTATCCTAGTCAGCAATTCGAGATAGGTCGTCGCGGCGAAGGCTCCCCCTTTTCCTTTCAACAACTTACCTCCACCCAATCCCCCATATCCCCGATAAACCCCGTTTTTCCTCCGTTCGTTGGGATAAAGGTGCGCAACTCCTTCCCCTCCAATAACATCACTTCATATAACCACCCAGGGAAAGTGTACCAACCAGGTTCAATTCCTTGGGAGAGCCACAGGCAATGGGTTTTGTGGGTTAGGATCTCAGGCAAGCCAAGGCAAGCATTCCGCCGGGTTTTTCCCAAGACCGAACACCCAAGACCTAAGACCTGAAAAGCCAGAAGCTAAGGAGCGTTCTAAAGCATGCGCAAGCCGATCAAGTACGTAGAAAAAGCAGCCGTAGCCGTCGCCAAAGGCGCGTGGGTTGTGTTCGACCGTTTGAACCGTATCAACCCCGGCGTCTCGCCCACACCAAAGTGGTCCGACAAGCCTCTGCTCAAGTCCTACGAGAAGTCGAAGCCGCCGCTCGGCTGGCCCCGCTCCACCGATTCGCTCTGCCCGAAGTGTGTCCCGGAAATCCGCCAGCAGATTCTCGACGGCAAACTGCCGCACGAAGTTTTGATGAACGAAAAAATCGGCGAGATCAAGGCCACCATCATCGAGCGCGACGGCAAGATTTTGATGGTGAAAGACTGCCCCGTCCACGGCCACTTCGAAGACGTGATGTCGATCGACACCGATTTCTCCAAGCACCTGGAAGACGTTTTCCCCGGCCGCGACATCGCGGCGCACAACGACGAGAAGCTGCATCACCACGGCTCTTCGACTGTGAAGTACGGCCGCGGCTCCGTGCTGACCATCGACCTGACCAACCGCTGCAACATGATGTGCGATCCCTGCTTCATGGACGCGAACCAGGTTGGCTTCGTCCACGAACTGCAGTGGGAAGAAATCAAGACCATGCTCGACAACGCGATCACCATCAAGCCGCGTCGTCAAATGAGCGTGCAGTTCTCCGGCGGCGAGCCCACGTTGAGCCCGTACTTCCTGGACGCGGTGCGCTACGCAAGAAAAGTCGGATACAACTCCGTGCAGGCCGCAACGAACGGAATCGAATTCGCAAAAAGTTTCGAGTTCTGCCAGCAAGCAGTAGAAGCCGGAATGCGCTACGCCTATTTGCAATTCGACGGCATCGGCAACGCCGCCAACGCCCACCGCATGGTCGGCAACCTGTTCGACGTAAAATTAAAAGCCATCGAAAACCTGCACAAAGCCGGAGTAGAAATCGTCCCCGTCGTAACCATCGTCAACGGCATCAACAACGAACAAGTAGGACGCATCATCAAGTTCGCTCTGGACAATCCGCGAACAATCAGCTTCCTGAGCTTCCAACCCGTAAGCTTCACCGGCCGCGACGAAGCTGTCACCGACGACCGCCGCCAAGCCCAACGCTACACGCTCTCTCACCTGGCCCACGACGTAAAAAACCAAACCGGATTAGGCGAACCGAGCCGCGACTGGTTCCCAATAAGTTTCATGGGTACCTTCAGCGACTGGGCCGACCTGATGCACGCCAACGACGTCAAAAACGACTGGGGCCAACTAAGTTGTGGTTGTCATCCAAATTGCGGGACGGGGATGGCGGTGATGATTGATAAGGAAACGAAGGAGGCCGTTCCCGTGACTGCGTTCTTGGCGGGGGATCAACTCGCTAAGGATATTGCGAAGGTGAATGATGCGGCGCGGGGGAAGTTTTTGACGGTGGTGGGGATGGCGTTGTGTTTGATGAAGAATTACGATCCGTATCAGGCGCCGACGCATTTTAAGCTGATGGATTTGCTGCGCAAATTTGATAAGAACTTTAATGCTACGGGGAAGAATTATGGGAAGGTTGGTCCGGACCGGACGGTCGAGGATGTGATGAAGCGGCGGCAGGACCGGTGGAACTTCCTGTTTATTGCGGGGATGTGGTTTCAGGATCTGTTCAACTACGACTTCCGGCGGACGGAGCAGTGCATTATTCCGTATGCAACGCAGGAGGGGGAGATTTCGTTCTGCGCTTACAACACTGGGGTGGGATGGCGGAACATCATCGAGAAGATGCACATGACCGCTACCTTGACCAAGTGGTATGAAGAGCATGGGCGGCACGAGATTTTTGCGGGCGGCAAGAAAGTGAAGATGGATGATGAGACGCATTCACTGCTGCTGCGCGAGAATATTGTGACCACCGAGTTGCAGCACGATCTGGATAATCTGGGGATCGCGAAGAACGCGCGCGAAGAGAAGAAGCGGGCGCGGGATGCGAAGGCGGCGTTGGCGGTGGATCATTCGGAGACTCCGGTGGTGGGACATCGCGGGCCGCAGAAGAATGACGAGGCTTACAACGCGCGCATGGCTGCCATGTATCGCGAAGTCGTGTTGAAAGAGAAACCCGCGGTCGCCGAGAATGGATTCATTCCACTGGGCGCGCTGGGGAAGGCAAATGGGAACGGGGCGAGTGCTCCGAAGCCGGAAGTGGCGGAGCCGGTGGCGGGAGACTAGTCAGCTTTTAGCTCTTAGCCATTAGCTTTTAGCTTGAACCAAACGGGCCGCCTGCGGGCGGCCCGAATTGTTTTCGCCCGTGATGAACTCATGGGGCATGGAAGATAGAGGCAGCGCCGCAGCCATGGCTACGGTCGTCGCTTCGCTCCTTCCCTGCGCCACGGCTGCGGCGCTCCCCGCCCGCTTGCCCACGAACTGTCCGGCTTCGTCGCTGTCGCTCCTCGCAGGACAGTTCGCCCGGAACAAGAACGGGGATGAGTTGGAAACACTCCGAAGAGCTACTGTGAAAACGACATTCGCAGTATTCCCTCGCCACAGGTTGAAGCGTAGAGGTTTCCGCCTGACCAAACTAGATCGGTAAAGGCATAGGGCACGGCGTTTCCAGAAATACTCGACCAATTAGTTCCCAGGTTGCTGGAGGTATAGGCTCCGCTGTTGGTCGCCGCCGCCATTAATCCGGAGCCGGAGGGATCAAAGCGCAGGTGGGGCACTGCGGCTGCTTGGCACACAATATTGCTGACTGAGTTGACGGAGATGCCGGAGTTGGCCTGAACGAAACTTGCGCCCCCATTCGTGCTTACCAGAATCCCGCCATTGGGTGGCGGCTGCGACATGCCGATGAGCACATTCTGCGAATTGGAGGGATCCACGGCGAGGCTGGTTGGAGAACCGCAGTTTGTACAGGCAAGAGTGCTCTGCATCCAGCTCGTGCCCCCGTTGCTACTGAACATGAGAGCCCCATTCAGCTGGCCGACGAATATGTGGCTGCTATTCGTGGGATCGACTGCAACCATCACAGGTTGCGAGATCTGCCAGGAAGATTGCCGAGTCCAGGAAATGCCCCAATTCGTGCTCTTGAACACGCCGTCGACGGCGGCGACATAGACGGTGGAAGGATTTTTCAGGTCTACGCCAATGAGATCGCCGTTCCCGGCAGATTGAGGGAACTCGTTGCTCGGCAGTTGGCTGTCAGAGGTGAAAGTCTTTCCGCCGTTCGTGGAGTAGAAGAAGCCCGAGGTTGTGAAGAAATAGGCATACTTGGTATTTCCCGGATTGAACAGCACGGTACCGCTTTCTCCAACCGCTGCCCCGCTCTCAAGGTTACTCCACGTCTTACCTCCGTCGAAACTACTGATTGGGCTGAAATCCTGTACCGAAGTAAGGATTGTTGAGCCCTGGACTGCCAGCCCGAAAAGTATCGACGACGTAATTTTGCCGTTGAGACTCTGCCAAGTGCTGCCGGAATTACTGCTTGAATAAATGCCCTGGTCACTGCCTACAGCAAGACTACTCGAGATGCCTGTAAAGTCCGTAGTTATCAGCCGAATATCCCACGAGGGGCCGATGATTTGGGTCCAGCTGTTGCCGCCGTTTGTCGACTCCCAAAGCGCACCGTCGCAACCCGCATATAAGACCGCGCCCGCGGAGTCGAAAGCGAGGAACTGCACCGGACAAGGCGTGGTGTTGAGGACGGTCCAGGAGGTCCCCTGATTTTGGGTTACGTAGACATCTGGATTTTGATAGCTGCTCCATTCCACGGCAAAGGCATTTTGCGCATTGGCCGGATTGACGGCTAGGGACCAAATCTCTCCTATGGTGGTCGGAGTTGTGGGTATCCACACTCCTGAAACGTAAACAAGCACCTGACCATTCTCCAAACCGGCGTATATGATGCCTTGTGCGGCCGCGAGTGCTTCCACTGGAGAGGATGTAGGCTCGGTAATGCTCCAAGTCGCTCCAGTGTTGTTCGACATAGCAATTCCCGACGACGTAGCCGCGTAAAGGGTGCTGCCAAGCTGAAGGAATGCGGTTGTCGTTCCATATTGCGCCCGCAAATTCCA
>Ga0210384_10005590_pt1 | contig 13626 bp, 21 predicted proteins | sample IncBWH2MmetaG_FD_160574 | JGI IMG/M metagenome (GOLD analysis project Ga0210384, IMG submission 160574) | Forest soil microbial communities from Barre Woods Harvard Forest LTER site, Petersham, Massachusetts, United States - Inc-BW-H-2-M | ecosystem: Environmental > Terrestrial > Soil >...
TATTGCGCCGGGTCGGTGCGGACATCAAAGTCCAACAAGAGCTGCTCCGGCACTCCACCATTCAGAGCACGATGAATGTCTATACGCAGGCGATGTCGGAGGGTAAGCGGGCTGCGAACAGTGTGGCGGTGCGAAGTGTATTGCCATTTGAGACTTGTGGCGGCGTCACCGCCGCCTGACGACTCAAACGAATGGGAGCCAGTAGGTACCGAGAAACTGGTAAGTGGTTGCGGGGGGTGGATTTGAACTCCTCCGTACCTATGAAAACAGGCAAGTTATTGACATTACAACTGGCTAGAAGAGCAGTAAAGGCAAGAAAGGCAGTTCTGTAGCACAAAAGTAGCACAATTGTCTCTTCAATCGACTGCGCGACGTGATGCGCAGCAGCGACATCAGCGCGTCAGCCCACCCCACCGGGCAACCACTCATAGGATGCGCCGAGAGCATCGACCTCTTCCGCCTCAAGGTCCGCCGAAACCCTAATCGATTGATACTCGACGGCACTGGCAGCCACTTTTGGCGTCGGGGGGAGCGCCCTAGAAGCGGTATTGGACGCTAATTGGACCCAAATGCCTGCGACTAATCACCGCGAAGATCGGCGGTCCAGTAGTTGTCTCGCACGGTACTGACGCCTTAACCGATCTAGCACACCCGCGGCAGAAAGTCCCAGGCGACGAATCGGTCTAAACCTCGACACGGGAACAGGGGATTATGAGTACCCGGGTGCGTTCTGATCGGTTTTGAAAATTCTCTACTCTACCTGATTCATCAATCGCTTACCAGGAACGGGTTTTGACGCGTACCGATCGACTTTGCCCCGTTCTGACCATGCAACTACTGCAGTTTTACTACAGCTGACTCAACTTGCAGGTGGGTAGGGGTACATCCGAGCACACCGCGTCGCCACCCCAACCGCACGAAAGTGCTATTCGAAGATGATGGATGACGGAGTATGGTCTCGCTTTCTGGGGCGGGCTCAGTGCTCATCGCTATAGAGTGTCGAAAATGTCATGCCGCTCGACTGATGGTTCACCTGTCCGGGCCGGACAACGAGTATTCGGCGGAGTGTCCGATTTGCGGGCCTGTTTTTGGTACGGTCGATTTTGGCAGGAAGCCGCCAAGCAAAGAACCGAGCGCGCCGAACGCGACGAAGGAAGAAAAAATCGGATAACCGTTCGATGCGTAGCCGCGTGGCAAATCGTTTAAGTACATCGACTCAAACGCGACCACCCTTTGCGAGTATCACAATGATGACCGCAATGATAATCACAGTCGCGACTATCGTGCCCACCGACACAGACAAGACCTCTTCGGTAATCCGAGTATCGAGGTCACACTCGCATGGAGGGGAATTGTACTAGACGGCTTGCTTCCGCCGTTGCCGATGGGGGTTTCTGCGCTGCTCACCCGTTTCTAGCTTGCATCTCTCCCCCGGCTTCGCCCTGCACGTGGGGCAGGAAGACGCCATAGCATTCTTGCGAATGCGTTTCTTTTCGCTCAGTGATGGCATGGTGCTTGAATAGCTGACACTTGCGGCGAGCGTCAACACGACGGCTCAAAGTCGTAATAATCGGAAGTACCGAGACCAGCGCGGGGAATCGGGTTGGCGCTGTGATGTAAAAGAATTGTCGACCCTCGGGAAGATTCCGGTAGCCTAGAAACATACAATTGTGGGCCTGCTGAATGTGGTGTTCAAAAGAGGAGAGTCGTTGATCGATGATCTGATGATTGCCACTTTCGGGCAGTGCGTGGATCAACTCTTCCATGTGTTCGCTAGATGCTCCGGCACGTTCGTGCCATTCGCGATGCCACCTTGGTGCCATTGTGTATGCACCGCCGCGGGTGCATTGTGCTCCGCGGCAGATAGACATTCGCCGGTTTCCAAGGGAAGCCGAGCAAAGTGGCCCGAGGAGCCTTGGGGGAGGACATCTCGGGCCTGATTTTTTTGCGAGTTGCCCGCCCCCGTCCAATTCAACGCCCTTTCTAGTCCCGAACTTTCCCGCACATGACGCCGCCTGATGTCTGGAAGGCTTTCTTTCACATGCGGAAGGCAAGCTCGACAACTGTCGAAAACACCGATTTCACTCAAAACTCTGGCTCTCGCGGTCAATGAGCTTTATGAGGATTTTTCATCAATTGAGGCTCTTGCCGACTTCCGCCGCAGTGGTGGAAACCCAATGACCTTTCCGCGTTGGTTCGGCGGAACCCACTTCGCGCTCCTTCGGAACTTGTCTGGCACGTAGAACTTAATCACTTTGGCCATGGCCCTACCTCCCAGCCGCAGTTGGGGGGAGCGATTGCGATGTCTGCTCTGGCAAGACTCATTTGAATAGTGCACGGCGAGGCGTTTTCGCGTCGTCCTTGGCGATGTTCTGGCGCTGCAATCTAATTCCCTGGCCCGAGCGGTTACGGGGCGTTCGTCGCGTCTTCCTTGGGAGAAGATTCATTTTCCCTCGGATGTGAATGAGACTTGCATCACTCATAGGAGGTTCGTCTACCCGGTGGAGCTCGCCTTTTGCGCATTCAAGTGCAAATACAGGACTTGTCGTTTAACCGCGCCTTGGTGTGTCGTGTGCGGCTGTCTGCCTATCTGGCCGAGGTGGATGTTGAACTTTCTTGTTGCCGCCCATCGCTTAGCCTGGACGCTACACCCAACGGTTTGGCTCTGTGAGTCGTGCGCAATTTTGTGGCTGGTTCTTCGCGCCGCCCGATCGCGCTGGGTTCGGACAGGGGTCATATTGATGCTGTCGGGACTTATGCTGAATGGCGTGGTTACCGCCGCTAACGCCGGAACGATGCCAGTTGTGGGAATACCTCCTACACTTCATCCCGTGAGCCCGATGTGGCGGGCTGCCACATCGACAACGAGACTGGCATTCCTCGCGGATCAAGCTCGCCTGGGGTTGTTTAGCATTGGCGACCTGATCATGATCTTCGGAGGCGTTCTCATCGTCGCTATGTGTGCACTTCGAACGCTCGGCGTGAGGGTCAACAGGACCTCTGGTGAGGAGGTCTCCCGAGATTGTGGTGGGCCTGTCTCGCTGGGCTGTTCCCATAGCGGCCAATACATCGGGCGCTAGAGAATGGACCAAGCGAGTTTCGCAGACTCTAGGGCCCAGATTTCCGCGTATGGTCGTTGCTGCCACCATCCGTGCGGCTGATATTCCGAATCGGCCAGACCATCCACCGATAAATGAATTGACGGATCACGCTTGCGCAGAGTCTTTCTCCAAATCATCCCAGCGCGACGACTTTGGTAGTTTGATGTCACTAGCTCGATGGTTTTCCATCCATGTTCCTGGATGCATTCACTGACCGCCTGGGCTTCTTGCTCTGTGGAGTTCACATCCGCCGACGTTTCGCAAAAATCGACTCTGCCAGCTAACTCACTGCCAAAGTTCTTTTCGAGATACTGCCGTGCAATTGGCTTGACCTCTTCACCCCAATGGGATTCTTTCGGAACACTCAGCGCGACCCGGGCGGCAGAACCCCGCTGCAACAGCGCCATCGCTGCGGCGATTCGGGGCTTCTCACTGGCTATAGAACCCTGGAGGACCACAGCTGCATCCATGTGCTCCGCCAGAGAATCCCTTGATACTAGGAGATATCCACCCCAATTGCAGGAAACAAAGGACAAGAACGACGACAACACCGGTTAGCCACAACGCGCGGTACGACTTCGGCCTCTTGGCTGATGTCTCGGCCTCGGAGATGTTGAGAAGTGTGTATCCCAAGATTTACCCCCAAGCCAGAGGTTCTCACTGATGATAGCCTCGACTGTAATTACTGGACAATCGCCAATCGGTACATTACTGCCACATTTTTGAAATGACCAAATCGTCGTAACCCAGGGCGTTTGTGTACTTCTGAGTGCTGGCAAGGCCGAACATCGCGACGAGTGCGGGAATCACCTGTTTAATGCGTGCCGCGGTTGGCGATATCGTGGCTGCCGGAGCAGCCGACCTGGCCATCCGCCTCCTTGATGAATGCTGCACGATCGCAACCCAGCAAGGCTTCCCCCCGAGCAGTCGCTTCATCGAGCTAAACCGAGCCGTGTTCTCAACCGCTGGTTCTGGACTCACGGCTTCGATGTTGCGCGACATCGAGCGTGCCGCACCCATCGAAGCTGACCACATTGTTGGCGATCTCCTGGGGCGCGGTGACGAGAACGCAAGTCCGCTTGTGCGCATCGCCTGTGCACACTTGAAGGCATATGAGGCGCGCCGCGCGAGAGAGATGACATTTAGTCGTAAGGCTGCTTGAAAGATACGCACCTCCACAGAGGGGGATCAAAATGACACCCCACCAATTATCGGTGAAAGTGGCACTCAATTCTTGGAAACTTGGTGTGGAAAGAGCCAACAAGATTTTTTCAAATCTTGCCGAAGACCAACTTTTTAAAGAAGTCGCACCAGGAAGGAACCGCCTCATCTATCTTTGGGGACATCTGACCGCTATTCATGACGCGATGTTTTCGATTCTGGGCTTGGGACAACGGCTGCACCCCGAACTAGATGCCATCTTCCTCTCCCATCCAGATAAAACGGTGACGCACCTCCCTTCCGCTCGAGAGCTGAAACAGTATTGGGACGAGGTGAACGCTAAACTGCACGCACAGTTCGCAAGTCTTTCCGCGGAGGAATGGTTGCAACCACACTACGCCATGTCCGAGGAAGACTATGCGAAAGACCCGACCCGGAACCGATTGGCTGTACTGCTGAGTCGGAGGAACCATTTGTCCTACCACTTGGGACAGGTTACTCTGGCGATTAGGTAGCCGGGCCAGATCGCGGACGGCTGCCGCGAACGTGCGATAAGCTCTGCTAGCTTTTGAGTGCGACTAGAGACCACTCGGTCTCATCGAATGTTAGTATAAATGCTGTTAGCGACCAGATGGTTGCTTGTCATCACTCTGGAGAATCGACGTGCGCAAAGGCGAGGAAACCCGGCAGGAAATCATTCGCAAGGCGGCTCCGATCTTTAACCAGAAGGGGTATGAAGGCGCCACCCTCTCCGATCTGATGCGAGCTACTGGGCTCGAAAAAGGCGGAATCTACCGACACTTTGAGAGCAAAGAACAGCTTGCGGTAGACGCCTTCGACCACGCATGGAAAATCGCGATGGATACGCGCTTCGAAGGAACAGAAGAGATTCCGAATACCGTTGATCGTCTCAAACAAATCGTGCGTAACTTTCGGGACCGGCGCACCGGGCTGGTGCCGGGAGGGTGCCCGTTGCTCAACACCGCCATCGATTGCGATGACGGCAATCCCAAGTTGCGGGCGAAAGCTCGCCAGGCTCTCAGTTCCTGGCTTGATCGTCTGCAGTCAATTGCCGAGGATGGAAAACGACGAGGCGAGGTGCGTGCCCATGTCGATTCGGCGAAATTGGCCACCTTGATTGCAAGTACGCTCGAAGGCAGCCTAATGATGAGCCGTCTGCAGAAGAAGGAAGAGCCTCGTGACCTTGCCGCCCGTCATCTGGAGGAATATCTCGAAACCAGAGTTCGTGCGCGAAAATCGAACACCGGAGCCGCCAAGTCATGAGTACTCAAGAAATTTCCTCGCAATCAGACTTCAGGGAACGGGCAAAGACGAACGACGTTCCCATCGCGCGGCTGATTGGATTTGAAGCAAAAGACATCGCCAACGGGCGGGCGACGGTCGTCTTGGCGGCCGGACCACAGCATGCAAATCCCATGGGAACGTTGCATGGGGGAATTCTTTGCGATATTGCCGATGCCGCGATGGGCATTGCGTTTGCCAGCACTCTCGCCCCAGATGAATCCTTTACTACCGTGGAACTGAAAATCAATTTCTTCCGCCCGGTGTGGCAGGCTCAGCTCAAGGCGGAAGGAACCGTCGTGCGGCGGGGCCACACCATCGGCTACGTCGAGTGCACCATTACCGACGAGGAGAACCGATTGGTCGCGAAAGCGGCTTCCACGTGCATGGCGCTTCGCGGCCAGAAAACCGAAGGACGGTAATCCTCTTACTGCTTCGTTGATTCCTGCTCATAGAACAGCTCTCCAGGCTAGCCTCAATAATTCATTACCCTTCGCTCGAACTCGTCAACAACTTTTTTTGCTTTTGCTGCGACCGATCGGTCTCATCCGTCATCTCATCGGCTAAGAGGCAGACACGACGAGACTTTGATAGAGAGGCCCTGTGAAACACAATCAGGTAGAACGGATGCTGGAGTCTCTCGATAACCCGATCTGGTTCGCGCTGACAACGGACCACCGGCTCCTCGCCCGCTCACACGGCCTCGCGCGACGATATCCGCCGGACGTTTCACCGTTGGCGGCTTTGCTTCATCCCACGAATGACGCGTTCGCCGATTTACGGCGGCTGGTCAGTCCCGGCGAGCAGGTCGCGCTATTTACCGCCAGTCCGCTCGAGGTCCCCGGCGACTGGCAAGTCGACCGCTCTCGGTTGATCGAGCAGATGATCTGTGAGGCTTTACTAGCCCCACCTCGTGTGGCGCCGCTTCCACTCGGGACGACGGACGTCCCCGACATGCTAGAACTCACCGCCGCCACCGAGCCAGGACCGTTCTTTCCGCAAACCATTCAGATGGGAAGCTATTTCGGGATACGCGCGAACGATGGGCGGCTGGTCGCAATGGCGGGCGAGCGCTTACGATCCACTGCATTCGCGGAAATCAGCGCGGTGTGCACTCATCCCGAATTCCGCGGCCGCGGATATGCGCGGGACCTGACGACGTTTCTCGCAGCTCAGATTCTCGCGGCGGGAAAGACCCCTTTTCTTCACGTCAAGTCTGAGAATGGCGCAAAAGTCGTTTATCAGAAAATTGGATTCCGTTTACGTGCCGCAATATATCTAACCGTGATTTCCCTCCGCTGAAGAAGATCAGCCGATTGATTTGTACGTGCGAGAAGAATGACCGTGCAAGAAGTCTGGCGGAGGATCCGCCGCTGATCCTCATCCGAGGATAGAATTCGCGCGGGTGGTTCACGTTTCGCAAAAAAGTCAGACAGCGCGGCCCCGATGCGGGCAGAACCGGCGGCAGCAACGTTGGCCCTTGTTTACCTGTTTCTTTGACATGTGCTCATAGAAGAGCTTTCTCAGGGTTTACCCTCAATAATTCATATCCCTTCGTGCGAACTCGTTCAACAAATTTATCTTGGCTTCGCTGCGACCGATCGGTCTCATCCGTCATCTCATCGGGCTGAGTGGCAAGTTAAGATCGAGCGACTGAAGATGGCTCTGGCTCGGAACAAATCGCGGCGGGTGAATGCAGCTTCCGTTCCGGTGGCATGCGAGGTTTGCCGCGAAAAACCAGTCACGACCCTAGTTGCGGATTTCATCTTCGCCTGTGATTCGTGTGCGAAGAGGATTGCGACCGCGCTGTGCTGCGGCCGCCAAGAGCGCGTAGTTGGCGGAGAGAATTTCTGCTCTGATCGCGAAGCGAAACCGGTGGGTCTATTGATTTCAAGTCATGTGCGAAAACGATCAGCGAAAGGCGGGATCTATGAAGCTTGCAAAAAGAACACTTTCCTTCCTCGCGGTTGCCACCGCTATGCTTCTGGTCACAGAGATGAATTTTGGACGGTCGGTTCAGACGAGAACTGCGGTTCAAAACTCTACAATGGAGGCCAGAGATAGTACGCAAGGCAAAATAGCGCGGGCGATGTCCGCCGGACCTGATGACATTGCCAGATCAGCTCGAATCATTGACACCGATGCGGAAGGCAATACTGTAGTCCTGCGCGAGGGCAGCAACGGTTTCACCTGTATGCCTGGAAACTCCAAGGTGATTGGTGAGCCACCCATGTGTGTAGACGCTGCTTCGTTGCATTGGTTCGCCGACGCCAAAGCCCATAAACCCAAACCCACCAACACGCTCCCAGGTATCACTTACATGCTCGCAGGCGCTACGCAGAGAAGCGATTCTCATCCCAATGACAAAACCAGCCCGGCGATCACCGTGGGGCCGCACTGGATGATCATGTCGACGTTCGATCCGAAAACTACAGGACTGCCGACCACGCATAAGCCGACTGGAGCCTACATCATGTGGGCAGGCTCGCCCTATGCCCATCTGCACGTAATGGGGCGTCCCTGAAGCTTGCAAATCGTAGTCCGTCAAAAGGAGAACCGAAATGGCAACCACCCCAGTAAGTACTTCGCTGAAATGGGATGTCCTTGTGACAAAACGCCAAGGTCTCAACCGCGACTTGCCACCGGGCAAGGAACAATGGATGTGGGTGCCGACATCGGCCACTCTTATCTATGGTGAACGGGACGCTGTCCTCGTCGACGCCTTTCTTACCGTCGAGCAGGCGCACGCCGCAGTGAAATGGATCGCGGCGAGTGGCAAGAACCTGACCACCATCTATATCACCCACGGCCACGGCGATCATTTCTTTGGCATCGGCGCTCTCTTAGATCGTTTTCCCAATGCAAAAGCGGTTGCAACGCCTAACGTTCTGCAGGTCATGCGCCAGCAAATGTCGCCGGAATTCGTCGCGAGTTTCTGGAATGCGCGCTACCCCGGCCAGATTCCGGAGCACCTGGTCCTTGCCGAGGAACTCAAGGGAAATGTGATCGACCTCGAAGGCCGTGACCTCGTCGTTGTCGAAGTCGGGCATACCGACACCGACCACACGACGTGTCTCGATGTGCCATCAGTCGGTTTGGTAGTCGCTGGTGACGCCGCCTACAACGATGTTCACCTCTACCTCGCCGAGTCAAACGCGCAAACTCGCCGAGAGTGGATCGCTGCGCTCGACACTATTGAGATGCTGAAACCGCGCGCCGTGATCGCAGGGCACAAGAAAGCTGACAAAGACGACAGTCCGAGAATCATTGAAGAGACTCGTCAATACATCCGCGATTTCGAACGCGTCGCCGCGATGACGACGACGGCACGAGAGCTTTACAACAAGATGCTGGAGATCTATCCGGATCGAGCCAATCCAGGCTCGCTGTGGGGTTCGGCGCACATGGCGAAACCGTAATTTCATCGCGATGAAAGACAAGGCATCGCTCGAGATGCAGAAAGTGAAAGGTCAAATGGCAAAAACGTATAGGGCGGTCGAAGTCTCGGCACCGGACAGCCTTCACGTTGTCGAACGAACAATTCCTGAACCCGGGCCGGGCCAGGTTCGGATTCGAGTGGAAGCATGTGGAATCTGTCACACCGACGCGGCCACGGTCACTGGCGCTTACCCAGGCCTGACTCTGCCACGTGTTCCGGGACATGAAGTCGTCGGCCGTGTGGAAGCTCTGGGCAGTGGAGTGTCTAGATGGAAAATCGGACAACGGGTTGGAGTCGGCCTCATTGCAGGAGAAGACGGGGTGTGCGAACCGTGCCGGCGTGGAGACATCGTGAATTGTCAGAACCCGGTGGTATCGGGAGTAACGACGGATGGAGGGTATGCGGAAGTAATGATCGCTGAAGCGCGCGGCATCAGCTCTGTTCCAGATGAGCTCGAGTCCGCCGAAGCCGCCCCCTTGCTTTGCGCAGGTATCACGACTTACAACGCTCTTCGCAACGCCGGCTTGCGCGGCGGAGATCTTGTCGCCGTGCAGGGCGTTGGTGGACTTGGGCATCTTGGCATCCAGTTTGCCCGGCATATGGGATTTCGTACTGTCGCAATCGGGCGTGGACGTGACAAGGAAAAGCTGGCGAAAGACTTGGGCGCGCACGTCTATGTCGATTCTGCCACCGAGGATGCCGCAGCAGTGTTGCAGCATATGGGCGGAGCGAGAGCGATTCTTGCAACAGGAACCAGTGGAAGTGCTATGGGATCACTCGTGTCCGGACTTGCATCCCGGGGCAAGCTCATCGTGGTGGGTGTACCGCAGGACCAGATCGAATTGAATGCGTTTCCGCTCGTCTTTGGAGGGCGCTCGATCTACGGGAGCCTGACAGGCACGCCGATTGATGGGGAGGATACCCTTGCCTTCAGCGTTCTGGAGAACATCCGCCCGATGATCGAGACAGTGCCTCTCGAGGAGGCCGCGGATGCTTACGCTCGCATGATGCAAGGCAAGGCACGATTCCGCATGGTGCTGGTCACAGGGCAATGAAGACTTCTTGGCCAATCGAGGACAGGTAAGGAGAAACCCATCACAGGCTTGACGGGAAAATTGCGCTCATTACCGGGGGCACCAGTGGTATTGGCCTGGCGACGGCCAAGCAGTTTGTAAACGAAGGTGCGTACGTCTTCATCACGGGGCGCCGGGAGCAGGAGCTGGCTGCAGCGGTTAAGGAAATGAGAAGAAATGCCAGCGGAGTACAAGGAGACGTATCGAATCTTGCCGACCTTGATCGTCTCTTCGGGCAAATTAAAAAAGAGAAAGGCAAGCTCGATATCGTATTCGCCAATGCCGGAGTGGCAAAGTATGCCTCGTTCGGCAAAATAACTGAGGAGTTCTATGACTCGATCTTCAAGATCAACGTGAAAGGTCTCCTCTTCACGGTACAGAAGGCACTTCCGCTCCTACCGGATGGCGCCTCAATCATACTGAATGCGTCCATCGTCGGCAGCAAAGGATTGCCAATGAACAGTGTTTATAGCGCGACAAAAGCCGCCGTGCGGTCGTTCGCTCGGACATGGACAACAGACTTAAAGGTTCGCCGCATTCGCGTGAACGCCATAAGCCCAGGGACCGTCGACACGCCCGGACTGAGCGATCTGCTGGCTTCTTCAGAAGCCGGAGAGCAGCGCAAGAAAATGATTTCTACCATGGTTCCACTCGGTCGGTTCGGCACACCCAATGAGATCGCGAAGGCCGTGGTCTTTCTCGCGTCGGACGAGAGCAGCTACGTCACCGGAACAGAATTGTTTGTGGATGGTGGCTTCGCGCAAGTGTAGGCCGTTAAAAGAAGTGGACGTTGCTGGGCAATTCCGCTGGAGAAATGTGACTACAACCGTCTATGGAAACCGTGGGCTCGCGCCGTGTGAGACCGTACGGTCTCGCACGGCATCAAACAAGGCAGCACATTGAAGGCAACTCAGTGATGCGTGCCAGTGGATAGGATGATGTTATGGCGAGAGTGATCGAGTTTTATTCCCGAGATCTCTTTCCGAAAAGGGTAAGGCCGGTACCCCGCGACCGGCGGGTAGACTGATTGAGTTTCCCAAGGACAAGCCGGCCGTAGCGGGTAAAATGGCGAAGATTCGGGAACGCGATGAACGCGACCCGATACTTCCCTCTTGGCCTGGATGTTTCTAGCCCTACCGCGCCTCGATGGATTCAGGAGAAACGCCGACCGGCAATCGTCAGCCGGGCGCACTACGATCTCGCCTATGTTCACATCGTCGGGTTCATCAATGGCGTACGCCATAGAGCGCGCCACCGCGTCAGGCGACATGGCAAACTGTTCTCGTGAAAAGGTTGAGCGCGCACACGCGCTGTATCCGATGAACTGCCCCCTCTTCCGTACATTGCACAACGCGATTCGGCTCACGTCTTCCGTCGAGCTGGTGCGTGCTTCGGCGCCATGATTCCGCCGATCCGTATGCGTAAGACGAATCTTCATGAGCCAGTTCGATGTCGCAGGTCCCGACGTGATTCGTGCCCACTGGCCTTTGCACTTCTCTCGGCAATGTCAGGAACAATCCGCGTTGGAACGTGATAACACCGCTTCCCAACTCTTGATAACCCGTGCAACGCGATTCCAGTTCCTCGTTGGGTGTTACCTTGAGGCGGCCTTACCAACGCTGGAAGAATTTGCGGGTTGCGATTATGGTGTAGTGAATCGTATACGTCCCAAAGGTGATAAAACCTGCGCTCTCAATGGCCGAGGGAGTCTCTGAAGATGTCCTCAATGTGTTCGGAATCCACTTCTCCGGACTGGTTGTAGAGGGCTTCGCCATGTGCATCCAAAACCAGGACGTGAGGGATGTAGCCCTTGTAGTACTGCGTGACCAGCTTTTGCTGCTCGGGCGAGCGCTGAACGTCTAGATCGATAACGACGAAGTGCACTTTGGAGCGGTATTTGCTGTACAAATCAACGGTGCGCCGCGCTTGTCTCTTTGAGTTGAAACATCCTTCGCCGTAGATGATGACGTAATTGGGCTTGCCTGCGACAAATCCTGACTGCGCGTCATCTCCGGTGATCAACGGGCCGTCGAGGCTGTCGCTGGCGTAATCGAGTTTCGAATTAAGCTTCAAATTTTCGATCGCAAATAGTAGCGGTCTGCTTAGCATAGACATTACAAAGAAATACAAAACTAATCTTTTCATAGTCATTTTTCTAGCTCCAACTGAAATGTTCGCTCCTCAACCTTGGATCTATTCGCGAAGCGGGCAAGAGCCTCATCAGCGGCCTCGTGAAAAGATGGCTTACCGTTTTTGTGTTCAGCAGGCAGGTACCCGGCTCCAAAGTACAGCCTGCCGTCGGGCGTGATGAATGAGATGAGAGGCAGCCCGGCAGGAAGATTTAGCACGGCTTGGGCTTGTTCGAGCTGCGCGACCAGCTTCGGGGAAGCATCGAAGTCGACCTTCACAGCGACAAAGTGCTGATTGATGTAATTCGCGGTGTCGACGTTGGTGTACGTGTCGCGGTCCATGAGGATACACCACGGACACCACACCGCCCCCACATCGAGAAGGATTGGAACGTTCAAGTCTTCTGCTCGCCCGAAAGCATCCTTACCCCATGGGTACCAGTTCACGGGTTGATTCATAGCCCGTGTGAGATACGGCGAATGTTCGCCGGCGAGGTGGTTAGGCTCGGTTTGTCCGACTGCACGGGCCACACTCCCCGACATCAACAGTAGTAATAGCAGCAGTCGTGCCGGCCTGTACGATTCAAAATACAAACGTCTCCTCCTCCGCGACCAGAAAGACTGGTGCGCCGCCTGACGAAATCGAAACTGCATTCCCAATCGTCTGTTTGCCGCCCTCAGAAGCTGCATATTGTTCGAGAGCCTCCATCGAAGGGAAATAAACCTCAGCGACGCGGTGGAACGGAGGTTCGCCCGCCGGAGAACCGAGTACCCTGGTCGCGACAATCTTGGTTTTGCCGGCAAGTTTCGCGACCGCCATGGGCACATGGTCTCGGTTGTAGACTGCTTCGAAGGCTTCGACATCCTTTGGGCGTGGATAAATCACCACTAGCTTTACTGCCATTTCGTTCTCCTTAAAAAGTTACCTGGAGCACAACGGACCATTGTGAAAGTCATGTCGTGCAATCAATTGCCGCTTGCCATGCCACCGATACCAATCGTGAGGCGGCGGAATATTCCGGCTAAAGGACGGTATGAAGAGACCCGCCATGTCGAAATGAGAGATGGCGGGCCGCTTTAGTGTCAGCCAGCCGGCTCTCAATCCAGACGCTGGACGATCGGGCAGTTGATCGAGAAGCCCGAGCTCCCAAACGCCGCTCCACCTGGCCCAGTGATCAACTTGTCTTGAACGAAGGTGAGAATCTGGAACTCCTCCCGCAGCTGTCCGCGGAACCCTTGGTCGATCGCCTCCTGGGTCCATTCGAACAACTGCGCATCCCAGTAGGGGCTGTAATCGAGCGCGAGGGTGGGAATTCCCCCCACCACGTTATTCGGTCTGAATCCATCGGCCAGATCTGCCGACAAACCTTGCCGCAGTGGATTGTTGCAGCCTCCCGATTCAGGTCCATTGGTGCTGATGA
>Ga0210384_10005591_pt1 | contig 13626 bp, 9 predicted proteins | sample IncBWH2MmetaG_FD_160574 | JGI IMG/M metagenome (GOLD analysis project Ga0210384, IMG submission 160574) | Forest soil microbial communities from Barre Woods Harvard Forest LTER site, Petersham, Massachusetts, United States - Inc-BW-H-2-M | ecosystem: Environmental > Terrestrial > Soil >...
GAAAATTCAATGTGAGAATGAAAATAAAAAATACGCGCGCCGTGACCTGCCAGGGAACAAGCGAGGGTGGAAACTCGCCGGGAGCCGGAATTTCACTTTCGCTTCCGGTCAAGGTTGCCGTCGTGATTGTCCCGGCCTCCTTCATGCTGCTCTGCGTTTCAGGCGGACGAGAAGCCACGATCACCTTTTCCCGTTCTTGCTAGTCTCGAAAACAAGTTCCTCTGCTGGGCGAATTTCCGCCCAGTGGATCGTTTTTCTGTTGCCGAGGAATTACATTTTACGATACCCCGGAGACACACAAACCAGCATGGATTCAGTCGTTTCATGTTGTCAGAGGGTTACTGCGAGAGAATGAAATCAAGGGCGCGATCAAGCAATGGTTGGCTCGGCTTCGGCCAAGTCGGCCAACTCCAATCGCAGGTTTCCCGCATTCGTCGCGTAGCTGAGTGCGGGTTCGAGATCGAGGATTCCTGTTCGGACCATGCGTTCCAGTTCACCGTCGAAGTATTGCATTCCTTCGGTCGAGCCATCCCGCATCGCGTCCAGCAGGGATTTGCCCTCCGTTTCGCCTTTTTCCACATATTCGCGGGTGCGCATGGTCGATTTCAAAATTTCAATGGCCGCGACCCGCCCGCTCCCGTCCTTCTTCGGTATCAGACGCTGCGAAACGATGAAACGAAAGGTCCTAGCCAGGCGCGTGCGTATCGCTTGTTGATCCGCAAGCGGAAATACGCCGATGATCCGCTCAATTGTCTTGGACGCATCAACCGTATGCAGAGTGGAGAAGACCAGGTGACCCGTCTCCGCCGCTTCCATCCCGATTTCGATCGTTTCCTTATCGCGCATTTCTCCAACCAGAATCACCTTGGGAGCCTGGCGCAAGGCCGCTCGCAGCGCCAAAGCGAAACTGGGCGTGTCGCTGTGCAGTTCCCGTTGATGAATCGTGGACTTCTTGTGGAGGTGCAGAAACTCGATTGGATCTTCGATCGTGAGGATGTGATAGGCCTTCTCCTCATTGATTTTGTTCAAGATAGCGGCAAGTGTCGAAGATTTTCCGGACCCAGTGGGGCCGGTTACGAGGACGATCCCATTGCGCAATTCCGCGATTTCCCCCAACTGGGCAGGCAAGTTGAGCGATTTGAAATCCGGAGTGGCCTGCGGGATAACGCGCATGACAATGGCATAGGTGCCGCGCTGACGGAAAATGTTCACGCGAAAACGAGCAATTCCGGGCAAACTATAGGAAAGGTCGGTAGCCCCTTCCTTCTCCAGTTTCTCAGACACAAGTTCATTCTTTCCAATCAGATCGACGGCTATCCGGCGCGTTGCATCCGGCGACAGCTTGCCCACCCCGGTGATATTCACCTCCCGGAGTTGGCCGTTCAATTCGATTTGAGGGGCGCGGCTCGGGGAGAAGATTAAATCGCTTACCTGCTTGGAAACCTGGAGCATGGTGGCAACAATCGAAGCGGTTGAAATCCTGGCCGCCGGCGTAGGGCCCGAATTGGCATTCTGGCTGACGTCAGCAGGTTGTGGTGGGGCAGAAGGCGAATCCATGGGTGGCTCCCTGATGAATGGCTGAGTTCTTCGTAGGTCATTGATCTATAGTGATTTACGCGTCTTGCCGAGGCTCGATTTTCTTCTTGGGTGACGAGACCTGGAAAAAACTTTCATTTCCTTCCCGATGGCACGAACCGCATCAGCCCCCAGCCCCACGAACTCGACCCCGATCCCTATACCAGGGAGGCAATAGCGTACTTCGCCACGAGTCTGGACTTCGACGTTCGACTGCGTCAAGCGAAATCGCAGGTTTACGATAGCTCCTTCCGGAAAATGTGTCGAAGTGTTCACGAACATCCCGTGAAGGCTTAAGTCAGGAGGGCGGATCGGGATCTCGCAGGTACCGCCTTCATAGCTCAAATGGAGTTCCGTGAGGTGCTGGATTCGTGGTTCGCGCCGAGCAGGTATGCAGGATCGGCCATTCCTCGAGCGCTTCTTCAAGAAAGGACCCCTTCCGTGACATGAAGCGATGAGACCGCGCGAGAATCCAATCTTTCGTTCCCCCGCCGGGTCCCACAGTAGGGGCAGAAGCGGTAGGCGGGGGGAAGCTCATGTCCGCATCGCTCACATCCGGAGGTAGCCAAAGCGTCCATGGGAACGACGCGAATAATCTCCTCCAACGTGGTCACGCCTGCCTGAAGCTTATCCAGCGCGTCTTCCTGCATTCGGTGCATTCCGGCGGCGCGAGCCGCGGTTCTGACGAGATCTGGATTATAAGCGCCGCGCAGAATGGAACGGATCGAGTCATCGATCTGCAGCAACTCATAAATTCCCACGCGGCCCTTGTATCCCGTGTGGTCGCAAACGCCGCAGCCCTTCGGCCATGCGATGTGGTCCGGCGGCTGGATCCAGCCCACGGCAGCGAGGAGCTCGCTGTAGTCCGGCGTGACCTGTTTTTGGGTATGGCAGACGCAAAGCTTTCGAAGCAGCCGCTGGGCCAGAATTCCAGTCACCGAGGAAGCAATCATGTATTCAGGAATCCCGAGATCGAGCAAGCGGGCCACGGCGGAAATGCTATCGTTGGTATGCAGCGTGGAAAGGACCATGTGGCCGGTCTGCGCAGCTTTCATGGCGATCTCTGCGGTTTCGAGATCCCGGATTTCCCCAACCATGATGACGTTGGGGTCCTGCCGCAGGATCGAGCGCAGGCAGCTTGCAAACGTCAATCCGGCACGCGTATTCACATGCACCTGGTTGACCCCTGGCAGCGCGTACTCAACGGGGTCTTCCACGGTAACGATGTTCACAGCCGGCTTGCGCAGCAGATTCAGGGCAGAATAGAGCGTCGTGCTTTTCCCCGACCCAGTCGGGCCGGTCACCAGCAACATTCCTTGAGGGTGCGCTATCAATTGCATCAAGCGGTCGGACATGTCCCGAGATAATCCCAGGTCAGTAAAACTCAAGATCGGAGCCGAGGCCTCGAGCAGGCGGATAACGACTTTCTCGCCGTATTGAGTGGGCAGTGTCGACACGCGCATATCCACCCTTCGCTGGCCAACCGCAACCATGAAACGCCCATCTTGTGGAGCGCGGCGCTCTCCGATGTCCATATCGGAAAGAATCTTGACGCGGGAAACAAGCGAGTTCTGGATATTCCGGGGAACGCTTTCCAATTCGCGTAAGACACCATCCACGCGGATTCGCACAACAGTCACGGCGGCTTGCGGTTCAATATGGATGTCGCTCGCCTGCTTATCCATAGCCCTTTGAATGATTTCCGACACTAAGCGGACTGCGGGAGTTTTCTTTTGGTTGAGTTCCGCCTGCATTTCCAGAACGGCATCGCGATTAGCCTGGCGGGAGCTGGTAGAAATAAACTCCATCTCCGTTCCCATTTTTAACGCGACCTCATCGGCAGCTTGCCTCGCGGGCGCAGTGCTCTGGAAATGTTCATAATTCCGCACAATCGCTGACAAAATTTCGGCGCGAAATCCAAGCCGCGGAGAAATGTCCTTGCCGGTGGTGAATTGTAATTCATCAATCGTGGATATGTTCTGCGGCTCCGCCATCACAACGACCAGCCGGGTCTGGTCCATACCGACGGGGAGAATGTCCAAACGAACCGCCATGGGCTTGGGAATCAGTTGGAGAACTGCGGCATCGCATTGAATCGCCGCACAATCCAGATAAGGCACCCGGGAAACCTCTTCCAGAGCTTTCACCAAGGAAGGCTTGTCGACGAGGCCGCGCTCCAGGATCAATTCCCCCAAGCGAACCATCTTGCCTTCTTGCTCTTTGAATAATTGCTGAAGGTCTGCAGAGGATATCTTTCCTCGATCCTGTAGAATTTCCCCGAGCCTCTTACGCTTCATGCGCAGTTCCTCGGTGGAATATGTGGCACGTGAGGTTCCAAATTACGATCGAATGTCGCCGCTAAGTCTTACGGATTCGTTGGGAAACGAATGGCAGCTAAGAAATTCCAATCGGCCTTGTTTCAAAACGGGATGAGACTCGAGCTTGCCACGCTTGCGATCGAAAATGCGTCTAACTTAGGCCTGGCGATCCTCAAAAAAGCAGAGACCCAACGGAGAGGGCGTTGCCATTCGAGATGGCAATTTCAATTTTCGATGCGTCACAAATTAAATGCACGAGGATTTAGTTGGAGGGAGATGAGCAATTCCCGAGGTGGGAGAGCGCTCTCCCGAATCAGGATTGAATCCACTTGTGAGTGTTTAAAAACGCAAGAAGCAGAGCCGGAAGATCAACAAAAAAAAGGGAATCTTGCGTTAGGAGATGGACAGGGGATTGGCCCGCCGCGTGCAACACCAGGAATTCGTGGACGCATTCCGATAGACGACTTTCACAAGTCCGCGAGCGAGGGGGAAGGGGCTTGCTCAAGGACAAGTGCTGGTCGTTCCCACCTGCCTCTGAGAGGGAAGCTAGGATGGATGACCCCACGCCCCGGTCAAAAAAAGACCGGGAAACGGAATGCGTCTTAGGGGGCTCTTGTTCCCAAGCAAGGGCCCCTAACTTTTTTGATTTCCCTTTGGGGCCCGCGATTCACTTGCATCGATTACCGCATATGTAGATCCGGCACCCGCCTAAGTCTGCGAGATCGTTCCAACTGGTTCGACCCGCCGCAACACCGGAATCTTCGCTTGCCTGAGTACGTGTTCGACCTCCGTCTCTTTTAGCCGCGAGGCGTCATACTCGAACGACAGCCGGTTTGTCTTTTCGTCCACCCGAAAACGGCGCAGACCATAGGTGTTGGCGAAGCTGCCCAGCGCCCGCAATTGCTCGGGCTGCAGCGGCGATTGCAGCTCGTAGGTAATCTCCATGAGTGTCATGACCGCATTATAGCAGCAGGGCGAGTGGCTGGTCTTCATTCTCCAAGACAGCCGGAATCATTGGGCAGTCTCACATGACACACCACACGACACGGGTCCTATGTAGCGCCAGCGTCTCGCCGGCGATTTTTCCGATCCCCATGGAGCGCAAAAACGCCGGCGAGACGCCGGCGCCACCGAAATGCCGCGCACAAAAGTCCGCCTGCTTATTGCGATGGGCTGAATCGGTTGCTGGCGCCTAACCAAGTCGCCAGCAAGCCCCCGATGGGTTGACATAGGGGGAGGGGGTATAGTATAAAAAGGAGGGGGTAAGGAAACTCGGGGAGATTCTATGTCAGCTGGAAAGGCCGAAAAGATTCGTCGCGCGGCAACCTGCGGTTGCGGCACGCATGAGAATAGCCGGAAAGCCCTGGCCGTCGATCCGGAAATCAAATCGTCGAACTTGAGACGCTTGCGCCGGATTGAAGGGCAGGTACGCGGATTGCAGCGCCTGGTGGAAGAGGACCGCTATTGCGCCGACATACTCGTGCAGATTTCCTCCGCGCAGGAGGCGCTTCGTTCCGTGGGGCGCGCCCTGATGAAGAATCATCTGCGCCATTGCGCCTCCGAGGCCATTCGGGACACGGCGCCGGGCCGCGCGGAAGCCATGTACGAAGAGTTGTTGAACCTGATGGACCTGCATTCCAGGTAGTCGAAATGTTTAGAGAGATGTGGTAGCGCAGGCTTCAGCCTGTGGGTTTTGGTGTTAAGCGCGGTCCACATTGCAACCCCCACAGGCTGAAGCCTGCGCCACTTGTCCCCGGTCGACCATTAGGGCCGAAGTAAGAACTGATGAATAGAGAAATTATGGACACCAATAATTTACCCGCTGGCACGATTGAAAAAGACCCAGTTTGCGGAATGGCGGTGGACCCATCTCGTGCGAAAGCCACGCACGAGCACGCAGGGAAGGCGTACTACTTTTGTTCCGCAGGCTGCAAGGAGAAATTCAGTGCGAACCCTGCAAAATATCTGATGCCGAGGACGATTGTTGAAATTGCTCCCATGTCCGCGCATCCAGTGCAGATTGCGCCTGCAGCGACTCACGGCGCCCCACAACCCGTCGTGAAAACTGAGTCGATCCCAGGCGCCGTGCGCGAAGCTGCCTCGAACGAATATACCTGCCCCATGCATCCGGAAGTACGCCAGCAAGGGCCCGGCGAATGCCCGAAGTGCGGAATGGCGCTGGAACCTCTGGTTGCCGCGCTTCCTGTAACAAAGATCGAGTACACCTGCCCCATGCATCCGGAAATTGTGCGGGATAAACCTGGTTCCTGCCCGATTTGTGGAATGGCGCTGGAGCCGAGAACGATAAGCGCGGAGGAGGAGCAAAATCCCGAGCTTGCCAGTATGACCCGAAGATTCTGGGTCTCTGTGGCGCTCACGATTCCGATTCTGGTTGTGGCCATGGCGGATATTTTTCCAGGACTTTCGGCGTTGATGCAGTTCGCTTCGCCAAGGTCTTGGCAGTGGCTGGAATTTATCCTCGCGACTCCGGTTGTTTTGTGGGGCGGCTGGCCGTTCTTTGTGCGGGGCGGGCGCTCGGTGGCCACACGCAACTTGAACATGTTCACGCTGATTGCATTGGGCACCGGAGTTGCGTATGCGTTCAGCGTTGTTGGAGTCCTTTTTCCTGGCGCGTTCCCGGCGTCGTTTCGAGGCGAGAATGGCGAAGTTGCCGTTTATTTTGAGGCGGCCGCAGCCATTACGACGCTGGTGCTGCTTGGACAAGTGATGGAATTGCGGGCGAGAAGCCGGACGGGCGCGGCGATCAAGGCGCTCCTCGGACTTGCGCCAAAAACCGCCCGGCTGATTCGCGCCAACGGATCGGAAGCGGATGTTCCGCTTGATGAGGTGAAGCCCGGCGATCGGCTACGCGTGCGCCCCGGCGAGAAAATCCCGGTGGACGGCCTCGTTCTGGAAGGCGCGAGCAGCGTCGATGAATCGATGATCAGCGGCGAGCCGATTCCCGTCGAAAAATTCAAAGGATTGCGTGTCACCGGCGCAACCGTGAACGGAACAGGTTCCCTGGTGATGCGCGCGGAGCGAGTCGGAACGGAAACCCTGCTGGCGCAAATCGTGCGAATGGTCAGCGAGGCGCAGCGCAGCCGCGCGCCGGTTCAGAAGCTCGCCGATATCGTCGCAGGATATTTCGTTCCAATTGTTGTGGGAATTTCCGCGCTGACGTTCGTGATTTGGGCATTGTGGGGGCCGAATCCGCGCCTGGCGCACGCCATCGTGAACGCCGTTGCGGTGCTGATTATTGCGTGTCCATGCGCGCTGGGCCTGGCTACGCCGATGTCGATCATGGTGGCGATGGGCCGGGGCGCGTCGTTCGGCGTGCTGTTCAAGAATGCCGAGGCCATCGAACTGATGCGTAAGGTGGACACGCTGGTGGTGGACAAAACGGGTACGCTCACCGCAGGCAAGCCGCAACTCGTTTCCGTCGAGCCCGCTGCGGGGTTTGACGCCAGCGAGTTACTGCGGCTCGCAGCGACGCTCGAACGGGGCAGCGAGCATCCGCTGGCTGCGGCGATCGTCAAGGGCGCGGAGGATCGCGGGGTCTCTCTTGGCAGTTCGGCGGAAGCGTTTGAATCGCTTACGGGCCGGGGGGTTCGTGGCCGCGTCGGAGGCCGCGCAGTCGCGCTCGGAAATCAAAAGCTTCTCGAAGAATTGAACGCCGATGTGGGGACGCTTGCCGCGAAAGCAGAGTCCTTGCGCGGGGACGGCCAGACCGCCATGTTCGTGCTTGTGGACGGAAAAATCGCGGGACTCGTCGCGGTCGCCGATCCAATCAAAGAGACTGCTCCCGAAGCAATTCGCCAGTTGCACGCAGACGGCATCCGCATCGTAATGCTGACCGGCGACAGCCGCACGACAGCCGAGGCTGTTGCAAGGAAACTCCAGATTGACGAAGTCGTGGCCGAAGTTTTGCCGCAGGAAAAGGCCGGTGTTGTGAAGCGGTTGCAAGCGGAAGGCCGATTCGTCGCCATGGCCGGCGACGGAATTAACGACGCTCCGGCGCTGGCGCAGGCGCAAGTCGGAATCGCCATGGGCACGGGCACGGATGTCGCGATGGAAAGCGCCGGAGTCACGCTGATCAAGGGCGATCTGCGCGGCATCGTGCGCGCTCGCGCGCTGAGCCGCGCCACGATGAGCAACATCAAGCAGAATTTGTTTTTCGCGTTTGTTTACAACTCGGTTGGAGTGCCGATCGCAGCGGGAATCCTGTATCCATTCTTCGGTCTGCTGCTCAGTCCGATGATCGCAGCCGCAGCGATGAGCTTTAGTTCCGTTTCAGTCATCACCAATGCGTTGCGGCTGCGCGGGCTCAAGTTGAATGTATGACTCTCGGGTTGAGCATGGTTTTCAACCGCCCGCCTTCGGGCAGGCACTGCTGATTCAAGAAATGCTCGCCTGAAGGCGAGCGCTACAGGCCTGTCCCAATGTCGCCACACGGACTCTTCAGCCTTTTTGCTGTTTAAATCGAGAACCACAAACCCAACAGGCTGAAGCCTGTCCTACTTGAGCGCACTACATCGCGACAACAAACGTATTGCGCTTGATCAGCGACTGCATTTGATCGTTGGTGAGGGAGAGTTTCACGTCGAGGCGGTCTCCTGCAGGGACAATTTGCGCGCTGTCGAGGAGCGCGCCAAGGTCCGGGTTGGAATTCCCGACCTGATATTTGCGGTACATCAGGCCGGCCTGGAGCAGCGCGGCAAATGTGTTGGCATCGTCAGTGGAACCGCAGACGGCTTCGAATGTTGCGTCGACACCGCTGCTTCCCTTGATGCTGATCGTCATGGCCTTGAGTTTGGAAGTAAGTTGCGCAGCGGCGGGGAACTGAGACGTCTCCGGCACGAGCTGCTGCATGGCCAGGCGCGTGTAGGCTGGGTTCAGCACGGCCCAGACGGTTCCGCTGCCGTTCGCTTGATCGACGAGCTTAGAAAAATCCGTGTTGGCATAGAGCCCCTGGCCTTCTCCGTAGCGCACGCCAATCATTTTTTCAAGCTGCTGCCGCTGGCCAAAGGCCGCGGTATTGGAATCGATGAAAAAGAAGAAGAGGTCGTTTGGTCCGCTGCCGCCGCCAAAGGCGAAGAGCGAAAACGTGCGAACCTTCACGATGGGGAGCTTCTTGGAAGTGAAATAGGCTTCGGCGGAAGCGGGATTGAATTGTCCAAGCGCAACTCCTACAATCTGGTCCGTGCTCGGGACGGATCCGCCGCTATCGGTGGTTGATTTGGTTGGCACCAGCGCCCACGTGAGTTCCGTCACCTGTGTGTTCGGGTCAATGCCCGCCGAAGACAGGAACGTCTCGAATTCGCGGAATTTCGCCGGCAGCATCTGTTCCTTGAGTTGCGTGAACCAGGGAAATTGGCGCGCTTCCTTCAAGTTGGCATACGCAAGCTCGCCGGATTCCTTGGGGAACATGCTGAGAATGTCGGACCCGACGCTGCCCGCGCGGGCTGTCGCGGGAAGAACGGATAAAATAGCGATTAGTGCGGTGATCCAAACGATTTTTCCGGTGTTCATATTCTTCCTCCTGCCATGCACCCAAAGGTTTGATTCGACGTTCGATTCCAAAGGGGAATCATTTTCCCGTGGTTACCGGCTTCCCTGACAATTTTGCTTCAATTTCAGCCGTGCCGGACTTAATTCTTGCAACCCTGCCTGCATCTCGTAACGAGGGGAGAAGCGCCTCAACGTTTTCCAGCGCGCCGCGAGCAGCGGCCATCGCCATCTGTTTGACCGCATGCCAGTCTAGCAGCATAGACGGCGCGGACAGGGCTTCGAGTTGTACCAGTCTCTCATATATTTCGGCTGCAGCGGTGGCCGCTTCCAGATGGGACTCGGCGATGTCTTCGGCCCCGTGCTCGAGAGCGATTTGGGAGCCAGGCAGCGCCTCCCGTGACGCGTCCAAAGCGTGCTCCGAATACTCCTGAACGGTCTTGCGCAAGGTGTTCACCAGAGGCTGGAGTGTTGCCGCCGGTTTGGGCGGAAGGAATGGCGGTGGCGGCAGAATGCCCGCCACGGCGGCCAGACGATTTTCGAGCACTTGCGCGGGCGAAAAATTTTCGAGCAGCAGGTAAGACTCGGCCGAAAGCTCGATCGCTTGGCGCGGAATCAGGCCGATGATTTCGCTTCCAACCACGGCACAGCCGTGACGTTCGGCCTCGCGCTTGACCGTCTCGAACACAAGGTGAAGGGGCGTCTGCTCAAAATCCGTCAAATTGATTGAAACTTGCGTGAGGCCCCGCGTCTTCATCTCCACGCCAATGGCTTTGACGTGGGGCAGACCACCGCTCGAAGAGCGAATCGCGCGGGCGATTTCCCTGGCGACCGACACGTCCTTCGTATCCAGATAGATATTATAAGCGATTAAAACTTTTCGCGCACCCACCGCGGTGGCCCCCGCCGTCGGGTGCAGGCGCGGCTCGCCGATGTCGGGCGACCGGTCGGGGTTGCGCAGGGCATCTTCGCGCAGTCCTTCAAATTGTCCTTTGCGGATATTTTCTAAATTCACGCGCTCGGGCCGTGTGGCCGCGGCCTCATAAAAATAAACCGGGATGCGGTAACGGTCCCAGAGTTCCTGGCCCACATGCCAAGCCAGCGCGACACACTCCTCCATGGAAAGGCCTTCGAGGGGAATCAAGGGAATCACATCGGTTGCGCCAATGCGGGGATGCACTCCCTCCTGGCAGGTCATGTCGATGAGTTCCGCGGCCTTCCCCGCGCCGCGAATCGCAGCTTCCACAACAGCTTCAGGCTCGCCGGCCAGTGTGATCACGGAGCGGTTATGGTCGGCGTCGCTGGTGCGGTCGAGGACCCATGCGCCTGTGACGGTGCTCATGGCGTCCAAAAGCGCGTCAACCTTGGACAGGTCGCGCCCTTCGGAAAAATTTGGCACGCATTCGATCAAGCGGGTCATGAAGCTCTGGGGATTTGCGCAAGATCGATTTCTTACGAAGTGGCTCTACCCTTGCGCGCGATCCGCCCTTTCCATTCCGAATCACACGTCAATGATACGGGGTTTTTGGCCAGCCCCCAAAATGTAAGATCGCAAACTCAGCTTACTAGCCAACTGGGAGGCGCGGAGGGTCGCACAACGAAGTTTAATTGCGCGCACAGAGAATCGTGCGGTAATGTTCTGGTTCTCTATGCCCTACGCGACACTGACGGAAAAGTTGCTGAACGCGCTGGACCGGCTGCCCAATGATCGGGCATTGTCGCTGCGCGTTAATGGCCGTTGGGAGCCGACCTCGTCGGCTGAATTCCTGCGGCGCATTGCCGGGCTTTCCAATGCGCTCGAGCAGCTCGGCGTCAAGCCCGGTGATCGCGTCGGGCTGTTCGCCCCCAACCGGCCGGAATGGCACATCGCGGATTTCGCCATCCTGGGACTCGGTGCGGCCGATGTGCCCATCTATTTCAACGAATCCCCCGACCGGATTGTATACATCCTGAATCATTCCGCCGCCGAGGTCGTGATTGTGGCGGGAGAGATGCAATTGCGGCGTTTGATCGAGTGCCGCAGCCGGCTCACGTCGGTGAAGCACATCATTTGCGCCGCCGCTCCAGCCGATCTCGGCGAGGATATCCTCCGCTTCGAAACATTGGCGTCCGCGACGGGAGACGCGGCGGTTGCCGAATACAGGCTCCGAGCCTCGCGCGTGATCTCCGATCAACTCGCCACCATCATTTACACTTCTGGCACGACGGGCGAGCCGAAGGGAGTGATGCTCACGCATAACAATCTCAGCTCGAACGAACAAACATCGGTTGGACCCTATCGAATGAATCCCGCCGACAAGGCGGTAAGTTTTCTGCCCCTCTCGCACGTGTACGAGCGGGTTACCGCGTACGCGTATCTGTTTCATGGCGTTCTTGTGTCCTACGTCGAACGCATGGACGACTTGCCGCAGGCCCTTCTGGAGGTTCACCCCACATTGGCCGCCGCGGTGCCGCGCGTATTTGAAAAGCTCTATGCCAATGTCCTGCAAAAGGGGCGGGCATCGACTGGATCGAAGCGCCGGATCTTCGACTGGGCCATGCGCGTGGCTCAAGAAGCGGTGCGCTGGCGAGCCTATGGGGAGGAGGCTTCGTCCTGGCTGCGCTTTCGCTGGAAGATTGCGGACCGCATCGTCTACTCGAAAATCCGCGATGGCCTCGGTGGCCGCTTCCGCGCATTCATTTCCGGTGGGGGGCCGCTTGCCCGGGAGCTTGCGGAATTTTTCTGGGCCGTCGGGGTGCCTGTCTACCAGGGATACGGCTTGACGGAATCTTCGCCGGTCGTGAGCGCGAATTGTCCGGGCGCCAATAAAGTAGGAACCGTGGGCCAGCCCATCGAGAATGTGAGCGTGCGCATCGCGGAGGACGGCGAGATTCTCGTGCACGGGCCGTGCGTTATGAAAGGCTATTACCAGAGGCCCGCAGATACGAGCGCCGTGATATCGCCGGATGGCTGGCTAGCGACCGGCGACATCGGACGCCTGGATGAAGAAGGCTATCTCTACGTGACCGACCGCAAGAAGGACTTGTTTAAGACCGCGGCGGGAAAATTTGTCGCGCCGCAGCCGATTGAGAATATGCTGAAGGTGAATGCACTGATCCTGAACGCCGTGCTCGTTGGGGACGCGCACAAATTCATTGCCGCCCTGATCGTTCCGAATTTTGCGAACGTGGAGGCCGCCGCGCGCGAGCAGGGCCGGACGTTTGCTTCGCATGAACAGCTTGCCGCCGATCCCTGGGTCCATGAACTGATCGGCAGGGAAGTCGCGCAGGTGAACTCCAAACTCGCGCAATACGAGACGATCAAGAGATTCGCGCTGCTCGATCATGATTTCACATTCGATGGCGGTCAATTGACCTATACGCTGAAACTCAAGCGCCGCGTGATTGCAGACCGCTACGCCAAGATCATTGAAGGTCTATATGCGGAGACGCCGCAGGAGCATGGTGGGGTTTAGTAGCACAGCCACTCATGGCTGTGCAGTTATGTAAGCCGCACGTGAATGCTACCGACGTGACATCGATCGCAAAACCCGCACAGGCAAGAGTGCCTGTGCTACTGTCGCACATCGAGTTACAATAAGCGGAGGAGATGGAAGATGAGCGACGAACTGGTGATTGCCGGGCGCGCGTTTCGTTCGCGCCTGATTGTCGGCACAGGAAAATACCGCAGCCTGCAGGAAATGACTCGCGCCCACGTGGCGTCTGGCGCAGATATGGTTACGGTGGCGGTGCGGCGCGTGAACCTCACCGACCGCACGAAGGAATCGTTGCTCGACTACATCGATCGCGAAAAGATTTTCATTCTGCCAAATACGGCCGGATGTTACTCGGCGGACGAAGCCATTCGCACGGCGCGGCTCGGCAGGGAAGTGGGCCTGTCGAACTGGGTGAAGCTGGAAGTGATTGGCGACCAACAGACGTTGTTCCCGGACACGGAGGAACTCATTCGCGCCACGCAGATCCTCGTGAAAGAGGGTTTCGTTGTGCTGCCCTACACGAATGACGACCTGGTGGTCGCGCGCAAGCTGATCGACGCCGGCGCCGCGGCGGTGATGCCCCTCGGCGCGCCAATCGGCTCCGGCATGGGAATTCAAAATCACGCGAATCTGCGCATCCTGCGCGAGCGCATCACCGAAGTCCCGATGATCGTGGACGCGGGCGTCGGCACGGCATCGGACGCCGCCGTCGCCATGGAACTGGGCGCGGACGGCGTCCTGATGAACACAGC
>Ga0210384_10005592_pt1 | contig 13625 bp, 14 predicted proteins | sample IncBWH2MmetaG_FD_160574 | JGI IMG/M metagenome (GOLD analysis project Ga0210384, IMG submission 160574) | Forest soil microbial communities from Barre Woods Harvard Forest LTER site, Petersham, Massachusetts, United States - Inc-BW-H-2-M | ecosystem: Environmental > Terrestrial > Soil >...
GAGCGTCACGCCACGAAACGCCTGCGGCCTGGGGTGTTCCGGGAGCGTGGCGTCCTCGGCGAGCTGATCCCATGGAAACAGCCCGATCACGGTGCCGCCGGTATCGAAGAAGGCCACGAACTCTTCCGTGGCACGAAATTTTCGCTCAAAGCCGAGCGCCTCGTAGAACGCGATGCTCTCGCGCATGTCGGCCACGCCAAGCGTGATGACGGTGAACCGCGGAACTGGCGCTGAAGCTTTCTCACTCATGTTACTCTCTACTCTCTCGCATCGATCTGTCGTTCTAGAACAGACTCAGCTGCTGCCCGCTGCGCTTCGGCCTCGCAAAATGGTCGGTGGTGAGTTTCGAACGCCGCTTGTTGAGCCCGAGCTTCTCGCAGGCGATCTCGAACCGGCGGCCAATCATCCAGGCCATCGGCCCGGTGCCCTTCATCCGCGTTCCCCATTGCGAGTCGTAGTCTCGGCCGCCGCGCATGTCGCGGATCAGGGTGAAGACGTGGCGGTAGCGGTCCGGATAATTCGCCATCAGCCATTCGCGAAACAGATCGCGCACCTCGAGCGGCAGCCGCAACAGCACGTAGCTCGCTTCCTTGGCGCCGGCATGCGCGGCCGCGTCGAGAATGCGCTCGATCTCGGAATCGTTGAGCGCCGGGATCACGGGGGCAACCATCACCGTGGTCGGAATTCCGGCCGCCGACAATTGCCGCAAAGCCTCGAGCCGCCGAGGCGGCGTCGGCGCACGCGGCTCCATGGTGCGCGCGAGCTCGCCATCCAGCGTCGTCAAGGAAAGCGCGACCTTGACCAGATTGCGTTTCGCCATCCGCGACAGAATATCGATGTCGCGTGTCACCAGCGCCGATTTGGTGACGATGCCGACGGGATGGCCGGCACGCTCCAGAACTTCCAGAATGCCGCGCATGATCTTCCGCTCGCGTTCGATCGGCTGATAGGGATCGGTATTGGTGCCGATTGCGATCATGCGCGGTTCGTAGTCCGGAGCCGCGAGCTCCTTTTCGAGCAGCGCCGGCGCATCGGGTTTTGCCAATAGCTTGGATTCGAAGTCGAGCCCCGGCGACAAACCGAGATAGGCATGGGTCGGCCTGGCGAAACAGTAGACGCAGCCATGCTCGCAGCCCCGGTATGGATTGATGGAGCGGTCGAAGCCGATATCGGGAGAATCGTTGCGGGCGATCACCTTGCGCGAGGTATCCAGTGAAACCGTGGTCTTGAACGGCGGCAGTTCATCGAGACTCTGCCAGCCATCGTCGAACGCGACCCGCGCCTCGGCCTCATAGCGACCGCTGACATTGGACTGCGCGCCGCGGCCGCGCCGCCGCTCGCGCTCGATCGCAACCGCAAGCTCGGGAAAAGCCGAAGGCGCACCCGCCGGTTCGGAGGGCGCCGTGACCGGCGGGTGCTTGAGGGCATGAGAGGATGCTCGGCTCATAGTGAGAACATAGCACGCCTTGAGAACAAATCAAGAACAACAATGTTTGTATCCACAAATGATGGCTGGCGCTCATTGCCGCAAAGAAATGCATGCGCAAGGCTGTTTTGACTGTGACCGAGGCTGTTTTGATTATGACAAGGTGATAACAGTGCAGCGTTTTTCAACGTTTGAGCCAACGAAGCCGCATCCATGCTGAGCGTGATTATTCCGACCGAGGGTGTCGAACGGACCGCTGTCGCAACCCTCGCAGCATTGGTGCCGGGCGCGGCCGCTGGCCTGGTGCGCGAGGTTCTGCTGATCGACCGGTCGGAGAGCGGCGTCACCATCGAACGCGTGGCCGATGTCGCAGGCTGCCGGTTCCTCCCTTTCGAAGGCACGCGCGCTGCGGCGATGGCGGCCGGCGCGCGTCAGGCCCGCGGGCCCTGGCTGATGTTCCTGCATGCCGGCGCGGTGCTGGATTCGGGCTGGATCGAGGAAACCACCCAATTCATCCAGGCTGTCGCCAATGGCGGGCGTCCGCGCGCCGGCATCTTTCGCTACGCCCGCTCGCCCTATACCGATACCCGGCTGCGGGACGGTTTCAAATTCATCGCCCGCCTGATCGCAGGACCGTCTTCGGAACAGGGCCTGTTGATCGCGCGCGATCATTACGAGCGGCTCGGCGGCTATGCCCCCAATGCGCGCCGCTCCGAGGCGCGGCTTTTGCGGCAGCTCGGCCGCTCTTCCCGCACGCTGCTGCGCAGCCGGATCATGGTGGCCTGATTTTAGGATTGCAATATACTTGATTTCGTCAAATAATAGCTTGATGAAATCAAATAGAGCCGAAGCCGTGCTGGAAAGCCAGATCGCCGCGGTGCGCGGCTTCAGCCGCTTCTATACGACCAAGCTCGGCATCATCGAACCAAAGCTGCTGGACAGCCCGTGGACGCTACAGGAGGCGCGGATCATCTATGAAATCGCGCAACACCCGGGTTTGACCGCAACCGATCTCGCCCGCGCGCTCGGCCTCGATGCCGGCTTCCTCAGCCGCACGCTGCAGGGATTGCAGCAGCGCCAGATCGTCGCGCGAAAGGCCTCAAAGGCCGACCGCCGCGCCAGCGAGATCGCATTGACCGCGAAAGGGCGCGCAGCCTTCGCCGAGCTCGACGGCCGCTCGCGCTGCGAAGTCGCGGCACTGCTCGGCAAACTCGACGAGAGCGAGCGCGCCACGGTCGTCGACGCCATGACGGTGATCGAGCATGCGCTCGAGCCGCCGGCCCAGAAGCCCGCGGGATTCCTGCTGCGCAGCCACCGCCCCGGCGACATCGGCTGGGTGGTCTCGCGGCACGGCGCGGTCTATGCGCAGGAATATGGCTGGGACATCAGCTTCGAGGCGCTGGTCGCCGAAATCACGGCGCAGTTCATCAGATCCTATGACGCTTCGCGCGAGCATTGCTGGATCGCGGAAGTTGGCGGCGAACCGGCCGGCTCGATCTTTCTGGTTAAGGGCTCGGATGAGATCGCAAAGCTGCGGCTGCTGCTGGTGGAGAAGAAGGCGCGCGGGCTTGGCATCGGGCGCGCGCTGACCGAACAATGCATCCGCTTCGCGCGCGACGCCGGTTACTCATCGATCACACTGTGGACCCAGAGCATCCTGGTCGCGGCCCGCGGCATCTATCAGCGCGGCGGCTTCCGCCGCGTCGCCGAGGAAAAGCACCACAGCTTCGGCGTCGAGCTGGTCGGCGAGACCTGGGAGCTGAAGCTTTAGCGTCGCACGGTCATTCCGGGGCGGCGCGAAGCGGCGAACCCGGAATCTCGAGATTCCCCGATGCGCAATTGCGCATCTGAGGTCTGGTCCTTCGGACGATCCCGGAATGACGGCGCTCGTCAGGCCGAAGCGCCCTTCGCCTTTGGACGTCGCAAATGCTCGTCGAGCCGCGGCATGATCTCGACGAAATTGCAGGGCCGCGTCCGGTAATCGAGCTGCGCTGCCAGAATGCCGTCCCAGCCGTCGCGGCAGGCGCCGGGCGAACCGGGCAGGCAGAAGATGAAGGTTGCAGCCGCAACGCCTGCGGTGGCGCGGCTTTGCACCGTGGACGCGCCGATCTTGGCGTGGCTCAGCATGTGGAAGGCGATGGAGAATCCATCCATCCGCTTTTCGAACAGCGGCTCGATTGCTTCCGGCGTCACGTCGCGGCCGGTAAAGCCGGTGCCGCCGGTGGTGATGACGACATCGACGCCGGCGTCTGCAATCCATCGCTTGACGATGGTGCGGATCGCATCGACGTCGTCGGTGACGATCTCGCGCGCCGCCAGATGATGACCGGCCGCAGTCAGCCGGTCCGCCAGGGTCGCGCCTGATTTGTCATCGCCAAGCGAGCGCGTATCGGAAATCGTCAACACCGCGATGTTGAGCGGGACGAACTGCTTGGTCTGGTCGATCGCGGACATGACTGAACCTCTTGCCTCACACTCGACGTCATCCTGAGCTGCGCGCGCAGCGCGCCTCGAAGGATGGGCCACGGGCGCTTCATCCTTCGAGGCTGGCCGAAGTGGCGGCCGCCTCAGGATGACGCGATCTATAGGGCTCCCGAACCGAACGTGTCGCAGGACTTCACGCTGCCCCCCTTATAGCCGTTCATGAACCATTGCTTGCGCTGCGCGGCCGAGCCGTGGGTGAAGGAGTCGGGCACCACGCGCCCGGTGGCTTGCCGCTGCAGCGTATCGTCGCCGATCGCAGATGCCGTCGTCAGCGCGGCATCGATATCGCCGGCCTCGAGGAAGCCCGGGCGTTTCTGTTCCTCGCGGTTGACCCAGACGCCGGACAGGCAATCCGCCTGCAACTCGACCTTCACCTGGAGCGCGTTGGCCTCGGCCTTGCTGCCGGCCTGCTGCTGGAGCCGCGTCACGCGCGGCAGGATGCCGAGCAGGTTCTGCACGTGATGGCCGGCTTCGTGGGCGATGATGTAGGCCGCGGTGAACTTGCACGCATTGCCCGAGCAGCCGCGAAAGCGGGTCTCGACCTCGCGGAAGAATCCGGTGTCGAGGAAGATCGTTCTGTCCGGCGGACAATAGAACGGTCCCATCGCCGACTGCGCCATGCCGCAGCGCCCGCCATTGGTGGCGTTGCGGAACAGCACGATCTTCGGACCTGAGTAGCTCTGGCCGGCGGCCTGGAACACTTCGCTCCAGCGATCGTCGATCTCGCCCAAAATGCCGGCGATCATGCTGCCCATCTCGTCGGTCGGTGCGCCGGTCTTGGTGGTGCCTGGTCTGCGATCGGTCTGATAGGTCGGCGCCCGTCCGCCGCCGGAGAGGACTTCGGCGCCGCCGATCAGGATGCGCGGGTCGATGCCGAAGGCGTAGCCGATCAGGCCGAGCACGATGATGGTGCCGATGCCAAGCCCGCCGCCGCCACCGATCGGAAGCCCGAGCCCGCCGCCGCCCATGCCGCCGCCTGAATCGTCGCGACGGTCTTCGATGTCGTCGCTGCGGCGGAAATCATCGTAACGCATGGCGGTTTCCCCTCATTCAGTCGTTGCGCCGGCGGCTCCAGCACTCTGCAACGCAGCACAGACGTAAAATTTCCGTTGCATTAATCAATAACCCGCCCGGCAAAAATTGCCTAGTGGCGAGGATTGCGCATCCGGCGGGCGGTTCTCACTCTGATGCTCACTCTTAAGTCGATTTTTACTTTGCCCGGTCAATGTAGCGCCAGTCGGTTGTTTAGTCCCGCGTCGCCGACAGCGTCGCCTGAGTCAGAGTATTTGAGTCATGGTTGTGTCGCGTCGCGGGGCGTCTGCAAAGGCGTCCCGCACTAAATTTGAGTCGCCAAAAGAACACCGCATCATCCTGGGCGATTGCGTCGCCGAAATGTCGAAATTGCCAGCCGCTTCCGTCGATCTGGTGTTCGCGGACCCGCCGTATAATCTGCAGCTCAAGGGCGACCTCAAGCGCCCCGATGAATCCCACGTCGACGCCGTCAACAACGACTGGGACAAGTTTTCTTCCTTTGCGGCTTACGATGATTTCACCCGCGCCTGGCTCTTGGCCTGCCACCGCGTCATGAAGCCGTCGGCGACCTTGTGGGTGATCGGCTCCTACCACAACATTTTCCGCGTCGGCGCCATCATGCAGGACCTCGGCTTCTGGGTGCTCAACGACATTGTCTGGCGCAAGACCAACCCGATGCCGAATTTCCGCGGCCGCCGCTTCACCAATGCGCACGAGACGATGATCTGGGCCGCGCGCGACGAAAAGGCCAAGGGGTACACGTTCAACTACGAAGCGCTGAAGGCCGCCAACGAGGACGTGCAGGCGCGTTCCGACTGGCTGATCCCGCTTTGCACCGGCGAGGAGCGCCTGAAAGGCAAAGACGGCAAAAAAGTTCACCCGACCCAGAAGCCCGAGGGCCTGCTGGCGCGTGTGTTGCTGTCGTCGTCAAAGCCCGGCGATCTCGTGATCGATCCCTTTAACGGCACCGGCACCACAGGTGCCGTGGCAAAACGTCTCGGCCGCCGCTACATCGGCTTTGAACGCGACCAGAGCTATGCGGCAGCCGCCGAAGCGCGCATTGCCGCGGTCGAGCCGCTGCCGGAAGCAACCCTTGCGCCGTTCATGACCGCGCGCGAGGCGCCGCGCGTGGCGTTCTCCGAACTGATCGAGCGCGGCATGATCTTGCCGGGCGCCAGGCTCGTGGACGCCAGGAAGCGCCACGGCGCCCTGGTGCGCGCCGACGGCGCCATCATGCTTGGCGACAAGGTCGGCTCGATCCACCGCATCGGTGCGGTGGCGCAAGGCGCCGAGGCCTGCAACGGCTGGACCTTCTGGCATGTCGAGACCAAGAACGGCCTCAAGCTGATCGACGAGCTGCGCGCCGAGATCCGCTCCGAGATGGCGGCGGGCTAGCTCTTCACAAACTCGTCGCTTGCGCTTCCCACCAAAATTTGCGCAAAACGCCCGCCAGCGGCGCGGCTGCCGCGTCCCGATTGCTCGGCAACAAAGATAAAGGGAGATTTTGATGCTCAAATTCTACTTCAACGGCGCGCCGAACCCCAACAAGGTGGCGCTGTTCCTCGAGGAGTCAGGCCTGCCCTGTGAGCTCGTGCCGGTCGATACCCGCAAGGGCGATCAGTTCAAGCCGGAATTCCTCAAAGTGAACCCCAACGGCAAGGTGCCGGCGATCGACGACGACGGCGTGTTCGTGTTCGACAGCAACGCCATCCTGCTTTACCTCGCCGAGAAGACCGGCAAATTCCTGCCGCCGAACACGCCCAAGAGCCGCGCGCAGCTGTTGTCCTGGCTGATGTTCATCGCGAGCGGCGTCGGCCCTTATTCCGGCCAGGCGGTGCATTTCAAGACGGTGGCGCCGAAGGAGCTGGAATACGCGCAGAACCGCTACCTCTACGAGGCGCATCGCCACTACAAGATCCTCGACGATCATCTCGCGAAGAGCCGCTATATGATCGGCGACACCTATACGATCGTCGACATGGCATTGTGGGGCTGGGCGCGGCTTGGGCCGTTCGTGCTCGGCGAAGAGGGTTTCGCCAAATACAAGAACGTGAAGCGTCTGGTCGACGAGATTTCGGCCCGGCCTGCGGCGGCAAAGGCGATCGCGCTGAAAGACAAGTTCACCTTCAAGACCGAGTTGGACGAGGAGGCGAAGAATTTCATGTTCGGCCACCTCAAGACCAAGGCGGCCTGACCGGGCCACGACCGCGAAACGGCGCCCTTTACGGGCGCCGTTTTCGTTTCATTCGTCCAGCGCTGCGACCGCCTCGATCTCGATCAGCCAGCCCGGCTGCGCCAGGCGGCTGACCACGACCAGCGTGCTGGCCGGCGGCTGCTCGGTATTGACATAACGATTGCGGATCGCGCGCAGCTTCGGCACCTCGGCCTGATCAACCTGGGCCACGAGGTAGATGTTCAATTTGACGATGTCGGCCATGGTGCCGCCGGCCGCCTCGACCGCGATCTTGAGATTGCGGAACACCTGTTCGGCCTGCGCCTCGAAATTGCCCTCGCCGACCAGCTTGCCAGAGGCGTCGCTTGCGACCTGGCCCGCCAGATAGACGATCGTCCCGCGATTGACCTTGGCGATATGCGAATAGCCCGCCGGCGGGATCAGGGTCTTTGGACTTGAAAATTCCTTCGATGGCTTGGCCATGTCGATCTCCCTCGTCACTTCAGCCAGAATGGCTTGTTGATCTCGCCCGCTATTTCTGACCAGCAGGTACCGATATCCTCTAGCTCGCGATCGTTCATCGCGGCAAGCCTACGCCGCACGCGACCGCGCTCTAGCCAGGCCCGGATCAATGCTACCAGCTCCCTTGTGATGGCAAATATTGGACCTGGGTGCGATCGTGGTTGACGATGTCGCCCTCTCCGCGCGAGCACTGCTCAACGCGTCATCCCGCCGCGCGTTCTTGCGCGGCTGAAAATGTGCCTAGCACCTTTTCAGTCAGCACCGAGTCGCAATATTCCCTGACCTCCTTGATCTTTCCGTTCTCCAGCTGGAACACCAGGCAATAGTCGTTGTCGTAGCGGGCGCCCGATTTGGTGAGGTTATGGCCCTTCGCCTCGACCACGACGTGGTCGCCATCGGCCATGAAGCGGTGCGCGACGGTCCGCGCCCGATCGACCAACAGCGAACGCACGTGGCCGTGCAAATCGTTGAGGATCGATTGCTTGCCGGTGAAGGTGCGCGACCACGAATATTGCCCCGTCACCACCCACCTGGCGTCATCGGCAAGGCTCGCGACGAACAGCGAGCGGTCGCGCACCGCCGGATCGGGATTTCCGGCGGCGGCAAAAATCTCTTCCATCAGTTTCTTGTTGGTTGCGGCACTCATCTGCCTCTCCATTGGCTGCGCTCATTGATTGGCTTTCCGCCAATTATTGCCGCACCATGCTCCATTCTTCCAATCGATAGTAGATATGATAGATATTCATCTTATGAATTTGACTTCGCTTGACCTCAATTTGCTGGTGGCCCTCGACGCGCTGCTCAAGGAGGCCAATGTCAGCCGCGCGGCGATGCGGATCGGGCTCTCGCAACCCGCCTTAAGCCACGCGCTGCAGCGGCTGCGCGACTTGATCGGCGATCCCCTGCTGGTGCGCACCGGTTCGCGCATGGAGCTGACGCCGAGGGCGCAGGCGTTGCGCGGGCCACTGGCGCAGGCCCTCGACCAGGTGCGCTCCCTGTTCGTCCCGGATGCGTTCGATGCCGCCAGCAGCGAGCGGCAGTTTCGCCTGATGATGCCCGATCTCGCGGTCGAGCTTCTGATGCCGCCGTTGATGGCGAAGATCACCCAGGCCGCGCCGAACGTCCGGATCGACGTGGTGCCGTGGCGGAGTCCCGCCATCTTTACCGCCGAGTTCGCCCGCACCATCGATCTCGTGATCTCGATCGGCAACGCGTTCAGTGGATTTCACCGGCAGCGGCTTTATGTCGACAGCGATGCGCTTGCGGTACGCCGCGGTCACCCTGTAGGTGCAAAACTGAAAAAGCGGGATACGTTCCTGAACGCGCGGCACGTCGCCGTCATCAGCCGCGGCCAGAACGAGGACCTGATCGATAGCTGGCTACGCACCAAGGGCATCGAGCGGCGGATCGCGCTGGTCGTGCCCGGCTATATCCAGGCGCTGCATGTGGCCGCGCGCACCGATCTCGTCGCCTTTGTGCCGCAGCGCCTGATCGCAGCGCTGTCGAAGCAATTGTCGCTGGTTGCGGTGACGCCGCCGCTCGATCCGGGGATCGATGAACAATTCATGTTCTATCCGACCCGCGCCCAGATGGACCCTGGTTCGATCTGGTTGCGCAGACTGATGCTGGAAACCGGACGCGAGCTTGATCGCGACAAGCGCAAGGCTGAATAGGGGTGGGCACTGGGTTCACGCCGGGCATAAGCGGTGATTGACTTGCCCCGGCTAATGTGAGGACGATTGCTCCAGGCCATTGCCCGACCGCGGAGTGGCTGGGGAGGATTGCGCCATGGCTGAACTGGTCAAGGTGGAAAAAATCGGATTTGTCGCACGCATCACCTTGACGCGTCCCGAACGCACAAATGCGATGAATGCGGCGATGTTGTCCGAAATCGCGCAGGCGATGGACGCGATCGAGCCGGATGACGACGTCCGCGCCGTGATCGTTACCGGCGCGGGCAACGCATTCTCTTCCGGGTTTGATCTGAAGGAGCAGATGGAACGACGCCCGTCCGGCGTCGACCAATGGCGCCCGATCTTGCGGAAGGATTTCGATGTCCCGATGCGCTTCTGGCATTGTCCGAAGCCGACGATCGCAGCCGTCCGCGGCGCGTGCCTTGCCGGCGCCTGCGAACTTGCCCTGGCATGCGACCTGACCGTTGCAACGCCGGACGCTTTTTTCGGCGAGCCCGAGTTGAAATTCGGTGCGGGTATCGTGGTGATGATCTTGCCGTGGATCGTCGGCCCGAAGATCGCAAAAGAGATTATCTTGACCGGTGAAGACCGCATCAGCGCGCCACGCGCCCTGGAAATCGGAATGATCAACCGGATCGTACCGGCCGAGGCGCTCGACGACGCGGCGCTGGAGATCGCGCGGAATATCGCGGTCATCGATCCCAATTTGGTCAAAGAGACCAAGCGCGCGATCAACCGATCGATCGAAGCCCGCGGAATGCTCGGCGCCCTCGAACAAGCTTTGGACATCGATCTCTTGATCGAAGGCCAGGGATCGCCCGACAAAGCGGCGTTCATGGACCATGCACGGAAGGACGGTCTGAAATCTGCGCTGGCCTGGCGTGATGCCCGCTTTTCAAAACCGCGGCTGTGATTGACGCGCTTGCAACAAGGCTCGAACAAGGGCTTGCCGGTTCCGGCAGCCATTTCCTCGACGCTTCCCTGACTTCGTGGCCCGCGAGCGGTCTTGTTTCCCATGCGCGGCAGGTGGCCGCCCTTCTAAGAGAGGAGAATGTCCAAAGTTGCGAGCTGGTTCATCTGGAGATCGGCAACAAGCCGACCGATATCGGCTCGATGCTGGGAATCTGGCTCGCCGGCGCGGTCGTCGTCCCCGTTCATGTCTCGACTGTGCAGGCGACCAGAGAGGCGTTAACGAAGAAGACCGGCGCGCGATTTTCCATCAGGGACATCGGACTTACGAAGCTGGCTGACAAACCCCCTGCTCCGCGGCCTCTGCTTGGTCGCGCGGCGCTGGTGATTTTCACCTCGGGCACGACCGGGACGCCGAAAGGCGTCGTCATCGGCCATGATGCGCTGGCCGGAAAGATTGACGTGCTCAAACAATTTCTTGCCTTGCGCAGCGACGACACCGTCCTCATACCGCTTCAACTCAACTTCATTTTTGGACTTTGGGTATGTCTTCTCTCGATCGAGAGCGGAGCAAACATCGTTCTCGTCCCAAAATTTTCGGCCGAAGCGGTCGGAAAATGCCTGGAGGACGGTGCGACGGTATTTGGCGCCGTTCCGACCATGCTGAGGACCCTGTTTTCGGAATCGCTGCCGGACGCGTCGCGCCTCCGCATGATTTTAGCCGGTGGCGAAGTGATGCCGCCGGCCTTGAACGAGAGGATTTCCAGCGTTTGGCCCCATGCCGGAATTTATGACCTTTATGGTTCGACGGAGACTGGATCGTGTGACTTCTGTCTGGCTGCAAAAGATCAGGTCGCCGGCAGAGGGTCGATCGGAGGCCCGACGCGCGACGTGAAATTCAGAATCAGAAAAAGCGACGGCCAACTCGCACGCCAAGGCGAGGTCGGCGAACTGGAAATCGCGTCTCCCTACGGCATGTTGGGATATCTCGACGATCCGGATTTGACCCGGGCCTCCTTCAGCGAAGGCTATTTTCGATCCGGCGATCTCGTCCGGATCCGCGCCGATCAGAGAACCGAAATCGTCGGACGCAGCAAGGAGATCGTCTCACGAGGCGGCAACAAGATCTCGCCGCTTGAGATCGACAATCTCTTGTCCGCCCATCCGGATGTCGCGGTGGCATTGTGTGCCGGCGTTCCGGACGAGCGGCTGGGCGAAACGATCCATGCGATGGTCGTCCCGAAGCCCGGCGCCATCCTCACCGAAGCGGATCTGCTGAAATGGGCGTCCGATAAAGTCGAGCGTTTCAAACTGCCGGACACGATCTACTTTTGCGATGCAATCCCGCTCGGGAATACCGGCAAGGCCAGCCGTGCCGCCGTTCGGCAATTCGCTCTCGCACAGAAGCGCAAAGCTGTCGGTCGGTAGTCTAATGCTGCTGTTCGGCCAGCGCTTTACGCACCGCCGGCCGCTCCGCCATCCGCTTGCGGTGATCGGCGACCTTCGGTAGCGCCGCAAGATCGACGCTGTCGCCTTCGAGCCACTGCGCGATCGTAAACAGATAGGGATCGCATATGGTGTAGGTCTCGCCCATCACCCACGGCCCCTTCAGCATGTTGCGCTCGATCAAGGCAAAGCTGGCGCCGACGCTTTTCGGCACCATCCGCTTCATGTCGGCAAACGAAGCCTCATCGGCGGCCCAGCGATAGCCGCGTCCCTTGTGCGCATGCGCCACATGCACCGTGGAGCAGAGATAGCTGTTGAAGGCCTGCACCTGCGCAAACATAAAAGCATCGTCGGAGGGCGCCAGTTTGGCTAGCGGAAAACTCTGCGCGATGAAGGCGAGCATCGCCGGCGTCTCGGTCAGAATGCCGCGATCGGTCACCAGCGACGGAACGCGACCCTTCGGGTTGATCCCAAGATATTCCGGGCTGTTCTGCTGGTTGGTTTTGAAATCGACCTTCTCGGTCGTATAGGGGGCGCCGGCCTCGGCAAGGGCGATATGCGAAGCGAGCGCGCAGGTGCCGGGAGCATAATAGAGCTTGAGCATGGGGGATCCTCACGGGGATGCCGGAGGTTAACGGCTTGCTCTTCCGCCGTCCATCCTCTTGGAGGTGGGCCCGGCCTGTCACGGACGCCAGAACGGCTTGCTGACCTCGTAGGCAATCGACGACCAGCAGGCTCCCATATCCTGCAACTCACGCTCACTGCGTGCCGCGAGTTCCCGCCGGAAGCGGACGCGCGCTCGCCAAATTTGAATCATGGAGAAAATATTCCGAACCAAGACAACCAACGAGTACCTGGATGTTCTTGATTGAAAATATTGCTGCCTGCTATCGGTGTAGCTCACGAGCGTCGCTCCTGGCGTTTGCCCTCGATATAGACGCTGACGATCGTATCGTCGGCGGGCTGGTGTTCGGGAGCAACGGAAGTGAGCTGGGCCTGGATGCACTTCCACCCACCGTTCTCGAACAGATACGTGTCGGTATACATTGTCATGCCGGTCACCTCTTTTCCGTCGCGCCGGCGAATGTGCTTGTTCGTGGCACGCACAAGCGCAACGTCGCCGATGACGGTGATGAGCTCGTCGCGGACATCCCAGTAAACGATGACCTGCGGATCGAAGGCGGTTGCCCAATACTTCAGATACGTTGCTCGATCCCACCGCTGGCCGGTCGGCCAGATGTTGATGAAGCCGGGATGAAGGATGGCGTCGTGCGAGGGCACGTCGTTCGTCACAAAATTATGAATGAAGCGCGCGTTCAACGCGCGCAGTTCGTTCATTGTCTCGGCCGATTGATGATTGCGTTGGGCCAGTTGCATTTTCAATCTCCTGAGTACTTTCAAAGCGCCAGTTCGCGGGCTTTCTCCGCGGTCGCGCTGTCCGCCGGATAGAAGCATTCGATCTTTAATTGTTGCAGCACGGCATCGGTCGGCATGGCGAGCGTGGTGAATGTCGAAAAGAATACGAGGCGAAGGTCGCCCTTTCTCAGCTGCATCGTCATGACCGGGGACGATCCGGCCGGATTGCGTGGAAACCTCCATTCGGTCGGCAGGCCGGGATAAGCCATGATTTCGTCGAGCAGCTGCGCCGCAACCCTGCTGCCTTGCGCGACCTCGCGATGAAGGACCTGGATCATCCGGCCGGCGAACTCATCCCAGTTCATGATGAACTGTCGCAGGCCCTTTGGATGGAAGACAACGTGCATGGCGTTGTCCGCCAGGCCGGATTCCATTTCGTAGGACTCCCAAAATGCCCTGAACAGACGTCTGGAGGCTTCGTTGCGGATACGGACGTCCCAACGTCCATCAATCACAATTCCGGGATAGGGCTCCTGCTGTCGGAGAATGAAATCTAGTGCCTGGCGCACGTGCTGCAAATTAT
>Ga0210384_10005593_pt1 | contig 13622 bp, 10 predicted proteins | sample IncBWH2MmetaG_FD_160574 | JGI IMG/M metagenome (GOLD analysis project Ga0210384, IMG submission 160574) | Forest soil microbial communities from Barre Woods Harvard Forest LTER site, Petersham, Massachusetts, United States - Inc-BW-H-2-M | ecosystem: Environmental > Terrestrial > Soil >...
TGGGCTGCCAGCAGGCCGAACAGCAGCCAGGTCGGCTTGCGATATTCCCATGTCAACGCCGACACTCCTACCGTCCAGGTGAGCAGAAGCATGATCCACAGGCGCCGGTCGAGGCCCCGCATCTGGAACGCACAATAGTACAGACCCGCAACCAAAGCGAACAGTAGCAGGGCGCCCACCACTCCCAGTTCCACCAACACCGAAACGAAAGTGTTGTGGGCGACACCGTTCGCTGCGCTGCCCGTGATATACGAAAAATCCGCCGCTTTAACGATCGTGAAACCGTAGGCGCCAGAGCCGACACCCAAGAACGCGTGGTCCCTAAACGCCTCCAGGCCGGCCGTCCAGATCGTTGTGCGATGCGTTAGGGTGCCTCCGGATACCTCCGATCCGAACGAGAATATTCGCTGCCAGAGGTTGAGCGGAACCAGATACGCACCGCAGGCAACCAGGCCGGCGCACGCAATCAGCAACACAAATCTGTGCCACCGGGGAAGCCGGGATATCGTCAGTGGAAGCATCGCCAGGCCCACGATGGCCGCGAGCAACGAACCGCGCGACCCGGTCAACAGAATCGCTGTGAAACCGGCGACCAGTTGCAGCCAGCAAAGCACCTTTATCAACCGCCCCTTCGGCGAAGCCAGTAGATAGAAAACCATCGGTATGCTCAGCGCTATGATCAATCCCAGGTCGTTAGCATTGAGGCCGGCGATGGAGTAGCGCGACGTCTCGAATACAGTCCTTCCGGCGTCCGCCTCTAGCTGGGCCGATGTGCGGCCGATCATAAAGTTACCGATTGTGCTGAACGAACAAACCAGTGCGCCAAGCACATAGGATTGAAGTAGTCCAAGCATGCGGTCGCCGGTGGTTGCCAACTCCCAGATCAGCCAGACGACGAACAGCAATTGCACATATGTACCCGCGCGAATTATCGTGCTCTGCGAGTCCGCGGTCCAGAGAATACTCAACGCGGACCACGCCACCAGAGCCAACATCCCGTAGTGCAGCGGGGATAGTTTTCGGACTCGCCCGGTGATGATGGTCCGGATGGTCACCATTCCAAGGATCACAATGGCCAGTGACCGGCCCCACACCGGGGTGTTCTCTGCCCACGGGATACTGAACACGAATACACATAGAACCAGGTACGCCGTTCGATCCAGTGCCGTTGCCATCCTCCCGGGAGCGGAGACCGAAGCCGGCTCGAGCGGGTGGGCTCTCATCGGAAAATGAGCTGTCATGTGGTTTCAACCTTCAGGCTTCGCAATTCTAGTCCCGTCTGTTCAAGGCAGGCTGTCACCTGTGCATCGCGTCGAAGCTGCCGGTCGATTCTCAAGATAAGCACGCCGGTGCCTACCAGCTGCACCAGCGCGGATACCAGAACCGCGTCGGCCGCACCGCTCAGACCATGCCTCGAGATCGACCAGGCGGAGATGCCCGCCCCCGCGAGCGCGGTAACTACCAGCAGCGGGATCTGTGGACGTAGGCTCCTCGCCGCTGTCAGGACATACCCCAAGCCGGACGCAATGAACGTGACCGTTCCGGCGATCATCAGCCGGACCAGAATGTCAGCCCGCCCTCCGTATTCCGGGCGGAAGAGATGCGTAAGGATATCGCGTCCGAACAGAACCGACACAACTACGGCGGCGCCACCCAGCGCGCCTCCCAACGCTGCGGCCAATCCTACGTAGGAGCGAAATTTTGCGCGATCGAGGGCCGCACAAGCCCGGGCCACCGGCAGAAAAATGGACTGACCGAAGGCCGCTACCACCAGACTGCCGGCGCTGACGAGAGAAGCGAGAGCGGAGAAGATTCCGAGTTCAGCGCTCCCCAGACGCCCTTCCACGAAGTAGCGCGGGATGCTCGTATTCAAAGCGACCAGCATCGAGATGATGCCCAGGGGAAGAGCCATCCGCAGCAGCTTCAGCATTTCGCCGGTGTTCCATTCGAGACGGGTTGAGGGCGGTTCATTTCGCACTTTCGCAAATCCCAGACGGGAATCCCACATCAGAAGAACCAAAAGGCGCCCCAGCAGCAGACCACCCACCGCCCAAACTACGCTGCGAGTGAGATACATCGCTGCCCACAGAGCGGCCAGCGATAGAGGACCCTTTAAGATAAGAGATGCCGACATCCGATCCATGCGTTCGAGCCTTTGCATCAATCCGTAGTAGGTGTCGCTGACGAATTCCAGGGCCTGGGCGAGCCCGACCAACATGACCACGCCCGCCAAGTGGCCGTTCGGCTGTGTAAAGGCGGCTAATCCCGCCACCGCGATCAATGCCGCTCCGAGCGTAGCCAGGCGGAACGTCAAATACTGGCCGAAGGCGAACTGACTGTTTATATCGGACGCCAGTAGCGCCCTGAGCTGCAGGTTCGCGAACATAATAATGGGCGCCGACACCGCCAACCCGAGCGCATATTCGCCAACTTGGGCCGGACTACCCAGTTTTGCCAGCACCACAACGATGCCCCACTGGCATGCCGAGTACAGCACGTTTCCGGAGAGCACCCACGTAAAATCGGCCCTCAGGCGTTTATCTGCGCGCATTCCTATCATGGGAACTCCGCGAATTACCTGGATGTTTACGCAGGCCGCGGACGATAATGAGTGTGATATCGGCTATACGCGCGGGCCTTACTGGTATCCATTTTCCAATCGTTGAGGATCGTGCCGAGCACCGGGATCTGATCCTGGATGAACTTCACGTATGCGTCTCTAAGTTCTTCCGGACTTTTCGTGTTGGCGCGGACCACCATCACGACGCCGTCCGATACGCGCCCCAGCTCCCGCACGTCCGCGTACAGCATCATGGGCGGTGTGTCGATCAAGACCAGGTCGAACTCTTTCCGGAAGCGATCGAGCAAGACCCTCAGATCCGATGAATACAGGAGGCTGGGAGTGGCTCCGTCAACCGGTCCGCTGGGCAGCACCCACAGACCGGGGATGCGGGTTGGCCTCACCAGTGCGTCAAGGGGCGACGTGTCGGCGACGTCCGCCAGGTCCTGGCTGTGGAGCAGATCGGTGAAACCCCACGTGTTGGGGAGATCGATGACCTCGTGCAGCCTCGGCCGCCGAAGGTCGGCGTCGATCAGCAGAACACGCTGCTTTCTTTCGGCCGCTGCAATCCCGAGGTTGGTGACCACGGTAGTCTTCCCCTCCATCACATCGATACTCGTAACGGCGAGAACCCGGCCCTCCGTTGGTTTAAGCCGGGGACCGCGGTGGAGGCCGGCGCCGAACATGACCGAGGTTAGGGTCGCTCGGAAGGACTCGGCTAGTACTGAATGATTCTGATCGCTGGTCACCAGCCCGAGTTCGCGGGCCCGCCCCTTGAATCCGATCAAGCTGCGTCCGGCGCGATCCAGCACATAAGCGTCTTTAGCCGAGGGAATAACGCCCAGTTCGGGAATATCAAGCTGAGTGGATTCGCCGGGCTGCCTGACCTTGCGGGACCCCGCCCGCATCAGGACGAGTCCGATTCCTCCCAGGGATCCGACCGCGAATCCGAGCGCCATATTGAGCGGATAATTCGGGCTGTAAGGGAGAGACGGCACGCTGGCCGCGTCGATCATTCTGACATTGGTGGTCCGCAAGGCGGAAGCGGCGCCGGCTTCCTTCACCTTCTGGAGCATGGATTCATACAGCCGCTGGGTCGCATCTATCTCGCTCTTCTCGACTTCGTAGCGCCTCTCCTTGTCCATCTGCTGCTCAACCGTCTTTAACTGAGTGTTCTGGGATGCGGAAAGAAGACGCTCCAGCCCGGCCGCGGCAAGATACTCCGTACGCAACCGGTCAACAGTTTGATTGCGTTCCTTCTCGATCATCTGTTCGGCTTCGTTGATTTGGGCCTGCACGCGTTCTACCTTGTAGTTGGTCGGCGTGTACATTGTTTTCAATTGGGCCAGATCCTCTCGCATCTTCTGCAGGTTTTCCTGATATTGACGCAGCGGGCTGCCCGCGACAAGCGTATCGGACATAAGAGCCGCCGGATTGGCCACCGCAGCCTCGTAGCGGGACTGTCTGTTCGCGCGGTCCGCCTCGGCCTTGGCCAGCGAATCCTGGGTCTGCCTCATCTGATCCTCCGCCAGCGTGCTCTGCTTACCGGCGAACACTAATCCGGAGGAGCGCGCGAAGGCCTGCAGGTGCCGGTTGGAGGCGTCGAGCGTCGCCCGCAGATCCGCCGCTTGTTTGTTCAACCAGTCGGTGGTGTCCTGCGCCAATTGATACCTGGCTTCCCGATTAAGGTTTACGAACTCGGACGCGGCCACGTTGGCGCCTCGAGCCGCGAGGTCTGGATCCGGCGCGTCGTAAAATAACTCGAGTACCTGCGATTGCAAAGAGGTCCGCACGGAGAGAGCTTTTTGGACAATCTTGATACGCCGCTCCTCCTCGGTCGTGGAGGCGGGACGCAGGAAGCTGAACTGATTCCTGAGTTGCTCAACCAGCGCGCTCATGGGTCCGGCCGGCTCCTGGCCCGAAATCCCGAGCTTATCCGCCACCCGCTTGGCCAGCGTGTCGCTCTCGATCAGCTTCACCTCGTTCTGGACGTAGTTTTCGGGCGTGGAGTTGGGGAGCGAGGAAATCGGATTGATCTCGCGCGAGAATTGATCGTTATTGAAGCCGTCGATCTGCATCGACGTCCGTGCCCGATAGGTGGGGGGTATCAAGAAACTGATGCCCAGCCCGATCAAAAGGCCCACCATCGCGACGCCGATGATAGTCATCTTTCCGCGCCATAACGGGGTCGTGATTTCATTCAGCCCGACGGAATCCCCGGCTGGCTGCACCACCTGTGGAATCGAGTAATTGTTTATCAACGCCGGGACATACGAATTTTGTCCGGTGCGCTCCATCTCCAAACGATTCCCGATGCGGTCACGTGACATGTGCTTTTCCCTTTCCTAATAACACCTTGTTTCCTGACCTAATAGAACGTCGAACTGAACTGCGATTAAGAGCGGTTGCTACGGACGACGCCAGATTACGACACCCGTGACGGTCTGAATGGCGGCTTCAATGGCCCTGGTCGCAACCTTCTTGGGGGCGCTCGGAGGTACCACCAGGATGTCGTTCGGCCGCATGGAGACGTCCTCGGCCGTACCTGCAATCACCTTTTTCAAGTCCACGGGAATCTCTTTTCGTTCGGCACTGCCTGGCATGATACGAACGATCTTGGCGTTTTGCGGAGCCGGCGCCGTCCCTAATCCCTCGGCGCTCGCCAGAGCCTGAAGCACCGACATGCCCGCGTTACTCTTGAGGGGGACTTCACCGGGCTTTTTTACCTCGCCCATCACAAAAACCGCCTCCGCTACCGGCACCGTGACCACGTCGTGCGGCAGCATCAGAATGTTCTCGCTCGGATTTTCTCCGGCCAGCAACTCCTTCACTCCTACTTCCGCTACGCTGTATTTCCCGGTTGGATCGGGTTTAGCGCCACGCAGTGGGATTGGCCCGTACTGGACTTCCCGGCTGATGTTGACGCGCGGGCCGGCATCCGGCCTCAACCCATCGGCTGTCGATACGACTTCCATCAGCGTCTTGCGGCCGCGCAATTGAAATACGCCCGGGTGGTTCACCGCGCCCATTACCGACACAGGCTGACTGCCGAAATCAACTATCTCAACGGAAACCTGAGGCTTGAGAACTTCCTTGGCGAGCCGCTGCAGCAGTTCCCCTTTGACCTGCTCCAGTGTCAACCCTCGGGCATGGACCTTGCCGATCACGGGAAGATCGATATCTCCGTTCGGATCAACCCTGACGGGCTTGTCTGTGATCTCCTCGATTCCTAGCGCCCAAATCTTGAGCTGATCGTCCGGCCCGAGCAGGTAGTGCGAGATATCCTCCGCCTGTACCGGCTGAGCTGGCTTTTCCGGAGTCATTTGTGTCCGAACTGCCGCAGCCGGATGTGCCGCAGCCGGATGTGCCGCAGCCGGCTGTTCCGGCGTTTGCGGAGCGGGGGCCTGTGGACTCGCTAGCAGGAAAGAGGTGGCCAGCAGCGCGATCGCGTAATATTTAATAGTTTTCATACCGCTTCTTTCAATTCCTTTTGGGAGATTGGATAGAGCTACCGCATGCTCAAGTGCCCGGGCCCGATGCCCTACCTTTGCCCCTGAGTTCCCCGCAGAACTCATTGCAAGACAGGTGCCAGCGATAGCGCGACTCTTGACTTCGCTCCCAACCTTCACGATCCAAATAAGTTGTGCTCGTTATTCGGCGGCAACGGCAGCAGCATCGGGTGCTCTCAACAAGTGCCGCTAGCGGCTAAAAGTGGAAGAACTATGCCTACGAGAGGCCCGAAGGCTTCAATCTATGTTCGTTTTTTGCAAAGCGGGATATGGCGTGAAAACCCGGCTTGGCGGGGCGAGCCCACAGCCTGCGGCCGACGCTCCGCCGGATCTTGGACGCACCCAGAGTGAGGGACGCGGAACTGGTCTACACAAAAGTGGAAGTTAACTTCCGCTGCTGGCGCTAGACGCCACTTGCGCATCTTGCTTTGAGCCGTTCCGTCCTACTGATTCATCGCGATCTGTTAACTGCCACCGATGCAGCTTGTTCAGGAGGGATTTGTAGCAAATGTTGAGCCGCCGCGCGGCTTCTTTCCGATTCCAGTTCACTTCGTTGAGAGTGTTGAACACCAATTCTTTGGCAGCCTTATCGGCTGCGTCGCCCGCCAACTGTTTGAGCGAAGTGCTCGGTGGCGGTTCGGGCTGGGCTTGAGGAAGGGGCGCTTTGCTGTCTTCCAGCTCCGCTAGGGCCTCCTGCAGATCCGGAAGGATGAGAAACCGCCGCACGACGTTTTCAAGTTGCCGAACGTTGCCTGGCCAGCTATGCCGCGTGAACGCGGCCACCAACTCTCGGGGTAACTTCTTTACTGAACTCTTGTATTTTGCGCTGTACTTCTCCACAAAACGATCGCACAGAGGCTCTATATCTTCGGGCCGCTCCCGCAGAGGCGGAACTTCGATTGTGATCACGTTGAGCCGGAAGTAAAGGTCTTCGCGAAAATTACCCTTAGTGACCAGGGTGTGGAGATGCTTGTTGGTCGCCGCGAGTACCCGGGCTTCAGAGGTCAGTGTGCGGGTACCACCCAATCGTGTGTACTCCCCGTCTTGGAGAACATGCAAGAGTTTCGCTTGCAGCAGGGGGCTCATCTCGGCAACTTCGTCGAGCATGATCGTTCCCTGGCCGGCCAATTCGAATTTTCCCGGTTTCTCGTGTTGAGCCCCGGTGAAGGCTCCTCGATCGTGGCCAAACAGCTCGGACTCCAACAACTCCGCCGGCAACGCCGCGCAATTCACCTTGACGAAGGGAGCGCGCCGCCCCGATTGAACGTGTATATACCGGGCCAGAACCTCTTTTCCAACTCCGGATTCGCCGAGAATCAGCACCGGCACGTCGGTCTGGGCCACTTGGCGAGAGATGGCTCCGATTTGTAGCATTCGCTTGTTCGAGCTCGGATAGCCAAGTTCCGGGGCCGATCCATTCGCGTTCAGAGCCTGTCCCTGCTCCTCCAGAACTCTGTCGATCGCTTCTTCTAAGTCCGTTATGTCGATTGGCTTGACGAGATAATCGGACGCACCGAGCCGCATCGCCTGTACTACCGTCGAGGTCTGATCCACGCCTGAAAGAACGATCGAGGGAACCCGGCGGCCGAGCTTGTCCAGTTGGGCCAACACCTCCAGGCCGCCGACTTTGGGCATTCGAATATCGAGCAGCAGCAGCGACGGCGGTCCCACCGATGTGATTTGACGCACAACTTGTTCCCCCGAATCGAAACAAAGTACGCTGTAACTCCTGGATTGAAGGAAATCTGAGAGGTAGGAGCGAATGCTGGCGTCGTCGTCTACTACCCAAACAGTCGGGGGATCTTTTTTGCGCACGTAGTTACCCTTAGCACTCCAATAGCCGAATCCCTTAGCACTCACTAAGCCGGATCACAGGTAATTCACAGGTGATCAGGTAGCCACCAACAGGGGGTTCAGCGGACGCGCCTACAAAGGCGCTCCCGCCGTGTAACCGCAAGATTTTGCACGCCAACGACAGGTCAACCGAAGGTTTGTCCGGCAGGCCTCCGGGGCGTGGCGTAGCCAGGAATTGGACCATGATCTTCTCGTTCTCTTCGTGTGCCCACACCCGTACGGTCCCCCTTGGGCCGGTAAATTCGAAGGCAGCTGCCAAAAAAGCTTTCACTGCCAGGGTGAGCTTCCCAAGGTCGCCGACGGTGGGAAGTAGCCCAGTATCAACCTCTTCGATGACTTGGACATTATTCTCCAGCGAGGTGGAGCGGACCTCGACGATGGCCTGATGCAACAGGCTATGGAAGGCGATGGTGTCAAATTCAAACCAGTCTTTCGCTGGGAAGTCATTGAGTTCCTGGGTCAAAGTGACGATTCTGCCAACGTTTTCAAAACTCGATGTCAGGTATCGCCGCTGGGGCTCGGGTAAGACTCCATTTGGTTCCTCGAGAACCATCCGGAGGTATCCGCGCGCTGCGAATAGGGCACCCGAGAGGTCATGAATGACGTTGGCGAGCCAGCGTGACCGCATCCGGTCGAATACTTCAGAGGCGTCGATTCCGGTCTTCTGCGCCTCCGCTCGCCTCATATTCCGCTTACGCTACACTACCTCAGTCCGCTCGAATGTGCAATCCTGAATCGTACTGGGCTCTGGACAGGAGGAACGGCCCATTATATGCTTGGGGAGCGTGTTCCCTCACCTCTGCTCGCCGATGAATTTGCCCGACGCCACGCGATTATGAGAGTTCCCATCCTCAAACAGGGCGACTTCGTGATCGCCTCCATCCAATCGGCGCTGACGGACGGTGACCTGGTTCAGTTGCGGGACGATCTGGCCTCGCACGTGGGCAGATACCGCTCCAAGGGCGTGATCGTGGATGTTACCGTGCTGGATGTGATGGATTCGTTCGCGACCCGGACGGTCCGCGACCTGGCGCACATGGTTCGTCTTCGTGGGGCGCGGACCGTTATTGTGGGCATCCAGCCGGAGGTCGCGTTCGCGATGGTTCAACTCGGTCTGGAGCTGGGCAACGTTGCAACGGCCCTGGACCTGGAGGAAGCCCTGGACTTGTTGCGAAATGAAACGAAATGAACTGAGTTCCGCGGAGCGGGTGATCGCCATCGAGTCCGACGCGGACATTGTGGAGGCGCGGATGGCCGCCCGTGCTCTCGCCGCATTTGTCGGATTTACTGAAGGCGACCTCGTCATGATCGCGACGGCGGTCTCCGAGGTGGCTCGCAACATCATCGAATACGCCAAGCCGGGCGAAGTGGCCTTGTCGGTGGTCCAAAATAACTCTAGACGTGGCCTGGAAGTGGTGGCCCGGGATCAAGGCCCTGGAATTGCTGACATCTCGCAGGCCATGCAAGACGGTTTCTCTACATCGAGGAGCTTAGGTCTGGGTCTGCCTGGCTCTCGCCGGTTGATGGACGAGTTCCGGGTGCAGTCCAAGATCGGCCAAGGCACTACGGTAATCATGAGGAAATGGCTGCCATGAAACAGGTAGAAACCTTGCTGCAAATGGAGTACGGCGTCTCCTCGATACCGGCCCCAGGAGAGGTAGAATCGGGCGATCTGCACCTGGTCAGTACTATCCCCGGAGGCACGCTGATAGCGGTGGTGGACGGCTCCGGGCATGGCCCCGAGGCAGCCCTGGCCGCGCGAATGGCGGTTGCGACCATCGAGGGCCACCGTCGCGAAGGCGTGATTCCCTTGGTTCGGCGCTGTCACGAGCGGCTCAAGGGTACGCGGGGCGCGGTCATGAGCCTGGCGTCCATTGACGGAATCGAGAACACCGTGACGTGGCTGGGCGTCGGCAACATCGAGGGAATTTTGGTTCGCACCAGTGCATCGGTAGACCCAAGTGTGGAAACGATCTTCCTGCGTCCGGGAGTAGTCGGGTATCGGCTTCCTCCCCTTCAGGCCGTAATCACGCCCATCGCCCCCGGAGACCTTTTGATTCTGACGACGGATGGCATTCGCAGTGATTTCACCCACCACTTCTCCTCGGAAGACTCGCCTGAGAAAATTGCCGATTACATCTCATCGAATTTCCGCAAGGGAAACGACGACGGCCTGGTTCTAGTGGCGCGTTATCTGGGGTCGAGTGAATGAACGAGGTTGCGAGTCGGCTTGCCCACGAATACGCCGAGGCGATGCAGGATTACCTTGCCGGCCAGGGCGAGGCGGCGCTGCGGCGCGCCTATGAAGCGGGACGCCGCGCGCTCTCGGAAGGTCTGGGCGTGCTCGAAATGGTGGCGGTTCACCAGGAATCGGTGATCGGCGCGCTACGGTCGCAGTCCCGCGACGGGGACCAGGAACAAATTCTCAGAAACGCCATCAGTTGTTTCGCCGAGAGTCTGTCTCCGTTTGAAATGGTGTTGCGCGGGGCGCAAGAGGCCAACGCCCGCCTGCATCACAGCCTCGGCAACCTACAAAGCGTGGAGGAGCAGCTCCGCCGTCAGAATGAGGAGCTCACCGCCGCACATCGAGCCCTTGAAAAGGAGAGGAGCAGCTACCAGGCGTTGTTCGACTTCGCTCCTGACGGATACCTGGTGACCGGTTTTGAAGGAGCCATCCGGGAGGCCAACACTGCGGCGGCCGCGCTTCTGAATACGCCCAAGGAGCTGCTGCCGGGTCAGTCTTTGAGCGAGTTCGTCGTCCCCGCCGACCGGGATGAGTTTCGAGAGCGGCTGCATGCGTTGCACGCGGGGTCAATCGAGAGGGTGGAGGACTGGCAGGCCTCTCTCCGGCCTAGAAACATGACGCCGATTCCGGCCGCGCTTACAGTTGTGGCGGAGCGTTCCGTTCCCGCCGTCGCCGGTTTGCGCTGGCTGATCCGCGATGTGACCGAACGCAAGCGCCTGGAGAAGGAGCGCGAACGTTGGCTGGTGGGCCAGGCCAAGGCCCGGGCGGCCAGGCGTTTCGAGTTCCTGGCCGAGGCGAGTTCCTTGCTGGTGGGATCGCTGGACGTCGAAGGGAGCCTGAGCAGTGTGGCCAATCTCACTGCTTCCTTCGTCGCGGGCTGGTGTTTCATTAGCGTGGTCGAGCCGGATGGCTCGCTCCGTCAATTGGAAGCGGCTCATGCGGACCTCTCCGCTGCGGATATAGCGAAAAAATTAAGACGGCATTGCCTGTTCGGCGGGCCGGTCGCCGCCCACCGCCGCCCGCTCCTGGATCATTCCCAGATCATCCAGCCGTTGACGGAAGAATGGTGTAGCCGCGCTGCCGATGGCCCCGAGCATGCCGAATTACTTCGCCAGTTGAGCGGCGGTGGCGCCATGGTCCTTCCCCTACGGTTCCACAACCGCCTGACGGGCGTACTGACGTTGATCTCGCCTTTCGGCAGCCACCGTTACCGCCCCTCGGACCGGATCGTGATGGAGGACCTCGCGCGGCGCTGCGCTCTCGCTCTCGAGAACGCGCGGCTCTACCGGGAAATGGTCGCAGAGCGCGACAAGGCGGAGCGAGCCAGCCGCGCCAAGGATGAGTTTGTCGCGATCCTCGGTCATGAGCTCAGAAACCCGCTCACCCCCGTGATCGGCTGGACGCGAATCCTGAAGAACCACACTCTGATCTCACGGGACCCTGTACTAGCAGAAGGTGTACGGGCCATGGAGAAGAACGCCATGACGCTCGCCCGATTAGTGGGCGATTGCACCGACATGGCCAAGATCTCCGAGGGAAAGATTCAGATCGAGAAGGCCTACGTAAACTTGAACCAGATCGTGATGGCGTCGGTCGACGCCATCGGGGAAATGGCCGCTGAGCGGGGGATCAGCCTGGCGACGGATCTGTCGCCGATGGGCGTGACGGTGCTGGGCGATGCGATGCGCCTGGAGCAAGTGATCATGAACTTGCTGATTAACGCGATCAAGTATACCAACGGTGGCGGCCTCGTTTCGATCCGCACGGAATTAGTGAATACAGAGATTCGAGCGGAAATCAAGGACACCGGAATCGGGATTGACCGGGCGTTTCTCGAGCAGATTTTCGAGCCTTTCCGGCAGGGGACCACCTCCTGGCTCACCTCCCGTTCGGGCCTGGGACTGGGCTTGGCGATCGCTCGAAGAATCGTCGAGTTGCACGGAGGCCGGGTGTGGGCCGAAAGCCAGGGGCTCGGTTATGGCAGCACGTTTTGTCTCCGGTTGCCTCTGGCCATCAAGGCCCCGGAAGAACGTCACGCTGACGCGCCTGCTGTGCGGTCCGGCGGGAAAGAAAGCGGGGTTCGCATTCTTCTAATTGAAGACTCCGAAGACATCCTGTTTCTGATGAAATCGGAGCTGGAGATGATGGGTCACACGGTGATCACCGCGGTGAACGGCCATTTGGGAATGGAAGCCGCCCAAGCTCACCGGCCGGACCTGATCATCTCCGACGTCAAGATGCCGGTGGTCGACGGATACCAACTGATGCGCACCCTTCGCGGCATCGCCGAGTTGAGCGCCACTCCCGCCATCGCCCTTACCGGATTCGGGGCCAAGGAGGATATCGAGCGCGCGCTCGCGGCCGGTTTCGACGCGTGTTTGAGCAAACCCTCCAAGCCTGAGGAAATCGGCCTTCTTATCAGGCAGCTCACGGAAAAGAGACATGCAGTCCCCGCGGGAACCCAGACTCGGTTAACTTAGTGCAGAGGAGAGAAGGTAAATGAGAGAGAAGCGACCAAAACCGACGCTGGCGATCGCTCAGCAGTCCGGAAGCGACCTCCACCAGGCGGCAGCCCAGGCGTTGTTGACCGAACTAGTGGCGCACCTGCGTCAGAATCGCACCCAGCTTCGCGAGGAATGGGCGCGCCGCATTACCGAGTCGCGGCTACTCACCGCCATGACCCAGGACGAAATCTTTATCGAGGCCACGGCGGTATACGACAACTACGTAGCCGTGCTCGAAACAGGCGCCGTCGAGGCGCTGCAGGAATACGCGCGCGACCTCTCCGAGCGCATCATTCCGCGCGGCGTCGAAACGCACGAGGTCCTGGGTATCGTGCTTCTGCTCCGCGACGTGCTGGCGCGGTCGTTGTTCAAGAAATATCAGTCGGATTTCGGAATGCTCAATCATGTGCTGGACGCTTACGAGCCGGCTGCCAACCGCATCGCCAATACGGTGGGCGTCAGCTTCGTGCAGGAACGCGAGCGCATCATCCGGCAGCAACAGGAGGCGATTCGCGAGCTGTCCACTCCGGTGTTGCAGGTTCGCGAGCGTTTGCTCATTCTCCCCATCATCGGCGTCATCGACCCGCAGCGCGCCCGCCAGCTCACTGAGCAACTGCTGCGCGGCATCCGCAACAATCGCGCCAAGGTGGTGGTCATCGATATCACGGGCGTACCGTCGGTGGATTCAACCGTCGCCAACCACCTGGTGCAGACGGTCGACGCTTCCCGCCTGATGGGAGCCACGGTGATCGTCACGGGCCTGTCCTCTGAGATCGCCCAGACCCTGGTGACCATCGGCGTCGATCTCACCAAAATGAAAACGGTCGGCGATCTCCAGGGAGGGATCGAAGAGGCCGAGCGCCTGCTCGGCTACCAGATCGTCCATCCGGCGGCCTGATCGCCAGCAGACCGTGGGCTGAAGGGAGCGCCCCGTGGCGCACGCTTTTGAG
>Ga0210384_10005594_pt1 | contig 13622 bp, 10 predicted proteins | sample IncBWH2MmetaG_FD_160574 | JGI IMG/M metagenome (GOLD analysis project Ga0210384, IMG submission 160574) | Forest soil microbial communities from Barre Woods Harvard Forest LTER site, Petersham, Massachusetts, United States - Inc-BW-H-2-M | ecosystem: Environmental > Terrestrial > Soil >...
AAAGTCCAGGCCCAGCGTCCTGACTTTGCTCTCTTTGATCCACTGTAGAGCCCGAAGGAATGGACTCCCTTCACTCACAATGGTCTGTATAGCCGCGACCTCCTCGCCCGCCTGTTGCGTATAGCGCCCATCTGTAAAAAATGCCGGGCCCTGGCGGGCAAACACTAATACTGCCGAACTGCCGGTGAATCCACAGAGATAACGTATGTCTGCAGCCTGAGTGAGCAACAGCGCGTCAAGTCTGCTTCGTATGCGCTTGCGTATGACTGCGGCTTGCCTTCGTTCGTAGTATTGCAGGTCTTTGCTCATGTAAAAACAAATAAGCCCCCGCGTTAGCGGAGGCTTATTCAGCTCAAAGATGTCGCGGTTAAGTTTGAATAATCTTGGGAGTGATGAAGAAGATCAACTCCTGTGTTGAGGTCTTAACTACACGCCTCTTGAACAGGTTTCCCAGGATTGGAATATTGCCCAAGAGAGGTGTCTGGGCGATGTTGACTGAATTTTGGGTTTGAATCACGCCACCGATGACCACTGTTCCTCCATCGGCAACCAACACCTGGGTGGTAGCCTGTTGCACCACAAGAGTTGGGTTTCCTAAAATTGCGTTGCCGAAGTCCGGGGTGGTGTTTTCCACGTCTATGTTGAGGAAGATGGTGTTTTCCACCGTGATCTGCGGAGTAACACTCAATCGCAGGAAAGCATCAACAAAGTTTACCGTGGCCGGGCCCAGCAACTGAGATGCGGTTACAATCGGCACTCTGACACCCTGCCGTACCGTTGCCAGAATGTTGTTCTGGGTAATAATACGCGGACGAGAAAGTATCTTGAGCAAGCCCCGCGACTCAGCCAGTGAAAGTTGATAATCCAGACGGAAATTTCGGGTGGCATTGATTATGTCAAGACCGCTGGTCGCGCCTGTGAGTCCTAAATTGGAGAAGAGCGGCACCGCATTTCCATTTGTGGCCGAAACCGTGGGATAGTTCACACCGCTGCTGCCGGCTGGTGCACCCACCGGCACAGGGAAGCTTACTCCAGTATTCGACTTGCCAGCGTCTGGGTTACCGCCTCCGACGGTGTTACTGTTGATATTAACGCCTAGGCCGAACTGGTTACCTATGTCACGCTCGAAGTTGCGGGTAGCTGAAACCACACGCGCTTCAATTTCCACTTCCTGGGTCTTGCGGTCCAGCTTGGCCAGCAACTCGTCAACCTTGGGAATCGTGTTCGGGATGTCGTCAATGATCAATGCATTCTCGCGGTCATCGGCGACCACATCTCCGCGCTGTGACAGGAAGCGCTTAATTGTAGGCACAACATCTTTTGCGTGCGCATAGCTCAGGAAACGGGTCACTGTAATTTTGTCAACCGCAAGTGCCTGGGCTTCAATCTCGGCGCGGTGATTTTCAGCTTCCTTGCGCAGCGTATCCACAGTAGCGATTCGCAACACATTGCCGTCAAGCTGGTGATCAAGTCCATTGTTTCTTTCCACGATGACCAGCGCCTGGTCCCACGGAACATCGTCCAGCACAATGGTTAGGGTGCCATGAATGTTAGGATCCAGCACGATATTGAGACCGCTGATCTCATGGATCAGACGGAAAAAATCTTTCAAATCGACGTCCTTCAAATTGACGGATATCGGTTCCCCGGTGAACCTGGGGCGCGCGGATGTAGAAGGTGTTGCCGCAGCCGTTTGGGGTTCAAGCGACATGTTCTGGTGCACCAATGGATTTAGCGATGCACTCGTCGGTGTCGTGGTTTCGAAAACGGCATCCGTTTTTTCAGGATTAAATTTGGCCGCGGCACTCGTAGCCCGCATTAGCGGATCTACTACTTTTGCCGTGACCGGATGATACTCCGGAGTAATTACGGCAAAATCACTTGCTTTCGTCGGAATGTTAGCAGCGGTTGTAGTTTCGGGCTTGACATCGGATGTCACGTTTGAGGTTACAGCCTGTACGGTTGCCGGTTGCACTGGAGTCGTAGCCGCAGCAACTGTTTCCGCAGGCTTAGAGTCGGCTTGGCTATCCGAGGTAGCCGCTGGTGCTGTAGTCGTAGTCGCAGCAGCCACATCGCTGGCAGCAGCAGGATGAAGTTTTACTTTCAGTTTGTTGGCAGAAGGCGCCAGCTCAAAATCCTGAGCTGAGGCAAGATCAATCACAATCCTGGTCACCGGTGGAGTGAGCTGATAGCGTGATATACGGATGGCCTTCACATCACCAGAGTTGACTGAGATGGTCTTGTTATTGGCGAGTGGCACCGCATTGGCCAGATCAACCACAACGCGATCGGGCCCCGTGAGTTTGAGCGCATTGGGCGAGAGCGGGGCATTGGCGCTGATTTCGACCTCGATCCCATTCTTTCCCCGAACCACTCCTACATTGCGAACTTGGGCAATTCGTGTGGAATGCTTGGCTGGCGCTGGAACCGGGGCCGCCGAAGCAGTCTCTTGTGTCGAGGTGACCGGGTCAGAGATTGCGGCTGGCAGTGCGGCCTCCTCAGTTCCGGCAATACTGATGCGCAGTTGATTGCGGACTTTGTCGAAGCTAGGCTTCGCGCCTGAGGCTATTGCAAATTCAATACGGGCCACATCTTTTCCGTCGCCGCCCTTGTAGCCAAGGACCCGATAAGAAACAAGATTGGGCACTTGCACCCCATGAGTTTTGCCGTCAATGTTAGCGGCAGAAACTCCGGCCATATCCACGAGTAGAAGGTTTTCCGTGGGCCTGTACTCGGTATGCGTAAAAGCGCCCGTCGCATGCAACGTGACAATCGCCACGTTGCCCCGGGAGGAAACCTGTACCTGTGTCAATTGTGCCCCAGATGCTGCTGCCACCGTACTCACAGCACACATCAAGAGGATACCCACCAGTTGTATTAACTTTAGCTTCATCTTGTTTCTCCTCACGCCTTCGGCAATTTCCCAGTGCGTGGCGGCTTGCTTAACTCAGCCGCGTAAAAATTAGCCCACCCGCCTTTCGACGGTTACTGCCTTTAAGCTCGGCCCAATCACTACTCATTTACTGCACTGCTTCTACTGCTTGTCCCACGAACCCCGGCTCTTATACAACCGGTGCGTTTACTGTCTTGACCACCTCGCGCTGGCTATCGTGCCCAAGGTTGTCCAGGTAATGCTCCTTGAAAATGACAGAATCAGGAGTAATTTTTTCCACGAAACCGTTGTAAATTGGGTCATTTTCGTGGAGGAAATATGTTTTTTGCGCTGAATTTTCAACCACCGCAATCATACCGTTGGCCGACTTCACAATTCCCCGCAAAATGACTTCGTTGACCGCCAGGCAGCGTTTACCCCCGCTGCATGCTGTGGTCATCCCTTCAAGGCGCGCCTCGACCGGGCTGATAAACGGATCGCGCTTATGACCAGGGGCCGCCACAGCGGCGGTTGCTTCCGTTCCCGGCTCCGCTGGTTTTTCAGCAGCAGGCGCGGGATTTGCTTTTTTGGTAGCTTTAGGCTTCGCAGTTTTCGGAGCCAACGGGCTGCTGGCCTTTTTGCTCTTACTCGACTTCTTGCCTGAAGCTGCAGCATCACTCGCAGCCGGAACCTGCGCAAAAGCGACGGAAGCCGTCAACAGCAGCACGAAAACGGTCCATTTTATTTTCATCGCAGGCTCTCCTTATCTCGCCGCCGGCGCCGGAGCTGCTGGCGCGGCTTTGGATGAATCATGATTGAAAAACGTTGTTGCCGTGACATTCACTACGACAGACTCGTTGGGCGCGTATGTGTACTGGTTCTTTACTTTTGCGTCGCCACTGCGCTTGGGAGTCGCCATCTGCAGGCTCCCGACGTTGATGATGCGCTGAAGCTTGGCAACGCGCTCGAAAAAGTTCACAACCGCGTAATACGAGCCATCAATATCAATTTCATAGGGCACTTCCGTATAAAACTCACGGGTGACCACGGGGTCGGCTGTGTACCGGCGGATTTCGATTCCCGCGCTTGCGGCGGTATCTTGCATCAGATGGATAAATGCCGGAGATTCCTTCTCATCTGGCACAATGGTCCGCTCGATCTCCAATTGCTGCTGCAAACTTGCAATCTCTCGCTCCAAGCCGGGAAGGTCGCGTTCATATTTGCGGAGCGTCTCGTTGTCCGCCTTCTTTTGTTCCAACAGCACCTGCTTCTGATCGTTGTCTTGCTGAATCGGGTTCACCAAAAGCCACCATCCGCCTCCGCCGACAACCGCCGCGATAACAAGCGCCAGCACTACTTGTAATGCAACCGGCATTTCTCTAAATCCAGCCATATTTCTCACCTAAACAGCGTAAATTCTCGCCGCCCCTTATGATTTCTGCTTTTCACAAGTGAGCTTAAAAGTAAACTCCTGCAAATCCTTCGAGTTTGGGTCTTGTACGGTCTCCGTCATTTCAACCGATTTGAAATAACCCGTTTTTTGCAGGTTCTTGATCAGGTTGGCCACAGCGGTTGAGCTGAGCGCCGTACCCTCAATCGCAATGTTGGGACCTTTGTCCTGCATGGTATTGAGCCAGACTGCGTCGGTATTGTTGACGGTATCTCCGATCATGGTCAGCAAATTCACCGGCCCACCGGATTGATTGGCGCGCAAATCATCAATCACTTTGACACGCCGCTCATAATTGTCCCTGACCCTTTGCTCCTGGTCGTACTTCGCTTTCACCGCTGACAATCGGCGGTTTTCTTGGTCTTCCTTAGCAATTTCATCCTGCAATTTTTTGGCCTTGCTTGATGCTTGCAGATAAAAATATCCAACCGCAAGGATGGCCACCACAAGAAATACGAGGATGATCACAATGGGATTCGGTCCCTCTCCCCCACCGCCTCCCATTCCCGTGATATCGGTAACCGTAGTGGTAGCAACCCGCTTTCCACCACGCTTCGGTTTCGGCGCTCCGAGTAAGTTAATCTTGATCATTGTTCGAAACTCCTAAGGGCCAATCCCACAGCTACGGCGAGTTGCCCCGCGTTCTGATCAATCAAATCTGTAGGCACGCCGGAGCCGGGCGCAATTCTTTGAAACGGATTCAACAGCTCCACCGGCAATGAAAACTCCTGTCGCAGAGCTTCCATCAAACCCGGCACTTTGGCCGAACCGCCCGCCAGGTAGATGCGCTCAATGTGCTCGCCCGCTGCCGTGGCCCGAAAGAAATCAAATGTCTTCTGGATCTCGAGCACAATGATTTCCGTGACCTGTTGCAAAATGGGCATCTTGGCGTCTTCGCTGACGGTTCCCACCTTGCGCCCCAGCTTCAGGGACTCGGCATCGTCAAAACCGAGATCAAGCTCTTTCTGCAGCGAATCTGTGTACTGGTTGCCACCCACGCTGACGTCGCGCGGGAACAACGGGGTAGAGCCCTTCACAATGTTGATATTCATCACGCTCGCACCCAGATTGAGGAGCGCAACCGTAGAACTGGGCGAAGGATCGTAGTTGTACTCGTAGCAGTTCTGCAGCGCAAAAGCGTCAATATCAACCACCGCTGGAGTTTTTCCGGCCAGCGAAAGGACGTTGGTGTAATTCAGAATCTTGTCTTTCTTCACGGCCACCAGAAGCACATCCATGGGATTGCTGCCCTCATCGGAGAGGATCTGGTAGTCCACATTCACGTCAGCAACGTCAAAGGGGATATGCTGTGCCGCCTCCTGGCTGATGGTTGCCGCCAAGTCGGCATCCTCCATGGCTTGCACCTGGATTCTCTTTACAATCACAGAGTGGCCACTGACGGAGGTCGCAACTGCCTTCGATTTGATGCTGTTCTCATTGAAAATTTTGGTAATGGCGCTGGAAACGCTTCCGCTGTCTACAATCATGGAGTCCACGACGATATCGGAGGCCAACGGCTCCAATCCGACATGTACGACTTCAACTTCGCCCCGGCTCTTCTTCAACTCCACTGCCTTGATGCTGCTGGAGCCGATGTCCAGGCCGACAATCGATTTTGATCCACCTATTCCGAACATAAATGTCGCCTCAGTGCCCGGCCGCTGCTGTCCTTGCGGCTCTGGGCTTTTTCTTGCCTCTGCCTTCCCCCATGCTGCTTTTCCGCTCCATCCACGAATCCAAAATCGTCTTTTTGAACTTCCACCGGTTCCCCAGCTTGAAAGCGGGAATCTTCTCTTCGTAGACGTACTTGTATAGCGTGTCCGGACTCACGCCCAGGTATTGCGACGCCTGGCGAATGTTCATGACTTCACGCGAATCGGCCATATTTACCTTTAGCCCTTTCCCTCAAAAGATCTAGCACGCCACACTAGGCGGATGTAAAAGACGCCTTATGGCCGGGGCCGAATTACTGAGGAACCCTTCCTCTGCTTTCTGTTGTTCTCGGGGGAAAACTTACAGTGATGCGTGTTATATCAGTCTTACGGGTGGCCCTGTCAAGCGGAAACTCCGTGTTTCTTCGGGTTTTCTGGATAGTTTCACCGGTTTATAGGGCTATTACTTTGGTAACCCAAACTACATTTTGTGTTTTACTACTAAGTACACTACTACCCTTTGTGGTGTTAATGCACACGGTTCATAATTTCGCTTGATTCCTTCTAAAAGAGGTTACTAAAGGGTAAGCGAGGTCACTAGGGGGCAGTAAGCTTCTTATACCTAAGTGGGATAGTCCCCCCATTGCTAACTGGAAGAAAGAATTGCAGAGCTCTTAGATGAAGGGTGAGCTTTTGGCGAACGCTATCGTGCGCGAACCAAAAGCAAGGGCCCAGCAGCTTGGCTTTGGCAGCGGAGCCCTTAGAAAATGCCTTCTGAATTCGCGAAAATCTGTGAAATCCGCGGTTGGCAGTTGTTTTTTGCAGCTCAATGACCCGATGACTTAATGAATATCAAACTGCTCCTGATGCAGCGTCGGATCCGGCTTCACGATCACGGTCTTCCCTGTCAGCTCTTCCATGTCCTGCAGCCAGCGGGCGTTGTTGGCCTTGAGGGCTTTACCGACTTCCGGATTCACGCGCACGAAGACATCTTTGCCGTCTAGGTGGCGCGTCATCTTGCGCATCTCCACATAAATTTCGTTGCATACCGTAGTCACTGATTTAATCAGGCCGGTCCCGGTGCAATATGTGCAAGGCTGGCCCAGGGTGCGCTCCAGCGACTGCTTGACCCGCTTGCGGGTAATCGCTACCAGACCGAAGTCGTTGAATTGAAGTACCTTGGAGGGAGCGCGGTCACTCTTGAGCGCTTCTTCCAATGCCTGCATGACTTTTTGCCGATTGCGGCGTTCATCCATGTCAATGAAGTCAATGACAATGATGCCCCCCAGGTCGCGCAACCGTATCTGCCGGACAATTTCTCTGATGGCGTCCACGTTGGTCTTGACGATCGTGTCTTCCAGCTTCTGCGTCTTGCCGACGAATTTGCCGGTATTGACGTCAATCGCCACCAGCGCCTCCGTCTGGTTGATGACGATGTAGCCGCCGGATTTAAGCCATACCTTGGACTTGAGTGCCTTATTGATCTCCTCCTGAATATTGAACTGCTCAAACAGAGGAGTCTCTTTTGTGTACAGCTTCACCCGCTTGACTAATTGCTGCTGAAAGCGGCTGACGAAGCGCACAATGCGCTCGTATTCCTGTTCGCTGTCAACCCAGATGTGGGAGAAGCCTTCTGACAATTGGTCACGCAGGATGCGCTCCACCAGGTTCAGGTCGTGGTAAATAAGCGCCGGAGATTTGCTGGAATCGGCCCGGCCTTTGATCTCATTCCACAAATTCAGCAGGAAGCGGATATCGGCGCGCAAATCTTCTTCGCTGGCGTGGGCCGCCGCCGTGCGGACGATGAAGCCGCCTTGATGTCCATTCACAGCCTGGCGCTCGCTGAGAATGATGCGCTTAAGGCGGTGGCGCTCTTCCTCGGATGCAATCTTGCGGGAAACGCCGTTATGGTTCACCGTGGGCATATAAACCAGGAAACGGCCCGGCAACGCAATGTGACTGGTGATGCGCGCGCCCTTCTTGCCAATAGGTTCTTTGGCAATCTGCACCAGTATTTCTTGTCCTTCTTTCAGTAAATCGGAAATCTGCGGCAGAGGAGCGCGATGAAAGCGCTTGCCACCGCCGTGACCACCACGCACTCGGCGTCCGCCGCGGCGGCGGCGATTGTTGCGGTCGAACGCAACCTTAGGCTGGTATCCGGAAGGTCCGCGGATTTCAGCCCGGGCTTGTGTTCCATCTCCGGATTCCGTCTCTTCGTACTCTTCACTTTCTCCTTCGCCTTCGCTGCCCGAGGCTTGTATTTCGGCCTCCTCGACACTTGCTACCGTCTCCTGCTCATCCTCTTCATCATCTTCTTCTGTTGTCTCAGCCGTCGCGGTTGGCTCTGCGGATTGATGATCGGGAGCAGAATCGTGCGGCTTGGCTGTCTCTACCCGGTCAAGCATCTCCTCCTCGAAGTCTTCGTATTCCTCGTCCTCGAAAACATGCAACATCGAGGGCTGATCTATCTCTTCTTCTTCAATCTCTTCCTCTTCCACCAGCCCGGGCATTGCGCCAAAGCGGCGTTCGGAACTGCGCGCTTCTGGACGATGCGCTTCAGTGCTTTCCCGCCGGTGTTTTTCCAAAATGGCGGCGACGTCAATCTCTTCCGTGTCGCGGCGGCTCAACTCTTCGTAGTCCACCTCTGGTTCGCTGGCCTGAACTTCTTCCTGTACGACAGCAGAAGGCCGCACACTTTCGCTCACCGCAGCTTCGCTCGTGGCTTCCGCTCTCAGTATCGGGATCGAGATCTCAGCCGTTTCGTGGTCATGTGCTTTGTATTCCTCTGTCTTGTGATCCTGGGTTTTGTAATCTAACCTCGCGGCAGTTGCTTGCGGCTCTTCCGGTGCAACCTCTGCTGATACAGGTTCTGCCGGAATATGTCCCGCTGCAGGATGCGCGGTTTGCGTTTCCGGCCGGTTGCGATACTTGGAGATACTCTCGCCCGGCAGAATAATCGGCTGATAACCGGCAGATGCGCCATATGTTTTTTCTTCCGGCTGTGCCTTCGGCGGACGGGCGGCATTGCGGGAATCGTTGCGGGAATCGTTGCGGGAATCGAATTTCGACTCGGGGAAACCGCGTCCGCGGCGTCCACGGCGGCGTCGGCCAAAGCGGCGGCGGTCGCCGGAATCACGCTCTGCATCGGCTGGCGCTTCGCCCGATGTTTCCCGGCCCAGTGTTTCGCGGCCCGGTGTTTCGCGGAAAGACGAATCGCGGGATGAAGCGTCGTGATGCCTGCCCGCATTCAACTCTAGTGTTTCGCTTTCTTCATCTCCGCCGTCGCTGGCAGCGTCATGGGCAATCGGATTTGCTGGCGGTGTTGCATGATGCACCGAGTGGTGGTCAGCTTCGCCGCCCGAAAATGTTTCGATTTCCCGGCCTTCTGCCTCGCCCGCGGGCTCGGTAACTGTTGGCGCGGGGCGCTCGTAACGCCGGCGGCTGCGGCCTCCATCTTCGGCGATGGCCTCGAAATCTTCCTCGCCTTCTTCATCCTGGGGTTCAAAAAAGTCCGTGACGTAGAGAAATGCGTCGCGTTCCAGGCCGATCTCAACAAATGCGGATTGCATTCCCGGAAGAACCCGGGTCACGCGGCCTTTATAGACTGATCCTGCGAGGGTGTATTCGTTTTCGCGTTCGAAATAGATTTCAGTTAACTGGTCTTCCTCAACGACAGCGACTTTGGTTTCATGAGGGGTAGAAGAAACAAATAATTCTTTGGACATGTACTCTCCGGCCTGCCTCTTCGCGAGAAGCAGGAGTTACCGGTGATGACGATTGGAATGAAAGCCTGGAAAAGACTGGGCGAGAGTGTATCTTTTCACCCGCTGGCTTGCTCGAAGCCGGTCGGGCGGATGTATGCAGAGAGCTAATATACGCTTGTAAAATCTTTGCACCTATCGTGCGCCATACGAGAGTTGTGACCACTCCGTCTTCATTTTCGAGTTTCTTGCACAAAAGCTTTGAAATCTGAAACTCAAAACGATTAAGACGGGGCCGTTACCAACTTCGGAGCGCTAAAATCGCTCAATCCTTGCAAACTCTCCGGTCCGTTTCCATCGGTTCACCGGATTTGCCCGCTTAACGTGGGGCTTCACGCTTAATTTTGGTTTTGCCGGCTTTTTATTCTGCCGGTCTACGGCTTCACAAGCTGCGAAAATGTCTGCTCTACAAAGAGTCTTTTCTGCAACTTTTCGAGCCGTTTCTGGAAAATTACCAGGACCAATTACCCGGCAACTTCCATTCTAATTGACAAAACGGCGCATACGAATATTCATAACGATTCCCAGCGCCAAGAACGTAAACAGCAAAGACGATCCGCCATAACTCATTAATGGCAAAGGAATTCCGGTAACCGGCATTAAGCCGACCACCATGCCGACGTTGACCAGAATGTGGAAGGTCAGAACCGCTACTACACCTAGAATCACAATTGCGCCAGCCCGGTCAGGAGCGGTCTGCGCATTATGGATCAAACGCATCAGCACTATAAAGTATAGCAGGAGCAGACCCACAGCGCCCACAAATCCGTGTTCCTCCGAGAAGGCGGCAAAAATAAAATCCGTTTGGGGAATAGGAAGAAAGGAATTCTGGGTCTGCGATCCTTTGCCAAAACCCTTGCCCATGATTCCGCCTGCGCCCACGGCAATCACAGACTGCTCCCCTTGATAGCCCTTTCCCTGCGAGTCCGCCGCCGGATTAAGAAAGCTGGTCAAACGCGCCTTCTGGTAGGGCTTCAGGTGTTTGTACGCAGGGACTGCCAAAGCAGCGCCAACGACAAGAATTACGGCAGCATGTTTAAGTTGAAGTCCTCCCAGAAACAACCCCATCACAAGAATTGGTATGTAGGTCAGTGCGGTTCCCAGATCGGGCTGCACCAGAACCATCAGCAGGGGAATGCCGCCCAGCAATCCCGCCTTAACCACATCGGATAAACTTGCGTCCCGCCCGCGCATCTCGCTGAAATATTTCGCCATGGCCAGGATCAGGATCAGCTTCACCCACTCCGATGGCTGAAAGTGAATTCCTCCCGGCAAACGAATCCAGCGGCGAGCGCCTAAATACTTCTGCCCGAACAGCAGCACGGCTGTAAGAGAAATAATCGCCACAATGTACATCCAATGCACGCTGTCCAGCAAAACTTCATAATTGATCAGGCTGACCAGCAGCATGAATGCCAGACCACCCACGATCCAGTAAATCTGCTTGATGTGCATATGCACATCGGCGAACTTGCTTGCCATGGTCGCGCTGTAAATCTGCATCACTCCCAAAACGCAGATCAGCAGCACAAACATAAGCAGCACCCAGTCAAAATCGCGTGGGGAGACGAACCTCTTCATTCTTTGCCGCTCCCAGCAACTGCGGTTACAAACAAAGGGAGCTGTTGATTTGAAATCGAGCCCTGAAAGGGCGGCATTAGGTAACCCAGGCCGTAAGGCTTGGGTAGCAAATCAGAAAAAGAATCCTTCCACTCTGCCGAAGGCCGGCGCACAGCGGCAGCGGAGCGCCCAGATAAATAGTCATGACGATGCTGCTTTGAATCACGCCCTGTTGTATGAGAACCAGTCTTCTGCGCAAGGCTCACCGGCAGCATAAACCGCGCTGCGCGCAGCCGCTCTCCGACAAGGCTATCTGGGTCCGGCGTGCTCCAGACTCCCGTCATCTCGACCGGCTTGCCGGATTCGACGACCTGCATCGGGTGTTTTCTCTGCTTATCAACGTAGGCTTTGATGACTTGGGAGGCTAATCCGGCGGCCAGCGCGCCGTGTTGGCCTTGCTCAACCAGGACGGCTACCACGATCTCCGAATTGCGACGCGGTGTTAGCCCCACAAACCAGCCATTGTCGTTGTATTCGCTGCCGCTGAGTTTTTTGCTGTTTTTGCGGCCCTCATTGCTTACCACCTGCGCGCTCCCGGTCTTGCCCGCAAAATCAACACCTTCCAGACGCGCCGAACCCGCCGTTCCCAGCGGAGAAACTACCGCCGCCATCGCGTTGGTAATGGTTTCAACATTCTTGGGATCAATTGGTATATCAACTTCCTCCGGATACTGCGCCATGGCCTGCTTGTATTCATCGGGAAGCTGATCTGGAAAGGCCACATGCGGCCGGTGCAGCACACCTCCCATGACAATTCCCCCAAAGGCCCGCGCCAATTGAATAGGTGTGGTCGCCACGGCCCCTTGCCCGATACTCACCGAGATGGTCTCACCCGCATACCACTTCTGTTTGAAGTTCTTGATCTTCCATTCTTCTGAGGGCATTACGCCGCTGACTTCATCTGGTAGATCAACATGCGTCTTCTGGCCCAGACCGAGGGCCATTGCATACTTGGCGATGCGGGCAATTCCCAGCTTTTCACCCAATGTATAGAAAAATGAATCGCAAGATTGATAAATGCCTTTGGTGATATCTACGTCACCGTGGCTGCCGTGTTTTTCCGAAATCCAACACTTGAAGAAACGCCCGTAAAATGTTTTGCCGCCGCCACAATTGACGTGCAATGTCTGGGCAATCCCTTCCTGCAAGCCCGCCGTTGACATAATGATTTTGAAGACCGAGCCCGGAGGCAATTGCGCCTGAATCGCTTTGTTGAGCAGTGGCTTGGCTGGATCGGTAATGAGCCGGTTCCACTCCGCGCGCGAGATGCGGACCGAGAAGGCGTTAGGATCAAACGTAGGCCTGCTGGCCATCGCCAGAATCTCGCCGTTATGTGGATTCAGCGCCACAATAGCGCCATTGTGCCCTTCCAAAGCCTCCTCGGCGGCAATCTGCATGTCCAGATCAATCGTAAGCTTAAGCGGCTTGCCAGGCGTCGGCGGAATTTGACTCAGTGGCTCCAGTGACTGCAGCTCTTTGCCGTGGCTGTTGACCACGGTGCGGCGCGAGCCATCCTGTCCCATGAGTATGTCGTTGTATTGCTGCTCAACCCCAGACCTCCCCACCACATCGCCGGCTTCGTACAACTCATACGCGGGATCGTTGTTGAGCATATCTTTGCTCACCTCGCCCACATAGCCAATCAGGTGGGCAGCAAACCCATTACGTGGATACAGCCGCCGATTGGCCATGATCACATCCAGCTCCGGCAGCTCGTTACGGTGCGATTCAATAAAGGCCAGCTCGTCCGGGGTAAGATCGTCCTTCAGGGTCATGGGCCGGAACTTGGGTTCAGCGGCAAAGCGCCGCATCTTATCTTGAATGTCCTTGACCTGCATGTTCAGCCCGGCAGAGATGGCCGGCAGGTCCAGGTTGATGTCGCGGGGCTGGTCGCGCAGCAGCAGCGCGGAAAACGATGGGTAGTTATCCACCAGCAGCCGACCCTCGCGATCATAGATCTTGCCCCGGGGCGCCAGGATAGGGACTGTCCGCACCCGATTGCGCTCCGCCAGCGCATCATATTCTTCGCTGCGCGCGATCTGCAGTTGCCACAGCCGGGCCCCCAACACCAAAAATATAGCCAGTATCGTGTATTGGATTGCGGTCATCCGACCGCTGGAGATTTTCTCGTCACGCGATTGCATACTGCTTCTGTTTTTCTAGGTGGTCACACGCCCATTTTGCGGAAGAAAAACCACTAAACAGTGTTGTAGCGCGATTCTAGTCCAATTGCAAATTGAACCGTTTTGCGGGCGTGAGCGGGTGCG
>Ga0210384_10005595_pt1 | contig 13620 bp, 8 predicted proteins | sample IncBWH2MmetaG_FD_160574 | JGI IMG/M metagenome (GOLD analysis project Ga0210384, IMG submission 160574) | Forest soil microbial communities from Barre Woods Harvard Forest LTER site, Petersham, Massachusetts, United States - Inc-BW-H-2-M | ecosystem: Environmental > Terrestrial > Soil >...
AGCTCCAGAAGAAAAATCCGAAAATCAGCGCGCACATCAACAGAAGAATGTAAGCGATGGGCGAAACAAAATAACTGCGCATCTCTTTGCGCCAGATGAGCCAGACATTTCTCATTTGCCCGCTCCCGTAACAATCGCTTCCTCTTTCCCCTCTTGCGTCCCGGTGAGCTGAAGAAATACTTCCTCGAGGCTCACCGCCGAGGAGCGCATCTCATTCAGATCCCAGCCCGCCTCAACAATGGCACGGGCAAGATCCCCGCGAACAAACTGGTCCCTTTGGGTTTCCACTTCGAACCTGGAGTGTGTCGGCTGCTTTTCCTTGAGCACAATGCGGTTGACTCCAGAAACCTTTCCGATCCGAGCTTGTACAACGGTGGTATCGAGGTCGCCATTGCGCCGGGCAATTTCCACGAGAACCGATTCTGCTCCGCGAGAGCGATTTTGCAAATTGTCGACGGTGTCGGTGGCCACCAACTTGCCTTTGCTGATGATGATGACCTGCTGGCAGATCTGCTCGACTTCCGGAAGGATGTGCGTGCTCAAGATAATGGTGTGATCCCCGGCAAGGCTCTTGATCAAGTCGCGCGTCTCGTTGATTTGCTTGGGATCGAGGCCTGCGGTTGGTTCGTCCAAAATCAGCACTTCGGGATCGTGAATAATGGCCTGCGCAAGCCCCACCCGTTGGCGGTAGCCTTTCGAGAGCTTGCCCAGCTGCTTGTTGCGCACGTCGGCGATCGCGCATCGCTCGCTAACATAGTCAATTCTCTGTTTTAGTTCCGCACCGCGGAGACCCTTCAGGCTCCCCACGAAAGAAAGATATTCGCCGGTCATCATCTCCGGATAGAGGGGCGGCGTTTCCGGCAAGTATCCAATCCTCTTTTTCACCTCCATCGGTTCTTCGAGCACGTCGAAGCCTTCCACTGTCGCCGTTCCCGCCGTGGGCGGAAGGAAACACGTCAGCATTCGCATGGTTGTGGTCTTGCCGGCCCCGTTGGGTCCCAAAAAGCCCACAATCTGCCCCTTTTGTATCTCGAAGGAGATGTGGTCGACAGCCGTGTTGCGCGCGTACCTCTTCGTAAGCTGTTTAACTGTGATCATGTATTTTTGTTTCGTGCCGCGAGATGCACAACGTTTCGAACCGCCCAACGAAGACTCAATCCCTTACCTGTGAAACCACATGTTATGAACTCACATGGGTCCCTGTCAACCCTTCCCTCAAAAAAAAGAAAAGCACCTCCGTCTCCCCATCCAGACGAGGCCGCTTACTCGAACTGTTTCCGAAACTCCGCGAACTGCCTTTTCAAATCCGCAACTTCTTGTCGTATACCGGCGACTTCGCTTTCCAGCTCGCCGATCCGCGCGTTTTCCGCTGCGCTGCCGTAGGCGGCCCCTTCCTTGCGGGCCGGCGCTTCGAGTACTTCTACGTCGCCCGACAATAGATGCGCGTAACGCGCTTCTTTGTTGCCCGCCTGCCGCGGCAGCAATTTCACCAGTGGCGGCTCGCGCTCCATCAAATGTTTCAACGTCGATTGGACCACGCTCAAGTCCTCAAACGGATGCATGCGTTCCGCGCGACTCCGCAATTCGCCGGGGGTCTGTGGCCCGCGCAACAACAGCTCGCAGAGAATGGCCGTTTCCGGCCGCGTGAAATTGAAAGTATCCGCAAGGCGGTGCTCGTATTTTGCTACCCGGCTGTCACTGCTCGCCGACCTGGCCAGTGTCTGCTCGCCCAAAGCGCGCAAAGCCCCTCGCACCGCGTCTGCCTCCAGATTCATCAGCGGATCGCGATTGGATTTCTGGTTGCACGCATGAATCAGCGCGTTCAACGAAAGTGGATAGTACTCCGGCGTGGTGATTTCCTTCTCCACCAGGCACCCCAGCACCCGCGCCTCAACATCGCTCAGGACTATATTCACGGCATGAAATCATACAGAAACCAAGGCAACTTCCCAAATTCCGGCTTTGTGATCATGCATCTGAACGCGCCCGCTGCGCCCCTGCACAGCCTTCGGCGCCGACGCATATACGCGGTGCGCACGGATGCAGAGCGGCGCGGCGTCGCCGCGGCGACGCTTGGCAGGCCAGTTTTGAGGTACCATCCTCTGTTCGCCGTCAGCTGGCAGGTTCGAACCCTTTCCAAACGGGCTGAGGGGTAAGGGAGAAAGCATCATGAGGATTGCGGAGCGGCGCATCTTTCTGGCGGCCATCTTGCTTGCTTTCGTGGCGAGTTTTTCTGCCACGCTTTGCGCGCAGGACGAAGGAGACGCCTGGGGAAAGAAAAAATCGTCTTGGCTTTTGCTGACTCCCGCGGAGCGCACCCTGGTGCAGGATTTTTCCGAGGACTACAAGAATTATCTGAACGTCGCGCGATCGGCGCTGGGTTCGACGCGTGAAGTGGTCCGCCGAGCGCGCGCCGCCGGCTTCACGGAGTTCAGCAAGCCTGAGCAAGTAAAACCCGGCGCGCGCCTGATCATTCCGAATCGCGACCGCAGCCTTATTCTTGCTGTGATTGGCTCCGATGCCATCGTGGACGGCTCGCGCGTCGTCGGCACGCATCAGGACAGCCCGCATATCGAATTGAAAGGCCGCCCGCTTTATCCCGCCGGGGGCTTCGCGCTTTTTAAAACGAAATATTATGGCGGAATCAAAAAATACCAGTGGGCTAACATTCCGCTCGCACTCGTCGGCCGCATCGATACTGCCGATGGGCGCACGATCGACGTTTCCATCGGCCTGAATGCCGGCGAACCGGTTTTTGTGATTCCTGACAGCGCGCCGCACTCGGATGTGGATTTGCGGACGCGCATGTACACGAACGTGCTGCAAGGCGAGGAGCTCGACCCCGTCATCGGCAGCATCCCCGGTGAGAAAGAATCCGTCGCAGTGGAAGTTACCCGGCTTCTAACGTCCACCTACAAGATCAAAGAAGAGGACCTGGTGAGCGCAGAGCTGGCTCTGGTGCCCGCGGCGCATCCTGCGGACGTTGGCTTTGACCGCGGACTTGTCGGCGCGTACGGCCAGGACGACCGGGTTTCATCCTATTGCGCCGCGCGCGCCATCATCGACTTTAAAGGCACGCCGAAATTCACCGCGCTCGCCTATCTTTCCAATTTTGAGGAAGTCGGCTCCGTCAATAACACCGGAGCAGGGTCGCAATTTCTGAACTCGACGTTTGCGCGGCTCATCGGAGCGCAGCGCGGTACGTCGTACAACGATTTGGATTTGCGGCGGGCCTTGCATAATTCGCTGGTGATTTCTGCCGACGCTAACGACAGCCTGAACCCGATTTTTCCTTCTACCGCCGAAGCCACGAACGCGGCGCGGCTCGGTTACGGCGTGACCATCAAGCTCTACGGAGAGGGCTTTGATCCGCCTTCTGAATATACGGCGAAGATCCGCGGCCTGCTGGACCGCAGCGGCATACCTTGGCAGACCCACACCTATAAAGTGGATGTCGGCGGCGGTGGCACCATCGGCGGTTTCATGTCTCGAGAGGATATGGACGTGATAGATTTTGGCGTGCCCCTGCTTTCGATGCATTCTCCTTTCGAGATGTCTTCGAAAGTGGATGTGTGGAATTTTTATCGGACCATGAGCGTTTTCTATGCGCAGTGAGAGCGGAACAGCGGTCCGCCCCGGAACCGGGACCCTGCACGTGCTGCTGTCGGGCGATGGATTGGAGAAATGCGAATGACACTACTGCGTTCGAGCGGGCAGCGATGAACGCCAATCTCGCCAAAGCCACCGCCGTCGGCGCGCTGGGCGGCTTGCTGTTCGGCTTCGATACGGCCGTTATTTCCGGGACGACGCACTCACTCACAATTGCGTATGGATTGTCGCCGAAAGCCTTGGGGATTACCGTGGCCATGGCACTTCTTGGCACCATTGTCGGCGCCATGTCCGCCGGAGTTCCTGGCCAAAGATGGGGCGGCCGCGAGACTTTGCGCGTCCTGGCCGCTTTTTATGTCATTTCGGCATTGGGCTGCGCCTTCGCGTGGAACTGGCACGCGCTCCTGGTGGCACGGTTCATCGGAGGACTGGGCATCGGCGGGTCTTCGGTGCTCGGGCCCGTGTACATCGCCGAGCTGGCGCCAGCAAAGACGCGCGGGCGTCTGGTCGGCACTTTCCAAATAAATATCGTGATCGGCATTCTGCTCGCTTATTTGTCCAACTATTGCATCGGACGGCTCGGACTTGGCGCCGCCGAATGGCGGTGGCAACTTGGTATTGCTGCGTTTCCTGCGGTGCTTTTTCTCGTGCTGCTCTTCGGCATTCCGCCAAGCTCGCGCTGGCTGGTGACTCAGAACCGAGTGGACGAAGCGCGGCGCGTGCTCGAGATGATGGGTGCGGAAAACCCCCAGGCAGAGCTGAGCGAGATCGTCGATTCGATTCATCTCGAGCGCCTGCAGACTTCCGAGCCGCTTTTTTCCTGGAAATATCGCTTCCCGCTTTTTCTCGCCATTACCATTGGCATGTTCAACCAGCTTTCGGGTATCAACGCCATTCTTTACTATCTGAATGACATTTTTGCCGCAGCCGGTTACAGCAAGATGTCCGGCGATTTGCAGGCAGTGGCCGTCGGGGGGATGAATCTTGCGGCGACGCTGCTGGGCATGTCTGTCATCGACAAGCTGGGGCGCAAAACGCTTCTGCTGATTGGATCCGTCGGAACGGCCGCGTGCCTTCTTGGTGTTTCCTGGGTGTTCTTTACAAATAGCCACCAGAGTTATCTTCTGGTGTTCCTCGTCGCCTACATCGCTTTCTTCGCCATCTCACAGGGTGCCGTCATTTGGGTGTATATAAGCGAGGTGTTTCCGAGCCGCGTGCGCGCCAAGGGGCAAAGCGTGGGGAGCTCTTCGCACTGGATCATGAACGCCCTCATTGCTTATACGTTTCCTCAGCTTGCGAAATCCTCCGGCGCGTATCCCTTCGTGTTTTTCGGGGCGATGATGGTGCTGCAATTCCTGGTCGTCTTTTTCTTCTATCCAGAAACCAAGGGACACACTCTTGAGGAAATGCAGCACCGCCTGGGTATCGAGTGATTCGCCGGCTGAGAATATAGGACTCAGAAAATGGACGCGGCTCGCACATTTACGCTTGGTGTGGACATCGGCGGGACCAAAGTGGCCGCAGGACTGGTGGACGCCGATGGCAGGATTCTGTTTCAGACCCGTGTGGCGATGCCCGCGCACGGAGGTGCTGCGGAGGGATTGGGCGCAGTGCAGTCCGCTATCGAAGGCGTCTTTGCGGCGCGGCCGGAAGCGCGGGCAAGCTTGACGGGAATTGGAATTTGCGCGCCGGGTCCCCTCGATCCTCTAACAGGAGTAATCCTCAATCCGCCGAACGTACCTTGCTGGCGGAATTTCCCGTTGGCGGCGGAAGTGCAGCGCCTCTTTGGACTTTCGTCGCGAGTGGACAACGACGGGAATGCGGCGGCGCTGGCCGAATCCATTTGGGGCGCCGGAGTTGGTTATGCCAACGTTTTTTACGCAACGCTGGGAACGGGCATTGGAACCGGTATCGTTTTCGATCGCAAGATCTATCACGGCCGAACGGGAAGCGCTGCCGAAGGCGGTCATGTGACGATCGATTATTGCGGGCCACCGTGCGGCTGCGGGAAACGGGGCTGCATCGAGGCGCTGTGCTCCGGTCCGGCGATCGCGCGGCGGGCTAGAGAACGGCTTCTTGAATCGCCCGACGCCGACTCGAAAATGTTCGCCTTGGCCGGCGGAAAAGTGAACGGCGTGAACGCCGAGATTGTGGCCGAAGCGTTTCGCCAGGGTGACGCGCTTGCCGGTGAGGTGCTGCGAGAAACGGCGGACTTTCTGGCCATTTGGGCGGGGAATGTGATCGACCTGCTCGAACCCGATGTGTTTATTTTTGGCGGAGGCGTGGCGCAGCTCATGAGCGGATTTTTCGGCCGCATCCGCGAGCAGCTGGCGAATTGGTGCGTGAATAAGCGCTTTGCGGAAATGCCGATGGTGCTGGCGAAGTACGGGTCAGACGCCGGGATCGCCGGCGCCGCCGCGTTGTGCCGCATTTGATCCGCTTCCCTTAATGCCGTCAGTCCGGAGCCACGTTCCGTCGGCAGTGGGCAACGATCAGAGTGATGTCGTCTTGCTGTTCGCTGGGATTAAACTGGCGCATCTCTTCTACGATCAAGGCGATCAAGGATTGTGAAGGCTGGCCACGATGGCGGCGAAACGCTTCGACCAGGCGGCGCTCTCCGAATTCTTCTCCGGCGTCGTTGAACGATTCGGTGGCGCCGTCGGTGTAGAGCAGCAATGAGTCGCCAGGGAAGAGTCGCCGTTCCTCGAGCGTGCAATCCCATTTTTCAAACAGTCCGAGAACCGTGGACGTAGATTCGAGTCGCTCCAGAGTCTCATCGCGCCGCAGGAGAAGGGCCGAAAGATGCCCGCAGTTCACATAGCGCAATCGTTGCGTTTTATCGTCATACGCGGAGAAGAAAAATGTCGCATAGTCGCCGTCACCCGTATTCTCGTAAAAGAGCTGATTCACGGAACGCAAGAAACGTTCCGGCTGGTCCGAGGCCATCGCGCACTGGCTGCGCAGGCTGGCCTGCAGATTGGCCATCAGGAGAGCCGCCGCAATTCCTTTTCCCGAAACATCGCCGATCGCCAAGCCGAGGCGCTCCTGGCCGAGATCGAGAAAGTCGAAATAATCCCCGCCCACCTGACGAGCCTGAAGGCATAGACCCGCGTATTCAAGGGTCCTGAGCTTGGGACAGATTTGTGGAAACAACCTTGCCTGAACCTGCTTCGCGATTTCCAACTCCCGCGCGGCGCGCCGTTCGGATTCGAGTTTCTGGGCTAGCGCGCGGCGTTGCGTTTCAACGCCGCGTGTCAGTTCATCGAAGCCGGCAAGCCCGAAGGAGTTTCCGTCCACATCTTCAAATCGCGTGAAGGTTCCGCCCCATTCAGGTTCCTGTGGCGGGAACTGAAAGCGAACTCCGCGATTGCTCCATTCCTGGAACTTGGCGTTGACATCTTCGGTTATGAAGTAGATCTGACTGTCGCGTCCGACGAGTTGGCGTGCCGGAGAGTCGGGCGTCGCTAAGGCCAGAGAGAGGCTCGCACTGCCATCCGGAGGCGCTACCTCGATCCACCGGCCGCCCGACTCGAAGCGTTGATCGATCACCAGCCGGAAACCAAGCTGGTCAAGGTAGAATCGTAGGCTTCGTTCCTGATCGCGGACGAAGATCATGACGAAATGCAGGCAGAAATAAGGGTCCTGTCCGTCCAGGCGCAGCAGGGGCCGGTCAATCCCAAACGGTAGAGGAGCGCTGCCCATTCGCGGGATTATACGTTTGAACTGCGTTTTCGAGGAAGGCTGGGAATGGGCGCCCGGCTGGAAGCGCACTGGGGTCTCCAGCGGAAGGAATTGCGAGAATCTAGATGCCTTATCGTGCGGCCCGCGCATCGAAGGATTGCACCTAGCGTTCGGCGACGACGACCGCGCTGGCTATTGGTCGCCACGTCAAACCGCGTTGGCGGGCAAGAATCCTGGGAGAGGCGAGAACGGGGAGCAAAACCATGACGGGCAATTCAAAGATAACGGGCGGGACGGGGAAATCTGGAAAGGACTTGCCAGCGGCAAGGAGTGGCGAGTTCAGCATCGGCGGGGATCTGCCGGTGTGGCGGCTGGGGTTTGGGGCCATGCGCATTACCGGAAAAGGCATATGGGGCGAGCCGCCGGATCACGACGAAGCGATTCGGGTGCTTCGGCGGGCGGTCGAATTGGGAATCAATTTTATTGACACGGCGGACTCGTACGGGCCGCACGTAAGCGAAAGGCTTATCGCCGAGGCCCTCCATCCTTATCCGGCAGGCTTGGTAATCGCGACAAAAGCCGGGTTTGATCGGTCGGGACCGGATCGGTGGACGATGAATGGACGGCCGGAACGTTTGCGCAAAGCCTGCGAAGGGAGTTTGCAGCGGCTGAAGCTGGAGCGGATTGATTTATACCAATTGCACCGGATCGATCCTTCCGTGCCGGCGGAAGATCAGCTGGGAACGCTGAAGGATTTGCAAGCACAAGGGAAAATCAAACACATCGGCCTTAGCGAAGTCAGTGTCGAGCAGATCGACGATGCGCGAACCATCGTGCCCATCGTTTCGGTGCAGAACCGTTACAGCGTCGCGGACCGGGCGGCCGAAGATGTTCTCGAGTATTGCGAGCGCGCGGGTATTGGCTTTGTACCGTGGTTCCCGCTGGGAGCCGGCAAATTGGCCGAGAAGGGCGGCAAACTTGAGCGGACGGCCGCGGAGATGAAGATTTCACCTTCTCAGCTGGCGCTGGCGTGGCTTTTGTGGCGCTCGCCGGTGATGTTGCCGATTCCCGGGACCTCGCGCGTCGCTCACCTGGAAGAAAATGTAGCGACGGCGGCCGTGAAAGTGGATGACCGCATAATGCGGGAATTGGTGCAGAAGGCGAAGACCGCCTAGGTTCGAGCCTTGCCGGCCGCAGGCGTCTTCGGCCGCCCAGGTTTTCCCCCTTTTCTGTGAGTGCACGGTATCCGCGAGAGACTTGCTGACCACCATTCCCCCGGAAGGTGCAGGTTCCGGACTGGGCTTGCCTGCGGTAAATCTTGTTACAGGTAGCGTCTCCCATGGAGAGGTTTGCCGAGATGCGGGGGGATTTGGTCCTGCGGGCCAGGCAAACGGCAGAGTAAAAGGCGTGTTAATTCCACGACATGATGTGCAGACCGACGGATTGACTCGAGACATACACGGCAACCTCTTGTTTGGCTCCAGGAGCGGTGGCCAGCCACGCGGTGACTCTGATGCCGGTCAGCTCCTCTGCTTGGTCTTCCTGCCGGATTGCCCAAGTGGAAGGAACCAAAACCTGCAGCCGGGAGACGAGGTCGCGAAATCTTGCGTCGGCATCCGGGGCAGAAGCCTCGGTCCAGTAACACAAATACTGGGTTCCAGTGTCATTCGAACGAGCCTTTGAGGTTCGGTTGACGACGCATTGCCCTGCCCCTGCGAGTTTGATGGTCGCGTCGGAAACTGCGCCGGTTGTTTTTGCGGCACGCAGATCCTCGAAAGCGCTCGCACGGGCCTCGAAGGCCCTTTTGAGGTCCTGGCACAAATCGTCGCAACCGCCTGGAACGGGGGCGGGCGTGGTTTTCTTGGGAGGACTGGGCGGGCGGTTGACCAAGTAGGGCGAGGACAGCGAACTTATCCAAAGATAGACTTTCGCCGTGCCATCGTTTTGTTTTGTGGCTTGCAGATGAACCGGGCAATGGCCGAGGTAGGGTCCTTCGGTGTCGGGGACCGCGCAACCCGGCGGGCCAGCGTCTGAAAAATGATCTGCGGCTGGGGAGTCCGTTTTGAATTGCCACGCGGGCTCGAGAATCCGGAGAGATTCGAGCGCGCCTGCGTACCAGCTTTCCGCGCCGTGGTAAGGAATCTGGGAGTAGCAGATGAGCATGGGAACGTTGTTAGCCCACGCTGTCATCTGACAGGGAACCTTCGCTCCTGCGACCGAGACGTCGGGAACGGCCATTCGATTGGCGCGATATTCTCTAAAATCGGTGACCGCGGCGTCGAGCAGGTTCTGAAGATTTCGACAGAGTTGGTCTCTGCACTGGGCAGCCGCGGAGGCCGCAAGAAAGAGACCGGCGAAGCAGCAGAGAGAGAATGCGCGAAGCAGTTTCGTATTCATAGGCGGCAGCACGCTAAGGGTTTGATGTGAATCCGACCCGGGCGAGGAGGAGGGATTGTGTCAGCACTGAAATCGTGCCTGCGGCTGCTGATGGTGTCAACCCGAATTGTTACTCTCGTCAGCGCCGACGGTACTGCCAGACGGCTTGATTCCGCTCAACGGGCTAGAGGCATGCGAATCACGTTCGCGCGTTCGTCCGGCTCGGCCGCTACCCCGTCACGGAAGGCCACCACTCTGCCGGAATTGACGGGAATGCGCTCGCCAGGAACGACAATTCCCACCAGATTCAGGGGGTCCGCAGCGGAGACGGTAATTAGCTCGCCCGTCGGTTGCTGATTCCGCATGGCACGCAATGATTCGACGGCCATATTCAGCGCGAACTGCTCGCCCAGGAAGCCGCTGACGAAGCGGCCGCCGCGAACCTCGCCGCGATCTTCAAGACGGCGGAAAGTGATGAGCAATTCGCGCCATTTCGGAAGAAGGGGCTCGCGGGTGAGGAGTTCGCGGAAAACGATTCCGTAACGGCGCAGGAGCATCCGGCAGGTGGCTTCGAGAGCGCGGGAGTGGTCACGGGTTTCGCCGGAAAAAAGCAGCGACCAGCGGCCCGAGCTGTGGCGGGGACGCGAGGTGCGGCCGCTTCCCTGCCCAGAGCGCCGTTTGGGATCGATCAGCGCGCGCAGATTGTCAAAGCCGTCTGCCGTGAGAAGCCCTGCAGCGACGAGTTCCCAGAGCGCACCTTCTACTTCTGACTTTAGCCTGCCGGAGCCACGGACGATATCGGCGAAGAACGAAGCGCCGCGCTGTCGCAAGAACTGAAGAACCGCGGTGGCCTCGGCACTGAGGCCGATGGTTTCCGCTTCGCCCGTTTCGCGGCGCGGGATCATCCACTCGGAATCGTCGCGCACGAAGAAAGTGATTGGCGCGACGCTCGTCGGAGTGACGCGGCGTTTTGCGTCGGAGACGGATTCGAGCGTGGCGGGATGTGGAGACAGGCGGCCCCAACCCACGACGCCTGTGAGACAAAGCTGGTCGAGAGTCGCTGGATCGTAATCGCCGACGCGGCGTTTCAGGATTTGGCGTTCCCAGGAATTCGCCGGCGCTTCGAAACCCTGCAGCTGGCGGATGGCTTCAAGCGTCCCGCGCTCGCCAAGCAGCTGTGCACTTGGGGCAACATGCTGCCAGCCGAGTAACCAGTTCATGAATTGAGCGGGAGTGACGGACTGGATTTGCTTGCGGAGTTGGCCGAGCGTCAGGCGATGAATGCGCGCGAGCAAGCGACGTTCGCACCATTCCGATTCGTTTGCGGCGGGAGAGCTGAACTTGCCGCGAAGGACGAGGCCGCTGGACTCGAGACGGAGCAGTGACTTTTCGATGTCCGAATGAGGGACAGCGAGAAGGGCAGCAAGTTGGTTTTCCGTGACAGGACCGCTATGCATGATCCAGCCCGTTAGGAGAGAGAGAAGAGCATCCTCGCGCGACGAGGCTAGGGATTCGAAATCCGGGAGCGGCGATTCGAAGGCGGCTCCGGGAAAGATTTGGGCGAACAAGCGCATACGTTCGGCGGCGACCCAATAGATTTCTGAGCCTGCGCGTGCGCGCGTTGCGCGATGTTCCTGGGCCAATTGGGTGAAAAAGTTGCCCCAAACGGGCAGTGCTTCCTGAAGCTTGGCGACCATGCGATGGGAGCCTGGCGCGACCCTCATGGAACCAGCCGGGATAGCCATCAGCGTCAGGAGTGTGTCGTGGAGTTCTTCCGCGTCGCGGACATCGGGCCAGGCATCGTTCGAGACTTCGGCGATGGCGGCGGGGTCGAGGCGGCCGATTTCTCCGAGCACGGCTTCGGGCAGAACGCGGCGCATCTCGACGGCACGAGCCCGGCGCTCCTCGAGTGGCGCATCATCAAGGTAGGCGTAGGGATTGGCGTTCAGGATTTCGTGAGAAAAATGAGAGGGCTGCGGCGTATCGACGGCGAGGCATCGGATGCGGCCTTCGGCGATGCCGTGCAGGACACGATCCAGGCCTTCGATGTCCATTGCTTCGGTGAGGACGTCCTTCATGACCTCGCGAATGAGCGGGTGATTGGAAATGGTGATGTCACCTTCGATATTTTCCTGGCAAGCTTGGGCTTCGGGAAACACGGCAGCGAGCAGATCATCGGCACGCATGCGCTGGATTTGCGGCGGAACCCTTTTGCCGCCGCGGAAACGAAGCAGCGCCAGTGCGCGACCGGCGTCCCAACGCCAGCGGGTGGTAAAAAGCGGCGAGGTGAGCACGGCTTGCTCGAGAACGGACTTCAAGGAATTTGGATGGAGGAAATGGAAGACGTCGCCGAGCGGGAAACTGTGCTGTTCGCTGAGCGAGATATTTAATCCGTTGTCGGTCGCCGCGGCTTGCAGCTCGAAATTGAACGCGCGGCAAAAGCGTTTGCGAAGCGCGAGGCCCCAGGCTTTGTTGATGCGGCCACCGAAGGGCGCGTGGATGACCAGTTGCATGCCGCCGCTTTCATCGAAGAAGCGCTCGGCGATAATGGTCGTTTGCGTGGGAACTGCGCCGAGCAAAGCTCGTCCGGCAACTATATATTCTACGATTTGCTCGGCGCCGGGATCATCGAGGCCGCACTCGCGTTTCAGCCAGTTTGCGGCGGCGGCGTGTCCGTCGGAGTCCGGCGACGCCCGCGGAACAAACTTGCTGATCTGCTCGCGCAGTTCTCCGACGTGTGCAGAGAGCTGGTCTGTTCGCGATGGGGCTTCGCCACGCCAGAAAGGCACGTTGGGGGGCGCTCCTTGCGCGTCTTCTACCAGCACGCTGCCGGATTGCACACGGCGAATGCGCCAGGAAGTGTTTCCGAGAAGCATGATGTCTCCTGCGAGGCTTTCGACAGCGAAGTCTTCGTCGACGGTGCCAACAACGATGGCCTCGGGCTGGGCAACCACGGTGTAGAGCGAATTCTCCGGAATTGCGCCGCCGCTGGTAATGGCCGCCAAGCGGCTGCCGCGGCGCGCGCGAACCATGCCGTTTACGCGATCGCGATGCAGATAAGCAGCGTAGCGTCCTCGCGCGGAGGCGATGCCTTCTGAAAGCATTTCGACTATTTCGTCAAAGTCGTTGCGCGGGAGATGGCGATAAGGATACGCGCCGCGCACGGATTGGAATAACTGGTCTTCGCTCCAGTCCTCAGCGGCACACATAGCAACAATCTGCTGGGCCAAAATATCCAGCGGAGCTTCGGGAACGGCAATGAGATCGAGATCACCTCGACGAATCGCGCGGACAAGCGCTGCGCATTCGAGCAGGTCGTCACGGGTCGTCGCGAAGAGGCGCCCTTTGGGCACGGCACCGCGCCAGTGACCGGCGCGTCCGATACGTTGCAAACCCACAGAAATGGAGCGCGGTGAACCGATCTGACAGACCAGATCAACGCTGCCAATATCGATTCCGAGTTCGAGGGAAGCGGTGGCGACCAGCGCGCGAATTTCACCTGCTTTCAATTTTCTTTCGGCAGCGAGGCGCAGCTTGCGCGACAAGCTGCCGTGATGCGTGGCAACCGCACCTGGTCCCAGCCGTTCGCCAAGATGATGCGCCACGCGCTCCGCGAGACGCCGCGTGTTGACAAAAATCAGCGTCGAGCGATGCTGCGTGGCCAGCGCGGCGATGCGATCGTAGATTTCGCCCCACATTTCGTTGGAAGCGACGGGGCCAAGCTCGCTTCCCGGGACTTCGATGGCCAGGTCGAGTTCGCGCCGGTGACCGATTTGCACGATCACTGGATCGGAGCGAGCCGAGCCGCCGAGAAAATGGGCGACGAGTTCGATCGGCTTTTGCGTCGCCGAAAGACCAATACGGGTGAGAGCTTTACCAGTCAAGTGGTCGAGACGTTCGAGGGAAAGCGCCAGGTGCGCACCGCGCTTGTCGTCGGCCACTGCGTGAATTTCG